>Ga0114931_10000619_pt1 | contig 43558 bp, 43 predicted proteins | sample 2SBtaG_FD_89579 | JGI IMG/M metagenome (GOLD analysis project Ga0114931, IMG submission 89579) | Deep subsurface microbial communities from Kolumbo volcano to uncover new lineages of life (NeLLi) - 2SBTROV14_V59a metaG | ecosystem: Environmental > Aquatic > Marine > Volcanic | place: Kolumbo... | reverse complement strand
TGGCGCTTCAATGGAGGCAATCACCAACAGCTCCTAAAGCAGCTAAAATACTGGTATAAACTCTCTAAACATTAGCCCTTAGCTACTTCAGCCCCTTATTTAATTATCTTCTCCTGGGGTTCAAATATCCATAATTTCCTTTCTTGGTTATAATTGAGCTTAAGGATGTCCATGCAATTACTAGATAAAAAATATTCCGATATTGTTCTTGAAGAGAAGCTCCTGCTTAAATCTCTTGAGGCTGAAATAAAAGAGCTTTCTAGTGAAAGGCTGCTTAAAAAGCTTGAAGCGGTAAAGGAAAATCTTGAGAACTTATTTTCAATCGTATTTATCGGAGAGTTCAGTACAGGTAAGTCCTCTATAATAAACGCTCTATTGGGTGAGGATATTCTCGCCGAAGGCATTACTCCCACGACCGATGAGATTACGATCCTGAAATACGGAGATATGAGGGGTCAGGATACGCTCGACGGCAGCCGTTATATCTCACTCTCTCAGGAGAGGCTCAGAGGTATTTATATAGTGGACACGCCAGGGACCAACGTGACTCTCGAGCAGCACGAAAAGCTCACTCAGGATTTTATTCCCAGAGCAGACATAGTGTTTTTTACAATAGGCGCCGAGCGCGCCGTAACGGGGAGTGAGGCCAGGCTCATAGAGTTTATAAGAAAAGATTGGCTCAAGAATATAGTCTTTTTACTTAATAAAACAGATATTACAAAAGATCAGGAAGAGCTTGACACGCTTATCCGTCATACCAGGGGTGAGCTTGAGCGTAATTTCAAATTCGAGCCACACCTGATCCCGGTTGCCGCTAGGCTAGCCCGTGAGGCCCGGGTTTCATCAGATGATGCGCTTTATCAAAAGAGCGGGTTTAAGGAGCTTGAGAGCTATATCTTCAGCACTCTAGGTGAAGAAGAGCGTATACGAATGAAGATTAAGAGCACCTCTCAGTTCGCCGTCAGCTTAGCTTCTGAGACTGAGGACGCCCTAGCGGCAGATATAGAAAAGATTTCCCGTGATGAGGCGCGTCTCGGGGAGTTCGAGACCAAGATCCAGGGTATGAGGAATGAAATACTAGGGAATTCGGGGCAGTTTACAGAGAGAATAAGAAGCAGGCTTCTCGAGTTTAAAACCAGAGGAATCGAGTATATAGACGACCTCATAAGGTTCTCAAACGTTTTTAAGCTGGTGAGTAAATCTAAAGTCGCAAAGGAATTTGAATACCGGGTCTCTCGCCAGACAGTGGAAGAGCTCGAAAAAGACCTCGACTCTATGGTAATGTGGACTGAGCGCTCGGCAAGGACTCTTCTGGACAGCGCTCTTGATTTCTACAACGAATCGATAAGGCCCGAATCCCCGGCTTCCGGCACGGCTTTTACATACGACAGGACCAGGCTCATAGATACGGTGAGGACGGAGCTTGAGAAAAAGCGAAGAGAGATAGACCCGGCCTTACTCGGGGGCAACCTTGTAGACTCCGCTAGGGGAGCAGTGGCATCGGTCCTAGGGGTACAGGCGGGCACGCTCGCTCTCGGCGCTGCCGTAGTTACAGCGTTTTCATCAATAATAGTCGATGTTACTGGGATTCTTGCCACTCTGGCTCTGATGGCCACGGCTTTTGCCATCCTTCCCAAAAAAAGGAAGGATGCTATGAAGGATTTCAGCGCCAAAGTGGACGCACTTATTGAGGAGATTACCTCGGGTGTAAGCTCACAGCTCGAGCGTGATTTAGAGGGTATAGAAATGCAGGTACTCGACTCTCTCGTCCCGCTCAGGAATTTTTATCAAATAGAAAAGGGTAAGCTCTCCGAGTCTCAGAGCAAAGTAAATCAGATAAAGGAAAAGCTTACGGATATTTATAACGGTGTATAAGTGTGATTGCCGGTATAGAAAAGCAAAACCGTATCCGGAAATCCGAGAGTCCCCTGTACTCAGATACCAAAACGGTTCTTAAAGAGCGTTCTTGTGTATATTTCTTTAATCTGGCCGGAGCGACTGGTAATTTCGATGCCCATTTTGCATTTATCTTTATTATTTATATCCGACCACTTCACTCTTCCTTCGAATTTCAGAGTCTTATCGCCGGTAAACAAGCTGGCACGTATTTTTGAATCGTGAGGCAGTCCCCTGAGCCCTTCAATTCCAATACCGTCCTGTGAAAGGTTTATTGCGAATCCGCCCAACCTAGGCTCTGAATGCTCTAGATAAATATCGTTTCTAATCAAACCGTACTTGATCCTCATATTGAAAGGTATTCTTAAAGACTGCCGTCTTGTTATATACGTAATCTCGGATCGGGTTGTAACCCTCTGGGTTTTAGTTTCATCTTTCGTCGTTGGGAAATAATCCATTTAATTAATATTATACTCTTAATCTGAAATTTACAATTAGACTTTGGTTTGAGTTTGCCTTATAACTTTTGTCCAACTGATAAAGGCGTAATTAAGCGCTTAATCACCTCTAAAGCCGCTCTATAGGCATTATTCAGTCTGTAAATTCAGATCCGGAATAGAATATTCGGTCTGTATATTTCACAACAGGCTTTTACATTCTCAATTATCATATATGATAAAGCGCTTCAAGCTTAAGAACTCTTATTAATCAGGAGACATATTTTTATATGCGGAAGGACAATATAAGAAATATAGCGATAATTGCTCACGTAGATCACGGCAAGACCACTCTCGTCGACGCCATGCTGAAGCAGAGCGGCGTATTCCATGAACACCAGCATGTAGAGGAAAGGGTGATGGACTCGATGGACCTCGAGAAAGAGCGCGGAATAACCATAACGGCCAAAAACACCGCAGTTCTCTACAACGATATAAAAATTAACATAGTCGATACCCCCGGGCACGCAGATTTTGGCGGAGAGGTCGAGAGAAGCTTGAATATGGTTGACGGAGCGTTACTTTTGGTCGACGCAAGCGAAGGTCCCCTACCGCAGACTCGATTTGTCGTGCAAAAGGCGCTTGAAAAAAAACTCCCGATCATATTAGTGATCAACAAGATAGATAGGCCCGATGCCCGCCCGGGCGAAGTTATAGACGAAGTCTATGACCTGTTTATCGAACTTGATGCAAGTGAGGAGCAGATAGAGTTCCCTATCATCTATACGAATGCGAAAACTGGCACGGCGCACAATAACGTAGATGATTCTTCAAACAACTTGACGACTCTTTTTGACAAGATCGTATCCTCGATTCCGGGTCCTGAAGTTGGGGACGGCTCCATTACGCAGTTCCTCGTTACCAATTTAGATTATGATAACTATGTTGGGAGGCTTGCTATAGGGCGCATGATGAGCGGAGAGCTCGAGTCTAACCGCGGCTACGCCCTTTGCGGTGAGGGTGATTCGATATCCACAATAAAAATCTCTGTTTTATATACGTACACCGGGCTTCAGAAAACACAGGTCGATAAGGTGGAAGCAGGGGATATTATCGCTATTGCCGGCGAAGAGAACGTTCAGATAGGCGACACGGTCACGAATATCGATAACCCCGTGCCGCTTGAGCGCATAAAGGTCGATGAGCCTACAATATCTATGATTTTCTATGTTAACAGCGGGCCGTTCGGCGGGAAAGAGGGCAAATTCCTAACCTCCCGTCAGATCAGGGAAAGACTTGACAGGGAAAAGCTAAGAAACGTTGCTGTTCAGATTAGGGACACCGAACGGGCCGACACATTTGAGGTCGCGGGACGCGGAGAGCTCCAAATGGCCGTTCTTATTGAAACGATGAGACGCGAGGGCTATGAGTTTATGGTTTCTAAGCCCACCGTTATAACAAAAGAGGAAAATGGCACGGTTACAGAGCCCGTTGAACGCATTTTTATTGACGTACCCGAAGAGTTTGTCGGAGTTATAACAGAGAATGTCGCCAGAAGAAAGGGGCGTATGGTGAATCTTCATAACAACGGGAACGGACGGGTGGACATAGAATTTGTAATAACCTCAAGGGGGCTCATAGGATTCAGAAGCCAGTTCCTGATCGATACAAAGGGTTCTGGGGTTATAAATACGCTTTTTGAAGGTTATGAGCCCTGGTATGGACCTATCCCGCAGAGATCGACAGGGGCCCTTGTCTCGGACCGCCCCGGCAAAACCACAACTTACGCAAGCCTTGCTATGGTCGACAGGGGCGAGCTCTTCGTTGACGTCGGCACAGAGGTTTATACCGGGATGATAATCGGCGAGAGGAACCGAAGCGGCGACCTCACGGTAAATATTACTAAAGAGAAGAAGCTCACAAATATGAGAAGCTCCACTTCTGAAGCGACTGTAGTTTTAAGACCCCCGAGACCCCTGTCGCTGGATCAGGCAATAGAGTTTATCGCCGAGGACGAGCTTGTCGAGGTCACTCCCCTTAGCATGAGACTCCGAAAGGCGGAGCTTGACGCCGCCAAAAGAGCAATCCTAGAAAAGCGCGCAAAGCAGGAGTCTTAAGAGTTCGGGCTAGTCGGGATCACAGTCAAACTCCTGTAAGTCATCCAACGATGTAACCTCTTCGTCAAAAATAAATACGGCCCGGCCCCCGTCTGTCCACCAGGGTTGTCCCATAAAGTTTATACGAGGCTCTTTTCTTGAAGCCGGGACTATGCCACCGTGGATCAACCCCGCTTGCTTAAGTGACTGCGAGAAAATCATGTCCTGTATTAGATAATTCCTCGCTTCATCTATGTCGGGGTCTATTGCATGTGCGGTTTTCCATTTGGTCTTCCTTGTAAAGTAAGAACCTATATCTCTACTTATGGCGCCTACCCAAACTGTCTTTCCCCGGTACATGTAAGGTGTGAGCCAGAGTCTTAAATGATTACGCTCATGAATAGTAGATCGAGCTTTTTGAAGCCCTATATCCTGAGACCTGTTATAGAAAAAGAGGGCACTCATCGGGGAAGTTCTCAATCTTTCATGTGTAAAAAACGCCTTCGCTGTTTTCCAGCCGGAGCCTACATTTATTGTCTCGGTCACGTCCCACCCCTGTCGTACGAACGCCCCGAATATGACATCTGTCTCGCCAACGATCACGAAGTTGAGCGGGTCGTTCTCACCTGTCCCGTCCCTTTTTTGGGTGCAGCACGGTATGTGCTTAATGGCCTCTACAAGCTCTTCACATGACTCTATATTTATTATTTCATCATATTTGTAGAGGTTATCGAAATCGACATTCTGGTAGTCTAGTTTCAAACCCGGAACCTCGTGTCGAAATACAAAATGCTTTAAGTCATTTTCCCTGTAGAGCGCTATGTCCAGATATTTAACACCCGGATCCCATGTGGAGTAGTAAAACCCCGATACCTCGCTCATAGGGGGGATTTGCCTCGTGATAGATCTATTTTTCACATATGAGTCTATGGCCTTATTAACCTCTATGGCAAAAGTCTGGTGATTCATCGTAGCGACCTCATTTGCTGTAAAATAATAGGGGTCCGTATTAGCCTTTATCAAGTAGTAGGCTTCATCGGTATTATTCTTGATATTTATCCATACCGGCTGTATACGCTCTTTAGCCAGCTCGAGTCCGAAGATCTCAGTGCTCTCCCAGTCTGATAATACTGCGGTGGACACTTCAAGACCTCCCTTTGTAATACTCTGCGATCTCAGCAGCACGGTGGGGCTCGACTCTGGTTTTTCGACTGGATTGTAAGAGGGGCATCCGAATGAGGGGTTTTCTCCTACGCTACAATAATATTTAGCACATCCGTTTACAGCCAATGCTGAAAGTAAAATTAGGAGTAAAGTTAAATTACGCTTCATGGTTTAATTCTCGGCAGTCCCGGGTTTTACTTCGTTTTTACCCTTTGACTTACATGGGGATTCCCACTCATAAAATTCTATATCAGATGTTGACGTAGGAGTTTCATCAAAAACAAGCACAACGACCAGTCCGTCAGACCACCAGCTTTGTCCCTTGTAATTTACATTCGGGTTACCCTCGATAGTAGGCTCAAGAGTTCTTATCCATCCGATTTTTTTTACATTCTGTGACAGCACCATGTCCTCTGCCAGATAAGAGCGGGTCTCGTTCAAATCCGGGTCGATTCTTTTAGTCAGAAAATCACTGATTTTGTTAACGTCTGATCCAATATCCCTCGTAGTTGATCCCACCCAAACGCTTTTACCTTTGTACTTTAGGGGAGCAAGCCAGATTCTTATCTCACTCCTTTGCCTAACCGTCCCCTTTTCTCTTCTACGTATTTTTTGAAGACTAACATCCTGTGTTCTATTGAAATAATATAAAGTCTCCATAGGGGATAACCCGAATAGGGGGGAAGAAAAGTATTCTTTGTTTGTCCATATGTCGGAATAAGGCTCTGTAACGTCCCACCCGCGTCTAATTAGCGCTGAGAATACATCTTCATCATTTCCTATGAAAACAAAATTAATAGGATAAGCCTCTTTGTTAGTGTCCTTAGCCTTTATACAACACGGCAGGTTCTTAATAGCCGAAATAAAATCATTTTCGTTATCATAAGTTACATATTCATCCGAAGAATAAATGATATCGAAATCTATCTCATTGTATTCTTCAAGCGCTTCATACAGGACAATATAAAAAATAAAAGTCTCAATCTTTTCTTCACTGAAGAGACTTATATTCACATACTTGATGCCTGGGTCGAAGTTAGTATAAACAAACCCCTTTCTTGTCTCACCGGGAAGAATTTTTGAAAACTCATAGCCGTAATCATTAAAACGCTCGCTGAGCTGCGGGTGCACCATACCGCCGTTGAATAAACCCTGATACAAGAAAGCCACTTCATTTGGCGCGAAATAATCGGGATCAAGCGATATCGGGAGGAAAATGAACTCATGATCGGTATCGTTGGTTATCTCGATCCATACCGGCTGAACGCCTTTTTTAAAGAGGTCCACACCGAACATCTTCTTACTCTCATCAATTGTTAAAACGGATACTGTTACAGTTATTCCGTTCTCTTTTTTTGTTTCTGCGCGTTTTAGGAAATCGACCTGCGAGATAGGAACGGCGGGATAGTCTTTAAACCCTCCGCATGAGATTAGACTCGTTATCAAAATAAATAGTAAAATGGCTAAGAGAGGTCCGGGATTAAATAGCTTGCTATTCATAAATGTTCGGTATTCAAAACACAAGGTCTGTTCGGATAATAAAATTTAATAGACTTAGATTACATGAACAGTTATGTCAATCAACCGGGTTACCGATTTGTAATATTTGCGTATGCTTCGGGGATGAAACTTCTGGATGTAATAACTGCTATTTAGATAATTCCGAGTCGTTATCTGTTACAATATATATAAATTGATCCTAGGGTTGGTGATCATATAAATGTTTCAGTACTCAGTAAAAAACCGGTCTAAACATGAAGGATAAAATCCGCTTAGGCTTTTTTTTAAAGAATATAATACTTCCTATTTTAGATAACTGGGTAAGACACGTTGAAGGCGCTTCTAACATTCCCGAGGCCGGGCCCGCAATTATTGCGCCTAACCACCTGAGCTACCTCGATCACTTTCTGATCGGGAAATTCGTGCTTACCGAAAGGAAAAGGAAGGTTCATATTCTTACTAAAAAAGAGCACACAATAAACCCGTTACATATGCTTTGGTACAGGCTATTTTTTGAGAAGTATGTAACGATGATTCCTATAGACAGGAAAATGGGTAGAGACGGTTTAAGGGTTGCCGAGGAGTACCTTAACAACGGGTGCGTTCTGATGTTATACCCTGAAGGCACAAGGAGTCTCGACGGTAAGCTTCAGAGCGGTAAAAGTGGTATAGGCACTCTGGTACGTAGGACGTCTACCCCTGTAATACCGGTCGGAATAAAGGGCACTTTCGAGATACTGCCCAAAGGGAGGTTCTGGCCTACTAAACAAAAAGCTGACGTCTCCTTCGGAGAAAAATTGGTCTTCAACGGTGAGCCTCCCAAAGCCATAACGGATACTATTATGAAAAAAATTGCGGAGCTTTCAGGGCAGGAAATCAAGATTGAAGGATAATAAAGAAAAGATAGCCATTATCGGCGGCGGCAGCTCAGGTACTTCTATGGCAATTTTGCTAGGCGGTTCCGGCCACGAGGTAAGGCTGTGGTGCAGGAGGAGGGAGTTAGCCGATAATATTAATCGGGAGGGCGAGAATAAACAGTATCTCAAAGGCTACTCTATACCAAAAAGTGTAACAGCTACCCACTCGGCGTCTGAATGCACAAAAGACAGCGACCTCATAGTGTTGGCGGTTCCTTCGGATTTTATGAGACAGACTGCAATTCAGTTCTCAGATTATATCAGCCGCTCGGCAATCCTACACACTGTGAAGGGAATCGAGTCCGATTCAGGCAAGCTCATGTCCGAAGTGCTTAAGGAAGAGCTTGGCGCGGACACTAAAATAGCCGTCATTTCAGGCCCCAACCACGCAGAAGAAGTCGCCGGGGGACTGCCGACCGCAACCGTAGTAGCGTCCGAGCACAAGGCGCTCAGCGTAAGCATCTGTAATTTACTTAACGCTCCCAGCTTCAAGTCCTATCCACTGTGGGACATAAAGGGGGTCGAGCTCTGCGGCGCCATAAAGAACATCGTGGCGATTGCGATAGGCATCTGCGACGGGATCGGTTTGGGTGATAACGCAAAGGCGAGCTTACTCACACTCGGGCTAAGCGAGATGAGCCGTATCGCCGAGGGTCTCGGAGCCAAAAAGGAAACGTGCTTCAGTATTGCCGGGGTCGGGGACCTTATCGCTACCTGCTCGAGCAAACACAGCAGGAACCGCTTCGTGGGTGAGATGCTGGCACAGGGTCATAAGATTGAGGAGATTAATACCCGGATGCACGGGATGGTGGCGGAAGGAGTGAAGAACACTCGCAGTATTTATAACCTCTGTAAGTCACATAAACTGGATACCATTTTAATCGAGCATATGTACAGAGTGCTCTACGAAAATCTGGACATCCCTAGCGCAATAGAGCAGACAATGGACAGATTATGAATGTCTTCACTGTATTCTTCTAGCAATGTGTTCAATATTATTAAGTATGTCTCTCTTTATTTGAGTCCAAATAAAGATCATGCCGTACTCTGCTAGAAATTTCCGATGAGAGTCTAAATAATCTACAAAAATTTTAACCCTAAAAAACTAAAAACACTCTCAAGCCAATTCCGCACGAATACTATTATTCAACATCTTTTATATGAAGTTAACAAAAACAAAATAAGAAATCAGGGGGCTCCCTGATGAACTTTCTCATAACGTCAAGCCCCCGGAAACAAGCCCCGGTTTAGAGTAAGATTCCTACCCTAGTAATTAGCTCTATATAAATAAGCCTTTGCCCCAGGTTCTGATAAGGCATAGTCAGGTTTCCGTTACCCGCCATTGTAATTTAAGACAAATCGTAACTCCCTCTCCATATTATAATTATGTTAATTCTGTCCACTTATTAGTACTCATACACGTCCTGTAGTATAATGAGAATATCAATGTTATTGGAGGGAAATAATGAGAATAAGTTTAATAATATTAGGAGCTTTATTATTTTTCATGCCTCTCCATTTGTATGCAGAGACCGACAGCCAGCTAAGAGCGGAAATCCTCGGAGAGCAGGGCGGTAAGCAAATAGCGGGTCGTCATGGCGAATATCTGCCGGATAAGGTGAAGGAAGATTGCAATGCATTATTTCACAAACTATGGGAAGAGCATTTTAAGGAAATGGGATTCGAAACCGGCCAAGACGTAGTCGACAGCTATGTAAACGGATGCATGAAGGAATATAACAAGAAATTCGGGAAATAAGCCCCGGTAATAATGCAGATAAAGAAAATGGCGGGCGATGGGGGATTCGAACCCCCGACCTCTGGCTTCGGAGGCCAGCGCTCTAATCCACTGAGCTAATCGCCCCAGTTATTTCATTTTAGGCAGAGGGAGTCCTAACTCCTTCATTACAGCCTGCATATCCTCCCAGGCCGGTTTCTTAAAATGCGGATTCCTGAGGAGCGCCGCAGGGTGGTAGGTTACCATAAGTTTTGTTCCGCTGTACCTGTGAAATTTCCCCCTCAAGCTGCCCAGACTGTTCTTTGTTCTCAGTATCGACTTTGCGGCCGTCGCGCCCAGGCATACTATAACCTCGGGCTTTATAGACCTTATCTGTTTAAAAAGGAACTGCTCACAGGTAGACATTTCCTCAGGCTCGGGGGTCCTGTTGTTGGGCGGGCGGCATTTTACGACGTTACAAATATATACTTCTTCCCTCTTAAGCCCCATGGCTTGGATAATTTTAGTTAGCAGCTGCCCCGATCTCCCGACAAAGGGCTTACCCTGCATGTCCTCGTCCCTGCCTGGTCCCTCTCCGACGAATACAAGCCTTGCTCTCGGGTTCCCGTCTCCGAATACCAGATTGGTTCGCCCCTCATGGAGCTGACATCTGGTGCAGTCCCCGATCTCCTCCCTGATTTCCTCAAGCGTCATAACCTTCCCGGATTTATCGAACAGGCTTACACTGTCTTCAACCACTATAATGTCTTCGTTATCACTCATTGGACCGACCGGTTCGTGTTCTCTACTTTCCTTCCTTTGGGGTTTTTGTGGGGGTTCCTCCTTTTTCTTTTCGCTCCCGAATACGGTCCTGATTCCCAAATCTTTTTGAAACCCAAGATAGGTAGTTAACTCAGAAACAATCTCTTCAAGTTCGCTCTTATCCTTATTCATACCGATGCACCCTAATATAATACAAGACCGCACAATATCAAAACCGGCCTGCTATAGACCCTGAATCTTTTAACACTCCTTGAGTTTCTTCTAAATAAATCTATCCTAATACAAATTTCGGAGCACTCGGATATAAGATGAAAGAGAGCTATAACGCACATGATATAGAAAATAAATGGCGGAAGTACTGGGATGATGAGGACCTATACACAGTCACGGTCGACGAAGACAAAGAGAAGTACTATGTGCTTGAAATGTTTCCCTATCCTTCGGGGCGCATTCACATGGGCCACGTACGCAACTACACAATCGGAGACGTGATAGCGCGCTATAAAAGAACCAGGGGTCTCAATGTCATTCACCCGATAGGGTGGGACGCCTTCGGACTCCCTGCCGAGAACGCCGCAATCGAGCGCGGCGTGCATCCCGCTAAATGGACCTATCAGAATATCTCTCAGATGAAGGAGCAGTTAAAGCTCCTTGGGTTCAGCTACGACTGGTCTAGGGAAATAGCCACGTGCGACCCCTCTTACTATAAGTGGGAACAGATGGTCTTTACGCATATGTATAGGCGCGGCTTGGCCTATCAGAAGTCGACCACTGTTAATTGGTGCCCGTCGTGCGAAACTGTGCTCGCAAACGAGCAGGTCGAGGACGGCCACTGCTGGCGCTGCGGCTCTGAAGTCGTGCTCAGGGAGATGAACGGGTGGTTTTTCAAAACTACGGAATACACCGGGGAATTACTGGAGTGGGCTGATAAATTAAAGTCGGGATGGCCAGAAAGGGTGCTCTCCATGCAGAAAAACTGGATAGGCAAGAGTACGGGAGCCGAGATCGAATTTCCCCTTGTCGATCCCCAGGGTGGTGTAAAGAGCCTTAAGGTTTTTACGACCCGCCCCGATACAGTTTACGGCGTGACGTACATGAGCATAGCCCCCGAGCATCCCCTCGCCGAAGGCTTAATAAAAGGAAAAACGGAGGAGGCTCGGGCTGCTTCTTTTATTAACAGGGTGAAAATGGAGAGTAGCCTCGAAAGGATCGGGGAAGGGGCGAAAAAGGAAGGCGTTTTCACAGGCTCATACTGCGTGAACCCTTTTACCGGTGAAGAGATTCCGATATATATAGCGAACTTCGTACTGATAGAGTACGGCACGGGAATTATTATGTGCGTCCAGGCGCACGACCAGAGAGATTTTGAATTCGCCACGCAGTACGGTCTTCCTATCAAAGTCGTGATATCTCCCGAGGGTCAGGATTTGAAATCCGGGGATATGACTGAGGCCTATGAGGGGCCGGGTGTTATGGTCGACTCGGGCGAGTTCTCGGGACTCCCGTCCCCCGAGAGTAAAGAGAAGGTTATCGAGTACGCAGAGCAAAATGGTATCGGCAAAAAACAGATCAATTTTAGACTGAGAGACTGGGGCATATCCCGTCAGCGCTACTGGGGCACCCCGATCCCCATCATTTACTGCGATACATGCGGCCCCGTTCCCGTCCCCGACGAAGACCTGCCCGTAGAGCTTCCGCTTGATATTGAATTCACCGGCAAGGGGGGCTCTCCTCTCTCAAAAGTGGAGAGCTTCGTCAACGTCAATTGCCCCGAATGCGGGTCACGGGCCAGACGCGAGACCGATACGATGGACACATTTGTCGAGTCCTCATGGTATTTCCTCCGCTACGCCTCACCGGACGATGATAAAGCGATATTCAGAAAGAGCGATGTTTCGTACTGGCTACCGGTGGATCAGTATATCGGGGGCATAGAGCACGCGATCCTGCATCTCCTATATGCCAGGTTCTTCACGAAATCCCTGAGAGACCTTGGTATGTGCGACTTGGACGAGCCCTTTACAAACCTTCTTACACAGGGGATGGTCATTAAAGACGGCGCCAAGATGTCAAAGTCCCTCGGCAATATAGTAGACCCGGACGATATGATAAAGATTTACGGCGCGGACACCGTAAGGCTCTTTATGCTCTTTGCAGCACCCGTTCAAAAGGACCTGGACTGGAGTGAAGAGGGTGTGGAAGGTGCGTTTAGGTTTCTGAACCGTCTCTGGCGCCTCATCCATGAAGCCATGCCACGAATAGGGGGGCTTCAGGGCAAGTCTCCCGAAGTAGATAAATTGTCAGCCCCTGCTAAAGGGCTTCTCACCAAAGTGCACAAGACTATAAAGAAGGTCACTGGAGATCTGGAAAGGTTTCAGTTCAATACCGCCATCGCGGCCGTAATGGAATTGTTAAACAGCGCATCTCGCTTCAAACCTCAAACGGATGCTGATAAAGTGGTACTCAAGGAGTCCGTGGAATCCATGACCCAGCTCCTTTACCCCATGGCTCCCCATGTTGCGGAGGAGCTCTGGGAAAATCTGGGCTACCGGGAAACGCTTGTAGACAAACCCTGGCTCGAATGGAATAAGGAGCATATCTCAGGCGCCTCAATAAACATAGTGGTGCAGGTAAACGGTAAGGTAAGGAGCCAGATCGCCATGGACCCCGACTCCGATCAGGAACAGATGAAAGAGGCCGCATTTTCTGACGAGAAAGTTATTAAACATCTGTCTGGAAAAGAGCCCAGAAAGGTCATCGTCGTTCCCAAAAAACTTGTCAATATAGTTGTATAGGCCTTACCCTTGGTTTTAATACACCACACTTTTTGATATTTGCACCCTCTCAGGTATCTTCAATCGCTTCTTGATTTCAGATACTATCGAGGTATGCACTCAACGGAGGTAGTAAATCGCATGGCCAATGAAAATAATGACGGGGCTGATTACGGGAATTTACTGGGGGGTAAGGTAAAGGCAATTGAAGTCAATGCCCCCAAAACAGTATCGGAGCTCCTTTCCGAAATGGCGCTAACAGGTTTTCAGGGAAAGAGTCTGGCGCGTGTTGTAGATGTGCTCGAGGAGATGGTGAAGGACGAAGATGTGACGATTCTTCTCGGGTATACGGGTTCGCTTTCCACAACCGGGCAGTGGAAAATAATCAACTGGCTGATCGAAAACCGCTACATTGACATACTTGTTCCGACCGGAGCAAACATTTCAGAAGACATTATAGATGCAATGGGGTTTGATTATTGGCAGGGCTCTCACGTGGAGGACAATGAGGTGCTGTTTAAGGAAGGGCTCAACAGGTATTACGATGTATACGGGAAAGAGACCGATTATCTTGTAATGACCGAGCTTCTTGCTGAATTCATACTCACACTAGAGCAGGGCTACAACTATTCCTCAAGAGAGTTTCTGTATGAATGCGGCAAGTGGTTAAGCGCTAAAGGGATCGACAGCATAGTTGCCAAGGCTTCTGAATACGGCGTTCCCGTATTCTGTCCGGCAATTGCCGACAGCCCTTACGGCGACGCTGCGCTCATTGCCAAGAGTCAAGGCTTTAGCCTCACAATCGACGCCATAAAGGACTACGTTGAATTTATGACTTTAGGTGAAAACGTACAGGATACGGGTGTAATTTATATTGGCGGCGGAGTGTCCAAGGACTTTATACAGCTCTTTGCAGTCACGGGCGATCTTATGTACGAGAACAGGGTTGTCCCCAACAGAGACCCCGGCCTAAACAGAAAGGGCACGGGCGATCAGGAGACATATTATCCCCATAAATATGCTGTTCAAATTACAACCGACTCGCCTCAGTGGGGAGGACTCTCCGGGTGCACGTTTGAAGAAGCCGTGTCGTGGGGAAAAGAAGATCCCCGGGGCAGCTTGGTGCAGTGTTACTGTGACGCCACCATCGCTTTACCTCTGGTCACGCACGCGCTTGCCGAAAGGGTAGGAGCTAAAAGAAAGGGGAAAGATTTTTCAGACACATACTAAAATCACATTGGGATCTATTATTTTTTTGCAATAGAAGCCAGTTCCCTTGCAGCTTCCTCCGGGTCACCTGATCCGAATATGTATGTAATAACTGCAATCCCGTCAACTCCCGTATCCATAATGCCCCGGGCATTATTCGCTGTTATTCCGCCGATTGCAAAAATAGGGATTGTACCGATTTTCTCCGTCGCCTCCCTGAGCACTTCTAAAGGCGTAGGTATCCTATCGGGCTTTGTCGGCGTATAATAAGGCGTCCCGAAAACTACGTAGCTTGCCCCTTCCGCCTCAGCCTTCAGGCCACTTTCAATCTGCCCGTAACAAGAGACGCCGATTATTGCATCTTTTCCAAGTACGCTTCTCGCGTGCGCTACGGAGCAGTCGTACTCGCCCAGGTGAACGCCGTCTGCCCCGATCTCTCTTGCAAGCTCAGGACGGTCATTTATGATCAATAGGGCTCCGTAACTTTTTGTTATTTCTAGAATATTTTTACCTAATCTAATAACTTCCTCTTTTTGTGTTTCCTTTTCTCTGAGCTGTATGACACTTGCTCCGCCTTTGATAGCTTTCTCTACGGCTTCTATAAAGCTCTCTCTTGCGATTAATTTTTTATCTGTAATCGCGTATAGCCCTCCGAGGCTTTTTTTCATGGTTTATGAACCCTCTTCATATTTTCGAAATCTACAGGCCGGATATTAGCCTGGTGCTATTTTATTAAAGATTGCGTCCTTTACAGTGTCGTAATCAGGCGGAAGCTCAAGCGGAGTGTTGGCGTATTTTGAGTAAACTCCCTCGAGTTCTTTTTTGTGGTAGCCGATCTTAAATTCGACGAACTTAAGCCCGTGAGCTGTGGATATGATTACCACCCTGTCGTTAGAATCGAATAGGTTTTTCTCTTTCAGCTTGAGAAATACTCCGAGAGCAACCCCGGTGTGCGGGCAATTAAAAGTTCCGGTTCTATCCACGACCGCAGCCGCATTGGCAAGCTCGTCCTCGCTTGCCTGCTCCACGATGCCATCGAATTGCTTTAATATATTGATTGCCTTATTTACACTCACGGGATTACCTATCTGTATTGCGTTTGCAAGGGTTTTTTTAGCTTTTACCGGGTGGAACTCCTTAAAGTTACTTAGGTAGCTCATGTAAAGCGGATTCGCATGCTCGGCCTGAGCGCACACTAGCCGGGGGAGCTTATCGATAAGCCCAAGCTCCTTCATGATGAGAAACCCTTTTCCAAGCGCCGAGATATTCCCCAGGTTCCCGCCCGGTATGATAATCCAGTCCGGCACCTCCCAGTCAAACTGCTGGCAGAGTTCGATGCTTATAGTCTTCTGTCCTTCTATCCTTAGCGAGTTTATCGAGTTCGCAAGATAGATATTATTTTCCGTGCATACTTTCTGCACCATCTCCATACAACCGTCAAAGTCCGTATCCAGTGAAAGCACAAGCGCACCGTTTGATATAGGCTGTACCAATTGTGCAATCGACACCTTATCTTTAGGCAGGAACACGATTGCCGGAATGCCTGCCGAGGCGCAGTAAGCAGCAAGAGCAGCGGACGTATCTCCCGTTGAAGCGCAAGCCACGGCCGGAATATCCTTTCCCTGTGCCATCATTTGCTTCACTACGGAAACAAGTACGGTCATACCCAAATCCTTAAACGACCCGGTGTGGCTGTTTCCGCACATTTTAATCCAGAGGTCTTCCATCCCGATCTGCTTCCCGAATCTATCCGCCCAGAAAAGGTTCGTAGCCCCTTCGTACATCGAAACTATATTGTCGTCTTCAACAAACGGGCACACCCATTCCTTTTTACCCCACACAGAGCTTCCGTGCGGCCAGATTTGCCTTCGATATCGGTCATCGAATATGTCTCTCCATTCCTGTGCGGATTTCTCTTTTAATGCGTCCGTGTCGTGCCTCACCTCAAGCAGGTTTCCGCACCTTCTGCAACGGTAAATTATTTCATCAAGGGGATAAGTCTCTCCGCACTCGTCGTCGATACAGCTAAACCAGGCTTTGTACTCGCTCATAGCTAAAGAAAATACACCTTCGCATTTTGACTGTCAAACATCTACTTGCGGGTTTTCATCGTTTTCCACTATTCCCGTGTCTCACATAAAAATAATTATTGCTCCCCCTGGTATATTCAGAAAAAATAATGTAAAATATATATTAAAGTTATGCTTTAATGTCTGCACCTAAGTCCTTGGAGAATAGTCACAAATTATTTAGCAAAGCATCTATTCTTTGACACTAAATTGCAGTTTTGTTAATCTCTGTAAGAGATATGGAAAATAAGAGAGTGCGTCTATTGATTCACGGCAGAGTTCAGGGAGTTTTTTTCAGAGCTATAGCGCAGCAAAAAGCTCAAGAGTTGGAATTGACCGGATGGGTCAGGAATAACTCCGACGGTTCCGTTGAAGTATTGGCCGAGGGTGAAGGAGGCCGCATAGACAACATGATAGAGTGGTGCCGTATCGGTCCTGCCCAGGCCGTCGTTAAACATGTTAGTGTAGACTGGGAGCCGCTGTCCGGTGAATTTAAGGAATTTAAGATTGAATACATATGACGGAGTTTAAATATTATGATTATTAAATGCATACCGGGAGGTATATTCCTCACCAATTGCTATATACTCGGAGACGAGGATACAAACGAGGCGATTTTAATCGACCCGGGAGAGCAGATTGACGAGATTCTGAAAGAGGTTAAGGAGTCCGGATTAAATATTACAAAAATTATCAATACTCACACTCACATAGACCATGTAGCGGGCGTGCAGCAGGCTAAAGAGGCTCTCGGAGTGGGATTTTACATCCATCCGGAAGAAGAGCCGGTGCTCAAGGCTCTGCCCGAATCCGCTCAGAGGTTCCCTCAGTTCGGCGATGTGAAGGTGCCCCGGATCGAGGGCTACATCGAGGAGGGGGACGATATAGAAATAGGCACACTAAAAGCGAAAGTTCTTCACACTCCGGGACATACCTGGGGGAGTGTCTGTCTTGTAATCGACGATCAGGTTATTTCGGGCGATACGCTTTTTGCGGGCAGCGTGGGCAGGGTTGATCTCACCGGAGGCACATCGATGAGAGAGCTTGTCGGCTCCATTAAGGCCAAGCTCATGGCGCTTCCAGATTCGTATGTAGTACATCCGGGACACGGCCCTTCAACTACAATCGGGATAGAGAGAAGGTCTAACCCCTTTATTGCAGGAGATCTTCTAATATTATAAAATGGAAAGAATAATTATAAGAGCCCTTCTTATAATGGGCGTGGTATCGCTCCTTGTTTATTTATTCACTAGTGAGATTTCTCACGTGTACGCGCTGCACACTGAGAACGAGAAAATTAAGATGGAAACAAAAGAGTTAGTCATTAAAAACGAAGAGCTCAGAAGGAAGATAAATTTCATCAAAAAAGACAAGCAGTATGTCGAAAAAATTATCAGAGAAGAGTTAGGGATGATTAAAAAAGGTGAAAAAGTCTATAGATTTAATGACTAAAATTAAGCACTCACAGGGCGTATCCGGTAAAGTGTTTACCTTCCTTCTATCGGTCCTCACTTTGGTGCTTATATATAGAGGCGGTTTTGCGAGTCTTAATGTTTCCTCTATATTGGTTTTCTTACTTCTGGTATCGGTAATTGCGTACAACACTTACTCATACATAAAAAACGGCGTGCGCTCAGGCTCTTTATACCAAAGACTTGAGTTTACTCTCCTAATTACTCTTTTGTTCGAGATATTTCTTGAAGCGCTCGGAAACGGTTTATTCCCGCTTGCTTATATAATTCTTCCCGCAGTTACGCTCTATTTCGGATGGATAGGCACTGCGCTTTCACTTGTTATTATTTCCATACTACAGATTACCCGTTACCCCTCTTCCCATCTCCCGTACGAGATGGTATTTCTCATTATCTCGGCAGGGTTATTAGGGCTTCTTGTTAAAGGGGGGAAAGGGCGTCTCGGCTCATATTTCTTCAATCGGAGCAGTGCTAAGCCCTCTCCTCTTTCAGGCCTGATAAGTGCAGACGCATACAAAGACGAGCAAAACGAAGCGGTAAATGTAAAACAGCTCAAGACCGAAATCATGGACTCTATGAAAATTTTGGGCGAGCTCGTCCCCAATCACAGCGTCGTGCTTTATCTAAGAATGGATGACGGAATGTTCCTCCTATCAGATGCCGTCTCTAAAACCAAAGATTATATAGATAAGGGGCAGTGCCTGAACTTCAGAGGCGGTTACATGGGCTGGGTTCTCAAAACCAAGACCCAGGTCCTCATAACAAATGTAAAGAATATAAGGAAGAACCTGATTTACTATACAAGGGACGTAGCTATAAAATCCCTTCTCGCCACCCCTCTTTTTATGAAGCCTGAAAAAAACCTGACCGAAGGGGGTCAGGAAATATTCGGACTCCTTGTCGTAGACAGCCTCGATCCAAACGCATTCGGCGACAAGGATAAGCTTATCGTCTCTCTCATTTCAGAAAGAATTGTCGAGATCATAGACCGCTTTCAGCTCTCCGAGAAAGTTAAGCTCAGCTCAAAGGAGCTGAATTCCTACTACGACTTTACTCAAAAGCTTCACTCTACTCAGAACGCAGACATAATAATGGATCACATTATGGAAACTATGGAGGGACTGTTCGAAGCCGACTTCTTCGGGCTTACGATTTTAGAAAGTGAAGACCAGGGCAGTGTTCTCAGGCGCGTAAACGGAGAATCCCGGAAACACGTGGAAGGGAGCGAAATCCCCCATTACAACACCCTCATAGGTCTTGTAGACGACAGCGGCAAATATTTTCACTCAGAGGACCTGAGCTCGAGGTCTAAATTCAGGAGTATATTCGGAAAGGAAATCGACTTTGCCCTTGGAATGAAAAATATAAAGTCTATTCTCATCTACCCGCTTTTCGAAAATACTTCCGAGCAGGCGGACATGGAAGATAATGTAATAGGGTGCGTGATCTTGGGCAGAAAATCCAAAGCCCCGTTCAGTGATGGGGAGATAAGTCTCACAAAGATCATATGCAGCGAGGCCTCAAAGTCTATCTCCGCCACGTTTAATTACCTTATGGTAAAAGAGCTTGCCATTAAAGACGGGCTCACCGGTCTTTATAATCACCGTCATTTTCATGAGATGCTCACTTATACCATAGCCCACTCCGACCGCTATTCCTCTCAGGCCTCTCTGCTTATAATGGACTTGGACGACTTGAAATCCATAAACGATAACTACGGACACCGAGCAGGGGATTCGGCCCTATCATCGGTCGGTACTGTAATATCTCAGGCATTAAGAAAAGTCGATATATCCGCTCGGTACGGCGGGGACGAATTCGCTGTAGTGCTTCCGGATACGGATAAAAGAGGCTCTCTCATAGTCGCTGAAAAGATCAGGGCCAACCTTAAGAAAATTCCCCTCAAGTTTAAAGGACAAGAGTATATTATCACGCTCAGCATTGGGATTGCCACTTATCCCGATAACGGCTCGGACCGTGAAGAGCTGATCGAGAAAGCAGACCGTGCACTATACGAGTCCAAGAACGAGGGTAAGGATAAAACCACTCATTTTGAAGATATAACCCTTGAGGAATTGGGTACTTGATAGGGCTCCTAGTCATTAAAGCTACATAAGTTGCGTCTGTATAACATAACGATCTTCCTGGCTCTTCTATCACATTTCATATGACAGAAAATAAAAGTAAAGGTAAGAATCCAAGAGAATTTTTCTCTGATCATTCGGGCTTCCCGAGCAAGTCTTTAGGGCAGAATTTCCTAAAAGACAAGAACATCCTGGACAAAGTAGTCAGTCTTGCGGAGCTTACGGATAAAGATGAAGTGCTTGAGATCGGCCCGGGATTAGGCGCACTCACCGAGGAGCTCGCCAAAAGAGCAGACAGGGTAGTCGCTGTTGAGAAAGATAAGAAGCTCATCGGGCGTCTGACCGAGTTATCTGAGGCATACGGAAATATAGAGCTCATTTCTGAGGATAGCCTCAATATAGATTTCAGAAATTTATTCAAGGGCGGTGGAATAAAGGTCGTCTCCAATCTCCCTTACAGCGTATCGACGCCCATACTCATTAAGCTTCTTGAGACTAGGGATATTTTCTCCACACTCGTGCTGATGCTCCAGCTCGAAGTAGGCGAGAGGATAGCATCCGGGCCAGGCACTAAAAAATACGGCTCAATCTCAGTGCTTCTTCAGACCTATTTTGATATCACGCTCGAGTTCCGTGTGCCCCCTGCGGCGTTTTGGCCAAAGCCCAAGGTGCATTCAGTGGTATTGAAACTGGTCCCGCTCAATGCCCCGAGGGCGCCAATCGATGATGAAAAACTGTACGAGAAAGTCATACGCGCGGCCTTCTCATCGCGGCGAAAAATGCTCGGCAATTCCCTCCGGTCCGCTTTTCCCAAAGACTTCGTGCTCAAGGCTCTCGAGTCATCCGGCATAGACCGCAAAAGACGCGCCGAAACCCTCACAATCCAAGAATTCAGCAGAATATGTAAGAATTTATCGGAACAAAATAATTAAAATCTGGTTCTTAAGTGGAATTTGATAGATGTTGCTTGATCTGTGGTTAAGGCTAAGAAATTGCGTTATTTCAAGCTAGAAATAAATTAATGCTAGTTACTCGGAGGAAACCACCAACAGCACAGTCCCTGCCTCAACCGCGTCCCCTTCGTTAACGAATACGTCTGTTACCTCTCCCTCTATAGGTGACTTAAGCTCGCTCTCCATCTTCATAGCTTCAATTACTGCCACACCCTCATCTAATTCTACCTTATCCCCCTGTGCCTTCAGTATATTAACCACACGGCTCGGCATAGGGGATTTTATCTCCTGTATTCCTGAAGCAATCTGAGAGGTCTTACGCTTGTCCCTTTCCGAAATTGACTCAAGCTCGTATAGCTCGCCGTTTAGAAATATCTGTGTGTTATGCCCCTTTTTAACAACTCCGAGAGTTATGGATTTCCCCTCATATAAAATCGAATACAGGTTGTCCTCTATACTCTTGTATTCAACAGTTACAGTTTTCCCGTCGATTTCCACCTTTATCTGGTTATCGTCTTTCTCAAGCTCGACTTTGTATATCCGCCCCTGGAACTTTAACGTATAAGTCATAGCACCTGCCCCCCTGAAACACCGAGCTTCCTTCCGAAGAGCTTCCAGTTCGATACAGGTCTTTGCTCTGCTTTTTCAGGACTATCCGCATTGTACATCGCGAGCGCCGCAGCAATAAGCACAGGCTCGATATCGACATCGCCGGGCTTAAGCAGCTCAGGGTGGCGTTCTATATATCCCGTATCTATTCTCCCCTCTTTAAATTCTTCCTCCCCCATTACGCGAAGCAAAAACCCTATATTGGTTTTCACTCCGATCACTATATACTCCCTGAGCGCCGAGGCCATTTTTTCAATCGCGCCTTCTCTAGTATCCGCCCAAACGATGAGCTTCGAAAGCATAGGGTCGTAATGGGGTGTTATCTCACTACCGCTGTAGATTGATGAATCGTCCCTTATTCCGGGGCCGCTCGGTACCCTCAGGTAATCGATCACTCCGGGCGAAGGCATAAAGTTAGTCTCGGGGTCCTCTGCGTACACCCTGCACTCGAGCGCGTGGCCCTTCATCTCTATCTGGTTCTGCTTATATGGCAGCTTCTCGCCGTCAGCGATCCTTATCATCCACTTTACTATGTCGAATCCAGTGATCATTTCTGTGACTGGGTGCTCGACCTGCACCCTCGTGTTCATTTCTAGAAAGTAAAAGTTCCGTTTCTGGTCCATTATAAACTCAACCGTTCCTGCGCCCTGGTAATCAACCGCTTTTGCTATCCTCACCGCGACGTCCCCCATTTTCTTACGTGTCCTGGCGCTTATGGCCGAAGAGGGGGCTTCCTCTATAACCTTCTGGTGCCTTCTCTGTATCGAGCAATCACGCTCAAACAGGTGTAGCACGTTACCGTGTCCGTCCGCAATTATCTGTATCTCGATGTGTCTTGGCTGTTCGACGAATTTCTCAACGAACACTGAGTCGTCCCCGAAAGCAGAACCCGCTTCACTCCTCGCCATACGGAGAGCGCTCTGAAATTCCCCTTTCTCCCTTACGAGCCGCATCCCCTTACCACCTCCCCCGGCGGACGCTTTTATCATCACAGGGTAGCCGATCTTATCCGCCACCACGGAGGCCTCCACGTCGCTAACGGCACCTTCTGATCCCGGTACCAGCGGCACCCTTGCCTCATGCGCAATTTTTCTCGCTGTTATCTTATCCCCCATCAGCCTTAAAGCTTTTGCCGAGGGTCCAATGAATACGATCTTCGCCTTCTCACATCTCTTTGCGAACTCTTCGTTCTCAGATAAAAACCCGAATCCCGGGTGTATGGCCTCGGCGCCCGATTTCTTGGCTACGTCAAGGATTTTATCTATTACCAGGTAGCTCTCTCCGGGGGCTGAGCCCCCTATGTGATACGCCTCGTCCGCAAGCGCTACATGCAGCGAGCGTCTGTCGGCGTCTGAGTAAACGGCAACCGTGCTTATTCCGAGCTCCTTACAAGCCCTTATGATCCGGACCGCTATTTCTCCCCTGTTGGCTATAAGTATCTTATTGAACATTTCATTTTCCTTGGCTAATTAGAGTGGAATATTCCCGTGTTTTTTAGGTGGATTCGCAAGTCTCTTACCGTCGAGCATCTCGAATGCCGCAATCACTCTCGGTCTGGTGTCTTCTGGTCTTATCACCTCGTCAACGAACCCGAACTCAGCAGCCTTGTAAGGGTTAGCAAATCTTTCCCTGTATTCCTCGATGAGCCTTGCTCTCTCGGCCTCGGGGTCTTCTGCGCCCGCAATCTGGGCTCTCGAAATAATATTCACGGCTCCGTCAGATCCCATCACGGCAATCTCGGCAGTCGGATACGCGTGCACCAGATCCCCCCTTATGTGTCTTGAGGACATAACGTCATAAGCCCCGCCGTAAGCTTTTCTCGTAATCACTGTAACTCTGGGAACAGTGGCTTCGCTGTATGCGTATAGGAGCTTAGCCCCGTGCGTTATTATACCTCCCCATTCCTGAGAGGTTCCCGGCAGGAATCCCGGCACGTCCTCAAAGGTCAGGATCGGAATGTTAAAACAGTCGCAGAACCTTACGAACCTAGCTCCCTTAAGTGAGGCGCCTATGTCCAGACACCCAGCCAGCATATTGGGCTGGTTCCCCACAATTCCAACCGACCTGCCTCCGAGTCTGATAAATCCGATAACTATGTTCTGTGCAAAATGTTCCTGTATTTCAAAAAAATAACCCTCATCCGCAATCGAGCCTATGACATCTTTCATATCGTAGGGTTTGTTCGTGTTTTCAGGCACTATCGACCTGAGCCCCATTTCCTTTCTGTCACTCGGATCATCCGTGCTTACTCTCGGAGCGTCCTCCATATTATTGGGTGGAATAAAGCTCAGAAGCTCTTTTATAGTTGCGATACAGTCTTTGTCGTCCTCTGCCGCAAAGTGCGCAACGCCGCTCTTTGAGTTGTGAACCATCGCCCCCCCGAGCTCTTCGGAATTTACCTCTTCGTGTGTGACCGCTTTAATTACGTCGGGCCCGGTAATAAACATATAACTCGTATTCTTCACCATTAGGGTAAAATCCGTGATTGCGGGTGAGTACACCGCACCCCCGGCGCAAGGGCCCATAATTGCCGATATCTGCGGTACCACTCCTGAAGCCAGCACGTTCCTGCAGAATATCTCCGCATATCCGGCAAGGCTCTCCACTCCCTCCTGTATCCTGGCCCCCCCCGAATCGCTTAGACCTATAATCGGGGCGCCCACTTTCATTGCCAGGTCCATGACCTTGCATATTTTCCTTCCGTGCTCCATTCCGAGCGAGCCGCCGAAAACGGTAAAGTCCTGTGCGTAAACGAATACTTGCCGGCCCTCCACTTTGCCGTACCCCGTAACCACGCCGTCCCCCGGGATCTTCTTATCCGCCATCCCAAAATCGTTACAGCGGTGTACGACAAATTTATCAAGCTCAACGAATGTATTTTTATCGACTAATAGCTCTATCCTCTCCATCGCAGTCAGCTTCCCGGCGTCGTGCTGCTTCTTTATCCTGGCCTTGCCGCCACCCTGCGCCGTCTCTTCCTCTTTTTGCTCTAATATTTCTATTTTTTCCTTCATTCTCGGCTCCTTTGAAGGTAATTCGGAATCAAAAAATCTACTACGTAATAGTACAGTTGGCAAGTAGCCGGGTTGAATGAAGGATTATTGGATTGAGCTAAGAATATGGTCTCAGTTTCTATAGATTTATTGCGGGGAGGTTTTTAAACAAAGGATAAGGGGGTTACATAACACCAGCAATCTTTTCCCAGATACAAATTACCTGGCTCTCGGTCGCTTCCGGGCTTCCGGAATTGTCTATTATAAAATCTCCGTGCTTCTCTTTCTCGGCGCTCTGCATCTGTGCGTTTATGCGTGCCAGAGCCTCGTCTTTTGAGTATCCGTTCCTAGACATCAGTCTTTCTATCCTGGACTCCTCATCCGCTGTCACCACTATCAGGCCATCTATGACCTCTTTGAGCCACCCGTCCTTTTCCACTATGAGAGCAGCCTCGATTATTATGATACGAGTCCCTCCTTTCCGCTCACTTTCTATAAGCTCCGTTATCTCCTGAGCGATCCTCGGGTGCGTAATTTCGTTTAGTAGGGCTCTCTTGTCCTCATTGTTAAAAACGATGTTTCCGAGTTTCTCTCTGTCGACTGTGCCTTCAGAGTTAAGAACGCCGCTTCCAAACGTATCGACTATTTCCTTCCAAGCCGGTTTTTGAGGTTCTACAACGCTTCTTGCTACACGGTCGGCGTCAATGACCTTTGCTCCGAGCTTCTCAAACATCTCCCCTACAGTAGTTTTCCCCGATGCTATGTTGCCAGTAAGCCCTATAATCTTCACAACTGGTATTTTAAGCGGTGGGTAATAGGGTTTCAAATCATAGTTCCGGAATTTCAGTCGAAGTGGGGAGCAAACGAGTGAAGCTTGATTAAATTTAGATTTGGGTATAATTAGTATTTAAAGTTCGCATCTGCGAACGATTTAGGGACGGAGGCGAGCGCCTTAGTGCGATGCCGGTGGGGGCAGACCGGAGCACAAAGTGCGATCGAGAGGAATAAAATAAGAAGTGGGGACGGAGGCGAGCGTTTTAGCGCGATGCCGGTGGGGATAAAATTAGAAACAAGGAGAGTAGCATGTCGAAAAAAATTGTGGACATTAAAAAAGTAGGTGTTGTGGGAGCAGGTACAATGGGCTCGGGAATAGCTCAGGTTATAGCTTCAAGCGGCAGGAACGTTGTTCTTGTCGATATTTCCGAAGGAGCCCTCGATAAAGGCTTAAAGGGCATTGAAAAGAGCCTCGGAAGGCTCGTAAAAAAGGAAAGCATTAGCGAAGAAGAAAGCGCTGCCATAGTATCGAGGGTTAAGACGGCGACCGATTTCGGCGAACTTTCAGACGTGGATTTTATTATTGAAGCCGTGTTTGAAGACATGGGTGTTAAAAAAGAGACATACAAAAAACTTGACGACACAGTGCCAAGCGGAGTAGTGCTCGCCACGAATACATCCTCTCTCCCCATTGTAGAAATAGCCGTAAGCACTAAGAGGTCCGACAAAGTGGTAGGTATGCATTTCTTCAACCCCGCCCCGTTAATGAAACTAGTCGAAATCATTAAAACACTTGCGACATCCGATGAAACAGCACAGCTTGCCTATGAATTCGCTCAGGCTCTCGGAAAAGAGCCTGTCTCTACGAAGGACTCTCCTGGGTTTATCGTGAACAGGATACTCATTCCCATGCTGAACGAAGCCGTCTTCGCATACCAGGACGGAGTAGGCAGCGCGGAGGACATAGACAAAGCTATGATGCTCGGCACCAACCAGCCTATCGGCCCCTTAGCCCTTATAGACCTTATCGGGCTCGATGTCACCATAGATGTTATGGATGTGTTTTATAAAGAGTTTCAGGACTCAAAGTTCCGCTCAGCGCCTTTGCTGCGCCAGATGGTGCGCGCCGGGTGGCTCGGCAGAAAATCAGGCCGCGGCTTCTTTGAATATTGATTCTTGAAAAATCGAATTCCCAATCCGTATCTTTAAAGTATTGTAAGATTGAAGCTCCAGAGGATCGCGTATATTAGTATGCGCCCGGATGGAGCGTGAACAACCAGCGTGAACAATCAGATGGTTACATGATTTAAGTGTTATGCGCATTTAATAGTGTTTGCTGTGATTGTTGACCATTCATGGTATTGCCGCGCTAATTACCTATATTGACTAAAATTGTAACATCTGTATGTTATTGCCCGCTATTTAAAAGCCTGGGAGGATTCCAATGACTGTTCTTAGTTTGGGCCGATTAACGCTGTATACGGTAATTACAATATTTCTCTTAATTCCGGGATCAAGCCGCGTCGCGTTATGCGATGAAACTCATACACATACGGATAACGGGCTTCACTTCGCGCATCCCCTTATTACAGAATCTCCGTCCCCGGATACCAAAATAAGGCTAGATTACTTCTTTCTTGATGTAAACGGAAAAGTTGAAGATGAGGAGTTGGGAGAAGAAGGGGAAGGGCCATCTAAATTTAAGGAGAGCACAATACGGCTTGAGCTTGAATACGCGTTCAACAGGAATATAAGCTTAGAGGCTGACATACCGTACTCTTTTCTGGATGTGAGCCAGGGGTCCAATGAGAATAACTTCAACAACATAGACGTAGGTTTAAAGCTCGCGACATTTATATTGGAGGAATATGGGATACTTCTGGGCGGGGGCATAGAATTCGGGCTCCCGACAGGGAATGACAGAAAGGGCGTCGGTAGCGACAACATAATAGGCATAGAACCGTTTGCGGACTTGGGTGTAAAGATACAGAACTTCGAGCTTATTGGATTTCTATCTCTCGGATTCCCGGTAAACCAAAATGGAGACCAGGATGAAGGAGACGAGCTGGGCTACAACATGTCGATGCTTTACCATCTGGGGGATATTTTAGAATTATTGCTGGAGTTTGACGGTGTCACAGTGCTCAATGGTGAAGAGGATGGTCAGTCTGTATTGAATATTGATCCTGGTATAAAGGTTGCTCCGTTTAACAATAAAGACCTCGAATTCGGCTTTGGTGCCGGGTTTCCATTGACTGACGACGAAGAGTTCCAATATAGATTAATCAGCTCTGTATTCTATCATATGCCTTTTCTTAACTGAGTTACTCACAAATAAATACGGTACAGTGCGCTGCTCCCTTTTTTGTATTAAATTTGTATTGTTTTCCTTTGTCTTTGGTTAAGCTGTTACCTTTCTCCTTCGCACAGCCAATAACCCTATTATCCCCAATACTCCCGCCATGGCTATTAGACTCCATTCGGAAAGGGTTGGGACGTTCCGGGCAGTTGCCGGGTCGAGACAGGTAGCCGGGAATATCTCATCATTCCCCTCAGGATTCCCCCGTTCATGTTTGCAACGGAATCAAAGGCGATACGCGCGCCGTCCGCGTTTATTGAAGGGAATAAGCTAACCACAGCTGTCTCATCGGTTATCTGTTCTATTGCACGCACAGGGCAGACAAATTGCCGAGCCTCAGCATTTTGATTTAGAACAACAAATGATGTGAATAGCAGAAGTATTAGAGTGAAAAGGCCTAAAGCTTTCTTAGAATGCAAATATACTTTCTCTACCGCCTCAATGAATAGACTGTGAAGATTATATTACTATAAGTCGGAAAAAATTAAAAGTTTTCCCGTTACTCTTAGGTCAAACGGTATTTGACAAATTCCCATTTGTATTCTTCGGATAAGAACTTATTATGCTAACTGTATTACTGGTTTTGATGTATCCCGTACTCGCTGCATATCTCTGAGACTAGTCTGCCTGATAAACCTTCGAGCACTATTTTGGTCTTTGTTTGAGAATCCCATATTCTTCGCTCCGTTGCACCCACTCCTAATACCTTTTTCAAAGTATTTATCAGCTTAATTCCACTAGCTTCTTTAGGGGGAGATGTATAAGTAAATGGAGTACAGCAGGAGCGTATTAACGCTCCCGCTGTATAAATGTAAGATAGTAATTGTTTATAAGGATGAAGGTTCCGGAGAAGGTTCTGGTTCTGGAGATGGTGATGGACAATCGGATATTATAAGCTCAGAACAACCACTTGTATCTACGTTTGCTGAATCTTCAACACGGATAGCATCATGTCCACCTTGTATGAAGCAGCTTGTAGAATCGACTGTTACATTGGAGTTGTCCTCTGAGCGAATACCATTGTCCAGAACAGATATAATGCTGAGACTATTACCAGCGCTTAAACTTACGACAGCATCGTCCTTGGTCCTCGCCCCATCCTCATTTGCGTCGCAGTTCAAAACTGAATCAGCTGCTATTGACACGCTTGAAGAATTTTCTGCATCAACGCATCTTTCGCAGTTTGTAAGTAAAACATCACCAGAGTTAATAATGACGCTGCAATCGTTCTCAGCCCTGATACAGTCGTCAAATCCGGCACCATCCACTACAATGTCTTCATTTATGATAATGTCATTGTCTTCACAGCGGATTTGGCCAGTCGCGATACCCATATCACCTATCATAACGGGCCGCTGTTGGTTGTTGGGTTCTATCGTAACTATTATATCAACTACACTTCCAGCAGTTACATTTATACTGATTGCAACGTTAAACCCGGGTGTTGAAAAATTAAGTGTTGTATTACCCGGAGGAATATCGGTCAGTGTAAAATTACCCCCCGCTGTCTGTTATGTCACTGTCTATTACTTCGCCATTCTGCTCTGCGTTTACGTTAATACCCGAAACATCTGAACCCTGAGCATCTGCAACTTTAGTAAAAGATAAAGCATCTTTTAGCTTTGTTATTATAAATGATTTATCCTGCTCGGTTCTTTTAGCGACTATGTTCGATACGCGGCCGTTTATCGTGCTCGTTTGTACCCCCGACTGGCTACCGCTGTCGCCTCCCCCGTCACATGCTAATAATAGTACTGTAGCTGTAAGAAGCAAAACGGCGAAAACTGAAAATATATAAGCGCCTTTTATACTGTGTACCATAATTGATCCTCCTTACATGAAAATGGATTTTACATTTATGTGTCAATTTTTATGCCAGGCAAAATAAGTTGGCTCAATTTGACTTGCTTAAACGAGAGGATATCGGTACATAGATATGTAACACGCCTGTATCACAGAATTATTTATAAGTTCGTGTCCCTACCGCCGTTTCTCGAAAAGGGGATTGATACTGAAAAGTTCGATTAGTATCATTTGAATATTAGTGTTATTTGGCTCTTGCCATTGTGTGAATTTACATACTGCGTGTAGTACTATACTAAGTAGCACAACTCCCCTTATGATCAAATTTTAGCGTTTAAATGTTTTCCGTATAGCGGAAAAGAATGTATATAAAACTTCGTTATTGTGATTACAATGTAAGCGTGTTTAATTTTTAATAATGTTGCTGGGATTGTTGACTATTATGAGGGTTTATGCTCTTTTGCGACAGAATGATACCAGATTTATGGTATCTGGCGGTATATATTAATTGCTTTGGAATACTGCCGCTGGCTCGGCTTGCTTAATCACAATAAAATAAATTGAATTATCACTAAGAATGTTAAGGAATTGGGATTACACCTAATCCCCCCGGTCAAAAGAAAAGCAGAAAATTGCCACTGTTTAGAAATGGAGTATATTCAATTCTATTTGATTAGGAGTTTATCGCTTTGTTAAAGTCTCTTGAAGAAAATCAAATCAGGATTTACGTGTTAGCGCTCATAATCGGGGCTACACTTGGATTGTACACACTTAAGCTGGGACTATTCCTTGAAAGATTTATCGAGCCGGCACTGGCCTGTGCTTTTGTATGGAATGTTTGTTCAGATTCCTTTTTTTAAATTGCATGAAGTGTTTTATAATCGCAGGTTTATTGCGGCGCTGATCGTTCTAAATTTCGTTCTGGTTCCCTTGGTGGTGTGGCTATTGACAAGTTTTCTTCCGGACAACCCCTCATTATTGCTGGGTGTATGCCTCGTTCTTCTGACTCCGTGTATAGATTATGTTATTGTTTTCACTCACCTAGGGCAAGGTGACGCAAGGCTTATTCTTGCTACTACGCCCTTATTGCTCATAGCTCAGATGTTGCTGTTGCCGCTATATCTTTTGGGCCTTCTGGGCAGTACTGCTGTAGCTATTATGAGCGCCAAACCATTCCTTAGTACTTTTCTTTGGCTGATTATTCTACCCTTGACGACTGCGGTGGCGACCCAGTTTTGGGCAAAGAAACGGTTCACTGGCAGAGTTTGGCTAGGTGCTACAGCTTGGCTTCAGGTACCTATGATGGCAATGGTTTTATTCATTATTGTAGCTTCACAGATCGACAAAGTTCATAACTATCTGTCCGTAATCATCTGGGCTATTCCTGTATATTTGACCTATATTTTGATTGTACTGTTTCTCGGGCGTGCCGCCGCTTTACTCTTTCGTCTAAACCGGAGTGAATCACGAACTCTGATTTTCAGTGGTGGTACCCGTAATTCCCTTGTAGTTTTACCCTTGGCACTGGTACTACCGGAAACGTTACGATACCCGGTCGCAGCGGTTATTGTCACTCAAACAATTGTAGAGCTTGTTGCCGAACTGTTTTATGTTCGTGTTATCCCAGGGCTTATTGTGCCTAATGTGATAGAAGCAAGTGACAATGCTCACAAAGAGTTGTGAATTTTCTCATTACAGCTATAGGGAAACACAATAACTCACGGCCAGATATTCAAACAGCTTATCAGTAAAACTTTGTGCAGTTCTGGTTAGAGGATATGGCTTCAGCTCCCTTAATATTTAGACTTGTTTTTCAAAGTATTTCTGTCTGCTTCTTTACATACATGCGTGCTTGCCCGCTGTTTCATTATAGCCGGGCACTGAGCAATAAGATTTAAAAGAGGTTTCTTGTTTAACTCCGGTAAACCAAGCACGGCTACAAAGGTAGAAGATAGTATGTGCATATTAATTCAACCAGATTTTAATATAAAAAGAATCAAGGGTCAGACTTTACGGGAAGGCGGCATCTATTCCGCCTTCCCGTATTTATAATATATTAGGGGGTATAGATATGGGGGAGAACAGGCTCTCTATCGGGGAACTGGTAAAGCAACTCAGTATTAACCTCAAAGCTATCCGCCGTTATGGAGATATTAAGCTTTTGCCCGGGCCGGATCACGGAAAGCACCTTAAATAGGCTTCATTGCATTAAGAAAGCGAAAAGCTAAGGCTTTTCGTTAAAAGAAATAAGGGATGTTCTGAGCATGAGCGATAGAGGTTATGATCCTTGTGAGCATATAGGAGGATTATTCAAACTAAGAATAGTTGCTCTTGAAAAGGAATTAAAAGGACTTCGGATAAAGCTTGGGAAACTTGAGAAAGAATGGTCGGGTACGCAAATACCGGAGGAATGCGGTACCAGGGATTTAATTTGTCCTCAAAGCGAGAAATATTTCTAAAACTCTTAAATCTATAGCGCGCAATCTTTTGTTCACTCCTAGTGAATAGTTTGATGAATTATCCCGGGATATTTCAGTAAGATATAGGATATTTCAGTGAGATATTTAGACATGTTTGACCAGTTAACCGCGTTAATCCTGAAGGAGACAGAGAAATCAGGATAATGAACATATGAGTAATTTATATGCCTGAAGCGATAGAGTATCTTATGTAAGCACTTCCTTAAATACCACCCCCCCCAAAGCTAAAATTCTACGTGAATAGAATATCTATAAAGGCGCAATCCGGCATATTATTTTTGTTACATTGTGAAAGCATATCTTTCATGTGGGACTCTATCTTTTTCAAATCTCTGATTTTGGCCCGAATATCTTCTAAATGATGCTGGGATATATCCGCTATTTCCGCACATGTGAAATTTTTCTCATCAACAAGCTTCAAAAATCCTCTTATAGTGTCTAGAGGAAATCCCAGCTCACGGCATCTCTTAATAAAGGCCAGCCTTTTTAACTGCTCCACGTTATATAGCCGATTCCCGCCTTCACTACGGGCAGGTTTTGGTATCAGTCGTATTTTTTCATAGTAGCGAATTGTTTCGATATTCACTCCTGTCTTTTCAGACAGTTTACCTATGGTGATAAGTGTTTTCTGTGATGCTTTACTCATGATTTTTCAGAAAATAAAAATTACTCCTTGTATCTGTAGTAACTACAGACGTTATACTAATAAACATAAACATGCAATTGTTGAAAATCCACGGTCTTTGGAGGAACAAAGGGTTTATGAGTCTAGATAAAAATAATACAAGCAGTCTGTTTACAGTAGCAGGGATTGCTGCTGCCATAGGTGCTTCCGCCTGCTGCATTCTGCCGCTGGTGTTATTTGCATTGGGTATCAGCGGCGCATGGATCGGCAATCTTGTTGCTTTAGAGCCTTACAAGCCCTATTTTATAGCGGTAGCAATATTATTTCTGGGGTTTGGATTTTACAAGGTTTACAGCAATCCCAAAGCGGAGGTTTGCGAAGAAGGAACATTCTGTGCCCACCCAAACTCCGATCGGATTAACAAAATCTCGCTCTGGGCGGCGGCAATCCTAGTCAGTCTAGCTGTTCTGTGGCCCTATATTGCACCGGCCTTGCTTAAATCCATTACATAATTAAGGAGAAGACAATGAACAAAAAACAATGGTTAGTTCTTATCGGTTTTGCTGTACTTTTGTCCGCAGGCTTTTTTATTTTCTCATTAAGTGATGATGTATCGGCCCGGTCCTTATCAACATCAACAAAACAGCTTGCCACCTCCACGGAGCATTCTGCAGCACTTGAGACTGTAACTTTTGATGTCCCTTCGATGACCTGCGCGTCCTGTCCTTTTATCGTAACAAAGACTTTAAAGAGTGTTCCGGGTGTTACGGAAGCCACAGCTGATTTTGAGACTAAGACGGCAAGAGTTGTGTTTGAGAAGGACAAAACAAATATTTCTGTGCTGCTCGATGCCTTAAAAAACAGGGGTTATCCGTCGAAGGTAGCCAATGAAAACATGTGAAGAAGGGGAAAATGGCGGCATGCTAGATTGCTGCCAGGAATTAGAAGCTTTTGATAACGGAACAAAGCATGATGCCGCAAGTTTCCTGAGTACAGGATATCTCGCCGAAAACACGTCTTCTATACAAAAACTTTCTGTTGGAATCTACCGACTGCTTGGCAACGGCACTGCGGTTACCTTTGCAGCCCTGGCACAAAAATTGAGCATGGACGTGAAGGAGACAGGAACGCTACTCTCCGAACTCCCGCCCTCTGCCATCCAATATAACGATGGGGGCGTTATTACAGCTTTCATAGGGTTGAGCCTGGCACCGACCCCTCACCGATTATTGCTGGATCATAGAGTCCTGTATACATGGTGTGTCTTTGACGGCTTATTCTTGCCGGAAATTCTTGGAAAATCTGCAAACATCATCACACATTGCCCTGTTACGGGTGAAAAAATATCGGTTCATCTGGCCTCTGACAAGCTTATCTCTTATGAACCACGGGATGCGGTTATGTCGGTTGTTACACCGGATGCTCAATCCTGCCGGAATAATCTTCGCGGCGCTTTCTGCGAACATGTAAGTTTCTTTCTGGACACGGAAACTTTTAGACTCTGGGCGGAAAATAAAGAAAACATCAAAATGATGGCGCTTGAAGACGCATATCTTTTGGCGAGGCAACAGAATAAAGCCCGTTATAAGGACATTCACCTGTAAGCCCCCCATACTCAGGCAAAATAGTTATCAAGGAGATCAAGATGAATGAAAAATGTTGTTCAGAAAAAGGTTCTTACGAAAGCGGGAAAAAGGAAAACACAACGCCTGACCTGCTTGTCATAGGGGCGGGTTCTGCCGGTTTTTCAGCTGCCATTACTGCCGCAGAGGCAGGTGCGGACATTCTATTTGCCGGAGAAGGGACAATAGGCGGCACATGCGTCAATGTCGGCTGCGTTCCCTCCAAAACAATGATTCGTGCGGTTGAAACGATACATCAGGCTAGAAGCGCCAGCCGTTTTGACGGTATCAGGGGTACATCTGAAATTTTCGACTGGAAAGCCTTGATTGATCAGAAACAGCAACTGGTTGAATCATTGCGAAAGTCTAAATATATCGATATTTTATCATCCTATCCCAAAATAGATTATGTCGAAGGTAAAGCCGTATTCGCAGGCAACTTCACCGACGTAGAAATTAACGGCCAAACTTATCACCCGAAAAAAATCGTCATAGCGACTGGCTCTTCCGCCGCTTTGCCCCCGATAAACGGTATTCACAGTGTATCGGTGCTCAATAGCACAACTGCGCTTGAACTCGAAAAACTACCTGAATCCATTCTGATTATCGGCGGCGGCTATATAGGCTCCGAGCTAGGACAGATGTTCGTGCGCGCGGGAGTCAAAGTGACGATTTGCTGCCGAAGCCGCTTGCTTCCGGAAGCCGAGCCGGAAATAAGTGAGACTCTTGCGGAATATTTTAAAGAAGAAGGGATTACAGTTTTGCAGGGCATTCGCTACAAAAGTATCGAGAAAACGCAAAAAGGAATAAAACTTGTTTACGAGACCCGAGATAGTATTGAGTCAATAGAAGCCGAGCAGGTTCTTGCCGCGACAGGCCGGAAGCCAAACAGCGCAGGCATGGGCGTTGAAAAGGTGGGTATCAAGCTTCTTAAAAACGATGGCATTGAGGTCAATGAATACATGCGGACCACCAATCCAGATATATACGCCGTAGGGGACGTTACAGGGAAGGATATGTTTGTTTATATGGCCGCCTATGGCGGGAAATTGGCTGTAAGGAATGCCCTTGAAGGAAATCACCTTCAATATGACGCAACCACCATGCCGTCCGTTACATTTACAGACCCGCAGGTAGCCAGCGTTGGTTTAACGGAGTCAGAAGCAAAGTCGAAAGGATATGATGTTAAGACCACTCTGCTTACTCTCGATAACGTACCGCGTTTCCTAGCTGCACGGGATACCAGAGGTCTGATAAAACTGGTGGCTGATAGTAAAACTGATAAAATTCTGGGCGCTCATATACTGGCGCCGGAAGGTGGTGACAGTATCCAGACCATGGTCATTTCTATCAAGGCCGGCCTGACAACAGAAGACCTAGCAAACACAATCTTTCCGTACCTCACAGCGGTCGAGGGTCTTAAACTCGCCGCACAGACATTCGGTAAGGATGTCAGCAAGCTGTCATGCTGCGCGGGGTAAGAAAAATGATAATATGCGTTACGTTTTTTTAAAAAAAATATCTAAGGAGGTAAATTGTTATGCAGAATAACAAAAGTTTTTATCAGATTTCAACTACTTTTTTAATCTTAGCTTTGTTGGCAATTGCGGCATTCCCGCAGGCAAATGCACAGGAATCTATGAAAAAAGCACCTGAATTTCAGGTTGCGGTTACATCTGTTTACGGTTTTGATGACACAGTTGAAATACTGAAATCTGCAATTGAAGCTGAGAACTTGATGGTTCTAAAGGAAATAAACGCTCAGAAGATGTTGCGTATGGTTGGAGTACAAACGAAAGGAATGATGCAGATTCTTTTCTTCCACCCTCGTTATATGAAACAAATTATGGGGATCAATAAATTTGCTACTATCGAGCCTCCTCTGAAGATTGCAGTGATGGAGATGCCTAACGGAAAAACTATGGTCAGATATGTTAAGCCTTCTTATATCTTTGACCGTTATGAGGGATTACAGGAAATCGGACAAGAATTTGATGCTCTGGTGGGAAAGATAGTTGGAAATATAAGCAAATAATACAGGGGGCTTATGGTTATGGAACAGACCTTGGACAAAAGGCGCGTGGTTTTAATTGTACTGGCTTTTATTGTGGGAGGTGCAGTACCTATTCAATTAATCACACTCTCTTTTGGGTATGCCCAGTATTTTAAAAAAATAGCTATGGGCCCCAAAGTTATTATGACAGCGCATCAATTTGCACAACCCTATATTTTATTTATTTATCTGCCGTCTGTGATCATCCTTGCTCTTATAATTTGGTATTGCCGGCGCAACTATCCAGATATATTCAGGAGGATTGTGGTAGGTTTAGTGGTGGGTGCAGTTGCCACGATTGCTTTGGATTTTTTTCGTCAAATGGGAGTAATAAATGGCTGGCTTCCAGGTGATACACCAGTCATGTTTGGTAAGATGGCTACAGGCAGCAATAAATTTACAGAATGGTACCCTATAGGTTTTCTTATACATTTCCTGAACGGGGCTAATTTTGGTCTTTTTTACGTCTTTATTTGGGGTAAAAGAAGTACTTATGGCGGGGCAGTGTTTTGGGCTGTTTTTTGGCTGATTCTTGTAGAGATTGGGATGATGACCTTACCACCAATGGGTCCCATGGTTGGCCTTTTTGGCAGTAGGTTTGCATGGCCACAACTTTTTTTACTTACCTTGGCCGCACACATTAGTTTTGGAATAGTTCTGGGCCTGCTTTCTCAATTTCTCTTAAAGGAAGAGGATAAGAGCGGAATTATTGGTTTTATATTAGGTACAAAAACAAAATCTTTAGTAGAGCATAAACAACCAGCCTAGTTTTTTTAGCTGGAGATACTCAAATCTATTCGAAAGGTTGAAATAACTCATGATTCAAAGACATTATTTATTGAGAAACAAGCCTGTAATGGGGGTAAAGTTATAGCTAAAAAATTTGATCTTGTAGTCATTGGAACCGGTAGTGCAGCATCCACTGCTGCATATAAATGCAAATCGAATGGCTGGGAAGTTGCCGTTATAGATTCGAGACCTTTTGGCGGTACATGCGCATTGCGAGGCTGTGATCCAAAAAAAGTTCTTGTTGGAGCCGCAGAGCTTATTGACTGGAATTACCGTATGACGGGCAATGGAATAATTTCTAAAGACACACATATAGATTGGCCTTCATTAATGAGATTCAAAAGAACTTTTACAGAGCACGTTCCCGAGAACAGAGAAAAGGGGTTTACAAAAGCGGGTGTTGCTACATATCACGGTAGAACGCGTTTTGTCAGTAGCGATACAGTCAAGGTGGGCGATGATACTCTCACAGGTCGGTATGTGTTAATCGCAAGTGGGGCAAAACCTGCGAGATTAAACATTCCTGGCGAAGAGTTTCTTACTACGAGTGACCAGTTTCTGGAACTTGATGTACTTCCAAATGAGATAATTTTTGTCGGGGGTGGTTATATTTCCTTTGAATTTGCTCATATAGCCGCGCGTGCCGGAGCTAAGGTTAAAATTCTGCATAGAAGCGACAGACCGCTTCCGGGTTTCGATCCCGATTTAGTTAATCGGTTAGTCGAAGCGTCGCGTGCTATTGGTGTGGATATACAATTAAATACTGCCGTTGAAGCCATTGAAAAGGAGGGAGAGCAATTTGTAGAACATACGTCCGGGCAGTCAAAAGAGGTATTTAGTGCTGATATGGTTGTGCACGGTGCGGGACGTGTGCCTGAAATAGACGATTTGGACTTGGAGAAGGCAAACATAAAAAGAGACAAAAAGGGAGTGTCTGTAAATGATTATCTACAGAGTGTGTCAAACCCTATAGTCTTTGCCGCGGGCGATGCTGCGGCAAGCGGTGGTCCGCCATTGACACCTGTCGCTGGTATGGAAGGTAACATAGTGGCTAGTAATCTTTTAAAAGGCCTTCATCGTAAGGCCGATTATTCAGGTGTTCCTACTGTTGTTTTTACAGTCCCGCCCTTAGCTTCGGTAGGGCTACAGGAGAAAACCGCGAGAAATCAAGGATTGAGCTTTAAAACCAATCATTCGGACACCTCGGGGTGGTACTCTTCCCGACGAATAAATATTAAATACTCCGGTTTCAAGGTATTGGTTGAAGACAACACAAATAGAATTCTCGGCGCACATATTTTAGGTCCGCATTCTGAGGAGATTATCAATATCTTCGGAGTTGCCATACGCTCGGGATTAAGCACAGATGACCTTAAGTTAATGCCGTATTCATACCCGACTAGTTCGTCGGACATAAGTTACATGGTGTAGAAATGGGATTGAGTTTACTAAATAAGTATAGGAGATTGAAGTTGAGAGAATTAATAATTGTGCTTTGTATTACATTATCAATTACAGCAATTGCCACGAAGGCATATTCTAATGAGCTAACAGATATTGCCATGGCAAAGAGTGCTAACATAAATACTATCCAGGTGGGTAAAGGGCCTGATGCACTTTTTTTGACCCCTGATGAAAACATCCTATATGTGGCTAATGTAGAAGATACCTTTATTTCTGTCATTGATACGAAAGAAGATAAAGTTATCAACATGATAGATGTAACTGACTATCCGTGGGGATTTACAAGACTGGGCAATAAGAATCTGGTCGCGGTAAGCAGCTGGGATAAAGGAATAGATATTATTGATTTTACCAAACATAAGATAGTTCAAAGTAAACCTTATGAGTTCAACCTTGGAGGTATCACTTCAACAAAAGACGGCAAGTACATATTTGTAGTCGCTACGGAAAAGAATAAAGCTTTTAAAATAGACGCACAGTCCCTCGATATTTTAGATGAATTTAAGACTGGTAATGGCCCTGATGGAATTGGGATTTCTAAAAATGAAGATAAGATTTATGTTACAAATACTAAAGATGGGACAATCTCAATTATTAACCTAGGTGACAAATCCAGTAAGGTCATCACGACTGGAGGCAAACCCGAACTAATTCACGCTAATCACGATCATAGTAAACTTTATATAAGCAATTTTTATAAAAACCTAGTCCATATAATAGATACAGATAAGGATGTAATAATTAAAAATATAGATGGCTTGGACGGCCCTGAAGAAGCAGTCTTATCAAAATCTGAGAAAGTGCTGTATGTCGTTAATTTCAACGGGTCAAACGTATTTACTTTCGATCCCGATTCATATGTAAAATTAGACAAGGATTATGCCACAGGTAGCAAACCCATAGGCGTTGTTTCTGCATTGGACGATACAAAACTTTATATAAGCAACTATGGAGATAATTCTATAACGGTAATCGAAAAAGATTCAACAAAAAAACAATGAGAAAAGAGGTATCCGAGATGCAATTATTATCAGTTATTAAATGCCCTGAATGCGGGTTCGAGAAAGAAGAGACTATGCCAAGGGATTCATGCCGATATTTTTATGAATGCACTAACTGTAAAGCGATGTTAAAAGCCAAACATGGTGATTGCTGCGTGTTTTGCTCCTACGGGAGTGTAAAGTGTCCGCCGATACAACAAGGGTGCTGTCAATAACAATCTTGGTTAAATAGTATTTATTTTGCTATAACAATTTTTCCCTTGACATTCCACTGTACTGTAACGTTTACAATATAATAAACCCAGCATGATTACGAGGATATCGTAATGGAAAAGAAACAGCTATTTATTGGAGAACTTGCAAGACAAATAGGTATTAACCCCAAAACCGTCCGTTACTACGAGGATATTAATCTTTTGCCAAAATCTAAACGAGGTGAGAATAATTACAGAGTTTATTCAAACGATACTATAAACAGGCTTAGCTTCATTAAACAAGCCCAAAGCCTCGGGTTTACACTTCGGGAAATTAAAGAAATCATTTCTTTAAAGGAAAGAGGATTCAAACCTTGCAGCCATGTCCGGGACCTTTTAAAACAACGAATCGCCGGTATTGAGCAGAAACTAGCCGAGCTCACCACCCTTGGCCATGAGCTTAAAAAGCTTGAAGATGAATGGACAACAATGCAAACAGTAAAAGAGGATATAGACAAATGTATTTGCCCCCAGATCGAAAAGGTAACGGTTCGAAGTATGAAAAAACCTTCTCTAGCTTTAAATACCAGAAAATTAGGGAGAAATAAAAAGTAAATATGATTACCCGAAAGATTGAAGTTAAAGACATCAGAGAGTTAAGAGAAGATCAAAATATGGGGTATAGCCTCGCGGGATTTTTCTTTTCCCTTCCTTGGTGTTGTATTACGCCCGCGCTTCTTTCTCTATTTGGATTTTTTGGAGCCGTAGGCGCTACAAGAGGTTTTCTTCTTGAAGTTTTTTATCCTCTTTTTTTAATTTCTGTTCTGTTATTAGGAAGGGCAAATTATTTGAGCTTCTATAAAAAGAGAGGGAGCAGGGTCAGCAGGGCTCTTGTATTAATTTCTACGGCCTTTGCTTTGATCCTATGGGCTTTTAGATTTGGTTTAATAACCGTTTGAATATGAATAGAATAAAGAACAGAGTACTTTTGATAGTTTCTATTATAGGGATATTACTGGTTAATCCTGCTATAGGGTTTGAAAAACCCCCTGCCCCGGAATTCTCATTCGAGTGGGGACGGCACGGAGCGGACAGCGGTGAGTTTAATCAACCCATCGGAATAGTCGTTGACAATGAAGGGTACATATATGTCTCTGATTCCGGGAATGATCGAATACAAAAATTTTCAAACGACGGGGAGTTCATTTCGAGTTGGGGTCACCAAGGTTCAGAAATTGGTGATTTGGATAAACCTATGCACATGACTATGGACAATAATAATAATCTTTATGTCGCCGAGTATGGGAGTGACAGAGTTCAGAAATTCACCTCCGGAGGGAAAGCCCTCATGTCTTTTGGAAAGATTGGGAAAGGCGAAGGTAAATTTGATGCGCCTTCAGGTGTAGCTGTAGATGGAAGCGGCAATATTTACGTCACTGATTTTTACAATCACCTGGTTCACAAGTTTTCTCCCTCGGGAGAATTCCTTAATCAAATTGGCGAACCCGGACAAGCGGACAGCGGGAAGCTGCACTATCCGACCGATGTGTCAGTTGGTGTGGGTGGTAATATCTACGTTGCCGACGCTTATAATAACCGTATACAGGTATTCAGCTCTGAGGGCAAGTTTATAAATAAGTGGGGAGGCAAGTCAGGGCAAGGTGATAAGGGAGATAAGGCCGGATGGTTCGATGTAGCTACCGGTATAGACATAGACGGGGAAGGCCGTGTGTATGTCGCGGATTTTTATAACCACCGAATCCAGATATTTGACTCGAATGGAGAATTTCTTACATCCTTCGGAAAGCAGGGTTCCGGTGAAGGAGAATTTGAGCGTCCCACGGACGTGGCAGTTGATAATCAAGGGAATATCTTTGTTGTAGATTGGGGTAATGAGAGGATCCAAAAATTTACTATAAGATGGAAGAATTGAACCCGGAGTTAATTGAGCGTCCTTGCGCTTACACTAAAAAGGAGACTGCTAAACAGAGGTTTAGAAAAATGCATTTGCATGTAATTGGCATAAAGCATATCTCGCTTTTCCTTATGGTCGCTATCTGTCTTTCGTTCATAATACGTGGAGCAGAGGCGGCGCCCATTAACTCAAACGTAGCGCTCCCCGTTAGAAAAGGAGGGTTTGTTTTCCGCTCTCAAGTCAAGTGGCTCAGAGCCACTGATGACCCGACCTCTCTTAATAGAGAGGTTAATGTTGTTGCAATTCCAAATGTACTTGTCTATGGTGCCACACCTAACCTTGCTCTTTTTGCAATCTTCCCATACATCTTTAGAAACGTTGAGTTGACAGGTCCTTCCGGAAAGAGGATCGATAAAAATGACAATGGAATAGGTGATCTCAGTCTCATAGCCCGTTACACGGTTTACTCCCGTGACTACCCCTCCGGGACGTTCAGGATTGCACCCCTAGCTGGTATTAAACTCCCCACGGGCGAGGATGACCTGGAGCCGATTACAACCGACTCTACCGACTTCCAATTCGGGGGGGTATCCACTATTACATGGGATTTCGGGAGAAATGAAGTGGACGCCGATATAATTTATAGGGTGAATACCGAAGCGGATAATTTTGAAAAGGGAGACGGCCTTGTTTACGACCTTGCATACGAATTTAGGGTATACCCCTGGACATTACCTGAGGTCGGTGCTCCTGATTTTGTATATTTAGTGGCAGAGGCGAACGGTATTTTTTCACAAAAAGATAATCTCCATAACAATACAATAAATGACTCGGGAGGGCATATATTATATCTCTCTCCCGGACTTCAATTTGCAACCAAGCGTTACATACTTGAGTCATCTATTCAGCTGCCGGTAGTCCAGGACTTAAACGGTAGTCAGGTAAAAACGGACTTTATCCTGACAGCGGGGTTTAGAGTAAATCTGCCGTAATAAATCAGAAAGGAGATAAAAAAATGTTAAAAAATCTTATATGTATTGTTGCTCTTACATTCACGCTACTGGTTTTCTTTCAACCCGCATTTGCACAAATAGATGGTGTTGAGATGCAAGTAGACGGGATGACCTGCCCATTTTGTGTTTATGGAGTTGAAAAGAAGCTTGAGGCTCTTGGAGAGGTTAAAGATGCCAGCTCGAACCTTAAGACCGGGATAGTAGATATTAATTTAAAAAAGAATGGGCCGGTTAATATAGGGAGACTTAACGAGGCTATTCATAAGAGCGGGTTTACGCCGGGAAAAATCAAGATTAATGCTACGGGGAAATTGACTACATACAAGCTTGAAGGAAAGGAAAATCCCGCTTTAAAGGTCACAGGGTCCGGACAAATTTTCCTGCTAACCGACGCTCCCGATCATGAGAAAGAGGAATTTCTCAGTGAGAAGAAATTAAACGAGATAGAAAAAGCTACCGAGAGTGGAAAGAAGGCGATTATTATAACAGGGTATATCCATCCACACCCGGAAGGTATTCCATCGGCTTTAAGCATAGAGGGTTTCGAAGTAAGGTAGAGGGGCGCTGAATAGAGAAAGTGGAGACTATGCCCACCGGTTCATGCCAATATTTCTATGAATGCACAAACTGTAAAACCGTGTTAAAACCCAAGCCCCCTGTAATCTTCCCAAAAAAGTAGACAAGCAATAAGTAGAACTTTCTGGCAAAATAAGGTAGTCAGGAGGTTTAAATGAAGAAGTCACGATTCAGCGAATCACAGATAGTAGGGATACTAAAGGAAGCAGATGCCGGG
>Ga0114931_10000618_pt1 | contig 43567 bp, 43 predicted proteins | sample 2SBtaG_FD_89579 | JGI IMG/M metagenome (GOLD analysis project Ga0114931, IMG submission 89579) | Deep subsurface microbial communities from Kolumbo volcano to uncover new lineages of life (NeLLi) - 2SBTROV14_V59a metaG | ecosystem: Environmental > Aquatic > Marine > Volcanic | place: Kolumbo... | reverse complement strand
AGCCGGATTTGAAACTCTTTGAATTTATTCAAAGTGCACCGAACGAAACACAGTGAAGTGACTGTGCGGCGAAGCCGGTGAAAAGAAGGATTGGCGAATATAATGAGCCTAGCCGGATTTGAACCGGCGACCTTCGCCTTGTAAGGGCGACGTCATAACCACTAGACCATAGGCTCTTAACTAAAAGAAAAGCAGTTTGTTTTATAAATATTATGAAACCAATTTTAGTCAATACTATTGATTTCAAAGTGTCTAGAAACTTCATAGAAGTTTTTTGTACAAGTTCTTTCTCGGTTCAAATATAATTCCTTCTTCTTTTAATTTGTAGAGTATCTTATCTACTTCTGCCCTAGTAATATTTTGTTTATTGGCTTCTTCACAAATATCATCAAACAATATCTCAGGTTTTTCAGTTTCTAACTTATCTATAATCATTTGAATGGATTTAAACTGATTTCTTGCAGATGTTGTAACTCCTGTTGTAATTCTATCAATGTCAAGCTCTCCGGTTTTTGGATCAACTCCTATTTTTTCTAAGCAAAACATTAACAGATCAATTGCAGCTTGAGCGTGTTCTATTCTTACTTTTTTATCTAGTTTAATTTTAGCATACGCCTCTGATAAACGAATTATTGCTTCTAATTGTCTTGGTGTAATTGGAATTGGTTTTGGAGAATCCTCATCTGCAGTTGTATTTCTTATAGAGATATAAAATTCTTTAATTTTCTCTATTGCTTCATCAGTTAGCTGTGGTTTTATCTTTTTTGCATACGCAATATATTTTTTTAAAAAATCAGGTTTTATATCAGTAATTGTTTTTGATACATCTTTGTGAGTGCTCAAAATGTGTGAAGCAATAAGATTATCTCTTTTTTTGTTAGGAATATCTTTTAGAATATATATTAAATCAAAACGAGACATTAAAGCTGGTGGAAAGTTAATTTGTTTTGCAATATCACCATAGGGATCAAATCTTCCCAATTTAGGATTTGCTGCTCCTAAAACTGTTGTTTCACATCTAAGTGTCGCACGAATATTCGCTTTTGCAACTGAAATTGTATTATGTAAAACTAACCCTTGTGAAATGAATGTTTTTGTAGGTGGAACACTAACATCATAAACCCATTTGTCTCTTTTATTTTTTATTTTTTCAACTGAGACAATTTTCCCAAATCTAATTTCAGAAGTTAAAAATATTTCAAAATTTCTTAGTTCAGTTAGCAAAGCTTCATTTTTAGTTGCAGTTAATTTTTTCTTTGCTTTTTCCAAATAACTTAAAACTAATTTCTTATGTGAATTTTGTTTTCTTGAGATTAACGTTGTAAATGTCCCATCACTTACATGGCATTTTTTTAGAAATTTATTAAATTCAATTAAAAAATTGTAGGGAACTGTGTCTCTTGAATTTAATCTTCTCTTACTTCTCTCTAAAAATTCATTGATTTTCTCGATTTTTTTAAATTTATATTTTTTCACATCTACAATCAAATTTGAGTTTATAATATTTTTAAATTTAAAAAGATTTTCTTCTCCTGTTAAAACAACCTTATAGTATATTGATTTTTCTCTTATTTCAGTTGCGACGTACGAATAGATTTCTAAATTAAGTAATAAATCTTGGAGATCTTCTGCCATATGTTTAGAACTTGTTGAAAAACCACATCTTTCACTATCATAAAAACCATCTCCTAAAAAATAACTTTGCAAAAATGCTTTTTTGATATCATCTGTAGACATCTTTATTAATTGTGGAATCCTTTTTTTTGGAGCCTTAAACATGAATTCAGGGAAATTACTTGCAAAAAAATCATAAAATTCTCTTTTTAATATTCTTCCAGTATAGAGAGTTTTTATAGCATTTTTTCTTCTAATCGCTTCTTGAATATTTTTATTTAATGTGATTTTTAACATTATTTCTAACTTTGATATAATATCATTAATCAAATCCTCATTTGTGTTTGAAAAGCCGATTTCATAGGTTCTATTTTTCAAATTAATATAATTATGGCCCTCTGCACCGTAAAATCCTAAAAAGAAAGAAAAATCTGCTGTTAGTGTTTTAGGCAATTCAATTTTTTTACTTTTGATAACATTTAATTTTTGTTTTTTACCTTTAATTTTAGTCTTTCTTACAAGTGGAACAATCATTCCTTTTTTACTCTGTTCTGCACTAATTTTTGCTATTGAATTTTTCTTATACACAAAAACTGGGTGTTCAGGCGTAACAGTTATACTTCTTCCATTTGAATATTGTATCTTATAATAGTTTTTAGGGCTGATATGCCTACTAATTCTTTTCGGTACAATTTTTTGTATTTTATTGAAATCTGTTGTTAAAAGTTCTTTTGTTTTTATATCTAAAATCTCACAATTTATCCCTTCAATTATTTTAGATTTATTTTTTTTAAAAAGATTTTCAACATAATCCCCTATTTTCTCAGAGGAACCATCAGCAAATTGCAATTCAAAATCATAGTGATAACACTGTTGCTCGAGTGCCTCGTGCATAGCCGAAGTATCGTCTTCTGACATTTTATCTAATTCATCAATTGCACATAAACCTCCTGAGGCTAAAACCATTGCACCTGCTTCAAGAGCAAATCCTCTCATAATTTCGTCTCGCACTACTGATGCAGTCAAACCGACACCTGATGCAGATTTACCGGACACAAAAGAAGATTTAGGTGCTAATTTACTTGCTGCCTTTAAAAGCTGTGATTTTGCAGCTCCAGGATCCCCCACTAAAAGAACATGAATATCACCTCTAACTCTTGTTCCATCTCCTTTAAGTGAACCAGTCCCACCAAATAATTGAAGTAATATTGCTTCTTTAATTCTCTCATTTCCATATATTGATGGTGATATATTTGCAATTAAAATGTCCATCACATCATTTTTTGCTGCAAGTTCTTTGATATCTTTTTCTTCTTCTTTTGAAACAGTTATCTCTGAATAATTTTCTTCTGACATGCCGATGTAGTTAGCATCTACGATTAAATCAAAATTTATACTTTCAGCTCCTGTTCTTGTTTTGTTTTGTATTTCTCTTACAAAACCTATGACATAGACTCTTGAACCAGGATTTGTTTTACTCTCTTTAAATGGACTAACCAAATCTCCCATTAGTAAAATATTAATTCTTTTAGGTTGATCACCTTGATTTTCCAATTGTTCTGAGCTTTCTTCTAAAACAAGGTGTTGTGCATCAATTAGAACCTTCTCTACTTGATTTAATTCAGAGCGACATCTAGGGCATGTTTTTTGAATTCTCATTTTTTCTTCTAATTGTGGCACAACTAGGTGTTGTTCTGAGAAAACACACTCAGGGTCGCTACATAGATAATGAATTTGTGTTAATCTTGGTCTAACATCTGTTTTTCTTCTAACAATTCCTTCAACCAGAAGAAGTCTTTTTAAGTGCTCTGAACGAATTTCTCTAATAAGAAGTTTTTCAGAGTCAGGAAGAGTTTTAAACCTCACTTTCATTGCATCTTTCTCTTTTCCATCTAAAAAGAAATGCTGTAATGTTTCTTGCATAACTTCAATACATTCTTCAGGAAAAGAAAGAATTAAATCACCTAAATCAGTATCATATTCTAAAATATCGTAGAAATCTATTTCAATATAGTCTTGTCCTTTATGAATTGCTTCTCTGATTTGTTTCTTCATACATTCTTCAAAGAATCTCTCAAAGCGCGAGAGTAGGTTTTTTCTATCAGGAAGCTCCATATAATGTCTAAATTATGTTTTTTTATAAATTTAATTAGGTGTGTGGGATAAAAAGATTATCTTTGTTTAGGTTGAAGTGGAAAATCTCTTGCATTTAGAGTCATCCCAGCAACATATTTATACTTCACTGGCGTAATAAGAGACTCTATTTTCTGTTGTTCTACAACACCCCCAAGCAACATTCTTCTTCTTTTTCTATTACTTCCATCTTGGTTTTTCGTTTTGTAACTAACATATGCTGCAACTAAATACCTTCCTTCTTCATTAGGTGAAACTATAACTGGTTTAATTCTTCTTGTGTTAAGAGATATAGGGTTATTTAAGCTAATTTTCTCTATTGTTTCAGGAACTTCAATCGTATCAAAATTAGTTGTAGAACCCGCTCTTTTATGCTCCTCACGAAGTCTATCATTAACTTTTTGGACAACATTCCTATATTGGTCTTCATATCCCATTGTGTGAAATTTGTACAAAAGTATAGCATCACTAGGTCTAATTTGCATTCTAGATGCTAAATATACAAGCAATTTTTCTTTATCTGGGCAGGTTAAAAGTCTATGTGCTAAATTTACTTTTTCTCTTTCTCCTGCTAACAACACACGCGAATCTGAATCAATATTAAATTGTCTAGTTCTTGAAGGTCCATACACCTCCCTTCCTAATGCTATGACACTCTCAATAGGATCTTTAGGATGATGAAGGTCTCTACCACCAAAATCCCCCATTATGAAATGAAAATCCCTACCTCCAACTAACATACATAGACTATCACTTCCAATAGGCATAAATCCTCCTTGAGTTCTTTTAAATCTCTCGTTTCTATCTAGGATTCCTGCAATTACACTATCATTTCCTAATGAATAGACGTACTGTCCACTAGATGGAGATACTGAAGAATTATCTAAAGCTAAATTTAAGGGGGTTTTAGCTCTTCGTCCCAATTCTTTAAACATCTTTTCAAGTAATTCAACATCACCAAAATCAGGAACATCATCTATTGGAATTTCAGTTTCCTTTCTTTTTCGTAAATTTGGATCAAACCGCGTTTTTTCGTAATCTGTCTCTGGTTCACTCATTTTATAAAAATCTAATAATATGTATATATCCTTCTATTTATAAAATTAACTTACAAACAGTAGTAACTTTTTGAACTCTTATAATGCAACAAACTATATAAACATTCTATTTTCTCTTATTATATGAAAAAAAACATAGTCTTTAAGGATAACTTTGCATTTTTATATCTAAATAAGAATATTTATACAAAATCTAAAATCAAAGAAGCAATTATCGAGTTTAAAGACTTCATCAAACCCTCAATTTCTCAAATTGGTGAATATATAGTAATTAAAATTGAAACCATAACACAAGACTATGACCTTAAAGAGCTAACATATGAGTTTGCAAACTACATATTAGCAAAAGAACAACAAACTGTACAATGAACGAAGATATTATAACAAAATTTATTGAAAATCCTTTCGAAAACATCCCAACACTAGATGAAGCTATAGAAATTTCTAAAAAATACAATATTGCTCTTCATCCAAAATACACACTTTATTGGAATGAATTAACCTCCTCAGAATTAATCGTTTTCTTAGAATTTGTTAAAAAAGAAATAAAAGCTAAAGTTGAAAACAAGAAATTAAATTACATAATTTTCCCAAATAATCAATTCAAAAAATCGTTTGAGGTTCTAGCCTTAGAACATCATCTTAAAGTTCGTGAAATTGAAAAAGTTAAAGCAGAAAAAGAAATTGAAATGATTGTTGTTGCAGACAGAAATGCAGAGATTTTGTTTGCAAATTTAGGTGTTGAATACAAGAATATAACCTCACTTGATAAATTCAAAGAGCAAGTTCAAAAAATAATAGATTATGCAAATAATAATTTAGAATTGGAAAGTGTTGAGATTATATCAAAAAACAACAACATAAATATTAACGACAAGGGCGGTTCGTATATTGGCGCTAGAATGGGTAGACCTGAGAAGGCTAAAATGCGTAAAATGGACGGAAGACCACATGGTCTTTTCCCCGTTGGAGATGAAGGAGGAAAACTTAGAAATCTAATTGAAGCACACACAAAACATGGAAAAATAACAGGAGACTTTGCAATTTTTAAAGATGGTCCAAAAGAAAGTGTTTACCCTACAAATGAAAAAGGAGATAAATTAAACAAAATTTATTTTGAAAAATACACACAAAAAGAAGTAAAAGAAACAAATGAGAAAGCAGTTAGATATAAAAAAATTGAACTTAAAACTGAAGAATACATAAATGAAATTAGAAAAATTTTGGGTTCTATTGAATTGCCTTCTTTAATTAAAGGAATAAGAGGTACATCAAATAAAAATCACTTAGTTGAACATATGGCTAAATCGTTTTTAAGAGCAAAAAATAATGTTTATGTAAACAAAGATGGAACGATTAGATTTGACATGATTGAGATGGGATTAACTCATTTCAAAGCCAAAGAAATTGGAACTTCAATAAAAAAACTCATTGAATTAGGATATACACACGACTATTTAGGAAACCCTCTTAAAAATGATGAACAACTCTTAGAGATCTTTCCTCAAGATGTAATTTTGCCAGATTGTGTTGAAAGTGGAGATGAATTAGCTTCAGATTACATAATTAATACAGGCAATTTTGTTGATGAACTCTTAGAAAAACTCTATAAACTTCCAAAATTCTACAATTTCAAAAACAAAAACGATACAATAGGACATTTATTAATTGGTCTTGCACCTCACACCTCCGCAGGAATTATAGGAAGAATAATTGGATATTCTAAAACACAGGGTTGTTTTTCACATCCGGTTTGGCATGCAGCACAAAGACGTAATTTAGATGGTGATGAAAACGGAATTATGTTATTATTAGATGGTTTAATTAATTTCTCCAGAGAATATTTACCCGACAGGAGAGGAACTCGTACGATGGATACATCTCTTGTTTTAACTTCACATTTATATCTAGATCAAATTGATGATGAAGTTCATGGAATGGACATAGTTAAAAATTATCCTCTTGAAATGTATATGGCAAATAAAAAATTAAAACATCCAAAAGTTGTAAAAGTTGAAAAAGTAGGTTCAAGAATAGGAGAAAAAGATGAAGACCTAAGGTATTTTAATTATAATTTTACTCATAACACACAAAATTTGAATGATACAAACTTATGTTCTTCATACAAAAGCGTTCCATTAATGAAAGACAAGATGAATATGCAACTTCAAATTGGGAAAAAAATCAGAGCCGTAGATGAAAACCAAGTTGGAACATTAATTATAGACAAACACTTTATGAAAGATATAAAAGGTAATCTAAGGAAATTCGGAATGCAATCCTTTAGATGCACAAATTGCAATGAAATATTTAGAAGGCCACCATTAAATGGAAAGTGTACAAATTGTAAAGCTCAATCAATTAATTTTACAATTCATGAAGGTTCTGTTAAAAAATATTTAGAATCAAGTTTTAAGATAATTGAGGATTTCGAAGTTGACCCATATATTATTGAAGTATTAGAACTTGCTAATTTAAGAATTGAAGGGGTTTTCGGAAAACAAAGAGAAAAACAAAAAAATTTGAATAGGTTTTTTGGATAAATGAAAAATATAAAATTATTCTCAATTTTTATAATATTAATATTTATAGGTAGTTGTTCTAATGATCGAGTCAATTTTATAACAAATAATGATAACAACAAACATATAATCAGTAATCATAGTAATTCCTCAGATAATAATATTTTTATAAAAAAAAAAACATCTAAAAAAAATGAAGAAATAAATCTTTCAAATTATAATGAAAATAATATGAAAATAATCTGGAAGTTTAGAAACGGAAATTGGGAATCAAATTTGAATCCACCTAACTGCCCTGAAGAGATAATTAAAACAACACCTGTTGATATAACTCTAGTCAGTTCAATACTATATCCAGGACAAGTTAGAGGAAATGAATACAAAGCTCATGGTGGATTTAGATTTGATAATTCAAATAATAATAAAATAGAAGTAATTGCACCAATTGATGGACATGTAATTTCAGCAAGTAGATACCTTCAAAATGGAGAAATACAATATATGTTTGAGATAATTAATTCTTGTGGAATTATGTATAGATTAGATCACCTAAATTCACTAAGTGATAAATTTCAAAAGATTGTAAATAAATTACCAATAGCTCAAGAGGGAGATTCAAGAACTACTAATACTGATTTCATAGAGGTATCTGCAGGAGAAATTATAGCATATGAAATTGGTATTAAAAATAATATATTTTTTGATTTTGGTGTATATGATTTAAGATCTCCAAATGAATTATCAAAAAATCCATCAACAACAATTAATTATTCTAAAAGTCAAGCTTTTTATGGAGTTTGTTGGTTAGATTTACTTCCACAAAATGATATGATCATTGCAAAAAAATTAAATGGAGGAGATTCCATTAATGGGAAAAAAAGTGATTATTGTAAATGAAAAAATTTATTTTTTTATTCAAATCTTACAACTCACAAATTATTAATCCCAACAAAGCCCAAACATGCAACACCTATAGCTAAAAGTGGTATAATTGTGTCAGGAGATTTATTTAATAATAAAAGTAAAATACTTGCAATACCCATTGTTAGAGCAAGAGCACTAGGGATTAATTTTCTTAATTTATATTTGTCCATAAAATAACAATATATTAACTACTATATAAATTTCACGCTTAAACAAATTTTTAAAGAAAGTTAAATTTTCTTGTATAATGAGAAGAATAAATAAAACAAGATATTATTCTAAAAAAATTGGAACTCTTCCTAAAGGATGTAAAATGTGTGTTAAAGGAGAAAAATTAGTTTTATATATTACTGGTATTTGTCCAAGAGCCTGTTGGTTTTGTCCTCTCTCTGAGAAAAGGAAAGATTTAGATGTTATTTATGCAAACGAGGCAAAAATAGGTTCTATTCAAGAAGTTATTACTGAGGCTAAACTCTGCTCTTCAAAAGGATGTGGGATCACGGGAGGAGACCCACTTTCAAAATTAGAGAGAACAATTGAATACATAAAGGCACTAAAACACGAATTTGGAAAAAAATTTCATATCCATCTATATACTACATTTGTTCTTGCAAATAGAGAAAATTTAAAAAAATTATATGACTCAGGTCTAGATGAAATTAGATTTCATCCGGATTTTAATAAAAAATCAGATTGGAATAAAATAGATAATGCATTGATATTTGATTGGGACGTTGGACTTGAAATTCCATGTATTCCAAATGAAAAAGATAAAATTATTGAAATGATTGATTTTTTTAAAGACAAAAAAGTGAAATTTCTAAATATAAATGAGTTTGAAGTAGCCGAAAGAAATTTTGATGGTATGGAAAAGGAAAATTACATCACAAAGACAGACATTTCACATGGTGTTTTAGGAAGTGATGAGGTGGGCCAAGAAATTCTTGAATATTGTAGAGATTTAAAATTAAATGTTCATTATTGTCCTTCAAAATTAAAAGACAAGGTGCAAATGCAAAATAGATTCAAATTAAGAGCTAAAAAAGTATCTACTAAATATGACATTATAACAGACGAAGGAATGTTGGTTCGAGGAGTAATTTATCTAAAAGAACTTGTTCCAGGTTTGGAATATAAAGAAAAACTTAAACATATTGACAAAAAGGAATTTTTAATTAAACTTGAAAGAATGAAGAATTTTTTAGAAGAAGAAAATTTGGATTTGATTGTAGATAAAAAAAAATTAAGATTAATCACATACCCTGAACATGTTGAACAATTCAAAAAAACACTAAAAAACTTGAATTTGATTCCTGCAATAATTGAAGAAGACCCAAGTGTTGAGTCCTTTGAGACATATATTAATTTTTTGTAAAGAAGATTATTTTTCTCTAAATTCTGCTTCCTTGAAATCATTTTTTTTCTTTGTTTTTAATTTATTCTTTTGTTTTTTTGGATGAAAATTACTTTTCGAGAAATTTTTATAAAACCCAAATACCTTGAGTCTAATTGAATCAATTAAACTTAAAACAATCCCAACAATTCTAAATATATAGCCTAACAATGGAATTGCTGAGAAGAATATTAATACGAAAATTATTAGTTCTATAGTCAAATTAAAAAAATCCAATCTAATTAATGAAATTATAATTTGAATTGATATCAAAACTACTAATGCTTCATACACATTAGCATAAAAAAATGGAATTAACCCTGCTAAGAAGAAAAGTGCCATTGTAAGTGCTATGAAACGCTGTATTTTATCTAGAATTAAATCTTTTTTAAGCATGCTTTAGATTAGGCAGTACTACTTTATAAAAATTCCGAAACATACAAACACAATTCTTATTTCACTACTTAAAAAAGAAAAATATATAAATGAATGAATTTTGTAATATAATATGAATTTTCCGAATGGACTTAAAAGAAATGTAGTAAGGGGTTTGGCACTAGGAGGTCTTTGTCTTGCTTTGGCAGGGTGTAGTGGATTAGTAGATAGGACAAAAGATGGATTTGTTGATGTATTTACTACTACACCTGAAGATTTAGCATAGAGAAGCAAAACTTTTCCACCTAAAACCTCTAAATATCTTCTTAAAAACAATTTAAGATGTGGTCTGCAAATAAAAGAAAGAAATAATATTATTGTTCTTCCATGTTATAGACATAATGGTATAGGTGAAGATGTCGAAAAAGCAAGAAGTAATATGTTGAGATTAAATGAAATTAGAAATGACATTGAAAATGATAGATATAAATGTCCCCTTATTACTACAATTTTGGATTATATTTCAGATCGTGAAATTAAAGTTAGAATATTAGAGTGTTTCACAATCAATTAACAATCCAACTCAACTAACAGGAACTTCGACATTGAGAAGCCCTATTATATACCTTTCTTCTATTTCATCGTATACAGGAATTAGTGTTCTATACACAATTCTACTTTTTTTAATGTTATTTTTAGTATAATTGTACAGAACTAGAGTTTTTGTCACATTAAGTTCTTTTTTTGAGACAGAATAATTGTATAAATCAACACTAACTATGCTCTCACCCAATTGACTTCTAAGCAATTGTGCACCATCTTTAGTTTTAGAAAAATTTTCCATCACATTAAGGGAAATTAAAGAAAAATCTTCGTCCACAATACCATTATCAGTCACATGAATCAAATCCAAATTATTCACAAATTGATATTTTTCAAAAGCTCTTTGTCTCTCATCTTTTTCAAACATGTTATTTAGAGTCTTGTTGTTTATATTATTGTACCACAAAAGTCCTAATAATAATACAATATATACTACAATAATTACACCAATACTCTCTCCAAATTTAATTTGAGTTTTTTTCAACCTTATTTATTAAATAAAAAGATTTATATAAAAGTTAGTTTGTATTTTTGTATGGTGAAAAAAAAATCAACCAACAAAAACAAGAGCAAAATATCATTGCTCAAGTTAAAAACAAGCACATTCAACTACAGTTTGTTTAAATCTAAAATTGACTATAAAACGCTTTTAATCTATATTGCAATTAATCTTTTAGTTGTATCTATAATTAACACAATTAGAAGTAAAACGAGTGTTTCGATGTTACCTCCAATTCAAACATTTTTCTCTTCATTTTTTGGAATGATATTAATTGGTCTTTTCATATTTACTCTATTTTATGTCTTTTTAAGTGCATTTGAAGGTAAAATTGAAGGCTTTTGGTACTCTTTTGTCATATTTCTGACAATAACTATGCCATTTCTTGTAGCAGGGCATATCTTAAACTGGATTAGAGAAACTTTTATAGGAAGTAGTAGCTTCATAACATCTCTTTTGATAATAATAATGGTTTATTTCATTTTTAATCTTATATTCCAGATGAAAGTCCACTTCAAAACTACATCTTTAAGAGTTCTTGCAAGTTTTATGCTTGTTGACATTATACTTGGAGTATTTGCAGTTTTAGAATATATGAGTTATCTACTGCTTAATTTGAAGTAATTATTACTTTTTATTTCTTTTTCTTCTAAATTGAAATATTTTAATTTCAGAAAAATTCAAAATATATATAAATAACAAAAAATATTATTTATAAATGTCTCCAAAAAAAGAACTAAAATTTAAATCTGCTTTCAAATTAAAACACACCTTTTTGTTTTTAAATATAAAAAAAGCTATATCACCTGTTGTTGCAGTTGCGTTGCTACTAGTTGTGGCAGTTGTTGCAGTAGTGGGCTTTCAAACTTGGTTTAATACATATTCTTCAGGAATTTTCACAAATACTGAACAAAAATCATCAAATTAAGTTTCCGATTCAGGAATTAATGCTGTGATTGGAAATGATTTATATTTTAAAAATAGTGGAGATGCAACTATTAATATAACATCTGTTAAAGTGAATGGAATTGAATGTTCTATTAATAAAACCGTTTCAAAAGGTATTGCAAGCTTAAATTTAAGTTTGTGTGAGGGAAATATAAGTTCAGGGAAAAATGAAGTTGTAGTTTATACTGAAGATAAGATATATAGCAAATATTTTTTATTTGATTCAAAAATAATAGGAACCGGTAGTGTTTCTGCAGGATTAAACTGCAGTGGTCTTTTAGGAGGGACTTGGAGTTCAGTTCCAGGAAACCCTACTCTGGGAACTAATGACTTTTGTGTGATGAAATATGAGGCAAAAGCAACAACTGCCTCAGAAGTAAATCTAAATAGTTCTGCAAATATGTATTGTGGAGATGGAACTGATGGTGGTGGGGGAGTAAGGTGTCCAACAGATGGAAGTGTTAATGTGACTTCTAAAGCAGCTTCCAAACCATTAACACAAGTATATCAAACAGAAGCTAGACAACTTTGTGTTAACCTAGGAGCAAATTATAATTTGATAACTGATGCTGAGTGGGTAACAATCGCAAGAAATGCTGAAAATGTTTCTTCTAACTGGGCTAATAATATTAAATATTCAACTGTTGCAAGTGGTGGTGGATTAAAAAGAGGAAATGTTGGATTTGTGGATAGTGCATCTTATAATGCTGTCTCAGATCCAGCTGATAGGAGTTTGGATACAAACTCCAAAGCAATGTTTACTCTTTCAAATGGTGAGACCATTTGGGATATAAGTGGTAATGTTTGGGAATGGACAGATGATGTTTTTAATACAAATGCCGAAAGTAGTTTAGGTCAAGGAGTTTCTAATTGGTATGAATGGACACAGATTTCAGGTCATGATAATTTAGAATCATTCAACTCAAGTCTTGATGCAAATTATGGTGTTGGAAGAGTTTATGCCGATGTTGATGCTGCACTTCCATCAGGAACAGTGCATGGTTTCCTTCGTGGTGGCAATTGGGGTGGTTTTGATTATGCTGGAGCCTATGCCCTGTCTTTGCTCTATGCTCCATCGTTCTCGCAAAATACCTATGGGTTTCGTTGTACTTATACCCCATAAAATAAATTAAAAATCCTAAGAATGACAGTCCCTTCCTTTTAAGGCGGGGTATTCGAAGAAATAAAAATTAAAAAAAAGAGAAAAAACCAATTCACATGAATTTCTCGTGTACGGTTTTATAAGAATTCAAAATCTCCGATTCTTTAAACCAATGTGCTATTTCTAATTTAGCTTCATCTGGGTCTCCTGAAGCATGAATTAAATTTGGAATCCCTTGGTTTTTACTATCTGCGTATCCAAAACTCATATGTGCATAATCTCCTCTTATAGTTCCAGGTAATGCTGATTTAGGTTCTGTTTCTCCTACCATTTTTCTTACTAATGAGACTGCCTCAACACCTTCTAAAATTACTGCAATGACTGGGCCTGCCATCATAAATTCCAATGTCACATCAAATGCCTTCTGCCCTCTTCTTGAGATCATCTTCCCAATTCCTTCATAATGCTTATGGTAATGTTCTTTATCGGGTTGAAGTAGTTTAATACCTACAATTTTTAGACCTACTTTTTCAAATCGAGATAAAATTTCTCCAACAATTCCTCTTTGAACTGCATCTGGTTTAAATACTATTAATGTTTTTTGTGTTGTCATAAGAAAAAATAAATTGAATTGATTTATAAAATTTGTTTTAGAAAACAACTAATAAATATTATGTGTTAATATAATAACAAAATAATAACTCTTACAAATCTAAAGTTTTATAAAAATTAATATATGTAATCTACTATGAATTCATGCAAAGGACTTAAAACCCCCCTAGAAACTATAGAAAATTTAAAAACTCTTTCTCAAAGATACAATCTAAAACTCTTAGTTTTGTTCGGTTCAAGATCAAAAGGAACATTTAAACAAAAAAGTGATTGGGACTTTGCATTTCTTGCTTCAAAAACAAATATTGATGAAACTAAGCTTCACGAGGATTTAATGAGTCTATTAAAAAATGAAAAAATAGATTTAATAAACATTCAAAAGCCAAAAAACTTCATAATAGCAAAAAATATTTTCTTAACTGGAATTCCAATTTACGAGAAAAGAAAAGGAATTTACACACAACTCAAATGGGGAGCATGGATTGAGGCGCAAGATTTCAAAAGATATTACGACAGAAAATTTGAAATTACTAAAAAAAAACTTAGAATATGCATTTAAAATGAATAAGGATGATATTAAAAAAAGAATTGAATATATTGAAGAACGTAGAAAAACATTAAAAAAAGCAATAGGAGAATATGAAAAACTTAATGGTTTTGAAAAATATAAATGCCTAAAAACAATAGAAAGAGACTCTGAAGAAATAATAGAGAGTGCAGTTAGAATTAATCAAGATATTCTAGAAGAAAAAGAAACAATTGCAGAAACATATAGAGAATCTTTTGAAAAAGTTTCTGATATATTAAAAATTGATGAAAACACAAAAGAAAAACTTGCAAACTCTACAGGTTTTAGAAATAGATTAGCGCACGATTATATGTACTTAAACGAGAAAGCAACTATGAAAAGTGCGAAAATTATCCTCACATTGTATCCTGTTTATTTACTTAAAATCATTAAATACATAGAAAACAACTAAAAACTACACCACATGTTTATAAATACCTTATCCTTCATTTTTGTAGAAAATGACTGATCATAGAACATTTAATAGTATTACAAAGGAGCATATAGGGCGTGTGTATGAATTTCTAGCAAAAGTAATTGTTGTAAAACAAACTTCAGGACCAACTCTTATGGTTATGGAAGATGGAACAGCATCTTTTACAATAAAAGCATTTGTAAAACCAGGTGTTAGAGCATATCCAGAAATTGATGTTGGCTCATATGTAAGAGTACAAGCAACAATTACACAGCGTGAGGGTAGGGTTGAAGCTGAAGCAAAATTCATGAAACTTTTAAATGATATAGAAAAAGAAGAATTTGAAAAAAGATTAACAGAAATTCAAAATAAACTTTTTGAACCACAAACAACACAATTCACAATACAATCAAAAGTTCTTGATGCGTTAAAACCAAGATTTATAGAGGTTGCTAAAAGAATTAGAAAGGCAGTTTATAATAGAAGACCAATTCTTCTAAGACATAATGCGGATTGTGATGGATACTCCTCTGCTATTACAATTGAAAGGGCAATCTTAGGTCTAATAAGAGAAATTACTGACAAAGACAAGTTGATTGAATATCAAAATTATAGAAGAGCCCCTTCAAAAGCACCATTTTATGAATACGAGGATTGTATTAAAGATTTAACATTCTTATTAAAGGACAAAGCTAGATTTGGTCAAGATCCACCTTTAATTATTATAACAGACAATGGTTCAACAGAAGAAGACCTCTTATCAATCAAACAGATGACAATGTACGGCTGTGAAGTTGTTGTTGTAGATCATCATTATCCTGGAGATGTTAAAGATGGTAAAGTTACTGTTGATGAATATGTAAAAGCCCACATAAATCCTTATCTTGAAGGTTATGATTCTAATGTCTGTGCAGGGATGTTAGGATATGAACTAGCTAATTTTATATTTAAAGAAAACAAAAACTCTGTTTTTATCCCCGCAATGGCAGCAATATTAGATCACTGTGATTGTGAAGAAAAGGAATCATACATTGAATTAGCTAAGAAAGAAGGATACACATATGAATATCTTGAAACACTTGGTGAAATTATTGATATGCAATCATTTTATTTAAGATTTATGGAAGGTCGTGAGTTTATTAGTGATTTGTTTGGAGATGATATGAAAATTCAAAAAAACATTGTGGAACTTTTCGGAGAGGAGCTTAAGAGAAGATATAAAGAATTAGGTGAGGTTGCAAAACACTACATAGAAAAAAAAGATTTTGGTCCTTTTTATTTGATCCAATTTGATGGTGAAAAGGGAACATTTAGAGGAGAATATCCCGCTATTGGAAAATCTACAAACTACATCCATAAAACATTTGAAGCAGAGCTTGATAAACCAGTAATCACAATGACTTATGGGCCAACTTTTATTACAGTTAGAGTAACAGATGAAATAAAAGAAATTTCCATGCCAGAGTTTGCAAAGCTATGCATAAAAAAAATTCCTTACACTAGAGCAGATGGAGGAGGGCACGAACACGCAGGTTCAGTTAAGTTTGTTGAATACGGAAAAGAAGAAGTCTTAAGATTATTTGATGAATATTTAAGCGATGTAGCTAAAAAACAATAAGAACCTGAAATTAGTTGTAAACTCTAACTCTATTGCATCTTCCTTCTAAACATTCTTTTGGTATTGTAAACTTCACTCCCCTTTTTAAATCTCCATTAAATAATGGATTTAAACTAGTCTTGAGTTTTTTGTCTAAATAAACATTTTTGCTAGGACAATCAATTCCAAGTTGATAGTTCTTATCATCTTCATCTCTAACTGTAATTTTTAGTTCAGGACATAAATATAATGATTGAATCTCTTGAATTTCTACCCTAACACAATTCTTAGATAAATCGCTACACTGTTCTTGTGCAACAGCTAATGTACTTGTAATAAGCATAGCTAAACCCCCAACTAAAGAACTCAATTTGTTCATTTTTTACTTTCTAACTCTTTTCTTAATATTTCTTTTCTGAATCTTGATGTAGAATCATTTTCTTTAAATTTTATTGGAATTTTCTTTATTGATTTTATTTTTTCAATTTCTTTTTTTAGTGTATATTCCTCTATTTTTGAATTGTAATATATCTCTTCCATATATCATTATCTACCAACTCAAATATAAAGCTAACTAATATTATAATTAATAATTACTATGACTAATATACAAAATTTTATAAATAAAAAATCAAAGAGTAGAGAATATGAAATTCAAAACATTTTTATTATTTTTCCTTATTGTTATAATTCCAAATGCATTTTCACAAGAAAGCTCGTTTAATTATGTTTCTTTTCTTAATGATGAAAATTCTCAAATGAACAAAGTATCATATGAAATTGTATTTAATAATGAAATACATGTGGGTGATAGGTTTGCTGTAGACACGTATTTTAATGGCAAAAAACAAAACACATTATGTGAGAAAAAACTAGATTTTGATAAATCAACACTTTTTAGAAAAATAACATGTGAAGTTCCAAAATTAGGTGAAGGAGAATATTTATTTGTCGGGACAATTTCAAGAGACAACCAAGTAATTCAACAGAGAGTTAATAAAGAGTATATTTCTGACTCTTCATCTGCAAGTTTAGATTTTAAAGAAGAAAATGAAAAGACTATAGTTTCAATTAAAGTTCAAAAAAATCTTACTAATAAAGAACTAGTTCATTACATTCCTAAAACAGTACTCCCTAAAATCACAAAAAATAACAAAGCACAGCTTGAAAGTTCACAAGACTTTAGAATTATAAAAGAAGATCCCATTATTGCATGGGATTTAGAAGCTACAAATTCAGACGAAATACAATATAAGGTTCAAGGAAAGATTGATCCAAAGGTTAAAAAAGAATTCACAATAAAAATTCAAGAAAAAACGAAAGAAACTAAAAATCTTGAATATATATTGATTTTTGCTATTGTTGTTGTTATAATTTTAATACTTAGTCCACTCTTTAAAAAAAGCAAGAAATAAAATGAGAAGAAGCCAAATCTCCATATTTATTATTATTGCAGTAATGATAATTTCTCTTTTATTTTTCCTAATAACATTTAGTGTAGATAAGAAAACAAATATTATTACAAAAGAAACAAATCTTGAATCTTCAAATACAAATAACAAACTGTTTCCACTAAAAGATAATGTGGATTTTTGTCTTGAGAAGAATTTAAGAAGAGCATTAATTATTGCGGGGGCTAGAGGAGGTTTTATTTACGACAATTCAGGACGTTATACCACAAAAACATTTATACCTGATAATACATATAATGATTTTTTAATAATTAATTTAGATTTGAATTGGAATAATTTACTCTCAAAAACATTAGTATATTATAGTGATACAACCACAGCCCCTTATCCACCTGAAGATTTACTTAAAAAAAATAATGCAAAGATTTTCAATTCGTCTATTAAAGAAGATTTTGAAAAGTTTATGTTAAATGAGTTTATTAATTGTATCGACTTAGAAGAGTATATTAATGATGGATATAATATTTCATATGAAAAATTTAGTGGTTTTATCAAGGAAATTAAATTGGGCAACAAAATAATTGTTGAAAAATTAGAAGGAAGAGTTAATGACACAATTGAATTTACAATTGAAGATAAGTTGTATAAAGGAAAAATCACAAAGATTATTGATGATGATTTAGTTGAAATTGAGGTTACAAATTCAAATCTAGACATAAAATCAAATCAAAATATTCAAGATGTTAAAGTTATAAATTTAAATTCTACAATGAGTGTAGATGTTATTTTTGAAGATGAAAAAGTTAAAGCAAAACTTAATTTTCCAATTAAAATATCAAAAGGAACATTTGAAACTTCATATGAACAATCAATAGTATCATCAAACGTGAGATTTAGAAAACTACTTAAAATTGCCGAAAAATTAACTCGTGAGAAAGAAAAGAACAAAACTCTAGATTATAGTAATTCTATGGATTTAAGTTATGCACTAAAAGATGATGTTTATTTGGCTAATACTGATTTGAAAGGTTTTAGAATTGTAAAAAATTATATTAATTCAACAGATGAAGACAAAAAAATAGTGTATTCTATTGTCGATGATGAGAGTAGAATATTGGGTTCACCATATATTTTTAATTTTGCATATTATAATAGCGCTCCTTTTCTTAATTTAAGTGAAATTGCAGATGAGATCTATGAAAACGAAGGTATTGCTTTTATTGTTGCACTTAATAATCAAATTAATGTTAATATGTCTGATTATATATACGAAAAACAACTCATAGACCTTTATACTACATATTTTTTATCAGAGAATCACATTGGAAAAGATGCTATATTTAGTTTAACTCCTAAAGGTCAAATGTCTTTTGTTGCACATCAAAAAAAAAAATATAATTATGAAATTACTGTGACAGATGGAGAAACACAAAGTAAGGAAAATTTAATATTTTTAGTTGGTTTTCCTGATAATACAAATAATAAAGCAGCAAGTGACTGTTTTGAAATAAAGCATTTTCAGACTTCAACATATCCTGTAGAACTTGAATTTAGAAACAAAATATTTAGATATGGGCAAGCAAATCAAAAAGATACTGTTTTTAGTTATATTTTAAATGTTCCTACAAATGTCTTTGATAAACCTAAAGAAGCTATTGTTAAATTTAAAAAAAGTTGCCAGTTCAACCAAGATTTATATCCTTTAACTGTAAAATTAAATGGAAAGCCAATTGCAACATCTTTGTTTGATAAAGATAAAAACGAAATAACAATTCCATTTAGTAAAAATGCACAAAAATTACAAGTAGAAGTAAGAGATAAAAGTGGAAATCTTATGACAGAAGCATATGAACTTAATTTATATCCAGCAAAATGTCTTGGTCCTTATGGAATATCTGACTATAATATAAGTAAGTCATTGGGAGGGACTGGTAGTTGTTGTGATACAGGAAGCGTAACTTCTGCAATAAATTCTAAAACTCCAACCGCTTTAGACAATATTAAAACATCTGGATTTGCAGTAAATACTAATGTCTATTTATGCACAGATGTTTTTCTTGAGAGAGGTAGTACAATATATGCCGGTGATATCATTAATCCACAAGAAGAATCATTATGGGCTAAAGGAGGTTCTGATATAACTTCATTATTTAATGCAAATATTAAGATTTCTTGTGATGGTACTTCTCCAAAAGGTTCTAAGATTAGTGTAAGTCCAATACCAAGTGAAACACACGATGGAACTAAAACATTAAATATTGCAGGAACAACACTATTACCATTTGATTCTCCTAAAAGCTTTCGAGTTGGAATTACACACAAAAACGGTGTTTGTGAGTTATGTACATTTACACATAATTTATTTAATGCGTATTCAGTAGAAGGAATTCCATTTAAAGTTGGATTAATTAATGAAAATAATAAATTAGGTAAATTTTTATATTATGGGGCATTTAGTTCTAGTTTAAATCAATTGAGATCAAGTTTAAAACCAATTGAAAGTTATTACTTTAGAAAAGATACGAATAAATATGTAAAGACAAGTAGTACGACAAATTGGGTTAGTAGAGAAATTAGTAAGGGAGGGAATAAAGATTCCAGAATATCTGAATCAAATTTATATTGTGGGTTGGATTCTGCCTCCAGTTCTAGATATAAAGAGACCTCCCATAAATCTGACAATAACCCAGAATGCACAGATTGGTATTTTAACGGTGTTTCTTTTGAGTCTCAACCAAATACTGGTTGGCTTTGTAGTGGGACTTATGTGAGTTCTTGGAAGCCCCCATCATCATGCACACCAGGAACTACTGTTTCACCTCAAGAAGTTATTTCCCCTAAAAAATGTGATAATGGAGTGTGTTCGGGAAAAAGTGTACCAAACCCAGGGCTTATAACTTGTCCTTAATCATTACTTTTCTCCCTAAAATAACAACAAAGCTTTATAAGTATTTTTTTCAGAATAAAAATATGCAAAAACATTCTAAAAGAGCAATAGAAACACACATAATTATTCTTATTTTGTTTTCTATTTTTATGACAATGATATTAGTAGTAGTTTTAGATAAATTGTATGGTAATCAACACCCAGATTGTGAGAAACTAAACTTAAAGATTACAGAAAAATCTAGAGATGGGCCACTAGTCAGATTTACACTAGAATCTAATTTGGATTTTGATTTTATTCTAAAAGAATACCCTGAGTTAAATACGTTTAGTATAAAGAAAGATGAGAGTGGAAGATATACAGTTAGAAAAAAAGGAAACACAATTTCAGTTTTACCTATTGTTATAGTTGATGATAAGATATTTGAATGTAGAGAAAAGATTATGAAAATTAGTGTTAAAACACTAATATAAAAATAAAATGAACGGTAAAAAAAATCAAACAACACTTTTTGCAATTATCTCAATAATATTAGTAATCGTTGCAGTTATTTTATTTTCTAAGGCAGATTTTAATTTTTTTGAGAGTTCACAATCAAAAATAGAAGATCAAATTAAGGAAGTAGTAGAGGATTGCATTTTTGATTCAACAAAACAAGGAATATTCCTAATTGGATTTCAAGGAGGAAGAATAGAAAAACCTGATGTTACAACTCTTTTTTCCGAACAGTATACAGATTTAGGTCTTCCAATTAGAAATTGGGATACACAAAGAGAAGATGTTCCTTCGATTTCCCAAATGCAGACTTCATTAAAAGAGTTTTCAACTCAAACTTCTTTTTCTTGTATCAAATCAAACTTAAAGACACTTGAAGACCTCGCAGACATTAATATCTCAGATAATCTTGTTTTGGATGTTAGTATAAACAATGAAGATGTTAGAGTTCAAGCAAACTTGCCAATTTCATTTAATATGAAAAATAATGTTGAAAAAAAGTATAGTGTGAATAATTTTGTTGTACAACTTAAAAGTCTAAGATTAAAAGAATTATATGAATTAGCAATACAAATTTACAATGAAGAGGCTCAAAGTAATTTTATGGAGGAATTAGTCTTAGACCAAATATATTCTGATAGTGATTACTCCTCTTCCTTATCAATGCCTTCTGAGGGGATGAGTTTCACATGTGCTAAAAAAATATGGACTTATCCACAGTTAAAAGAAAATCTTGCTAGACTAAATAATAATAATTTCAAATACCTATACTTCCAAGGAACTAAATCAATTGATTCTAGATTTGATTTGAATTTAGTTGGAAATGATAAAATTTACAAGGATTATTACAAAAAGCAATATGTAATTGACATTGAAGACAAAAAATCAATCTATAAAAATTTTGATGTTGAAGTGTTTATGCCATCAACAGAAATAACAGGGAGAAGTGGAATATTACAAAAATATCCTTATAGAGAATTTGAGGTTACACCTTCAAATGGAAATATAGTAAAATCTATGGATTTTAAAGTAGATGGAGGATTTACAAAAATTCCTGTTCCTTGTATTCAAATCTTTCATCATTTGTATACTTTAGATTATGATTTAATGGTTAAGATTACTGATAAAAATGAAGATGCTCAAGACTATTTTTTTCAATTCCCTCTTAGAGTTTTAATTAAAAATAACAATCCTAAAGTAAAAACAGTATCTCCAATTCAAGATGAACCTCTAACTGCAAATAATGACGCATTTTGTTCAGATAAAAATAGATTGTATCCTATGATTGTTTTTGTAAAAGATGAAGTAAATGGAGCTTATTTATCAGATGTTAATATTACATATAAATGTATAAATTTATTGTGTGATGTTGGTTCTACTGCAAAACCAAGATATAAATTTAATCCCAAAATTGAAAGAATAAATGCTCAACCATATTTCGAAGGGAAATTTCCATATTATATTCAAGGACAAATAATTGCCAAAAAAGCAGGATATCACAAAGCAGAAATAAGAGTTAATACTGATGAGAGTTTATTAAATCGACAAGCAACATATTCTCCAAATGACATTGAATTAACTCCACTTAAAGAATTTAAAGTTGATATCTCTACTTTTTTATTAATAAATAGAGAAACAGGTAAAGGTCAGAGAGTTCGTGATGAAAGTGATGGTTCAATTTATGTAAGTATTGAGAATAAAGGAAATGATTTCTCATCACAAGTTATATGGCCAACCAAAAAAGGAATTTATGACACACTCTCATTTTTAGACAAGGAAGAAACTGCATATAATGTTAGTATTCTCTATGCAGATGCGGACAATAAGTTAAAGGGAATTGTAGAATACGAAAATTGGATTCCTGACATTCACAAAGGAAATTTGATAAGAATTAATATTCCTACAAGTAACACAGAAATTGATGAAAAATCATATCAAGAGTTCTTAGATTATGTTGAAGCACTAAAATTATCTAATAGTAATAAATTAATTGATTTTAGATAATAGACATTGCTTATTCTTTTTTGATACTAACTTTTATAGACAGTTATCTTTATAAATTATAATAATTAGAATTATTGTTATATGCTATTCATAAAAAACAAGAAAACAATTTCACCCGTTGTAGCCGTTGCTTTATTAATTGTTGTAACTGTAGTTTCCGTTGTTTCTTTTCAAACTTGGTTCAGTACTTATTCTTCAGGGATTTTCACAAATACTGAAACTCAAAGTTCAAATTCAGTACAAAATACAGGTATTGATTCAGTTATTGGGAATTCATTGTATTTTAGAAACTTTGGATTAACAAATATAACTATTACTGCAATTAAAGTAGATGGCGTTGATTGTAATAAAAATTTAGTTGTGGCAGCAGGTGATATGGCGGACATTAAAATTAACAATTGTTTGGCCAATGTTAGTATATCTAATCCTGAAGTTGTTGTTTATTCAGAAGATAAATTATATTCAAAGTATATTTACAAAAAACATAGTTTTAGTTTATTATCACCTGCATATGAAATTTGGAATGTGAGTTATGAGGGTGGAAGTACTGATTATGGATATGGTATTGCTGTTGATAGCTCAAGTAATGTTTACGTGACAGGATATTCCAATGACGATTATTATACTATTAAATATGAACAATCTTAATTCTTTTTTGATATGTTTTTACAGACTTTACTCCTGATATTTGAAGTTAATTGTTTTTTAAGCTGAAAATAACCAACACATTTATATATTATTTGTTTTTACTTATATTATGATTTCAGTTTTATGGATTATAATAGCAGTAATAGGTGTTTTAGTACTATGGGCAATTCTTGCATACAATAGTTTTGTTTCTCTTAAAAATCAAGTAGAGAACTCTTGGTCACAAATTGATGTTCAATTAAAAAGAAGAACAGATTTGATTCCTAATCTAATTAATACTGTAAAAGGATATGTTAAGCATGAAAGAGAAACTCTTGATGCCGTTACAAGGGCAAGAACAGCTATTATGAATGCAGGCTCTGCTAAGGATGCAGCAGTTGGTGAAAACATGCTTCAAGGGGCTCTAAAGTCTTTATTTGCAGTTGCTGAAGCGTACCCAGATTTGAAAGCAAATACAAATTTCATACAACTTCAAGAAGAATTATCTGGAACAGAAAACAAGGTTGCAGCAGCTAGACAATATTATAATGATATGGTTCAAGAATACAATATAAAAAGAGAATCATTTCCTTCAAAATTAATTGCAAGTATATTTAAATTCGCAGAAAAAGATTTATTTGATATTCCAGAGACAGAAAAAGAAGTCCCTAAAGTTCAGTTTTAAAGTTCTTGAGAAACATAGTTTCGAAAAACTTGCTGTGGGTGACTTCAGCAGAAGCACTTTGATATTCCTGAAACTGAAAAAGAAGTTCCTAAAGTTCAGTTTTAAAGTTCTTGAAAAAAGTAAGTTTTATAATCAAATTTAACTTCTAAATTCTAAACATGGCATTCAATATACACGAAGAAGTTAAAAGAAACAAATCTAAATCTGTATTAATTATACTCGGTTTTTTAGTTTTTATTGCTCTAATAGGAGCAGGAGCAGGTGTTGTTTGGGGTGGATATAATACTGGGAATTTGTTCAACTTGCCTAGCATCATCTTTAGTGTTACTATGGCTCTTGTGGTTGCACTAATATATATTGCAATTTTCATGGCAAATGGTGAAAAGATGATTTTAAGTGCTACAGGTGCAATTGAAGCAAATAGAAAACAATATCCACATCTATATCATTCAACAGAAGCACTATCAATAGCTGCAGGACTCAAAACACCTCCTAAATGTTATATTATAAAAGATACGGCTCTTAATGCTTATGCAACAGGTTTTAAACCCGAGAAATCCTACGTTGTTGTAACTACAGGACTAATTAATAAATTAAATAGAGAAGAAATCGAAGGTGTGCTCGCACATGAAATCTCCCATATAAAAAATCAAGATATAAAGGTAATGCTTTTAGCAGCAGGCCTTGTTGGTGCAACTGTACTTTTAGCAGATTTAATGTTTAGAATGTTTATTTTTGGAGGGCATGGTGTAGGAGGTAAAAAAGATGGTAGGTTAATGGCAATTGTTTTTGTTTTTTGGCTATCATTAATCATCCTCTCACCAATAATTGGAAAAATGATTCAAATGGCAATATCTAGGCAAAGAGAATATCTAGCAGATGCAAGTGGAGCACAACTTACAAGATATCCTGAAGGGCTTGCATCAGCACTTGAAAAAATCAAAAAAGATCCTGACCCCCTTGTTGATAGAGCAAATAAAGCAACTGCACATCTATTTATCTCAACACCGTTTAGAGATAGAGGGTCTTCACTAAAATCGTTATTTGCAACACACCCACCAATTGATAAAAGAATTTCAAGGCTTAGAGGAAAAAAGGTTTAGTTTACTTGAAAATAAGGAATATAAAAATAATAACAAATTAATTATCATTCCCCCCAAAATAATAAGTACCACACTATTTACAAAAAAAGATTCAGGAAACAAAAAATAAGACATTTCATTTTGAGTATATATCCAATCTTGATTATAAAATAGTATATTGTGGAATATATTGTTCCAAAAATAGGAGAAATCAATAAAATAGAATAAAGTACCTAACAATAATATTACAACAAAAATATATGTTGAAATTTTTTTCATTTTTCTTTTATCAAATAGAAATAGAAGAACACAAAATGAAAGTAAAGCAAATATATGCAAGAAGAGGTATATATTTCTAACATCACTAAAATGTCTTATCTCCTTTTTACTCCATATATTCAAATCAAGTTTATCTTTATATAAAAAGAAGGAAATAACATTTTCTATTGCACTTATACTTGTTTTAGAATCAATTGTATTATTTCGATAATTGAATTCATACCAACTTTGAGAATAAATAGCAATAGTTAAAGGTATGTATAGGATTAAAAATAGTAATGATACAAACAAAGTTATTGATTTAATTCTCCTCATTATGTATGTATTCATTAGTTATGTTTATAAATATTTCAATTGTCATAGTTTCAATTCAAATCGAACAAATCAAAAGCTTTATAAATTAGTACTTACCTATAGTGGTAACTAATATTTGTCAAAAATGAAAAAAAATATAATTTCAGTATTAATCATTGCTCTATTAACATTACTTTTTGGAGCAAATGCAATTTATGCGACTCAGGATTTTAGTGTAAGTCCATCTACACTAAGCGAAACTATCAATGTTTCAACAGCAGGAGGAAGCTCTTTTACTGTTACTAACACAGGAAATGAGACAATTAGTTTAACTGTAACCAAAACTAACCCAAGTGGTGGTGCAGGAACAATAAACATTAATTTAGGAACCACAACAATTAGTAATTTGACTCCTGGTGCAAATGCAAATGTTGCATATACATATACAAGCGGAACAAATCTTGGAACCTCTGTTGGAGAAATTACTGTTACAAACCAAGCAAACACTTCACAAGAGAAAAATGTAAGTGTTCAAATTACTGTAACCTCAAGTGGTGCTTCTCTCTCAATTGATGGAACAACTTCCACAATAACTGTTGAAGGTGAAGTTGATAAAGAAGACCATTTAAGACTTAAATTTAGAAACACAGGAACAATTGATTTAACAGGAATTAGAGTTAAAGTTGATGATGTTTTAACAGGTGTTGAATCTATTGATGAAATTGATGATAGTGATATTGATTTTGACCCAGATAAATCCTTTGATTTAGATACTGGAAAATTTAAGAGTATTGATATTTTAGTTGATGTCCCTAATGATGTTGCTGCTGATACTTATGAAGGAACTTTGATTGCACAAACAGATCAAGGAGAATTTACATGGATATTAAAAGTAAATGTAAAAGGAAATAATGAAGATATTTACATTGATCAAAGTGGGGCAGAAGTTAGAAGTGGTGTTCTTGAGATGATTGGTGAACCTGGAGAAAAAGTTGATAATTACGAATTTTCAATTGTAAATGATGGAAATAGTGATTTTGCAGGAATCACATATAAGTTAGATGGTGATTTGAAAGAGGAGTTCACATCAGACACAATCCCACAAAGTGCAGTTGAATTTAATCCTACAGATGTTGATGTTAATAGAGATGATAATGAAAATATTGAAGTTATTACTACAATCCCAGAAGATACACCTAGTGGAACATATTATGCAGACATAGAAATTTATGGTCCTGACAATGATAAACTTGACAATATAGTACTAAAAGTTAAAGTAGTTGGTGATATTTTTATAAGTAAAATTGAATATGACGACTCAGTAAATCCTGGAGATAGATTAGATGTTAAAGTAACAGTTGAAAACACAGGCTCAACAATTTTTAGAGATGTTAAAGTAGATGCAACTCTATTTGATATTGATGAAGGAACAGAAGATTTACATGAGAGTTCATCAACTTTCTTATTAGATGTTGGGAAGGAAAAAACTGAAACAGTAAGTTTTAATATTCCTGAATATGCATCTGATGGAGGACATACTCTTGAAATTAAACTATTATATGGAAGCGAAAAATTAACTGAGATTAAGGAGATAACAGTAACAAGACCACAACATTTTATCAAAATCAATAGTGCATCTATAAATCCTGGTGTTGCAATCTGTAATGAGAAGCTTTACACTTTTATTAATGGTGAAAATTTAGGTTCAGTTGATGAATCCAGAGTTGTTATTTCAAGTGAAATTATTGGAACTAATGTGAAAGAGAGTTCAACAGTACTTGAACTTAAAAAAGATGAAAAGTTACAAAAAAGTTTAACTCTTGATATCTCTTCACTTAAAGCTGGTTCATATACAGTAAAACACAAAGTAGAATACTCAGGAGAAACACAGACAAGAGAGAGTAAATTGACTATTGGTGAATGTAGATCAAATGTTGGAATTCAAATTGATACAAACGGAACACTTAGCAAAAATGATAATATTAACGACACACAAACAAACACAACTAAATTAATCTTATTTGGACAAGAAGTAGAAAAAAGCACTGTTTACTTAGGAAGTGGTGTTGGTGTTGTTGTAGTATTAATTGTCGTTAGTTTGTTCTTCTTGTAAAGAATAGATAAATATATATATTTTTATTCTTTAATTTTAGTAAATAAATGACTTTTGAAACATTATTATTTGATATTGCACCTTGGACACGAGAAATTATGCATGCTGCAAAGAATTATCCAAATAGTAAATTTTTATTAGAAAGAAGTGGATGGGTTGATAGAGGAATTAAACCTGCTGAAACAATATATGAACATACTTGTAAATTAACGCTAGCAGCATATTATTTATTTGGAACCTGGGAGAGTGTTGACATTAGTATTTCCCATGATTTCCCTAAAATTATTGTAAGAGATTATATCCCAAAAGAGATAACAACTGAAAAAAAAAAACGACTTGAAGAAGATGCAATGCAAATTTTAAAAACTGGTTTACCAAATGGTGAATACTGGTATGAAAATTGGAAAAAATACTCAGAAAAAAAAGGAATTGGAAGAGTAATTAGTCAATTAGATAAAATTTGCCCATGTATTCAAGCTATTGAATATGGTAGAAGATATAAAAATCATAATCTAGAGGAATTTCCTCAAAAAGCAAAAGAGAAAATAGAAATTCCTGAATTAGTTGAAATATTAGATATAATCTGTGGTATTGAAATATCTCTGGATATAAACCCTTACGATGTTTATTTTGAAATGCTAAGAGAACTTCACTATAATAATCAACTCTTATAATCAACTCTTCAACAAACTTATAAATTAATACTTCATAAATTATTCTATGAAACAAATCTCATCATTTGATTTATACTTTTTTACAAGAGAACTTAAGGAATTTATTGGTTCAAGATTAGACACTTTTTTCTTTGATAATAATTTATTCTCAATAAGATTGTATCAAAAATTCAAAGGGCAATACTATATTGTCTCTAATATGGGAAAATATATCTATTTGAGCACAAAAAGAGAAGGAAGTTCAAGTTCCACACCATTTGTTCAATTTCTAAGAAAGAACATTTCAAATGCTTTTATTTCAAATATCGAACAAGTTGATTTTGAGAGAATAATTAAATTCACAATAGAAAAGAAAAAGGATGTAGAGATAACTACTTATTGCCTTTATTTAGAACTCTTTGCCCCAGGCAATGTAATTTTAACAGATAGTTCAAATAAGATTCTTAATTTGCTTTTTAGAAAAAATTTTAAAGATAGAATTTTAAAAATTAAAGGAGATTATATTTTACCACCCAAAAGAGATTTGTCAATTATAGATTTTGATGTGAAAAAATTTAAAGAATCAATTAAAGCAAGTGAATTGAATTTAGTTAAATTTTTAGCAACAGCTCTTGGAATCGGTGGGAAATATTCTGAAGAGATCTGTTTTATTTGTGAAATTAATAAAAACAAAGCAATAAATGAAATAACAGATAAAGAAATTCACAAAATAAAGGATGTAGCAACAGCTCTTCTTGAAAAGAAAATTAATTCTAAAATTGTATTAAATGATAAAAATGAACCTATAAATTTTATTCCTTTTGAATTTGAATCAATAAAATCAAAAAACAAGGAGTCAACCACCTTTAATGACTCTCTAAAAATCTATTTTAACTCAAATAATGAAGAAAAAGACATTCGAGAAGTGCAATTTAACAACGAATTAAAAAAGCTTCAAAATAGACTTCTAAAGCAACAAAAAATGCTCGAAGAAGTACAATCAAGTTATGAGAAAAACAATAATATAGGAAACAAGATTTATGAGAATTATGCTGAAATCGAAGAGTTATTAAAAATTGCTAAAAACAATATTAATGAATTAGATAAAAACAAATTGGTAAAGAAAGTAAATGTAAACAATAATGAAATTCTTATTGATATTTAGATCCTTGTCTCTCGAAAAACATTTTCTCACCATGTTCTAAAAAAAAAAACTCTTCAAAAAAAGTAAATATCTCTCCTATCTCTGTTCTTCTATTGCCACAATATTCTTTTGAAATCTTAAATGTTGGAATCTCTATTTTATCTATAATACTTAAAAGATAAAAAACTCTACTATCAAATCTTTCTACTAGTTCTAAATCTGTAATAGAATCAAATGTGTTTTTTAATACATTCCAGAAATGAGAATATTGAGAAAAATCTTCCCTAGTCCTATATCTTCGATTAATAATTAAAGCAGTATAAGGGTATGTATCAATTTTATTATCAACAAAATCCACAAAATCTTCCATAATCCTCTTTTGTAGATTTGAAGGCATTTTAATATTTAAAAATTAATTTGTTACTGGTTGAAGTTCTGGCCTACTTAATAACTTTTCTAGAGTTTGTTTCATTCCAGAAAATTCTTTTGATTTTCTTGGTTTTTCATCATCAGCTTGAAAAATATAAGTTCCAATTCCAACATTTAATGCCTGTAATCCATTGGTAATAAGAAAAAAACTCACTGTAGAAAAATCTCTGTCAGCAATTATATTGTATAAACCAATGCTTACTTCTAAACCCCCTTCTAAAACTGAAGCCAATCTCAGTTTTTTAGATAATCTATTTGCTCTATAGATAATAGGATCTCTTATAATCTTACTTCCATCTGGATTTTCAACATAACCTTTATGTTCTCCTAGAACTATCTGTGTCAGATAATTAGCGCCATTAGATAAAAAATTTAGCGCATACAATCCTAAAGGTGCTGGTGGTTGGAATCCAAACAATAGACTCATAACAAAAAGAGGAGGAGCATTATTTCCTAGAATATATTTATATCTAGGATTATGTTCATCTAAATTTTGAGTTAACGGTCTAATCTTCTCATTAATCCATGAATCACATCTACCATATATTTCACTAGGAACTTCTAAAATTTCTTTCATAAAACCATTCATTATAATTTCTTAATGTTTTATTTTTTATAAATATTACTAATGTTACTACTTGTAAGTTTTTATTCTTATTAGTTTCAACACTACAGCAATATATTTCAGAATTCCTATTTATTACGCACAATGTTCAAGAGTGAAAAAATTCGTGTAACCAATTTGGGAAATTCTTTGCAATAATTTCTTTGAAATCAGTGTTGAACGTCCCGAGCTTGCGAGAGGCTGCAAGCCGTGGTCAACTGAGTGAAACGAAGGAGAAATTCTATGATTCCTAATTAATATACTGAATGAGACTAACTAAAAAAAGGGTCGAGAAAAATTAAAAAAATAATGGCATTTTATTCATTAAAACTTATTAAATTAATGAAATTAATAAAATTATAAATGTGATTATATCTCATATAATAATCAATCTATTCTTAAATGTGTGTATCTTGTTTGTTTATCTTTCTCATCATAAGCTGAGATTCTAACTGGATATATACCTGATTTTGTGTCTTCAGCAATATACACCGGAATTTGTACTTCTCTTTCTTGTCCTGGACCTAAATGTTCTTCATCTAATACATTAATTCCTAAATCTGCACTAATTACAGTCATTACAATTGTTTTAGATTCTGCCTCATTATTTTCAATGATAAATGATGCCACATTATATCCCGGTTTTAGTGAATTAAGAACAAATGCTTCCATGTAATTTGCAATGTCTGTTCCTTTCCCTCTAATTGATGTTAATTTCTCTGCTTCTTGAGGGTAACTAAACACAACATTCTTTGATACTTTAAATGATGTTCCTAAATCATCTGTTAAAACAACACTTAATTCACAAGTTTTATCTTTTTCTACATTTAGTTTGAAACTTTGAGTGTCCAAGTTTAATTCGTAAAGTGTTCTTTGTCCTTCCACTTTTGAGACAACAGAGGTATCTAATTCTCCGTTATCATTATTTAGCGTATTTACAACACCACTACAAGTAATTGTTGGTTTAACAGTAACAAGTCTTTTAACAATAGATTCATTTTCAATTGAGACGAAGAATTTAAATTCTCCAGGAACAATTACGTCATCAGCAATTAAATCTAACTTTAAATTTTCAATTGAAGCTGAACTAGGGTAAAAATCCTTCTTTATTTGTCTTATGATTTGTGTTGATGCATTGTCAATTGCAATTAATGTAAACACACCAGTTCCTGTTATATTATAATTATCTACATTAAATGTTCCAATACAAGGAATTGAATTGTTAACTCCGTTAATTCTTAGTGAACATGTTGTTGGAAAATTCTTCTCATGAGTAACATTAAATGTAAATGTCAAATTGGTTGGAATTATCCCACCATTACTTGATGTTAATGTAAATTCATTGATAATAGGGACAGGAACAGTGTAATTGAATACAAATACTTGCTCAATAGTGTCAAATGGCTTGTTTTGTCCATCGTCTACTCTTAGTACAGCATTGAAAGTTCCTGGGTCTGCGTATGTATGTGAAATTCCATTCAAACTACTACAAGATCCACTTGTAAATCCCCCATCACCAAATTTAATACTACAACTTAAAGGATCATTTTCAGCATCTGTCACATTCACTGTAAAAATTGTATTAAATGGTGCGTCTCCATTATCAGGATTCGCAACAAAAGTGTTTACAACAGGAACTTCATTATTAATAAAATTTAATCGTACATCATCAGATGCTATTTCTCCAGACGGGTCTTCAACAAAGATTCTAACAACTGCTGTATTTGGTTGGTTTGTAGTAAATGTAAATGTTTGTCCATCAAAATTTTTTACCGCATTTCCTGAGATAAGTTGTGAAGTTATTGTTAAATCACCAAAAGCATCGTTAAAATCTTGAACATAATCTCTAATATCAAGAGTTAAAGGATCTTTATAATATCCTGTCAATTCTAATGGCAAATCAATTACAGGTGCAACATTATTATCTACTAAAGTCAAAAATATATCTGTATTTGAACCAACAAATATTTCATTTGTTATCGCCGGATAACCTGGTGTTTTGGCAGTGTATGTATATGTCCCTCTAAAAGCTCCTGTAAATCCACTAAAACCTACCCCATTTGTTATTTGTGTCAAATCATATGTTGGGTTAATTTGGAAAAAATCGTCTGGATTAGTTAATAATAAATTAATATTTGCATTTGGAACGGGGTTTCCATTAGGGTCTCTAACATAAAAGTTTACATTAAAAGTTTCAGGTACTAATAATTCAAGATTCTGTGTCTGAGTTACTTTTTTACTAATTGAACAGCCTAGTCCTACTGGTTGAGTTTCTAAAGTTACATTATATGTTCCAGCAGAAAGTCCTGCAATTTTTGAGGACAAATCAACAGTATATGTTTTCAAATTTGAACCTGAGTTTAATAATTGTTGATATACAAGTGTTCCATCAAAAAATACTCTAGCTTCAAAGTTCATTGGTGTTTTTGTTTCATCTCTTAGAGCAACAGCATCAAATAATGCATATAATGACTCACCTTCACTAATTTGTGCAATTGATGTTGTAAGTTTTTGTGATTGTGTATTTGATAGAGTAAAATCAAAGCTTCGAGTCCAACAGGCATTAGTTAAATTTTGTGGATACATAACTTCTGTTACTTGAGCAAAGTCAGAAATTGATGAAGAAACTTGATTATCAATTACATCTGTTGTAACTTTAAATGTTACTCCCTTTCCTTCTAGAGCGGTACTTGGAGTCCAAGAAAATGCTGCAAGTCCTGCACAAGTATCAGCTTCAATAGGAACTGTAATAGACCTTGATAAAAGATTTGCTCCATTTGAATTTTGAGTAACACTTAGACTTACTAGCGTATTTGCACTATAATCTGAGTACCCAGCAGGTGTTGCAGGTCTGTAATTATTTGCATTATTATATCTAAATGCTGAACAGACAGTCTCATCAATTGACACCGGAACTGTTACTTGAACGGGTAATTTTTTATCATCTATATTTACAATATTTAATTGTCCAATTTCTGCAATTGCATTTGCTTTTTTTTCGAAGTTTAATGTATTAATTTGATCATCAAAACAAATATCTGCTGCACATTGATAATTTATTGTTCTATAAAATTTAACTAAATAACTATCACCTGATGCTGAAAAAATAGTTGTTGAACCAAATGTAGCTGGAACACTAATTTTTGTTACAACTCTGTTATTTCCTCCAGTATTAACTGTATTTCCTAATATTTTTGCATTATCTAGACATGTTTGAAACTGATTTGAATCACTATTTGATTGAAATGTATTCCAACAAGCAAGTGCTTGATCTCCATTGTATAAAGAAACAGTGTTTCCATTTATACTTGCACAAGAATTATCAGTACATTCTCCACCTTGAATAAATACATTTGAAGGTGTTGCTGCTTCAAAATTCATTTGATAAACTGAATAGAAGTCCGCAGCAAAAACTGTTGAAGAGAATGCCATAATTCCAAAAATCAGCATAAATAATAGTTTTTTCATTTTGTTAGTTTGTTTAAATTTTATTGTGTAACGTTACTTCCTAAACTTGAAGCTTTTCCAGCTGCTGCTGATGGTGTCAAAGTTCTACTACCTGAATCTACTCCTTTAACATTATCCACTCCTCCTTTAATTGCTAATCCTGCAATGATTGCAGCGATTCCAACTCCAGCAACTCTTGCAACTACAGCTGCCTTATTCTGACCCATACACTCTTGTTCTGCAAAATCCATTAATAATTTGTCTGTTAAATTATGTCCTCTGCCTAATTTTAAGCAATATTCCATATTTGCAGTTTGAGCAGATACATCCTCAGCAGTTCTTAGATTATAATTTCCAGCAACACATCCTGTTAATCCTAATGAACTTGTTAAAACATAAGGAAGAATCCTTCTTTTTACATTATTACCTATATTATTTAATCTGTATTTCATTTTTTATAATTATTGATTTCCTCCGTAACTAAATGTGGTTGTCCCTGAATCTCCGATTCCAGAGATTGTATTGTACATTATTTCAAAACCTTCTCTAATTGCACCCACATTTATCACTCCATTATATTTATTAGACCATGTTCCCTTAACTGCTGCTCTAGCTGCTAAAATTGTATTTACTGCATCATTATTTGAATCTGCAACCCAAGTACTTTTTCCATTAGATAAATCTACTAAAGTTCCAATAGGATTTAATAATCCCCATAATAAATTTTCTAACATAGGATGTTCTTTAACTCTTCCAAAATTTTCCGGATTAAATCCTGTATTTAATCTATCAGAAACAAATTTAGACGCTGCCAAGTACGCTAAATCAATTATTACCTCATCAACAGGTTTTTGTTGTGCAATAGTTGCCCTAGAAAAATAACATAACACATCATCCGTATTTCTTTCAGTCTCAGCAGTATGGAAAATTCTTACTCCTGCAAACATTTTACTCTTATCTCCAAAACCTGTATCTCTAAATGAATCATTAAATCTCTTCATTCCCTCCTCTAAACTCACAGATTCTCCTCCTATAACTACAGTATTTCCATTCCCAAATGTGATAGGATTTCCATTTCCATCCCCATCTATGTCAACCATATATGGTCCTTGAGAACATATAAAATTTGAAGAATCTCTCTTCCTAACAACAGGAACACTCTGCGTCATCATAATAATAGGTTTTGCAGGTAAAGCCTTGGCTCCATGTGTCCTTCCCCCATTCCATTGAGATAATAAAAATATATCAGGTTTTCCATTTTCTGCCATTGGAGTTAATTTTTGCACTAAATTTTTTCCTTTAACTTGACCACATTTATTAACATCACCAACACAAAAAAAATCAGCTTCCCAACCTGATCCAAAGTGAGCTTCTAGTTGTGTACCTATTTGAAACTTAAAATTTTTTTCAGAAATAGGAACAGGAGGTCCAAATATTGCTTCTTTAGAATCGTAAAATCGAATGTTGTCTAAAACAGGTTTTTTAGGTTTATCTGCACTTATTTTAGGTGTTGAAACCCTTTTTACAGGAGCTAGTACTTTTTTTTCAACCACGGTTGATGCCTTTTTTCCATTTGAATCACAACTCCCTGCCTCTGCTGTCGCTGTCACTGCTTCTGTTAAAGTAGCACCACATGCAACTTTACCTCTACTATTACCTGCCTGAGCCACTTGAGGACCTGCTAAAGCAGTTGTTAACGCCAGTGCAGATGCAACATTTCTTAAAGTTTTTCCCGGTTTCATTTTTATTACTTAATAGTTTATATATTATGTGTTATTTATAAATGTTTCTGTTTTCTTCACTGTTGAGTAGAGCAATTATCTCTTGGAAATTTTGAAGTGGTTTGTAGAACATTACCATTTAATGTATACCTTACATTTCCATAAGCATTAGTTAAATTTCTAAAATTCCAACAATATGTTTCTTTTATAGAATAATTAGCGTTTCCTCCACTATTTAAATATGCTTCATGTAATAACTTTGCAACAGAGCCAGGTGTAAATTCCTCTTCATCACCAATTCTAAGTTTTATATTCTCAGGTAATTTCTTTAAATTTCTTCCATCATAGAGAAGTTGTGTGTTTCCTCCGTTTTCATTAGGAAGAGTAAATATTACCAATCTCACTAATTTTAATTCTATCTCTCTAACATTAAATCTCGGAACAGTCTCTTCAACAACAGTTCTTAATTGTTCTCTTGAAACTGGAGTTGTTCTTGCGGAAATAGGACTAGCCATAGAACTACCACAAACAGTAGTTCCAATCAAAATCCCTGCTAACCCTGATATAAATTTCATGTTATACATTTTATTTGTTGCCCTTTATTTATAAAATTTCACATTATAGCTACTAATAAGTAAAAACAATTATTTGCACTTATTTTTATATGCAGTCACTATAGTCTCATTTACACCTAGTTTATCAAGTGGACCGAATCTCTTTTTCATTGCATTAAAACTTTTACACATATATTCAAGAGATTGTGAATTTTTCAAATCTGTTGCATCATAATCTAGTTCTAGAACTCTTTGAGGTGTGTATTTTTCTTCTCCCTTTACTATTATTTTTACTCCTGTTTTTTTTCTAACTAATGTTCCCTCTGGAGCATTATATATTAATTCTACTTCTTCTCCATTAGAATTTAATATTGACAAAGGGATATCCTCTAGAATGATTTCTGCAAATTTTTTTTTTCTAGTAGTAGTTTTGGGTTTTTCAACTACCCTATCTTCTAAAGCTATAGTTCTTGGCTGTGTTGTTCTAGTTGTTTCAGACACGGGAGCTTGAGCAGTTTCAGTGAGGTCTAATTCCTTAGTTTGAGCATATCCCATATAAATACTCCATGCAATAGGACCACCAAATAATATTCCTAAAGGAAGAATTGTTCTACGAAAAAAACTTATGTTTCTAGAATCCTCACTAAATATATTTCTTTGAGGCATTTCCCCTAATTGGTCTCTTCTACTCATTTTATGTAAAGGGCATAAATCAATTCTTTTATAAACATTGAGTTTTTGTTACTCTTGAGTAGAATTAATCCTTATTGCATCTATTTAATAAATCATCTATCCTAATAGATTTCATTCCTGGAACTTGAGCTTTAAGATTTCCATATTGCTTTCTAAACTCATTAAAAGCATCACAAACCTCAAAATCTTCTCCACTAAGTGTCTTTTCTAATCCTTTCCCACTTAAAGCTAACGCTAAAGCTTCAGCAGGACTAAATCTTTTCTCACCACCCACCACAATCTGTACTCCGTCGCTCTCTCTTATTATTTTTCCATCTGGTGTATATACTAACTTAACACCTCCATAATTAAACTCAATAGGTCTAGGTATTCTAGGTACAACAGGAGCTTCAAGATCTGATGCTGGAGCTGGCTGTGAGTACGATGCTACTTGTGTAGATTCAAAAATAGACGAACTAGCAAGCCTATCAAGACCTGAAGAAACACCATACACTAGAGTTAATGATGCTAACATTAAACTTAATGGTTTCCAACCTCTTCTAAGAAAAGAAGCACTATCTCTTGCTTCTTGTTCTCTTCGTAAAGTCATATTAGTTGTGGGATAATTTAAAGTCATAAATACTGTAATGACTCCATTATTTATAAATGTATCTTTTTGTTACTACTCTTCGTGACATCAATTTAAATTGATGTGGTAGTTGTAGTACTTACTAACACTTTGTAAAAATATGAATAAACTCTCTCTTTTACATAAGCATCATTATATTCTCTTGGAATGCCTACCTTTATTGACTTATATATTGTTTCTATACTTTCAACAATTTTTTTATCATTAACAGTTGTTCCATTAGCAAGAGCATTATATTCATCTACTAAATGTTTGACTATCCCATCCATATATTCTAAATCTAGAACCAAAACAGGCAATTCATTTCTCTTGTGTTCGTCTACAACTTTTCTTACATATTTTCTAAGACCTCCAAATTTAATTTTTTTAGAAACATCATTGTCATTAATTTTATATGATAAAATTCTCTCTAAAATTTCACTACACTGATTCCAGAGCTTTTCTTCACCTTCTAAAGTTTCTAAAACATCATTCTTTTTTCCAAAATTGTCAAGTCTTGCAATCAAATCTCTTTGTCTTTTTACTTCTTCCTCACTAAGTTCTGCTTCCTCTTCTTTTTGAGACAATTTAATTAATTCTCTAACCATATCATTCATTTCTGGAATACCTTTTAATGGATTAAAAAGTCCTCCGAAATCACCTTTAACTCCTTCAGTATTATTATTTTTCAAAATCTCTGCTAAAACTTCAAGAATCTGTTTATTAATTTCAACAACTTCCTCTCTTGTCATCTTCTCACCCTATCTAAAGCTTGATAAAGTTCTGTAAGTCTATTTATTAACTCCCTTCTTCTTTTAATCATGTCTTTTCCTTTTTTAATAGCTTCCCTATCCTTTGAATTTTTCTCTGCTAAAAAAGAAAATAAATTCTTCCCTCCCGATGCTACGGATCCACCTGTCATGAAAAGAAACAACCCCAACACAGCAAGACCTATAAATATATACGTACCTATGCCACTAATTGAGTCAAAATAAAAAAATTGTGCAATTTGAATAAGCAAAGTATCAGCACTTCCCCCTGAACTCATAACATATCCTTTAACATGTCCATTTGAATCAAGCATTAAACCATTATATAAATGCATAACAGACAATCCTATTAGAACACCTAACCATGTAAAATAACTAGACCAACTACTAGCACCAAGGCCTCTAAAAAAGAAAAAGAATAAACCTATTGCTACTGCCATAACAAGCAATTCTCCTGCAAATAAAACAAAATAACGTGGAAAAATACCTCCCTTAACTAATACAAACATAAATCCTGTAACACTAAAAAAAGCCAACAACAAAGAAAATAATTTACTCTGGCCAGAATGCGATATAAACTTTGAAAAAACGTTTTGATGTAACAACGAAGTTAATAATAACAAAAGGGCTACATAAACAATCCAATCAATAAATGATAATTGAATTACAGCATCTTCAAAACTTCCTTGCCCTATTGCATCTGTAAGTCCATCCCAAGTTGCAAATGCACTAAAGATATTAAGCAAAAAAGCACTTAAAAATCCCAATAATAATGTTTTTTGTTTCATAATTAATCTAAGTTCAAAATTAAGATTTATAAACTTTTCTATGGTGGGGATCTGGGTAGTATTTATAGTAAATAAGATTAATTAATGCTTTTAAGAACCATAATCTCTAACTTGTGCGTCACTAGGTCTTTGAATTATACTCCCCTCTGAAGAACCACTTAAAGACCCTATATTAAATAATTCGTCACGTTTAGGTAAATCTCTACGCAAAATAGCTAAAACATTAATTATATCTGATTGTGAAAACTCTTGAATGCTCTCTCCAATTAATTCTGGAAACCTCTTACTCAGATCTCTATCTCCATGTCTCACTAATTTAATGATAATATTTTTACAATAAATATAAAGCAGGTTTAATTTATCAATATAAACCGAAAGAGAATTTTTAATTTCTTTTTGAGTAGACTCAAAGTGTGTTACCAAAAAACCAAGATTTGTATAAAAATCTTTAATAAAGTCATAATCTGAAACTGCAACCAACTCTCCATGCTTAGAAAATTTTACTGCAAAAGGAATAAAAATGTTCTCAAAAACATCATAAAATGCCTCATAAGCTTTATAATATGAACTTTCCTTGCCTTCTGCCGAAAGCCCACTAATTTTGTCCCCATCAATTCCATTTTCTCCTTCTCCACTAAAAGCTTCAATTAATTCTCTTTTTTGTTCTTCTGCTTTTCTTCTCAATATTTCTATTTGTTCCCCCATCATCTGGGCCATTGGACTAGAATTAAGTTTTCTTATCTGATTCTCATTAAGTTGAGAAATTCTTCCTAAAACATACTTAAAAAACTCCTGTTTGAAAACTGTAAAATCAACATCATCATCACTAGAAATTCCTAATAATGTTCTATAATCTCTGCAAAACGTTTCAATTGCATCAATTCCTATTTTCCCTGCAACAACTCTTGCAAGTTCACGATATTCATCATCGTTTAAATTTCCTTGAGCTCCTTCAAAAACAAATTTTTTTGAGTACAATTTCCACATATCAAAAGACATTCGTTCATCCGGATATCCTACCTCTACCGGTTTTAACCTTCTTCCTAAAATACCACTATACAAATCTCCTTGTTCTAAATTCGTATTTAAACATACAATTAATCCAGGATAAGTTTTTGGATTTAGAAGATTTTTCATTCCGGAAATACCTTCCTCCATATCAGCATGAGTTGGTTCTTGTGCAAATTTATCTCCTTCATCTATGAATAAAAAATAAGGTTTCATCTCAGATTGAATTTTTTTAAAAACTGGCATAAAAACTCTATTAATTACTCTCATTGAAGCACCCCAAAACTGGCTATCTTCACCTCCTGTTACTTCAACAAGATTCACCTCTTCATACCCAAACCCCAGAACCTCTCTAAATATTTTCTTAACAGAATTTTGAATAATAAAAGTTTTTCCCGTTCCAAATGGACCACATAAAACACCTCCTGAACCAATTAATAATTTATCTACTTTTCCATCTATAAAATCATAAATTTTAAATGCTGCTATAAATTCTTTTTGCATTTTTTTATCAATTCCATATCTATTAAATATCTCTTCTACTTTATTTTTTGCATCATTTCCTCTAAGTTTGGTTTTTGTTGACATAATGGGTCCAGCCATTTCAGAAAAATCAGATAAATGTGTAAGCAATTCCTCATCTGGATTTATAATTGCAGAAAAAATTGATTGTTGTTGTGTCTCTTCTTGTCTTCTTGGTATTTGAAAATTAATACTTAAAACACTAAATGGTTTTCTTTTTTCTCCACCATCATCTCTTTTAGAATTTAGTGATTTAACTTCATTAAAAGAAATAGTCTTGTCACGATGTATTGAGCTTAAACCTTTAACCATCTCTTCAAGAGGGTTATCTAACCTCCTCTCTAATTCCTCTACTCCCTCATTTAATACTAAATAATGAAACACTACATTTCCTCTCTGTTTAATTTTTTTAATCCTTAATCTATAGATTCCCGTTTTTGTAGGAGAAAATGGGCAACTTAAATCAATATATAATCTAAAACCCACAAACTGCGGTCTTTCACCTTGTTTTTCAAAAAGAGGCTCGACTTTTATCCACTTAAAATCAATGGGAATGTAAACCATTTGTTCATTTTTAACATCATCATGTAGATTTTTTTATGAAAAAATTTCATTTTAATTTAAATTGTTTAAATCTAAAACTTTATTTAAATAATCAAAAAAGATGGAAACCTGATTTTCCTCTGCGTTACATATTTGAGAATAATGTTTTTCTGTATGAGACATAAGTGCTTCCCATTCTCCTGAATCCCTTTTTGCATTCTCTAAACTAGGTGAAATTTTTTTACAAACTTTAGAAAATTTTGAGCAGTTGTAATTTCCATCTTCGTGTTCTATATTTTTTTCTCCCTCAAATAACAAATCCAGAAATTTTAGTAAAGAAGATTTCACTGAATTTAAATCCTCTGGGGCTGATGGTGCATTAAAAACTAATCGTTCAGTTATATATGGAATTATATTCATAAAACTATCTTTTAACTCTCTAAAGTCCTCAGCACTAAGTTTTTCACCGTCTCCACCATCATCTTTCTTTTTATCACCAAAAATCTCTTTTAACTTATCTTTAATTTTACAACTATTAGGTCCTTCTTCAATTCCTATAAACAATTCTTCCAATCTTTTCTGTAAGAATTTTTTAATCTTTTTTTGTTCTTTCTTCTCCTCTAATGATGCAAAAGACTTATTGCCTTTCATAGAATCGAGTTCATTCATCTCTCTCTCATATCCTAAAGGAGATTTTCTAAAATAATTTTTTGCAAATATTTTTGACTGACCACTCAAATCTTCAAGTAACTGGTTCTGAGGATTTCTATCATAAATTTCAGCTTCAACAACATAATGTTTAAGAAATTTCAACAACCTAGAAACTGCATCATAAATATGGCCTATATCTACATCTTCTGAACAAATTAAATCAACCAAAACATCATATTCTTGTTTAAACATCTCTGAAGCCTGTTGAAGCTTAGTATTTTCAATAACAATTACTTTTTCAACATCCCCTATAAATTCAGGCAAATTATTTCTAAGCCTATGGGCTAAATCAGTCTCATTTTGATTATGTGAAATTAACATTTGATTTAATTTTGCTACAGCGTCCGCTGTTTTATACTTAACTTTCCCCAAAAAACCTTTTATTTGTTCTGTATCTAATCTTAATTTTTCAATCAATTCTCCTAACAAAGGAAGTATTCTTCCACCCCTTTGAGAAATCAAATCAAACAAAACAGTAGTATTATCTGAATTTGAACCAAAAATACTTCTCTTCATTAATTCTTTTTTATCAACCTTACCCTTGATAGAAGTTACTTTTTCAACCATCTCCTTCATCCTCTCTGAAGATTCAATCAAATCATTAAGTTTATCTCTAGCCTCAGCATAGTCATTAGCAAGAGTCTGATCATAGGGATATGTTACCATTTTAAGAATTTCCTCCATTACTTTTTCCTTCAGAACTCTGTGACTCTTCTGTTAAATTTTGATAATTTTTAGTCTTATCAATAATTCTCTTCAAAACATTTTGGTACTCTTCAAAATCTTTATTAAACTTCTTGAATTCCTCCTGAAGCACACTCAACAACTTCTTAGCTTCATCAGTTTCTTTATCCTCTTTTTTCTTTTTACTCCCTTTTTTATCATCATCCCCATCACCATCAGAGAACAGAAATAGTAAAACAAAGAATAAAATAACATATGCTACAAAAGGAAGCGGCAAGTGAAAAAGAGCTAAACTATACAATAATGAACCATTATTTCCTTCACCATTTGATAAAACAGGATTATTCCCTGTCATTGTATCAAGCAACATCGTTTGATATGAATTATATAACAATAAAGCTAAAAGCACTATGAAAATTCTATATGATATATGATATTTGTATTCCTT
>Ga0114931_10000617_pt1 | contig 43585 bp, 36 predicted proteins | sample 2SBtaG_FD_89579 | JGI IMG/M metagenome (GOLD analysis project Ga0114931, IMG submission 89579) | Deep subsurface microbial communities from Kolumbo volcano to uncover new lineages of life (NeLLi) - 2SBTROV14_V59a metaG | ecosystem: Environmental > Aquatic > Marine > Volcanic | place: Kolumbo... | reverse complement strand
GGTCTGCAGATGCTGTGCATTCTTGCCCGTGGCCGTGATGCCGTCATGGCAGCTCGAACACGAGCCCGGGGCCACCGCGCTGTGATCGAACGTAGCCGGGACCCAGCCCCGGGTCGTATGACAATCGTCGCATTCGGCCTGGGTCTGCAGATGCTGTGCATTCTTGCCCGTGGCCGTGATGCCGTCATGGCAGCTCGAACACGAGCCCGGGGCCACCGCGCTGTGATCGAACGTAGCCGGGCTCCAGCCCGTGGTGCGGTGGCAATCGTCGCATTCTGCCGTGGTTTGCACGTGGTCGATGTTCTTGCCGGATGCAATCCGGCCGTTATGGCAGCTCGAACACCCGCCTATCACCTGTGAATGATCGACACGGGTCACCGGGCCCCAGGTCGTCTCACGGTGACAATCCTGACACTGCTGTGTGCTCAGAATATGGTTCTGCGGCATCGGCGTGGCCTTCACGAGCCCTCCGCGCGCATGACAACTGTCGCACTGACGTGGCGTGCCGCGAAAAATACCGGCCACGTGACATCGCTGACAATCCACGTTTCTGTGCGAGCCTTCCAGCGGATATCCTGTTGAAAAATGATCGAACGTGGAACTGAAAGCTGATTGCCCCCATGCCGGCGTAAATGAAAGCAACAAAACGGCCAGCAGGGTCCCGCCGCCGATAAAACCGAGTGCTCTTCTCATCGTCCCGACCTCTCAACCGAATGGAAATTTTCTGTCGTATGACAGCGCCGGCAATCGTCACCGAATTCTCCGTGATGTACGTCATCGGCCCGGTGACAACTGGCGCAGGTTCGGGACAATCGGATGACACTTTTTACCGGGCGCTTGTGACATGCTTCACAGGCAAGATTCAAATGTGCTCCGTCGATCTCGAACTGCGTTTGCAGATTGTGATCGAACGTCCAGAATGACCAATCGACCGGATTGTGGCAGTCGGCACAGGCAGTGCCCAGGGTTCCCTTGTGCGTATCGTCGTCACGATGACAATCGATACAAAGCGCGGGTGCATCCTTGAATCTCGGAGTGCCATGACAGTCGCGACATTCAGTATCGAGATGCACACCGATTAACGGAAATACCGTCAGGCCATGATCGAAAATGACTTTTTCCGTCCAGTCACGTTCGTTATGGCAATCACCGCACATCTTGCCGAGCTGGCCTTCATGCTTGTCATCGGACTGATGGCATGAGAAGCAGTCGGTCGCCGGGTTCGACTGGGGCATGGGTTCGACGTGGCAATCTACACAGTCGATATCGGCATGCCGGCCGTGCAACGGAAAATCGGTATCCTGATCATGCGAGAACTTGATATCCGGCCATCGAACCGATGAGTGGCAGGATTCGCAGTCTTCTCCGTAGGCTCCCTTGTGCTCGTCATCGTCGCGATGGCAATCAACGCAGGCGGTACCCAGTTCGGCATCAAAATTGTTATCGGCATGGCAGTCGGCGCAGGCAATCCGGTCGTGCCGACCCAGTAACGCGAACCCGGTTTCTACAGCGTGGTCGAAGACGGTTTCAGTCCACGAACGGCTCACATGGCAAAACGCACAATCCGTGCCATTCAGGCCTTCGTGGGTATCGTCACCGGCATGACAGGCATAACAATCCGTCGGCGTGTCCTTGTACCGGTGTTCAACATGACAGGCTTCGCATTCCACCTGCCGATGACCGCCTAGCAGCGCATATCCCGTGTCGGCCTCGTGATCGAATTCGGTATCGGTCCAGTCCGTTGTCCTGTGGCAGGTTTGACAATCATTTCCGAGACCGCCTTCGTGCTCATCGTCCTTTTCATGACAATCAAAGCAGGCTGACGGAGCGTCCCTGTAGAGCGAATCAACGGCATGGCAATCCACGCAATCGGTCTCCCGGTGCGCCCCGCTCAGATCAAAATCAGTCAGCTCATGGTTAAAGCGGCGCACATCCAGATTGATGATATCGGCGGTGCGGCCTTCATGGTCCGTGTGACACGACGAACACTGTCCCGACCTGGCCTCATCGGACAGACCGTGATATCCGCGACCGGCCTACTGATCATCCGCGACATCCTCGTGGCAGTCCTGGCACAAAGCAGACTGCCCGTTGCGTGAAAAAGCGACGTGGCAACTGCTGCAATCGCTCTCGAGTTTGGCATGCCCCTCGATGACCGGCCCCGGCATCACCAGCGTTTCGAGCTCAACGGCGCGTGCGTTCATGACCCAGAGATGCATGATTGAGAGTGCCGTGACGACGACAAGCGTTTTGCCCACATGTTTCACCGTGGCGATTAATACAGATGCACCGCAAGTACATGCACGATGGCCGAAACGATCATCATCAGAAAAAACGGCACATGAATGACGTGCCACCACGAAAACAGGTGTTCGAAGGCATCGAATTGAGCCACTGCGCGCACCTGGCGAAGGTTCTGGCGCAAAAATGCCCGGGTTACTTCCAGGAGCCGGTCACGATGCTCCGCGACGGCCGGAGATTCCATGGACCGGGCAATGAGTTTTTTGCGCATATTCCAGCTCATGCGGTAATAGAGCCAGCGGGTCCGGACCCCGAAGACAATCGGTCTCGACACACTTTTCCAGACCGTCAGGGCCGGTGTCATTGCTTCGCGACTCAGTGTGGCCAGTTCATCGCGAACGTCATCGAGCAATCCGTCGCGGGACGAGATTTCCGACGAGGCCCCGTCCAGCTGTTTGATCAGTTCGGCCAGCGTGGCCTTGCGACCGTATAACCCGTGATGAATACGGGCATACAGATACCGTCCGACGACGCCGCTCGCTGCAACCAGCAGCGTGCAATAGAGCGCCACTTTCGAATTCAGCGAGCCTACCTGAAAATTACAGTGGTAGAGAATAATGACGGGCCCGATGATTCCGAGCATCATGTGAATACGAAACCAGTAGCGAGTCGCGCCCAAACGACGCATGAACCGGAAACGTTTGCGCAGCGAGTACAGCAACAACAAGAGCATCGGTACGCCACCGGCAATACCCAGCGCGTAACCCAGACCTTCCCCGGCATGGATGGTGCGCGCATCGCGGCCGATCCAGCCCACGTAAATGGCAACGGCGGCAATCAGAAAGCCCAGCCGGGAATAAGTCTGGAGCGACAGACGCGGGGCGGGGCGCGCCGTACGGCGCACCGGTTGCGGATCTTCAGAAAGCGCCAGGGTCGATGCTTCGGGCATGGTTCTCATCCTCGATCAATACGTGCAGGGTTCCCGGGCCAGAATCGGCGCTGACGGTTCAGGGAATTGCAATTTGATGCTTAATTGTGCATATTTTGCACAATTAAGCAATCGAATATCTCACAAAAGAGGATTTAGTTAAATTGAGCCCCTCCTTCGTGCTGCTGCCGTCCGGTTTGCCGATAAGCTATGACGCGGGTTCCGTGTTATCTGTGATAGCGATCACATTCGCGACCGTAAGGTCACGATAAAAATTCCGCATGATTCGCCGAATTTTGACCCTCGGAGCAACCGCCCATGCCTGAATTTGCAGGGCTGATTTACTTTGTACCGTTTGCGCTGATACTCGTTATCTACGTTCGTCGCCATCACGCGCAACAGAAAACGAGCGTTGCCGTGCGCAAGGAAGCGATCGCGGCCGGCCTGACCGAACCGGCATCGCTGCATCCGGTCATCGACCCGGTCAAATGCATCGGTTGCGCGACCTGCACCAAAGTCTGCCCGGAGATGCCCGGACACCAGGTACTCGGGCTGATTCGCAACAAGGCGGAATTGATCAGCCCGACCGAGTGCATAGGCCATGGCGCCTGAATGATCAACTGCCCGGCCGATGCAATCACGCTCGTGTTCGGTACCGAAAGACGCGGTATCGATATTCCTCACGTGGCGCCGAATTTCGAGACAAACGTACCCGGAATTTTCATTGCCGGGGAACTCGGCGGCATGGGCCTGATTCGCAATGCGATCAGCCAGGGCTGCCAGGCAATGGAATCGATCCGCAACACTGCCGGTGGATCAGGATCCGGCGTGCTCGATGCACTGATTGTCGGCGCAGGACCGGCCGGATTTGCCGCCTCGATGGCGGCACTGGAATTCGGACTGTCCTATGTCACACTGGAACAGGAATCGCTGGGCGGGACCGTGGCCCACTACCCGCGCGGCAAACTTGTCATGACCGCCCCTGCACACTTGCCCATGGTGGGAAAATTCAACTTCCGCGAAACCACGAAAGAGAAATTACTGGAGTTCTGGCAAGGCGTCGCAAACGATACCGGCGTACAAATCGGTTACGGGGAACGAGTCGAAAAAATCAGCAAAGAACAGGATATATTCACGGTCGTATCGAGTAAAAATACATATCGGGCGCGCACCGTCCTGCTGGCCATCGGGCGACGGGGATCGCCGCGCAAGCTCGAGGTACCGGGTGAAAACCTGCCCAAAGTGACATACCGGCTGATCGACCCGGAACAGTATCGCGGCCAGCACGTACTGGTCGTCGGTGGCGGAGACAGTGCGCTCGAGGCGGCATGCTCCATCGCCGAACTACCCGGTTCGGTCGTCACGCTCTCCTATCGGTCCGAGAGTTTTACCCGGGCAAAACCGAAAAATCGCGAGCGCGTGCAGGCGGCCATGGACGATGGCGCCCTGTGTGTACTGATGAACTCGACAGTCCGGCAAATAGACCGGCAACATGTCTATCTCGTACAGAACGAGCAGCCCGTGAAAATCGCCAACGATAGCGTCATCATTAACGCCGGCGGCATTTTGCCGACAGCATTCCTGCGCAACATCGGCATCGCAATCGACACCAAGTTCGGCACCGCCTGAACGGATGCCCGCCGATAATCAGTGCGGATGGCCGTGCTCGATTTCTTCCTGCGTCGCCGGCCGGATTGCCATGACGGACACGTCAAAATGCAGCGTCTGGCCGGCGAGCGGATGGTTGGCATCGACGGTAACGGTATCATCGCCGACCGCCTGAACGGTCACGATCCTGGCATTGCCTTCCGGGTCGCCGGCCTGGAACTGCATGCCGACCTCGATCTTGTCGATATCCCCAAATGCTTCGCGAGGCACTTCATCAATGAGTTGATCGCTGACCTGACCGTAGGCATCCTCGGGCCTGATGTCGACCTCGAAATGATCGCCGACGGCCTTGCCGAGTAATTCTTTTTCCAGCCCGGGAATAATTCCCTTCGCGCCGTGCAAATAGGCGAGAGGCTCCCCGCCCGCCGACGAATCGAGCGTTTCGCCCTGGACGTTTGTCAGTGTGTAATGCAGCAAAACCACGTGATCTTTATCGATTTTCATGTCAGCCTTCCGGTTGTATCCTGATTTTCTTCGGGTACTCACGATACAGGATGAGGCCGGGCAGGAAAAGCGCCGACGCCGGCGGCGATATCACGTTGCTATACTCGCACCTCGTCAAATCCACGAACAGGAGTCTCCATGACCAAACAATCCGATCATGCCGAACAAGGCCTGCGGAAAAGCTGAATGCCGGCGCGTAAAATCGCCTGGTCTGTCGTGGCCATCGTGTCCACTGCCATCGCGTTCAGTTCGGTCGCAGATGACGCCGGTCGACAACAGGCCGATCAGGCATTCCGGAATGCCCTCGTCACATTTGCCGTTGCACGCACGCTGAACGGCGTAATCTCTGTCGCCCAGGGGACCGAACTGGCCCTCGAACCGGGCGGTGTCGGCGTAGTACTGACCCTGGGCCAGGTGCTCGATCCGATCAACGACCTGGTCGAACGCTTCTCCTCTGTCATGCTCGTCGCAACGAGTTCGATCGGCCTGCAAAGCGTCCTGTTGCGCATATCGGCATGGCGGGGACTGTCGCTGATGCTGGCCGCCGTGTCCGGTTTCACGCTACTGGCGCTGTGGTGGCCGCGGGTCGTCGCATCGCGGTTGACGCATGCCATGATTCGCCTGTTACTCGTCGTCATTTTTCTGCGATTCGCCGTACCGGTCCTCGTGATCGGAACGACACTGATATTCGATGAATTTCTCGCCGAGAACCAGGTGACGGCGACCGCTGCACTCGAAACCACGCGGGACCAGATCGAAGCCATCAACGAGCAGGCAAATGTGCCCGATACTGCAGACCGGTCGATCATCGATCAGCTGGGCTCGATGCTGGACGATTCGCTGGAATCGATGAACCCCGGCGAACAACTCGAGCGTCTGCGCAAGCACGTCTCGAGCTCGGTCGGGCACATCATCGATCTGATCGTTATATTCGTACTCCAAACGATCCTTCTGCCGCTCGGGTTCCTGTGGCTCGTGATCCGAACGCTCAAATCCCTCGGGGAGCGCGTCACGCGACTCTGATTTTTTGCACAACCGCAATTTTTACGTAGATTTCCGCATGAGCCCTCCATGCCGGAAGTGTAAAAATGGCCCGCACACCGGCTGATTGATACAAGGCAGCATCGATGATCCCACTGACGATTCGACACAGGAGCCGTATGTCTGTCATTTTTCGATGCAGCATGTCAGTGTGTTTCGCGCTCACTGCCGGGCTGCCGGCCATTGCTGCAACGCCTCCGGCCACCGCTGTCGGCCCGTCCGGCGAAGAAATGATCATCACGGCGCGCAAAAAAGAAGAACTGGCAATCGAAACGCCGATTGCCGTGACGGCATTCAGCGCGGACCGAATCGACGATCTGGGTCTCGGCAACATCGGCGACATCGCCCGGCACACGCCGGGGTTCGCCTTCGAGTCCGGCACCGGCCGTCAACCGGCCTCCGATCGACCGATGATTCGCGGCCTGACGACAGTACGCAACGGCATAGCCAACGCCGCGGCGGCCACGGTATTTATCGACGGTATCTATGTCGGCGGTTCGAACCAGTCAACCGAACTCTACAACCTGGAACGCATTGAAGTGCTGCGCGGACCGCAGGCCGCCCTGTACGGCCGCAACACCTATGCCGGCGCCATCAATTATGTCACACGCGGGCCAACCGAAGAACTGACCGGCGAGGTCCGCATGACGGGTGCCGGACATGATACCTTCGATGCCACCGGCTGGCTGAGCGGACCGATCGTGGCCGATCGGCTTGGTTTTTTTCTCGCGGCCGGCCACCGGCAATACGGCGGAGAATACCGCAATACCCGCGATGGTCGTTCGATCGGCGGCGAACAAAGCAACGACCTGACGGCCAAGCTGCAATGGACTCCTGTCGATGCCCTGGTGATCACGCTGAAGGCGGGTCTGCAAAAAACCGATGACGAGCACTTCGCCGCTTTCCTGCAGGGACGCGAGCTGAACAATTGCTGTTTTCGCTCGATCGATGCACCGCGCGCCCGCGAATACTACGTCGGCAAGGCCCGCAGGAAAGGCAACATCAATCTGTACACGGATTTACTCGATGCCGCAGGCGGCGCCGGCGATGAACTGGAACGGCATTTATTCAGCCTCAGCCTGGACTGGGAGACCCCCGACGGCTATACGATCACCAGTCTCACCGGTTATATCGATGACGATCTGCGCCGCGGCATCGACGGATCTTATGCGGCCTACGATCCGCTGCCGTTCAGTCCCGGCGCCTTCACGAAAGTTGACTGGATCGGACAGTCCGATCTTTCCCAGGAACTGCGCCTGCGCTCGCCGGAACAACGCGATGTACGCTGGACAACCGGATTGTATTATTACCGGGGCGAGGCAAATATCGATGCAAGCAACCGGGTTTTCCTCGACAGCGAAGAGCAGATCGTCGTGGCTCCCGTCACGACACCATTGAAACATGACCAAATCGATAATATCGCTGTCTTCGGCGGCGCCGAGTGGGACTTTGCGGAAAGCTGGACCGCAACCGCGGAATTGCGCTGGGCCTCGGACCGGATCTCGGTGCGAAACGCCCAGAATTCCCCGCCTGAATGCAACGCACCTGGCAATCTCACCAAGCATTTCGACAGCCTGACGCCACGCTTTACACTGAGCCACGCGGCGACCGGAGATCTGCACTATTACCTGAATATTGCCAAAGGCACAAAACCCGGTGATTTTAATTCCAAGGTCCCGGCGCTGCAGGACGGCTGTCCGGACGAAAGCTTTCGTGCCGTCGACGAGGAACGGGTATGGAATTACGAAATCGGCGCCAAGGGGCGCTGGTGGCAACAGCGCATCGCGACCGATGTTGCCCTGTATTATCTCGATGTGACAGACCAACAACTGACACAGATCGTCGAATTGCCGGACGGCGACACGGCATCGATTATCCAGAATGTCGGGCGTTCGTCCGTATACGGACTCGAGTTCGAGCTCGGTGCGACGCTGACGGAAAATCTCAACATTGATGCCAGTTATGCGTATACGCAGGCCGAGTTTCGCAACCACATCAGCACAGACGAGGCGGACCTGAAGGGGAGCGACGGAAGTCTCGCCGAAACCCGTTTGCTCGGCGACGTCTCGGGCAACCGCCTGCCCCGCGTTCCCGAACACATGGCATCGCTGGTCCTGCGATACGAACGGCCGGTCGGCGGCGACCGTCAATGGTACGCCAGCGGCGACTATACTTTCGAGTCATCACGCTACGCCCAGGAGCACAACCTGATCGAAACCGGTGACCGCCATCTCATCGGGTTACGCACCGGTTTTGAAACCGGACACTGGGAAGCGAGCGTCTGGGTCACAAACCTGTTCGACGATGACACGCCGGTCGATATTCAGCGTTTTATCGACCGGCGGACCGGCACGCTGCCGTCGTTCCCGCAACAAGGCCCGTCGCGACCGAGCAGCAGTCCCCGCGGATTTGTCATCACGCTGCCGCGCGGTCGGCAAATCGGCGCAACGCTCGGTTACCGGTTCTGACGTCCATCCGGTTGCCCGACAAACCACACTTTTCCTATTCGATAAACCCTTATAGCAATCCGTATTTCTCCTGATTCGTACCGTCCAGAATATACGGAACATAGGGCATCCGGTATTCCGGTCGGCGCATCGGCGTCAGTCATTCTTAATCGGGAGCGCTTTGCTATGTCTGCCTATCGTACGTCTATAAAATTCTTCCGTTCAATTCGTCACTCTCATCATCCACTGATTTATATTCCGGCCCTGATATTCCTGATCACGGTCTCCGGCGCCGTTACTGCGGCCGGCAAGAACCAGACGGGCGCCGAACTGTTCGCTGCAAATTGTGCGGTCTGTCACCAGGCAGACGGCAAGGGTTTGCCCGGCACCTTCCCGCCGCTCGCCGGCTCGGATTTCATCAAGGGCGATCCGTGGCGCATTGTCGAGACGACCGTCAATGGCAGAAGCGACAAGATCACGGTAAACGGCAAAGAATACAACAATGTCATGCCGGCAATGAGTTACCTCAGCGATGAAGAATTGTCGAAAATCATCCACTTTGTCCTGAACAGCTGGGGCAATCCGGGTGGCGGATATAGTGCCGAGAAAATCGGCGCATATCGCCGGAAGCAGGGCCTTCAGGCCCGCCAGGGCGGCGGCGAACGTCATCCGGGGACGCCGGAATCCGAACATATCTTCCAGAGCCAGCCGCTGGCCATGCAGGGAAAGGGGGCCGAGCAGGTCATCACACCCGGAGCGCCGCCGCTGAGCAAAGCGGAGTTTGAGCAGGCACGCAAGATCTACTTCCAACGATGCGCGGGTTGCCACGGTGTGCTGCGCAAGGGCGCGACCGGCAAACCACTGACTACGGATATAACGCAAGCCAAGGGCACGGACTATCTAAAGGCGATGATCACCAGTGGTTCGCCGGCCGGCATGCCAAATTGGGGTACTTCCGGCCAACTCAGCGCTCACGACATCGATGTCATGGCGCGTTACCTGCAACATACGCCGCCGGTACCGCCTGAATTCGGTTTCAAGGAAATGCAGGAGACCTGGAAGGTACTGGTCCCGGTCAAAGATCGGCCGACACACCAGGAAAACAAACTGAATCTGAAAAATGTATTCTCCGTCACGTTGCGCGACGCCGGTCAGGTCGCGTTGATTGACGGTGACACCAAAAAAATAATTTCGGTCATTCCGACCGGTTATGCCGTGCATATCTCGCGGATGTCCTCTTCGGGTCGCTACATCTACACGATAGGACGAGATGCAAAGGTCAACCTGATCGACCTGTGGATGAAGGAACCGCAGACGGTCGCCGAAATCCGCGTTGGCCTCGAGGCACGTTCCGTAGAGACGTCCAAATACAAGGGTTATGAAGACGAATACACGATTGCGGGTGATTACTGGCCACCACAGTTCGTCATCATGGATGGTGCAACGCTGGAGCCGAAGAGAATCGTTTCAACACGCGGCATGACCGTCGATACGCAAGAGTATCATCCGGAGCCCCGCGTCGCCGCAATCATCGCCTCGCACCAGCACCCCGAGTTTATTGTCAATGTAAAGGAAACCGGGAAGGTCCTGCTGGTCGACTACTCGGACGTAGAGAATCTGTCGATCACGACGATCAAGGCCGCGCGCTTTCTGCATGACGGCGGCTGGGATTCAACGAAACGCTACTTCCTGACGGCCGCCAACAAGTCGAACAAGATTGCCGTCATCGATTCGCTGGAACGGAAACTCGTCAAGCTCGTCGATGTCGATAAAATCCCGCATCCCGGACGCGGTGCGAATTTCACGCACCCGGTTTATGGTCCGGTCTGGGCTACCAGCGGGCTGGGCAACGACAAAATCACGCTGATCGGCACGGACCCCGTGGGTCACCCGGATTATGCATGGAAAGTCGTGCAGGTTCTGCACGGTCAGGGTGGCGGTTCGCTGTTCATCAAGACCAATCCGAAGTCGCACAACCTGTGGGTCGACAGCCCGCTGAATCCGACAGCAGCGATCAGCCAGTCCGTCGCAGTATTCAATATTGACGACCTGGACGCCGGCTATAAAGTGCTGCCGATTGCCGAATGGGCCGATGTCGGCGACGGGCCGAAACGTGTCGTGCAGCCTGAATATAACAAGAACGGCGATGAGGTCTGGTTTTCTGTCTGGAACGGCAAGGCCCAGCGGTCGGCCATCGTTGTTGTCGACGACAAGACCCGCAAGCTGAAGAGAGTCATCAAGGACAAGAGAATTGTCACGCCGACCGGCAAGTTCAATGTATATAACACGATGAACGATATCTATTGATGGATGCGGTCAGGCCGGGCTCCGCTCCGGAGCCCGGCTTTTTCATGCCCGCAGCAAAGACCGGGGGAAAACCGGATCCCCTGCAATTTTGCGACCTGTACGCTGGACTTGACCGGTCGACGCCAGCAATATGGCGTTTACCTTGGCGCAAAAGTCAGGACCCGTGGATAACCGACGCAATTATTACCGAATCCTGCATGTTCAGCCGGATGCCCCGGATGAAATCATCAAGTCCAGCTACCGGACACTGATGCAGCGGCTCAAGCGACATCCTGACCTCGGCGGTGACCACTGGAATGCCGCGCTGATCAATGAGGCCTACCGTGTATTGATGAATCCGGCCAGCCGCGAACGCTACGATCATGAGCGGCAACTGATATTCCGGGAATCTTCCATCGGGCCGGCCGATAAGCCCGAAAACGATCCGGTCGACGAAACACAAAACAGTCCGGCCGCCGACACAGCACCGGCAACCGATCCGGATCCGGACCCGGCCTGCCGTTTCTGCCTGAGTCCACACGATCGAAGCGACCTGGATGACCCCGATGCCGTCTGTCCTAACTGCGCGAGCCCGCTTCACCCGGCTTCCGAATGGCGTCTCGAACACAAGGGTCAGCGTGCCATCAACCGTATCCCGGCATGCCTGACGATCGAATATTATACGACCTGGCCGCAACATGACGCCTGTGTCGGCCGGACACTGGACGTGTCCCCGAACGGCATGCGTTTCATGTCGAACCGTCGCCTGGGCGAAGGTCGTCGCGTGAAAATCGACAGCGATATCATCAATGCAATTGCGCTGGTCTCGCATTGTCAGCGCGATGGCGATACCAGCCGCTGGATTGTCGGCGTCGCCTTCGAGACGCTCCGGTTGAAGCGTTCGCAAGGCGCCTTTTTTTCCGCCGAAGCATGAAAAAATCAGGCGGCTAGCGCTCCTCGTCCACGCCCGGGGGCCGGCGGTCATCATCAAGCAATATGCGCCAGGCCGGCGAATCGAGATCATCGAATTGACCGTTCCTGATCGCCCAGAAGAATGCCCAGACCGCTGCAATGAGCAGCATCAGCCCGAGCGGAATCAGGATAAAGATGATATTCACACTGCCTGCTCCACCGAGGAGGTGGTTTGGCTGGCACCGTCTCCTTCGGAAGTGACGGCCGACTCCGGCAAGCGACTCAGGCGCAGCGCATTGGCCGTTACCAGCAGCGAACTGGTCGACATGCCGATAGCCGCCATCCACGGCGCCAGGAAACCGGTGGCAGCCAGCGGCAGGGCGACGATATTGTAAAGTACGGCCCAGACCAGATTCTGCCGGATCACGCGCATCGTCCGGCGTGCAATCCCGAATGCGTCGGTCAGTGTTTCCAGGTTTTCGCCGAACATGACACAGTCTGCAGAGTATTGCGCCAGTGACGTCCCGCTGCCCATGGCAATCGAGACATTGGCCCCGGCCAGGACCGGTGAATCATTGATGCCGTCGCCAACCATTGCGACCGTCAGGCCTGCATCCTGCAATCGGCGAACCAGCGATAATTTATCGGCCGGTTTCAGTTCGGCGTGGTACACATCGATGCCGAGCCGATCGGCAAATGCGCGCACTGCCGCTTCACGATCGCCGCTGGCGATCATTGTCTTGATTCCCCTGCGCGCGAGTGTCTCGATGACCCGGGCCGCGCCCGGCCTGACCGCTTCGGCCAGTTCAAAGCCCGCTATCGGGGCATCTTGATCGCCGAGACAGATATATCGCCCGGTTCCCGGCACCTCGTTCGATGGAGGCACGGGTGAAGCCGACAATCGGGCAACGAAATCGGGGGTGCCGATGCGGTAATTCCGGCCGCCCACGGTACCTTGCAGACCCTCGCCCGGAACGACCGTCACCTGACCCGGCTCCTGGTCGACGGCTATGGATGAAAATGCGCCGGCGATCGGATGTTCGGAGCGGGATTCGAGCGCGGCGGCAATTTGCAGCGCCCGGGTCTCGTCAACCGGACCGAAGATCACGGTCCGCCGCAACATGACGTGACGATCGGTCAGGGTACCGGTTTTGTCAAACAGCACATCCGTGACCCGATTGAGTTCTTCGAGCGCACCGGACCGGCGTACCAGGAAGCCGCGTCGCGCCAGAACACTGGTGGCCACGGTAAAGGCGGCCGGTGTCGCAAGTGCCAGGGCACAGGGACAGGTCACGACCAGCAAGGCGAGAACGACCTGAAAAGCCCGGTCTGCATCGAGATTCCACCAGACGGCGCCAACGATGACCGCAGCGAGCAGGACACCCGTCACGAATCTCGATGCCACGCGGTTCGCGAGCTGCACGACCGGCGGTTTCTCCAACTGTGCCGCCGTCATCAGCTGGCTGATCTGGGCCAGGGCCGTGTCGGCGCCGATGCGAACGACACGAAACGTGGCCGCCGTCCGCTGATTGATCGATCCGGCAACAACACATTCACCGGCCTTCTTGAGTACCGGTTCCGACTCGCCGGTCAACAGCGCCTCGTCGACATGGGCGTCGCCACCTTCCAGGCATCCATCGGCCGGGAAAGTCTGTCCGGGATAGACGAGCACGAGATCACCGGGCGCGAGTTCCATGACGCCGACTTCGCGCGGTTCACCGTCGACCAGCCTTGTTGCAATGCGCGGCAAATGCCGGGAAAACGCATCCGTCAGACCGAGCACGCGATGACGTCCGGTCATTTCGAGATGACGCGCGGCCGACAGGAAAAATACAAACATCGTAGCCGAATCGAAATAGACCTCGCCGTGACCGATCAGTGTATTCCAGACGCTGGCCGCATAGGCCGCACCGATGGCCAGGGCAACCGGAACATCCATGCCCGGACTGCGCACCCGCAGGTCGCGCCATGCGCCCTTGAAAAAAGGCGCCCCGGAATACAATACGATCGGCGTCGCGACGAGCAGACTGACGAGACGCAAAAAATGCTCGATTGCCGGATCCATCCCCTGGAATGCACCGGCATAGAGCGCCACGGCATAGGTCGAGATCTGCATCATGCCGAGACCGGCTACGATCAGTCGCTTGAGGGATCTGCGCCGCTCATCGGCAGCAAATCGTTCGACCGTATCCTCGGTATGCGGGAACGGCGTAAAGCCGAGCTGTGCAATCTGTCCGAGTATCTGGCTCAGTCGGATACGGGTCGGATCCCACTGAATGTCGGCGCGTGTAGTGACCGGATTCACGGCAATCGATACAACACCGTCAATGGCCGCTATACCGCGTTCGATCAGCCAGGAACAGGCAGCACAGCGCACACCATGTACGAGCAGGTGCGCCGTTTGCGTACCGTCGTCATTGGCGACAACGAATTCCTTTTGCAATGCCGGACGATCGTAGCCGGTCCAGCGCTCGAAATGAGGGTCGGGATTTGCGGCGGTTTGCCCACCCGGGGCGGGGGCGGGCGGCGAATTCCGAAACCGGTAAAAGTCAGCCAGTCCTTTGTCGATGATGGTCCGGGCTGCCGTTTCGCAGGCATCGCAACAAACGGGCCGGCGGTGCCCGTCGATGACGACGTGCCGTTCGGCGGATGCGGGAACCGGTGCTCGACAATGCAGACAGACATCCTGATTCACCGGCCCTGCCCTCCCTTATCGTCGGCGCGCAATTCGAGGGTCATCGACCCTTTGGCCAGTTGCCCGGTCAGCCGCCAGTTTCCGTTTGCATCACTCAGCGACACGTAATAGCGGCCCGGTGGACGACCGACATGCCCGGTATACCGTGCCCGCGACCCGGACAGCTCTATCGTCCGGTCCAGCCTGCTGAGCGTGGGATGCACGAACTTCAGGATCAGTCTGTCGGGCCAGTCATCCGTCCCGTCGCGCTGGCGCAATGTCACGATCACCGGAGCCAGGCCTTGCCTCGAATCATTCATAAATGCCAGTTGCGCGCGAAGGCCCAGTTCCCGGGCACGCTTTGCTCGCTGCGCACGCTGTTCGGTTACCATTGCGATGCGCCCGTAATCGTCGACGACCATAGACGGCTCGGCACCGGCAATATAAAACGTCAACAGGCCTCCGACCACAGACGCGGCCGGCAATGCCATGATGAACCAGGGCCAGAATTGACGATACCAGGGCCGTGTCTGCAGCTCTTCCATAACCGGGCTCGAAATATCTTATTGCGACGATGGCGCAATGAAGCGGGCCTCGCCCTCCGCATACAATTGTTCGTCATCGGCGGCCTCTGCGCGCAAGACAATATCGTGACCGCCGGCAACCAGTGCCGTGCGCGGCACGCTGATTCGTGCTGCAATCGATTTGATCTGCCCGCCCTCGAGCGTCAGTCGTGCAGGATCTGTTTCGATCTCGATACCCGGCAGGCCGCTGACCGTAAAAATCATGGTGTGACTGATGTCAGACTTGTTCAGAATTTTTACCGTATAGACATTCTCTATCCGGCCGCCGGGCAATTCACGATATAACGCATTCCGGTCCCTAATGACGTCGACATGAAGCGGTTCACGTGTCGCCAGCGAATAAACAAACAGGGCAAACATACCGGCCAGCAACGCACTGTAAATAAGCGTCCGGAGACGAAAGATCCGTGTCGGCTTGCCGTCCAGCGAGTTCTGTGTCGTGTAGCGCACCAGGCCGCGCGGATAGCCCATCCGGTCCATGACACTGTCACAGGCATCGACGCATGACGCGCAGGCAATGCACTCGTACTGCAGACCCTTGCGAATATCGATACCGGTCGGACAGACCTGCACACAGATATTACAGTCGATGCAGTCGCCCAGGTTCGCCTCGGCCGGACTCGTGCCGCGCCGGCGGCTGCCTCGCGGCTCGCCACGTGCTGCATCATAGGAAATGATCAATGAATCGTCATCGAACATCGCGCTTTGAAAACGCGCATACGGGCACATGTATTTACACACCTGCTCACGCAGATATCCGGCATTGCCGAAGGTCGCAATGCTGTAAAAACAGATCCAGAAAGTTTCCCATCCGCCGAGATCGAAAGTGGCCAGCCGCGAGCCGAGACTCTGTATCGGCGTGAAGTAACCGAGAAAGGTAAAGCCGGTCCAGAATGCAAAGACGATCCACAGAACCTGTCGCGTACCCTTGCGCAGAATCTTGTTGCGATTCCACCTGGACTGGTCGAGCTTCTTGCGGCGCAAGAAGTTGCCTTCGGCGAGTCGCTCGAGCCAGACGAATGCCCGGGTCCAGACGGTTTGCGGACATGCGTATCCGCACCAGACCCGGCCGGCCACGGCTGTCGCCAGAAACAGCAGCAACGCAGCCATGATCAACAGCCACGACAGGTAAAAGAAATCCTGCGGCCATAGCGTGATGCCGAAAATATAAAATTTTCTCGCCGGCAGGTCGAACAGAATCGCCTGCCGGCCATGCCACGGAATCCAGGGCATGAGGTAATACACGCCGAGCAGGGTAATCGCCGCCACCGAACGCAGCCGGTCGAACGTACCGCTGATCTCGCGAGCATGTATTTTCTCGCGTTTGGCATACAGGTACTCGGTTCTGACTCCGCTATCGCTCATGAATTTTCTGCTTGTTCAGCCTGTCGGCGGGTTAGCGCAACCAGTTGTCTTACTCGCCATTGTCGTCTTCCCGCCTGCGCGGCCGACGCAGGAACATCGTGGTGCCGCTCGACAGGAGCCCGATAAACCAGAAGGAAAAAAAACAAATGCCATATCCGGTCAGTGCCGAAATCTCCCGCTCAGGGATCAGCGCGAGACCCAGCAACTCGGGATCTATAAAGGCAAAACACAAGATGCAGCCGATCGTCGCTGCGCCGAAGGACGGCCAGAGGATAATGGCAAAACGCTGCGCCTTGCGGGTCCACCGTTTCTGCCCGACCAGTTCGGGCAGCGACGCTTCGAGCCGATCCGGCCGTTCCTCATCATTCATGGCCTCGCTCTCCCGGTGTTGCGCTCAGGCTCATCACGAAGGCCACGACCGTGCGTATCCGGTCGGCATTGAGCAGATCACGCTGGGCCGGCATATGACTCATGCGTCCGTTCGTGATGACATCGCGTATATCACTCTCGTCCGAGCCATGCAGCCAGACCCCGTCGGTCAGATTGGCAGAGCCGAGCGCTGTCATGCCGGTTCCGGTCGGCCCGTGACAGCCGACACAGATCGTCATGTATTTTTTCCGGCCGCGTTCGATGGCATCGGCATCCGAATTGCGCCCCGACAGGCTCAGGACGAAAGCGACGACATCGTCCACCCCCTGCTCGCCGAGTACCGCACCGAGCTTCGGCATGACGCCGTTACGCCCGTTCGTGATCGTCGCCTCAATTGTTTCCGGTTCGCCGCCGTATAGCCAGTCGCCGTCAGTCAGGTTCGGAAAGCCCTTTGCGCCGCGGCCATCCGAGCCATGACATGTCGCGCAATGGTTCATGAATATATTGCGACCGAGTCGCACGGCATCGGGATGACCGGCAAGTTCACCGAGCGGCACATCGGCAAAGGCCGCAAAGATGTTGCCGTAGCGCTGTTCGGCGCTGGCGACTTCTTCATCATACTGGTTGATCTCACTCCAACCCAGCATTCCCGGCAAAGTGCCCGCACCCGGATAAAGAAACAGGTAAAAAGCCATAAAGAACCCGGTCATCCAGAACAGGTATAACCACCACCGCGGCAAGGGATTATTGCCTTCTTCGATATCCCCATCCCAGACATGACCCGTCGTGTTCGATTTTTCGTCACCACTGACGCGCATTTTGGATGTCCATGTCAGCACGGCCAGACAACCGACGGCGGTCCCGACCGCCAGGACAATCACGTAAATGCTCCAGCCTTCACTCATCGCTTGCGCTCTCCATCAATTACCACCACATCCAGAACCGCCGGTTAACAGCCTGTTAAGTGTCATCCGGCAGATCGTCCGGTGCCGTCGCATCGTCCTCCAGCGGCAATTGCGCCGCCTCATCGAAATCGGCCTTGCGCCGCCCGCTCCAGGCCCAGACACAAATGGCGATGAACAGCACAAACATCACGACCGTAAAAACGCCACGCCAGACACCTGCATCCATACCCCGTCTCCCGCTAGCGCAGGCCCCTGCCCAGTCCCTGCAAATAGGTGATCAGGGCGTCCAGCTCGGTTTTTCCGCTCACTGCAGCGGGTGCGCCGGCAATTTCCTCATCCGTATACGGCACGCCGAGCAGCCGCAAGCGCTGCATCTTTACCGATGTCCGTTCGCCGTCCAGCCCGTTTTCGGCCAGCCACGGAAAGGCCGGCATGTTCGACTCGGGCACGAGATCGCGCGGATTGGTCAAATGTATACGGTGCCATTCGTCCGAGTACCGCCCGCCGACACGAGCAAGATCCGGTCCCGTGCGTTTCGAACCAAACTGAAACGGCCGGTCATAGACCGACTCGCCGGCCAGCGAGTAATGCCCGTAGCGTTCGGTTTCGGCGCGGAACGGGCGGATCATCTGGGAATGACAGGCATAGCAGCCCTCGCGGACATAGATGTCGCGCCCCTCCAGGGCCAGCGCCGAATACGGCACAGTCCCCTCGGCCGGTTCGACCGCCCCGCGTGACATCATCAGCGGCACAATCTCGGCCAGCCCGCCGATGCTCACGACCAGGGCAATCAGGATGCCCAGCAGGGCGCCACTTTTTTCCAGCGTGTCATGGTTCATCGTACGCTTCCCTCAAGCCGGCTCTATCACGGGCTGCAGGGCATTACTCTGCCCGGCGGCCACGGTCCTGGCGACGTTATAGGCCATGATCAACATACCGAACAGGAACAGCGCCCCGCCCGCCAGGCGCACGTAGTAATACGGGTAAGTCGCATGCAGGCTCTCGATAAAGGCATAGGTCAGCGTGCCGTCATCATTGACCGCTCGCCACATCAGTCCTTGCATGACGCCGGCAACCCACATCGACGCGATATACAGCACCACGCCGATCGTCGCGGTCCAGAAATGCAAATCGATCAGTTTCGTGCTGAACATGCCCTCGCGCCCGAATACACGGGGGATCAGCGCGTACAGCGATCCGGTCGTGATCATTGCAACCCAGCCCAGCGCACCGGAATGCACGTGGCCGATGGTCCAGTCCGTGTAATGCAACAGGGCATTGACCGTCTTGATCGACATCATCGGGCCCTCGAACGTCGACATGCCGTAAAAAGAAAGTGACACAATCATGAACTTCAGGATCGGGTCGGTGCGCAGTTTATGCCAGGCACCGGACAGCGTCATGATGCCGTTGATCATTCCGCCCCAGGACGGCGCGAACAGCATCAGCGAAAATACCATGCCCAGAGACTGCGCCCAGTCCGGCAGGGTCGTATAGTGCAAATGATGGGGCCCGGCCCACATATAAATGGCGATCAGCGCCCAGAAATGCACGACCGACAGCCGGTAGGAATAAACTGGCCGACCGGCCTGCTTGGGCACGAAATAGTACATCATGCCCAAAAAGCCCGTGGTCAGAAAAAAGCCGACTGCATTGTGCCCGTACCACCATTGCACCATCGCGTCGACGACACCGGCATAAATCGGATATGACATCAGCGCATCGACCGGAATGGCCAGCGAATTGACGATATGCAGGAGCGCCACGGTGACGACAAAAGAAGCATAGAACCAGTTGGCAACATAGATATGCTTGACCCTGCGCGTCGCAAGGGTGCCGAAAAAGACGACTCCGTAGGCGATCCAGACGACAGCGATCAATACGTCGATCGGCCAGATCAGTTCTGCGTACTCCTTGCCCTGCGTCAATCCGAGCGGCAGCGTGATCACGGCCGCTACAATGACAGCCTGCCATCCCCAGAACGTGAATGACGCAAGCCACGGTGCGAACAGGCGCACGTGACAGGTCCGTTGAACGACGTAATACGACGTTGCGAACAACGCGCTGCCGCCGAACGCAAAAATGACGGCATTCGTATGCAGCGGACGAATGCGCCCGAACGTGAGCCACGGCGTGTCGAAATTCAATGCCGGCCAGATCAGCTGCGAAGCGATCAAAACGCCGACCAGCATGCCGACTATTCCCCAGACGACAGTCATGATCGCGAACTGCCGGACCACCGTGTCGTAATAGTGTTGTGATTTAGTCATCGTTCTCCGCCCGGATTCAATCGTATTGAGCACAGGGAAACGCGCCATCGAACGATCAATGACGACCCCGTATCCAGTCAAATAATGAGTCCTGCCCAACAGGCACCGGACCCATCACTCAAGCCCGACGGCTCCGGTTCACTTTTTAATCGCACAACCGAGCCGCATCGAAAAATCATAAATAACGGATAATCAATGAGATAAGTTACGCAAAATACCGTCGTCGAAAGACAGTACGTGGTTGAACCCTCTCCCGCCACTGGCACAGGGCCGCTGGTCAGTGGTCTACCTGCCACAAACAACTTTCACGCCGGTAACGACTAGGATAACATCAAGCGGCCGCCGGGTGGCAGCCCGGCGAAGTGTTTTTGTCCGCCAATCGAGCCGGTTTCGAGAGCCAGACCGCTCAATCCCGTCGTTGCGGGCGAAATCCTGGCTGTCGATCGTTCGACCGGGCGATTGCCGTGATACCGACGTCGTGGCGCGGAAATTGTTGCGCATCGATGGTATCGAGATAGCCGTGCCAGACACCATGCCCGACGGCAGGCAGAAAAAAAATCAATCCGATGCCAGCCGTACCGATACCGACGACCAGACCCAGCACGATCAACACGACCCAGACGAGCATCGCAAGCTTGTTGCGCAAAACAGAATTGACCGAAGTCAGGATCGCCGTGATCGCATCGACATTGCGGTGCATGATCATGGGTAAGGCGAAAATACTCGCCGAAAAGGTGACCCCCAGGAAAAATGTGACAACGGCCGAACCGACAATAATATATGTGGTCATCTCGCCGAGGCTCGGATTTGCGCTGCTGGGCAGGAAGATACTGATAATCGACGCGGCGCGGGCCCAGAAAAGAAAAATGACCAGTAGAACGAGAGCAAACACCAGTTCGGTCCCGATATAACGCCGAAAAGCGGCGTGCAGACTTCGCTTCATCGATACCGGCTGATTGCGTTCGAGTTGCGCACTGATTGCATAAATACCGATACACGACAGTGGTGCGATAAACACAAACCCGCACAGCATCGAGAACAGAATCCATGCGCTGCCGTGTCGCCATGCCATGACGATAACAAACGTGATCAGCGCAGACATGAACAAGCCGTAGGCCAGGCTTTGCCGACGTGCCTTACGCAAATCGGCAAAGCCTTCACTGAGCCAGAACCACGGCGCATAAAACGGCACATGACGGCATGGCGCGACAAACGGCATCTGGTTCTTGTTAACGGCACTCTCCTGAATATCGGACATCACCCTGAATCCCGGATCGACATGATATCCCGATTATTTTCTGCCCGCCGGGACAGCGCGATAAGGGATTGGCGCAATGTTCGGGGTCCCCGGACAGGCCGAATAATGACCGGGATAAATACGGAGGTGCCTAGGTAAATGCCCCAATTTTATAAAATTTGATTTAGCTATAAATTTCGCGACATAGGGAGAGCTTCGTTAACTTTATGCAGAGTCGGAATAACCGGCAAATTGCCGGGAGGAACCGGTTGACGAACAGACCCTGAATCGTTACTGTCGCGCTCGCTCTTGATGAGCGCATCATTTTTTCTAATGTAAGGAAGAAGACAATGAAAATTTCAGCGAGCATGAAACCCACAGTCTTGCTGCTTGTTACAGGCATGATATGGGCCACTTCAGCGAATGCGGTGCCCGCTTTTGCACGCAAATATGATATGAACTGCTCCGGGTGCCACACCGCTTACCCGCAATTGAACTCGGTAGGACGCAGGTTCAAGGAGGCCGGCTACCGGTTTGCCACGGACAAGGATAAAAAGGTCAGCCAGGAAATTTCCGATTTCCTGCAACTGGAAAAACATGTGCCGATATCTCTCATTATGAAGTCACGTCCCTATGACAAACTGGACTCGGGCGATGCGAAAGTTCGTGCCATCCATGAGGTCGAGGTGATCGTGGCCGGAAATGTCGCCAAGAACTGGTCAGGCTGGTTCGAACTTTCTGGCGAGGACGAAGGTGATTTCTCGATCGGAGCCGAAGCTGCGGTCCTCACCTATAATTACAACCAGGCGTTCAATATCCAAGCCGGACGTTCGGCAATTTTCTGGGCCGATCCTTACGGCATACTCGGAGAACATTTTCGTCTGACCCGGGGCCAGGTCGGAGTCATCGATCAGAGCTTCGGTGGTGCCGACAATGGTGCCGCCAGTATCAATGCGCTGCGACAAAACATCGGCGTGTACGGCCGGGTTGCCGATCGTGTTCTCTACAGTGTGAACTGGATCGGCAATGCCGACGATAACGAAGGCCAAAACGCAAAAACCATCAGCGGACTGGTAGACGTGGATATCACCGATGACATCATGGTCGGCGCATTCGGCATGAGCGGCGAGAATGATCCCGCCGGCGGCATTGGACCCAAGCGCGATTACACCCGTGCCGGTGTCCAGTTCCAGGCCGATGTTTCCGATGCACGCGTTCAGGCGATCTGGGTGACGGCCAACGACGACCTGCCCAGCGGCGTCGGAGACGAAGACAATGATGCCGTGTCAGTCCAGGGATTCTGGACCTTCCGGGACGATACCCTGCGACCCACCTGGGTACCGCTGGTCCGGTACGACCACTATGAAATGAATGACGGCAATGATTCTTTCGATGAATTGACTTTGAATCTGAGCTATTATTTCACCCAGAATGTCAAAGGCTATGTCGAGTATTGGGATCAGATAGATACTCCGAACTTTGTCAAGGATGACAGCCGCTTGACGCTGCAAGTGACTGCGGCATTCTGACCGCCAGCGTCAGAGTCAATAAGCTGGACCGGCGGAGCCACATGCTCCGCCGGTTTCTTTTGGTTTGACGGACCTTTTTATGGATGGAATTGTAACAATGAACAAATGGCACAAAATCGGCCTGGCTTTTCCATTTGCCGTTTACCTGGGGCTTGTCCTGATCGCTCCGGCGACCTGGGCTTCTGCCGATACCAAAAAGGACGGCGAAGCGGTATTCGAAAAACGTTGTTCGGCCTGCCACCAATTGCCCGATCCCGACAATCCCCCGCCCGAGGGCTGGGCGAAACGGCTGGACAAAATGGCGCCGCTGGCGAGGCTCAAACCTGACCAGAAAAGTGCCGTCCTCGACTACCTGTCATCGCATGTCGAACAGGCCGCCAAGAAAGCCTCTCTGGAGGAAGACAAGGCTTTCTTCGAAAAGAAATGCAGCCGCTGCCATTCCCTGGAACGGATATTCCTGGAACCCCTGACGGATGAATCCAGGCGGCATGTGGTGAGCCGCATGCAGGCCAAGAGCGGAACGGACTGGCTGTCCGACGATGACGTCAAGCGTATCCTGGATTATTTGTCTCGTGCGAAAATCGACGCCCCCAAACCAGCGGATCTTGGCGACGGCGCCAGCCCCGATGAGATCTTTGCCGCACGCTGCCAGGCCTGCCATACGCTGGAGAGAGTTTTCCTCAACCTGAACTCGGAAAACGCAAAAAAAATGGATTGGTCGCATGTTGTCAGCCGCATGCGCAACAAGGCGCCCCAGTGGATGAGCGACAAGGAGGCCACGGAAGTCACCGATTACCTGAAGTCTCTCAGTGCTTCGCAAAGCGGCAAGCCCTCCGCCAAACCATGAGTAACGACCCGATATGACCATCAACGGGTTCGCCGGGATCTATCGCGCCGCAGCCATGATTCTCGGGTTGCTGTATTTACTGCCGTCAACCGCTTCTGCGGCTTGCTGGAACATAGTAACGCCCGGTGAAACCGTTTCTGCCACCGATTTATGGCAGATCAGAAATCACACCACCGGTTCCTCGACGTTGCAGGGCACCTCGGGAAACGAAAGCCTCGGCATCTCCGTGGACCGGGTACAGTCTTTCAGTGTTACCGGCAAGGCCGGTTCCGGCTGGCTGTCCGGAAACCGGCATGCGGCCACGCTCCATATTCAGCTCATCGATGGCCGGACGGTCACGCTGGTGAGCGAGATGGGCCTTTATTATATTCCCGGGAATGAAAAGAAGCGCCAGACCCTGCCTCTGAAAGATATCGTGTCGGTGAATCGATGCACGGACGAGTCATCCTTGCCCGACGAGTCATCCATGGCCCCAGCCGCGGTGCAGGCTGCCGGACCGAAACCGTCCGCACCGGTCCTGATCATGAAGAACGGGGATATTCTCTATGGCGAAGTGGCCGCAAATCAGTTGCTCTGGCAGACGTCATATGCCAGCGTCGGATTCAAGCCCGGCGAAATCAAGGCCATCAAAAGCGGTTGCGGGGATGCTTCGGCGGGCGTACTCGAGACGCTGGCCGGAGACCGGCTGAACGGGTCCTTTGGCGATACGAGCGTCTCGTTTCATCTGACGACCGGGCAGGTCATCGATATTCCCACAGATCAGGTCGAACTGATTGATTTTACCGGTGCACCGCCCGGCGAACGGTGCCGTAAACAATAACAGCCCTTCCGGTCATCAGTATGCGAACCCGGGCTATTTCACCCGCTCGGCAGGCCTGAGGTATTCAACCAGCATTTTGACCGACAGGCCCTGCACGATGATCGAGAACAGTACGATCGCGTAGGTGATATTCAGAATCACCGGCTTATATTCATTCCTCGGCAACGACAATGCCAGGGCAACCGCGATTCCGCCGCGCAGGCCGCCCCAGGTCAGAATCGGGACGGCTCCCGGGGTGAATGATTCCCATCGGGACAGGATCGCGATCGGAATATAGACGCTCGCCCAACGCGCCACCAGCGCGATCGGAATAGCCAGTACCGCCACGAGCCAGTGATCGTCGCGCCCGGCAATCATCAGAACTTCGAGTCCGATCAGCAGGAAGAGCACCGAATTGAGTATTTCGTCAATCAGCGACCAGAACTTTCTGATGTGATCGCGGGTATTCTCGCTGACGGCAAATTTCATGCCCTTGTTGCCGATAAACAACCCCGCCACGACCATCGCGATGGGTCCGCTCATGTGCAAACGGATTGCAATCGCATATGTCACCATGACGACCGCGAGCGTGATCATCACTTCCAGGTTATGCTCGTCGATGTGGTACATGGCGCGAAATCCGATATAACCCGCGACATAGCCGAGAATTGCGCCACCAACCGCTTCATTCACAAACAGCTTCGCCACTTCCGTCACGCCCATCTCGCCGCCATGACTGCCGCTGCCGACGGCGATTGCCACGACCACCGAGAAGACGACGACTCCGACGCCGTCATTGAACAATGATTCTCCCGCCATCTTCGCCTCGAGCCGGTGCGGGACATCGATCATCTTGAACAGCCCCAGAACCGCTACCGGATCCGTCGGACTGATCAGTGCGCCGATCACCAGGCACCAGATAAACGGCATGGCGACGCCGAAATAATTCAACATCAGCCACAGGGCGCCGCCGATAACGAATGTGGATATCAGTGTGCCGATCGATGCCATGATTGCGATTGCCCGGGCACGGCTTCTGAAGGCCGAAAAATCGACATGCAGCGCGCCGGCAAAAAGCATGAAACTCAGTATGCCGTGCATCAGCGTCTCGTGGAAATCGATCTGGTACAGGACGACCGTCACCAGCTCGGACATATGCGTTTCCGGCAGGATATAATCGACCGCAATTGCCATGATCGATGCCGCCAACGCAATCAGGACCAGGCCAATCGTATGAGGTAATCGCAATACCTTGTGATTCAGATACCCGAATACGGCCGAAAGACCGATCAGAAATGCGGCAATTTCAAAGATACTCATTGCACCCGGTCGTCCGACCAAAATCCCGTTACCGGCATGATTTCTGCAACCTCAAGGAATAACCTGTCAACCGGTGCAAACAATACCGGTTCTCAGGCCATTCACAAGTACGGACAACACATTTCCCGGATGCAGGAAACAGTCGATGTTGCCTGATTGCCTGCGTCAATCACGCGAGCGCCAGACGATCATCTCGCCCCGCTCGGTGAGCGTGCCGGTTGCCGGAAAAACCAGTCCGAGATCGCGTGCCGTACGTTTACCGATGATGATCAGCACGGGGCGATTCGACGGGGCTTGCGCCAGCAGCCTCAGCAACCCCTCGCGGCCCAGCAATCGTGAGCGTGAGTCTGCGTATGTCAGCCCGTAGGCAAGCTCGCCTTTGTCCAGCATCAGGATATCGGCACGATCGAAAAACCAGGCGACCGAACGAAAGTATCGCGCATCGCTGACAATCATCGCGTCGGATGACGTGACGGCCCGAACGGACCGTAGCAATTCGCCCGGCATGCGCTCTGCAAGCAACTTTTCAGGCAGTGCCCGGGTCAGTCCGACCGCCAGATAAAAAGGCAATAATGCGCATCCGAACCAGGCCAGCGAACGTCGACCAACCCGGCTGCGGGCTGCGACAGTGAAAGCGGCAACCGCCAGGGCGAGAACAGCGGCCAGCAACAGCCACCGGGCCGTCTCCCCGGGCCCGAACACCGGCTGCCACTGACCGGATATCTGGACCGCCACCAGCCCGGCCAGCAGTGCCGCAAACAGGCATGCCCCGGCCGCCGCACCGTAACGCAGCCACCGGTCCGTGTCTGCGCTGCAATAATGGCGCAAGCCCAGTGCGCCAAGCATGGCGAACGGCGGAAAACACGGGAGGATATAGGTCAGTAATTTGCCCCGGGACAGGGAGAAAAACACAAACGGCATGACAAACCAGACCAGCAGATAACGCTGCAACCGCCGCTCGACCGTCGGCCGGCTCAGACCGCGTATTACCGCCGGTATCAAAAGTGCCCAGGGCAATGCAAGCGGCAAAAACCAGGCCGTAAAATACCAGCCCGGCCTGGCATGCTGCGCATGCTCGCCGAGAAAGCGCTGTACATGTTCCACCCAAAAGAAGTAGCGCCAGAAATCGGGTTCGCGGGCATGTACCGCCAGCGCCCATGGCAAAATAACCGCGGCGGCCGTCAGCGCGGGCAACCAGGGCATCACCCACATATCGCGCCAGCGTCGCTCCCAGGCAAGAAACGGTAACGCGACCACGCCTGTCACTGCAAAGGCGACGAACCCTTTCGTCAGAGCCGCAAGGCCACACAGAATTCCGGCCAGGATCAGCCACAACGTCCGAACCCACCCGCCGACCAGGCACGCCTCATAGAAACTGCCGAGCCCGAGTGTGAGAAACAGCAGCAGTGGCGTATCGAGTACGGCCTCATTGCCGATACCGAACACGCCGGCGGCCGACAGAAAAATCCCCGCTGCCAGCAAACCGACGCCGGGACTGCCGGTACGGCGGCACAGGAATGCAAACAGAAACAGGGCCGTCAGGCCCGTACTCAAGACACCCGGCAAACGTACGGCGGTGCGGGTATCGCCCATGGCCCGGATGGACAGGGCATTGAGCCAGGTGCCCAAAACCGGCTTTTCGAAATACCGGATGCCGTTGAGATGCGGCACGATCCAGTCACCCGATTGCACCATCTCCCGGGCGAGTTGCCCGTAACGCACTTCTTCGCGACGAAGCAGCGGACGCTGTTCCAGCGGTACCACATATAACAGGATATAGAGACCGAACAACAGGGCGGCCCAGCGTCGCCAACCGGCTGCCGGCCAGCGATTCATCCGCGGTCTGTCTCCATGCTTGCGGATGCCCGCCCGTCGCTGCGTTGCCAGCACACGGCGCCCTGCCGACCGGCAATCGGTCCCTGGCGGATCCCGGCGGTCGGCAAATCTCCGGCTGTGCCGAGAATTTCTCCGAGTGGCACCGGACGTATTCCCCGTTCGCCCGCTTCGCGCAGAAACCGATCGAACAGCGTCGCGCAGACAATACCCTCGACTTCGGCATGTACGGTCAGCACATTCAGGCGGTCCGGTCTGATCAAATCGAGGAGTCGCCGGTTATAGTTCCCGTCGTCGATTCCGCCCCGACCGATCAATTCGTCATAGGTTGGCAAAGTGACCGGTACCTGGGGGGTCCCCGCCCCCGTGGCCAGGGCAGGGCGAAAGAGACTGCTGCCACGACAATCGCTGTTGTACAGAAACGAAAACCCTTCCTTGACGGCAAGTACCCGGGCATCGCAACGCCAGCCGGCAGCAGCCGAGCAATCGGGCGGATGACCGAGGATGGTCGTCAGGCATTCGTAACCGCGCCGCAATTCGGAGCGAATCTCCGCCTCGCTCATCCGGTCCAGGCGGGACTGCCAGCGATGATGATCCCAGGCATGCAGACCTACCTCGTGACCCGCCGCGGCTGTGTCGCGAATCACCGGTGCCAGCCGCCTGCCGATTGGTGCGCCCGGCCACAGGGTACCGCGTAAAAGGATATCCCAGCCATACAGGCTGGCAGCCCCGGACCGCAGCATCTTGAGCAGGAACGCCGGACGAATCAATCGCCACAGGTGCCGCCCCATGTTGTCCGGGCCCACGGAAAAAAAGAAGCTCGCACTGACATTGTGACGCTTAAATATCTCCAGCAGGCAGGGCACGCCAAACCGGGTGCCCCGAAACGTATCGATATCGACGCGCAGGCCCAGGCGGATCGGCGACGCGGGCATTGGCGATTCAGGCATCGACAGCAGATTCTTCCCGGGCGCCCAGGTAGTCGCGCAGGAAATAATCGAGCGTATCGGCCACGGACCGCTCCAGGGATATGACCGGCTGCCAGTCGACCAGGCGCCGGGCATTGCGGATGCTGGGTCGCCGATGCTGAACGTCCTGGTATCCCTTGCCGTAATATGCCGAGCTCTCGATTTTTTTCATGCCGGCAAACGGCGGAAACTCGTCACGCAACGGATGGGCCTCGAATTTGGCCAGCAGGATTTCGGCCAGTTCCCGAATGCTCGCTTCATTTGCCGGGTTACCTATATTTACAATTTGCCCGTCACAGTTCGCCGCCCGGTTTTCGATGAGCCGGAACAGGCACTCGATACCTTCGGTCACGTCGGTAAAACAGCGTTTCTGTTCGCCGCCGTCGATCAGCTGGATCGGCGTGCCCTCGACAAGGTTGAGAATCAGCTGCGTGATGGCCCGGGAACTCCCGATCCGGGCGGCGTCCAGCGAATCCAGGCGGGGACCGAGCCAGTTGAAAGGCCGAAACAGGGTAAACCGCAGCCCTTCCTTCGTGCCGTAGGCCCAGATCACCCGGTCCAGCAATTGCTTGCTGCATGAATAGATCCAGCGCTGTTTGCCGATCGGCCCCAGGATGAGTCGCGACTCGTCTTCGTCGAATTCCGGTTCATCGCACATCCCGTAAACTTCGGACGTGGATGGAAAAACGATGCGCTTGTCGTACTTGACGCAATATCGAACGATGCGCAGGTTTTCCTCGAAATCGAGCTCGAACACACGCAACGGATTACGCGTGTATTCAATCGGCGTGGCGATGGCAACCAGCGGCACGATGACATCGCATTTCTTGACGTGATACTCGATCCACTCGTTGTGAATGGAGATATCCCCTTCGTGGAAATAAAAATCGGGTTCCGATCCGAAACGCTCGACAGCATGGTCATTAATATCCATGCCATGCACCTCGTAATGACCCGAATCCAGCAAACGCTCGGTCAGGAAGTTACCGATAAAGCCGTTGACCCCCAGGATCAGCACGCGTGTCTTGCGCCGGGCCGCAGCGCGACGGTCGGGTAAAATGCCAAGACGGGTCGCCGGCACCAGCGGCAGGTCCTGTGCGAGTTGCGCACCCCGTGTGTAGACGCCGCCTTCGACCTGCCCGTACAGCACACAAAGCGCACCCGAACCACAGGCAATCTCCAGCGGATCGGCGGACAAGACGGTACCCGGCGTCTTTTCATGGTCGCGATCCGGGTCCGCGCATGCTTCCCAGATCAGAAGCTTGCGTTTGCCCGAGCGGGTAAAAGCGCCGGGATAAGGTCGGGTCACGGCCCGTATCAGGTTGGCGATCGATTCGGCCGGCCCGGACCAGTCGATTTCACCGTCTTGCGGTCGGCGCGCACCGAAATAGGTGGCGTCTTGCGATGCCTGGGGACGGCGGGGCGCCGTCCCCGCGGCAATTTCCGCCACGCAGATATCGAGCAGACGGCCCGTGGCCTCTGCCAGTTTCAGATTCAGGGTCCGGGCGTCATCATCGGCATCGATCGGTACCGTGAGCTGGCCGACAATATCGCCGTCGTCCGGACGCGGCGTCATGTAGTGCAACGTGACGCCCGTTTCACGCTCGCCGTTCAGCAAAACCCAGTTGGCCGGCGCCCTGCCACGGTAACGCGGCAACAATGAGCCGTGCAGATTCAGGCAACCCAGTGCCGGTATGTCCAGCAAGGGTTGCCCGATCAGCTTCCGGTAATAAAAAGAAAACAGGATATCAGGCTGCAAATCGCCAATGCGCCGAACCCAGAGCGGATGGTTGATCGCTTCCGGGGCAAATACCGGTATGCCACGCCGCGCACCCAATTCAGCCACGGATCGAAACCAGGTTGCCTCGGCCGGGTCGTCCGCATGAGTGTAGATCGCCGCAATGTCGACCCCGTTGCGCAGCAGACCCTCGATACCTTCACAACCGACATCATGGTAGGCAAGCACTACAGCGCGCATTCTTTTTCTCTGTTCATCGTGATCCCGGATATTCCGTCATTTGCAGCGGCCGCTAACCGGTCGCGACGTAATGCTTGTCTGCCTCCGGGTCGCTGCGATCTGTTTCGCGTCCGACGACAGTTTCTATAAAGTAACGCGGTCTGGCCCGCACATCCTGATAAATTCGGCCAATGTATTCACCGAGCAGTCCCATTCCGGCCAGCTGGATCCCGAGGAAGATAAACAGGACCGCGAAGATGGTGAACACACCCTGTGCCGCCCATTCCGGGCCGTAAACCAGGCGCAGCACAAGGATCAGCACCGCGAATGCAAATCCCAGTACCGCGAGGCCGCCGCCGACGAATGTCATCAGGCGCAGGGGGCCCGTCGTCATGCTGGTCAACAGATCGAATTGCAGATTGACCAGCTTCCACAGATTGTATTTTGACTCGTCCGCGACGCGCCGTGCATGCTCCACTTCCACTTCGCCGGGCCTGCTGGCCAGGCTATTGGCGAGCACCGGGATAAACGTGCTTCTTTCGTGACACCGCAGGACTGCTTTGATCACGCTGCGACGGTAGGCCCGCAGCATGCAACCATAATCGCGCATGGGCACTCCGGTTGCCTTGCGCACCAGGGCGTTGACCAGCCGCGAAAAAAAACGTCGAAAACGCGAATCGCGACGCGATTGGCGGACGCTGCCGACCACATCGCAACCGTCATCGATCATCGCCAGCAGTTTGGGTATTTCTTCGGGTGGATTCTGCAGGTCGGCATCGAGCGTAACGACAATTTCGCCGCAAGATTCGGCGAATCCGGCCATCACGGCGGAATGCTGGCCATAATTACGGTTCAGTAAAATCCCGATGATGCGCCCCGGATTTTCGCGCGCTGCGGCGGTGATGAGTGCCCGGGATGCATCCGTGCTGCCGTCATCGACCAGGATCAGTTCTACCGGATTTTCGATGGCGTCGGCCACCAGCAAACAGCGGCGAATCAATTCCGGCAGATTCGCTTCCTCGTTAAATACAGGTACGACGAATGAAACCAGTTCGTTGCTCACTGTTTTCACCTTTGTCCAAGTACCCGGCGGATGGCCGTAACCACGCGGTCCACATCCGCCATGTCCATGTCGGGGAACAAGGGCAACGAACACAGCCGTGCGGAGTTCCATTCCGTGTTCGCCAGCGAACCGGAGACCTCCGGCATGGTCCGGCGATAATATTGCTGCTCGTGCACGGCACGGAAATGAATCCCGGTACCGATGCCCTGCTGACCGAGCCCGTTCATAAAATCGTCCCGGCTCATGCCGGCACGATCGACATCGAGGCGCACCACAAACAGATGCCAGGCATGGCGCATGGGATAGTCCGGTACCGTGAGCGGCAGCACTTCGTCCACGTCGGCCAGCAACTCCAGGTAACGGGCGGCGAGCCGACCGCGTTTTTCATTCATCTGATCCAGACGTGCCAGCTGGCCGATTCCCAGGGCTGCATTCATGTCCGGCAGGTTGTATTTATAGCCCGGTTCGATGACCTCGGCCTGGGGCGAACGGCCCTGTGACTGCCGGTCGAAGGCATCGACACCCAGCCCGTGAAATCTCAGTCGCCGGATACGCCCGGCCAACGCAGTGTCGTCGGTACAGAACAATCCACCCTCGCCGGTTGTCATGTTCTTGATCGGGTGCAGGGAAAACACGGCATGACCGTCCTGGCCGACCGGCCTGCCGCGGTAACGGGCGCCAGCCACATGTGCCGCATCCTCGATTAAAACCACGTCATGTTCCCGGGCAAGAGCGTGAATCGGTTCCATATCCAGACATGCACCGGCAAAATGTACAGGAATCATCAGGCGTGTACGCGGCGTAATGCGGTTAGCCAATAACTCCGCCGTCGTCATCAGCGTATCGCGGTCGACATCCACGAAAACCGGTGTGGCTCCCGCAAGCCGGATCAGGTTGACAGTGGATACCCAGGTCATCGAGGGTGTAATCACTTCGTCGCCCGGCCCGATTTCCAGTGCATGCAGGGCCAGGTGCATGCCCGCTGTAGCCGAAGCCACTGCGATGACCTCCTTGCAACCGATGCGCCGGCGAAAGCCTTCCTCCAGGTCGCGGCAACGTGCGCCGGTCGTAATCCAGCCGGAACGAAGCACTGCTTCGACCGCCGCAATATCGTTCTCATCCAGGGAGGGGTGGGAAAGCGGCAGCATCGGTTCATCAGTTGGCCCGGCCGAAACATTCACCTTCGGTTTGCTCACTCGACCGATTTCCTTAAAGTCCTGATAAAGAGTGCATAAAGGAAGACCAGCGCCGGTTTATTTTCCGCGACCGCCGGGAAATCGGCGTGTTCGGCAAGGCTATATATAGAGTCAGTATATCAAAGTTGGCTGTCGGGCAGGCTGGCCGGCAAACGGGTATCAGGCCAACCCGCCGTTTGCCTTCAATCCCTCGATCTGTGCAGCGCTGAATCCCCAGTCGGACAGGACAGCCGCACTGTTCACACCCGGCCGGTCGCCGGTTTTCGGAACATCGGGCTTGCTGCGACTGAAACGCGGCGCCGGTGCCGGTTGACGGACACCGTCGATCTTGATGGTCGTGGCGCGTGCCGTATTGTGCGGATGAAGGTGCATTTCCGAAAGTCCCAGCACCGGGGCAAAACACGCATCCGTACCCTCCAGGAGACGACACCATTCGTCACGGCTTTTTTGACGAAAAACTGCTGTCAATGCCTCGCGAAGTTCGGGCCAGGCTGACCGGTCGAGGGGCCGGCCGATGCCTTTGAAGCCTGCGCCGGAAAACCGCTGCGCATCCAGGCCGGTCAACTCGAGCAGTCGGGCAAAAAACTCCGGTTCCAGCGAACCGATTGCAATGTACTTTTCGTCGGCGGTTTCGTATGTATCATAGAAAGGCGCAGCCGTGCCGAGTAAATGGCTGCCTGCGGCATCATCGAACCAGCCGTTGGCGGCGAAACCGAAGAACATCGCCATCAGGGAAGTGGCGCCGTCCAGCATGGCGGCATCGACTACCTGTCCCCGGCCGGAATGCCCGGCTTCCCACAAGGCGCAAACCATTCCGAAGGCCAGCAACAATCCACCGCCGCCAAAATCACCGACCAGGTTCAACGGGGCGACCGGTTTCTGGCCGTAACGCCCGATCGAATGCAAAGCGCCCGACAACGCAATGTAATTAATGTCATGCCCGGCGGACCGGGCCAGCGGGCCTTCCTGCCCCCAGCCGGTCAGCCGTCCGAAAACCAGTTGCGGATTACGCGCCAGGCACCGTTCCGGCCCGAAACCGAGGCGTTCGGCCACGCCCGGACGAAACCCTTCGAACAGGGCGTCTGCCCGTTTGACGAGCTGCAACAGGGCCTCGATGCCTGCCCGGGACTTCAAATTCAGCGCGATCGAGCGCCGTCCCCGTGTCAGTGGATCCGCCGGCACCGATGCGTCTGCCGGGACGCAAACCCGGTCCACGCGAATGACCTCCGCACCCATGTCGGCCAGCATCATGCCACAGTAGGGAGCGGCGCCGAGACCGGTCACCTCGATGATCTTCAGTCCTGCCAGAGGTCCCACTTTTCTGCCCCCCAGGGTTTTTCTGTCAGTGCTCTCGTGAATCCAGGCCGATACCGCGCGCGATGATTTCTTTCATGATTTCCGAAGTCCCGGCATAGATTCTCGACACCCTCGCATCGGTATACATCCGTGAAATACGGTATTCATCCATGTAACCCGAGCCACCGTGGAGCTGGACGCATTCATCCATTACCCGGCCCTCCAGTTCGCTCGTCACCAGCTTGGCCTCTGCGGCCGTTTCGGCCGTCAGCTCACCCAGATTGTGCTGCACGACGCACTGGTCAATGAAGACCTGCGTCACATCCAGTAGAGCGCGCATCTCGGCCATTTTGAAACGGGTGTTCTGGAACGCGCCGATCGGCCGACCGAACGCCTTGCGCTCCCTGATGTAGACCATCGTCAGGTCGAAAGCCGTCTGGGCGTGCGCGATGGACCCCACTGCGTTGAGCAGGCGCTCCTCCGCCAGAAACCGCATCAGATTATAAAAACCCTGTTCGGGATCGCCGAGCACGTTCGCCGCCGGTATTTTGACATTGTCGAAAAAGAGCTCGGCGGTATCCTGCGCCTTGAGCCCCATCTTGTTCAGATTACGACCGCGTTCGAAACCGGCCATGCCCTCTTCGACGAGGAACAACCCCAGACCGTGCGGACTGTCCGGCACGGTACGCGCCGCAACGACAAACAAATTGCCGTTGATCCCGTTGGAGATAAAGGTCTTGGACCCGTTCAGAATCCAGTTGTCGTCCTGTTTGTCGGCACGGGTTTTCATCCCGGCCAGGTCGCTGCCGGCGCCCGGGTCCGTCATGGCAATGCCCAGAATCGTCTCACCCGTAACGCAGCCGGGTAAAAAACGCTGCTTTTGCTCGCTCGTACCCAGCTTGCCGATATAAGGCCCGACCAATCGACTATGCAAAGACAGAAAAAGGGAGATATCGCCATGCCGGACGTTTTCCTCGATCAGGATCTGTTCATAACGAAAATCCTCGATGCCCGGACCGCCGTATTGTTCATCGACCCACATCATCAACAGACCCTGTTCGCCGGCCTTTCCAAAAGCGTCCCGGTCCACGATCCCCGCCTCGCGCCAGTCATCGACATGCGGAGCGATTTCTTTTTGCATGAACTTGCGCACCGAGTCGCGGAACATGTCATGTTCCATGTCGAAAATCGTTCTTTTCACCGGCTGCTCTCCCGTTGCCGTTTCAGTCTCTTTACGCTCCCGGATGAAAAGCTTCACCCTTTTCAGCTCTTGCCCTGAGCCAGTCGGACACCTCAAACCGGGGACCGCAGGCCGCCGCCAGGCGGTCGCACTCGTCAACGAATTTCCCGATCCCCATCGTGTCGATGAACGACAGCGTGCCGCCGGTCCAGGGCGGGAATCCCCAGCCGAAGATGGAACCGAGGTCGGCATCGGCCGGATGGGTCAGCACGCCTTCCTCGAAGCAGCGCGCTGTTTCCAGCGCCTGAATGACCAGCAGGCGATTCTTGACTTCGTCGACCGGCGGCTGTTCGGCAACCGGGGGATAAAGTTCGGCAAGGCCCGGCCACAGCCGCTTTTGCCCGTCTTCGGGATAGTCGTAAAACCCCTTGCCGAAACGTTTTCCCTTGCGGTCGAGCTCTTCCACCATTTTCCGCATGATATCGAACCCGGAAACAGGCTCGAATGCATTACCGAGATCTGCCCTGGCCTGCATCGCGATCCGGTAGCCCAGCTCGATAGTGACCTCATCGATAACCGCCAGCGGGCCAACCGGCATGCCGGTCATTTTTGCGGCATTTTCAATCAGCGCGGGACTGATGCCTTCGGCCACCATGGTCATGCCTTCATTCGTGAACGTCATGAAACACCGGCTGGTATAAAATCCCCGGCTGTCGTTGACGACAATCGGCGTCTTGCGCAACTGCTGCACGTAATCGAGGCTTCGCGCAATCGCCTCCTCCCCGGTTTTCCTGCCGACAATGATTTCCACCAGCGGCATCTTGTCCACCGGAGAAAAGAAATGAATCCCGATGAATCGTTCCGGGCGTTCCGATGCCTCGGCCAATCCGGTGATCGGCAACGTCGATGTATTACTGGCGAAGATTGCTGTTTGGGGGATTACGGCTTCAGCCCGGGCCGTCACGGCCGCCTTGATTTCCCGATTTTCAAAAACGGCCTCGATAACCAGATCACAACCGTCGAGGTCGGCATAATCGATCGTCGGACGGATCAATTCCAGCAGTGCGTCTGCCTTCTCCCGGGAGGATTTTCCCCGGCTGATCGCCTTGTCCAGTAATGCCCGGGAATAGGCCTTGCCTTTCTCGGCACTGGCGAGGTCGGTGTCGAGCAGGACCACTTCGATACCCGCACGCGCCGACACAAAGGCCACGCCGGCACCCATCATCCCGGCGCCGAGAATACCCAGTTTCCGGACTGCGGACTTATCGATACCCGCAGGACGCCGGGCCAGCTTGTCCGCCTCACCCTTGTTGACGAACAGCGTGCGCATCATGTTGCGCGCCACGACACCGGACACCAGCCGGGCAAAATACTTGCTCTCGATCTGCAAACCGGTGTCGAACGGTATCATCGTGCCCTCGAAAACGGCGGACATGATGGCTTCGGGTGCCGGATAATTATGGAATGCTTTTCCGGCGAGCAATGCCGTACCGACCATGAAAGTCTCGATGGACTTCGGATGCATCGCACCGGCTCCGCCCGGAACACGAAACCCTTTCCTGTCCCACGGCGCTTCCGGGTCGCCTTCTTCGAGCACCCAGCGGCGGGCACGCGCGACCAGCTGATCGGCCGGCGCCAGTTCATGCACAATACCGAGTTTGAGCGCCTTGTCCGGCGTGAGTTGCCGACCCTCGAGCATCAGCGGCAGCGCTTCACGAATGCCGATCAGGCGCGGTAAACGTTGCGTGCCGCCGCCTCCCGGTAACAGGCCTATCGTCACTTCGGGCAAACCGACTTTGGCTTTCCTGTCGTCGGCCAGGACACGATAGTGGCAGGCCAGGCACAGCTCCAGCCCGCCGCCCAGTGCAACGCCGTTGATCGCCGCGGCAACGGGCTTGCCGCAGGTTTCGAGCCTTCGGAGCGCCAGCGACAGTGCCTGGCTCTGCCGGTAACCTTGCTCGACGGTCAGGCCACGGTCATAGGCCGTTACCAGGTCCTTCAGATCGGCGCCGGCCATAAAGGCGCTCTTGGCCGAAGCGATCACAGCACCTTTCACCGCCGGGTCGGCGATAATTTTATCGACACAACTTTCAAGGTCTGCCACCAGTTCGGGCGTCAACACATTCATCGTGCGTCCGGGAACATCCAGCGTCAGTGTCGCGATGCCCTCGGCATCCACAGTGTATTGAATCGTCTTATTCATGTTTCTGTCACTCGTTGTGCCGGTCATAACCGCTCGATAATGGTTGCCGTGCCCATGCCGGCCCCGATGCACAGCGTGATCAGGGCCGTACCCAGATCGCGGCGCTCCAGTTCATCGAGTACCGTGCCGAGAATCATTGCACCGGTCGCGCCCAGCGGATGACCCATGGCAATGGCACCGCCATTCACATTGAGCTTGTCATGGGGAATATCGAGTTGCTGCATATAACGCAACACGACGGCTGCAAAAGCCTCGTTAAGTTCATACAGATCGATGTCGGTCACAGACATTCCCGCCCGTTTCAGTGCTTTCTCGGTCGCCGGTCCCGGACCGGTCAGCATGATGCTGGGCTCCGTGCCGATGGATGCAAACGCCCTGATACGCGCTCTGGGCGTGAGATCCAGTTTCCTGCCCGTCTCTGCATTACCGACCAATACCGCCGCCGCACCATCGACAATACCGCTCGAGTTGGCGGCCGTATGGACGTGCTCGACAAACTCGACCTCCGGGTATTTTTGCAAAATGACGGCATCGAACCCGGCCTCTTGCCCATAAGCGACAAAAGAAGGCTTGAGTGCGCCGAGACTCTCGAGTGTCGCATCCGGGCGCATATGCTCGTCATGGTCGAGCACCGTCCGGCCAATGACATCTTTGACCGGTAATATCGATTGCCTGAAGTATGCCTGTTCCCAGGCGCGGGCGGCCCGTCGCTGGCTCTCCACGGCATAGGCATCCAGATCCTCGCGGCTAAAGCCGTACCTGGTGGCAATCAGGTCGGCGCTGACCCCCTGCGGTACAAAATAGGTCTTATAGGCCACTGCCGGATCTATTGCCCACGCACCACCGTCAGACATCATCGGCACGCGTGACATCGATTCCACACCGCCACCGATGACCAGGTCCGATTGCCCCGCCATGATCTGGGCTGCGGCCGAGTTGACCGCTTCGAGACCCGACGCACAAAAACGATTCAGCTGCTTGCCCGGCACGGACTCGGCATAGTCGGCGTTCAAGACCGCGACCCGCGCGATGTCGGCGCCCTGTTCACCGACCGGGGTCACGCAACCGAGTATGACATCGTCAACGTAAGAGGTATCCAGGCGGTTGCGGTCGCGCAAACCGGCCAATACCTGGCTGACAAGACTGACGGGCGTTATCTCGTGCAATGCGCCATTGGGCTTGCCCCGGCCACGCGGTGTGCGCAGGTGGTCGAATATCAATGCGTCGATCATGGTTCACTTACCTCATTCATTTCCCTGTCCCCGCTTCTCCTGCCCCGAGGCCGAAGATTCCGGTTTCACCAGCATGCACAAATACGATTCGTATTCCTGGTACATCCTCTTCAGGCTCAAACCGGAACTCATCTGCCACTGGCTCAACAGGCCGGCAATGCTCCCGACATATTGTTCGGCAAACCTCGCCGGATCGAGACTCGATCGTATCGTTCCTTCTTCCTGGCCTTCAGCGACCCAGCGAGCCGCCACCTTGCGCTGTCCGCGCAGATATTCGGCGACGTTGGGTCTGAACCCCGAACCCGGATCGAGTGAGCTGAAGTGGAGCACCTGCATCGCAAAAACGTGTCTCGGATGCCCACGAACGAACCGGTAGTGCGCCTTGAGTCCCATGTGCAGCGCCTCCAGGCCGGTTGTCGAACCGACGTGTTTGTCGAGCTGTTCGACCCAGATGGCCGAAACACGCTTCAATACCATGCGAAAAAGGCCCGCCTTGGAACCAAAGTGATGCGTGGCGAGACCGCGGCTATAGCCCGCCTTTTCGCCGATTGCCTTGAGCGTCGCCCCCTCGATACCCCGCTCATTCAACAACTCGACGGCTGCCTCGGTCATCCGCCGGCTGGCCAGGGCCGAGCGCTCGGCCTGGGTCCGTCGCCGGCTCGATACGGTCCTGATTGCTGCGTTCGCTGCCATGCAGATTATAAACTTGTTAGCGTCAAGCAAGTTTAATACTTCATGCCGGGGTGTCAACCCGATCATATCCGTGCCTTGCGCTGCATCCCAGCACCGAAACCGGACAACCGCCCGGGTACTCCGGGCCCGGTTCTTTCCGGCTCCGGCTACAACCCGCACCTGAGTCTGCGTATCATTGTCCTCTTTCTTGACAAACCATCGCAGGTTGACATCGTTGCACACGCACAACCGTGGAATCGGCGTTTCAGGACTGGTCGGCCTGCTGCTCCTTGCCGGCTGGGCACTCAGTACCGGTGTGGCCGGCGCAGCGATTGCGCCGGCCCCGGAAGGCAAAGTACGTTTCTATAACATCGCAAATTCCGACTTCGACTCATTTTCACGCCATCCCGACGAGCAGGAACAGCAATGGATGCGCGACCACTATGTCCGCATGCAAACCTATAGCCCCTATTTCGATGCACGCCTGAAGTGGTTCCCGAATGCATGGGTCTATAAAGACAGTTATGCCATCAAGCCCGACTGGCCTGTTTACCGGCAACATCCGGAATGGCTGCTGCGTGACGCCGACGGTAATGCGCTATACATTCCGTGGGGCTGCGGCAAAGGAGTCTGCCCCCAGTTTGCCGCTGACGTGGGGAATGCGGAATTTCGCGCACACTGGATTGCCCAGGCACAGGCTTTGCTTAAAAAAGGTTACCGGGGCATCTGGATCGATGATGTGAACCTTGCCTGGCGCGTCAGTGACGGCAACGGCGAGTTTCGCCAGCCCATCGATCCGCGCACCGGCAAACCGATGACGCTGGACAGCTGGCAAACCAATTTCGCGCGCTTCATGGAAGAGATTCGCGCCGCCCTGCCTGCAGCTGAAATTGCACACAATGCAATCTGGTATGCCGGAGATTTCGACAATCCGTTAATCCTGCGCCAGATCGCCGCAGCCGATTACATCAACCTGGAACGCGGTGCCAGCGATCCCGGGCTGACAGGCGGCGATGGGCGGTGGAGCTTTCTGCGCTTTTTGCAGTTTATCGACCGGGTGCAGCAAAGCGACCGTTCGGTGATCCTGATGGATTACGGCGATACGCCACGACAGAGGGAATTCGGCCTGGCGGCCTGGTTTCTGATCAGCCGGGGTCGTGACATGATCAGCAGCAACCAGCTCACGTGGACCGCACCGGGTGCCTTCTGGCCGGGTTATGCGCTGAATCTCGGTCCGGCCCTGGGCCGGCGAACCGAATGGCGGGGAGTATTACGCCGTGATTTTCGCTGTGGCACGGTGCTGTTGAACCCCCCGGACCGTGCCCGCGTCGCCCTGTCGCTCCCATCGGGGCAACGGCGCATGGACGGGACGCCGGCGGGCAGCTTCACGCTGCGCGGCGCCGAGGCCGCCATCATTCTGCATGCCTGCCGGAAAGAGGCCGGTATCACCAGATCCTCAGGCGCAATTCCAGGTGACGAATAGTCAATCTGCGCATCCAGAAGGTCCACAGCATCACATCGAGTGACGCCGCAACGGCCACCCCGGTTGCACCATAGCGCGGCGCCAGCAAGGCGATCAGCGCTATCAGCGTCGCCAGGGCCACGGCAAATACGACCAGGCAACGGTCCTGGTGGCCGCTGACACTCATCAGCCGCACGACCGGCCCGACTGACCCCTGCACCAGTTGGCCGGCAGAGAGAATCAGCAACAGCGGATACCCGGCTACAAAAGTGTCGCCAAACAATCCAAGCACCCGGCGCCCGAGAACGACAAAGGCGCTCACGGCAATGAGCGAGGCCACGAAACGCAGGCGCGTGGTGTGATTGACCACGGTTTGCAGCGAGGTGCGATCGCCGGCCGCATACAGGCGAGCGACTTCCGGGGCCGTGAACGCATCGATCGCAAACAGGCCGAATGAGACAAGCATCGCGATACGAAAACTGACATGCAGCACCGCCAGCTCGTCGCTGGGCAACAGGGTACCGGACAGGATAATCACGATCTCCGGGAAGTAGCCGGTAAATATGGCGGCGATCAGGAGTGACAGCCCGGTGCGTATCCATGTGCGCGGCTCGGCAGGACTGATTTGCCGATCGCCCTGCCCGCGAATGAAACCGCGGAAATAAATCGCCGTCAGGGTCAGCACGATCAATATTGCCGAAGCCTGCAGGCCCATGGCGATCGGCGCCCGCAAACCGGGACCAAATGACCACCACAACGTAACCAGGCCGCAGAAGACCAAGGGCCGCAATACGCTCGTCGGCAAGAAACCAAGTGCGAAACGTGCATACCCGTTGGCCACGGCGCAAATGAAATGCAACACTGCGAAAAACGGAACGACGCCAAGCGCAATGAACAGCGGCAGGCGGTTCGCAGCGGAATGATCGAGCAGCACCCAGGTCAGCAATGCGCCCGTACCGGCCAGCAGGATGCTCGCGATGCCGATGCTGCGCAGGCCGTAACCGACAAAGGCTTTGATATACCCGGGCTCACCCCGGGCAAGCGCCAGGTTCACAAAGCGCATCGCGGCGGGCGAGAAGCCCAGGGTCGACAGCGTACCCAGCAGGACGCACCACGAGAATGCCAGCACATAGATACCCAGCTCGGCGGCGCCCATCCAGCGTGCCAGCAGTATTTGCACCAGCAGGGTCAGACCGGCCCCGGCAATACGGCAGGCGAAGATAAACCCGGAGCCCTGGATGATGCGTCGAAACTCGCGCCACGGACCCGGACCGGCTGCCCGGGGGGTCATGTCCAACACCGCCCGGTTTCGGGCAGACGGGCGGATGCCATCAGGCCAGCCTTACGCTGCGCCTGCATGCCTTTTAACCTAACTACATTGCGACCGGGCATCAGGGTCGCTAGTATGCGATACGATCTAGGAAATAGCGATAACACGTTCAAATATATGTAACTAATGTCTTCATTTTCTTTCGAAAAATCCCGGACCACGTGCATTGAATAGCGTCTTGCCATTCTACGGTCCGCAGCCGGACCACGCAGGCGCCGGACGACTGCGCGTCGCACTCGTCGGTCTGCTCGCCGCTGCCGGCTCCGTGGTATTCATCGAGCCGGCACCTTACGATCTGCTGGCCATTTTGATGTTTGTCGGCCTGCCGGCGACCGGCCTGCGATTTCCCCGCGGCCTGCAGGCGCCCGTCATTCTGCTCGGCCTGTTTATCACCGGAAATATCCTGGCAACCGTCATGGCCCCGGACCCGATGGAATCCATTCGCTCCCTGTCAGTACGCTTTTACATGGTGCTGACCTGGCTGATGCTGGCCAGCCTGATAGCAAGCCGGCCCCGGAGCATGCTTGCCGCACTGTGGGCCGGTTACCTGGTCGCGGCACTGATTGCGGTCGCCTGGGGCACGCTCGAATATCTGGGCCTGATCCACAACGAATTGTGGCAGGGCGGCTTGCGCGCACGCGGTGCATTCAAGGATCCGAATGTTTACGGACCCTTTCTGATCCCCGCCGCGATTCATGCCGTACGCAAAATCGCCACGGGCACGTCGCGCAACATCTCGATTTATCTGCCCGTGTTCCTCTTGCTTTGCTTTGGCATTCTGCTGAGTTTCTCCCGCGGCGCATGGATCGACTTTTCCGTCGCACTGATGCTGTATGCCATATTCGCTTTTATCTGGGCGCCGAATTTACGCACCCGCATCAACTGGATTCTGTCTGTCGTCGCGACGATCTCGCTGATGGTTGCCGTCGTGGTTGCAGCCGTGTCGGTCGATGTGATCGGCAACCGGTTTTTTCAACGCGCCGTGCTGGAACAAAAGTACGATATCAAGGCCGGCGGGCGTTTCGACTCCCAGCTTAAGGCCGTCGAACGTATCGGCCGGGACCCGATCGGGGTCGGCCCCGGACGCAGCGATGAGGAATTCGGCCTGGAACCGCATAACATGTATCTGCAGGTGCTGGTCGAGGCGGGCTGGCTCGGCGGCCTGAGCCTGATTATATTTTTTGCCCTGACCGGGTACCGCCTGATTCGCCTGCTGCGCTATCCGCACCCGCTGAGAACGGATGTTTTCCTCGTGACGGCCTGTCTGACCGGGCTGATAGCGCAAAGCTTTTTCATCGATTCGACACACTGGCGCCATCTGTGGCTG
>Ga0114931_10000615_pt1 | contig 43602 bp, 35 predicted proteins | sample 2SBtaG_FD_89579 | JGI IMG/M metagenome (GOLD analysis project Ga0114931, IMG submission 89579) | Deep subsurface microbial communities from Kolumbo volcano to uncover new lineages of life (NeLLi) - 2SBTROV14_V59a metaG | ecosystem: Environmental > Aquatic > Marine > Volcanic | place: Kolumbo... | reverse complement strand
CCGCAGCTGGCATAGGCATCCATCATCTGTTCCGAGGAGATGACCTCGATCTGGTTGGGATAGGTATCGAGGCCAAATTCGGCAGCCACGCGGGAAATTTCCCGTTCATACCGCTCGAGCAGCTCGAAGGTCCACTCCGAGCCGGTGGAAATGGGTTCACGACTCATCCTGAGACTCTCTTCTTCTTGAACAATTCCCGGAACACCGGATAGATATCCGCCGGCTCGTCGATGGCCTCCATGGCGAAATTGGGCCAGCGCCCGGCGACCTTCTCGTATTCCTGCCACAGTCCCAGGGGATATTCGTTGTCGATCTCGATGTAGGCGAAATACTGCAGACAGGGAAGGATCTCTTCCTCCAGCAGGCGGCTGCAATTGCCCGAATCCTCGGGCTAGTTGTCACCATCGGAGGCCTGGGCGGCATAGATGTTCCAGTCCTGCACCGGATAGCGCTCACGGATGATGTCGCGCAACATCACCAGGGCACTGGAGACCACGGTTCCTCCCGTTTCGCGGGAATAGAAGAATTCCTCTTCGTCGACTTCCTTGGCAACGGTGTGATGGCGAATGAAGACCACGTCGGTGCGTTCATAGTTACGCGACAGGAACAGATACAGGAGGATGAAAAAACGCTTGGCCAGACTCTTCTTGAACTGATCCATGGAGCCCGACACATCCATGAGGCAAAACATCACCGCCTGGGTCGTGGGTTTGGGAATCTGGATCCGGTTGCGATAGCGAAGGTCCAGGGTATCGATGAACGGCACCGCGGCAATGCTGGTTTTGAGGCGGCTGACCTCCTCCTTCAGGGCAGTGGTCTCGCTATTTTCTCCTTCCCCGGCCAGGCGCTCTTCAAGCTCGGCCTCCAGTTCACGCAAGCGCCGCCGCTTGCCGGCGGTAAGGGCGATCCGGCGGGCATGGGCCTCCTTGAGGGAACGCAGTATGTGGAGGTTGGGGGGGATGCCATCCTTGCTGTAGCCGGCGGGAACACTTTTCCTGGAAACCACCTGGGCGAGCTTGGTCTTGACCAGATCGGGAAGCTCCAGATCCTCGAAAAAGAATTCCAGGAACTCGTCCCGGGACAGCTCGAACACGAAGTCGTCCTGACCTTCCCCCTGGTTGCTGGCGCGACTGCCCCGTCCCCCCCCACCCTCCGGGCGCGGTACCCGGTCACCAGTGACGAAGTCCTTGTTGCCGGGGTGGACGATCTCGCGCCGCCCCCCCGAGCCATGCTGGAACACCGGCTCGGACAGATCCTTGGAGGGAATGGTCACCTCTTCGCCACTTTCCGTGTCGGTCACCGATCGGCCATCCACGGCGTCCGACACCGCCTTGCGGATCTGACGGCGAAAACGTTTGAGGAAGCGTTGCCGGTTAACAGCGCTCTTGTGCTTGGGATTGAGACGACGGTCGATGATCTGGGACATGCCTGGCTTCCCTCTCTAGGTGGATTTCCTCACCCGCAAGTACCATTCACTGAGCAGCCGCACCTGTTTGGCGGTATAGCCTTTTTCCACCATGCGGTTGACAAAGTCTTCGTGCTTCTTCTTGTCCTCGGCCGACGCCTTGGCGTTGAAGGAGATCACCGGCAGCAGTTCCTCTGTGTTGGCGAACATCTTCTTCTCAATCACTCTCCGCAGTTTTTCGTAGCTGGTCCAGGCAGGATTGTTGCCGCTGTTCTTGGCCCGCGCCCGGAGAACGAAATTGACCACTTCGTTGCGGAAGTCCTTGGGATTGCTGATTCCGGCCGGTTTCTCAATCTTCTCTAGTTCCTCGTTGAGCGCCCGGCGGTCGAAGATTTCCCCGGTATCGGGATCGCGGTATTCCTGATCCTGAATCCAGTAGTCGGCATAGGTGACATAGCGGTCGAAGATGTTCTGACCGTATTCGGCATAGGATTCCAGATAGGCGGTCTGAATCTCTTTGCCGATGAATTCGATGTAACGGGGAACCAGATATTCCTTGATGTAACGCAGATAGCGCTCTTCGGTTTCGGGCGGGAACTGCTCCTGGATGATCTGCTGTTCCAACACATACAACAGGTGGACGGGGTTGGCGGCGATTTCCGAGTGATCGAAGTTGAACACCTTGGAAAGAATCTTGAAGGCGAAGCGGGTCGAAAGCCCGTCCATCCCTTCATCGACCCCGGCGAAGTCCCGGTATTCCTGGTAGGACTTGGCCCGAGGATCGGTATCCTTGAGGTTCTCACCGTCGTAGACCTTCATCTTGGAGTAGATGCTGGAATTCTCGGGCTCCTTGAGCCTCGAGAGGACCGCGAACTGGGCCAGCATCTCCAGGGTATGGGGGGCACAGGGCGAATTCTTGAGAGAACTGTTACGCAGCAGTTTCTCGTAGATCTTGATTTCCTCCGAAACCCGCAGGCAATAGGGAACCTTGACCACGTAGATACGATCGAGAAATGCCTAGTTGTTCTTGTTGTTCTTGAACTGCTGCCATTCTGACTCGTTGGAATGAGCCAGAATGATCCCTTCGAAGGGAATCGCCGGCAGGCCCTCGGTGCCTTTATAGTTGCCCTCCTGGGTTGCGGTCAGAAGAGGATGGAGCACCTTGATCGGCGCCTTGAACATCTCCACGAATTCCATCAGACCCCGGTTTCCCCGGCACAGGCCGCCGGAATAGCTGTAGGCGTCGGGGTCGTCCTGGGAGTATTCCTCCAGCTTGCGGATGTCCACCTTGCCCACCAGCGAGGAGATGTCCTGGTTGTTCTCGTCCCCAGGCTCGGTCTTGGCAATGGCCCGCTGATCGAGAATCGAGGGCCGCAGCTTGACCACCCTGAAACGGGTGATGTCGCCCCCGTACTCATGCAGGCGCTTACTGGCCCAGGGAGACATGATGGGGTTCAGATAGCGGCGCGGGATGCCGTATTCGTCTTCGAGAATCGGGCCATCCTCGTCGGGGGAGAAAAGTCCCAACGGATTCTCGTGAATGGGAGAACCCTTGATGGCGTAGAAAGGCACCTTCTCCATCAGGCTCTTGAGCTTTTCCGCCAGCGAGGACTTGCCGCCCCCCACCGGGCCCAGCAGGTAGAGAATCTGCTTCGCCTCTTCCAAACCCTGGGCGGCATGGCGGAAATAGGCCACGATCTGTTCGATGGTTTCCTCCATGCCGTAAAATTCAGTGAAGGCGGGATAGCGTTTGATGACCTTGTTGGCAAAAATCCGGCTCAGCCGTGGATCCTGGCGGGTATCGACCATTTCCGGCTCGCCAATGGCCAGCAGGAGACGCTCGGCGGGAGAGGCATAGGCACTTGGATCGTCGCGGCAGATGTCCAGGTATTCCTGGAGGGTGTATTCTTCCTCCTGAGTGGTTTCGTAGCGGGTGCGGTAGTGATCGAAGATCCCCATGGGTTCCTCCTCAACAGTTCGGGCTTTATAAAAGTAATAGTAGTGCGTTCATATTCACGCGTTAAGAGAAATTACGCAAATATCGAACCAGAAAAAGAACAAGACAAGGAACAGGCGGCCTTGGACGCTTACGTATTCCTGTGACGCGGGAAATATCCAGAGGTTCCGCCCGGATTGTCAAAAACGCTGACACTGCCAGGTTGAGAAAGACAGAAAAATGACACTCCCAGGAAACCTCCATATCGGTACCTCAGGCTGGCATTACCCCCATTGGCGCCAGCATTATTATCCGCCTGATCTGGCGGCTGACGAATGGCTTGCCTGGTATGCAAGAGAGTTCGACTGCGTGGAGGTCAACAACAGCTTTTACCGCCTGCCGCAGGCAAACACCATCGCAAGCTGGCGCGATGCGACCCCGGCAGGATTCCAGTTCGCCGTCAAGGCGAGCCGCCTGATCACCCACCTGAAGAAACTCAGACAATGCGATCAGGCCTTGCAGAACTTCCTCACACGGATGGCCCATTTCGGCGTCAAGCTGGGGCCCATCCTGTTCCAGCTTCCCCCTCGCTGGCACGTGAATGCGGAGCGGCTGGAAGCCTTTGTGCGATTACTGCCGGGACATCTGCGCTACAGTTTCGAATTCCGTGACCCGAGCTGGCATTGCCCCGCGGTCTACCGCATTCTGGAGGACCACGATATCGCTTTCTGCTTGTATCAACTGGCGGGCCGGACCAGCCCGGAAGTGGTCACTGCGAAGTGGCTCTACATCCGTCTCCATGGTCCCGCGGAAAAAGCCTATTGCGGATCCTACACGAGGGAGGCCCTGCAGGAATGGGCCGACAAGATTCACCACTGGCGTGTTGAGGGTCGGGAGGTGTACGTGTTCTTCGACAACGATCAGTTTGCCTATGCGCCCAGGAATGCCGCCACCCTGAAACACCTCAGCCATGCATGGTAAAAGTCCGGTAGGTGAGCTTGGACAGTTCCTTGTCGATGGCTAGCAGGGAAACCAGGGTGGCGAGCAGCATCGCGGCAACGAAGCCAAAGCCGTAATATTCCGGTCCCAGGCGCAGGGTCAGGAGAGTCAGGAAAGCACTGGCAAGCACCAGGACCAGGCTGATTTTCATGACTTCCAGACGCTTGTCCAGATAGAACAGGATGTTCAGGGCACCCATCAGGATCACCTGGATACCAACACCGATGACGTAGACCTGGAACAGGGACGTGTGGACGGGATCGAGGGAGAAGAATTCCAGCAGCGACGTGCCGCTGGCGATCACCAGCAGGATAGTCATCGACTGGACTTTGACGATATCGAAGATGCTGTCCCGGGCGCTCACGATCATCTCGTCCTGCAAGCGCATCAAGGTGGACAGGGATCCCCCTCCAAGGACCGAACGGTAGTAGTGCTCGTAGGAATCGGCAAACTCCGTTTCCACCCTCATGATGAACACGGCCATCCCCGGAATGATGGTCAAATACGCCAGGAAGATCGGCGTGTCATAAATGGGGGAGTAATATAACCCTCCCAGGACCTTTTTTCCAGCAGGTCCGAGCCAGAATATGATCTTGTCGATCCAGATCCCCAGATTGAACAGGACTCCGGTGGCGAGCAACGAGGGAAATCCCCGTCCCTTTCGAAACAGATCGAACTCGACTAGCTTCGGCGACGGATATTCGCGCCAGATCAGAGCCGACAGTCCCAGCACCAGGATGGCCTGACCAATCGCAAAGGCTGCCAGCAGCCCTTCCTTGCCCCAAGCCTGCAAGTAGTACCCCAACGCCACCGTGATCCCATATCCGAACAGATAGATCAACACGATGAGCCGGTAGTGCTTGAGACCGGTCAACACCATGGTCAGCAGCCATACCAGACACAACTGGGCGAAGGCGGTGATCATCAGCAGCTGGTAGGCGATCGCCACCTCTCTGGAGGTCACCGCGAGAAAGATCACGATCGCCGGCAGCGCAATGGCAAAGGCTGCCAGGACGGCGCCATGAAAATTGGGCAGGATTCTGCCAGGCTGATGCTCGAACAGGCGATCGGCGGTGTAGCGGGTGAAATACAATTGGACTCCGCCGGTGAGAATCAGCGAGAAGGCAATCAGCCAGGTAAGCGTGACCTGGAACTTGCCGATTTCGCTCCCCTCTCTGATCCCCTCCCGGGCCAGGAGACTCAGCACCAGGATGGCGAAGATGGAGATCACCCAGGGGCCGGAGCCGATGACCCCGGCATAGGAATACGCCTGAAACAACCCGGCGTAGGAGTCCTTGTTCAGCAGTTTTCTAAGTTCAAAGCCGATGCCCGCCATGAAATAGCCTCGTTGTAGATGTTGCGGAATTGGTCGACCATCCGGGCTTTGGTGTAATACCGTTCCACCCGCGAGATAGCCACCTGCTGGGCCCGGAACCAGGCTTCGGGATCGGTCATCAGCTCCAGGGCCGCCTCGGCCAATCCTGCCGGGTCGGCGATTCCCACCACCCGTCCCGCCGTCCCCAGGGACCGATCTTCGTCATCCCGGCCCTCGATCAGTTCCCGGCAGGCCCCGACGTCGGTGGTCACACACGGCAGACCACTGGCAAAACCCTCCAGGAGCACCAAAGGCAGGCCCTCGCTGATAGAACTGAGGACCATCAAGCCCACCTTGGGCAGCAGTTCCCCCACCTTCTGAAAACCGAGAAAGCGGACCTTGCCTTCCAGTCCCAGACCATAGACCAGACGCTGACATTCAGCGTAATATTCAGGATCTTCATCCGTCGGACCGACGACCCAGCCCTCGGCCTCCGGCACCCGATTGACCACGGTACGCATGGCCCGGATGAATGTCTTGATATCCTTGATGGGCACCACCCGTCCCAACAAACACAATACCTTGGGAGGGGGATCGGAACGTTGCCCACGCAGGGGGGCAAACCTGGCCACATCGACCCCATTGGGAATGATCCGGGTCTTGCGGGAATCGACGCCGTCTTCGATCTGCTGTCTGCGGGCCCCACTGAACAAGCTGATGACAGGATCGGCACCGTGGTAGGCGAACTTTCCCATCACCTCGAAGAAACGGATCCACAGTTCTCGCAGATGACTGGCCTGGCCCGGGTCCTGGCGAAACAGACCAACGTGTTCGCTGATCCAGTCGGCGGACAACAGGTCGATCCTCCGTTCCTTGGTATAGATACCATGCTCCATCAGGATGTATGGCTTGCCGTGGCGATGTTGCAACAGCGCCCCCAAAAAGCCGGCATAGCCTGTCGAGACACTGTGATAGGCGGCGGCCTGGGGGAGGCGTTCCACCAGCTCAAGCAATGACCACAACGGCTTGTGCAGATTACGCACGGTCCAAAAGTAGTCTATGAACGAGGGATCGGTACTGCGTTCCTGAAAACAGCGGGTGATGAAATCCCACCCGGCCTCGCTATAGTTGAAGATGGTGCGGTTGAAAATATCGCAATGATCACCATACAAATAGGCCAGATCAGGCGGCACCGGACATTCCCCACTCAACAGCCTGGCGACACTTTCGTGGAACTCATCCACGACCCTGAACTTTTCTGGCTCAGGCTCAGCGACCTTCCCGGAGAGCTCCGGGGATTCCTCCTCAAACAGGAACAGTTCCCGGTAAAAGACCACATTGGGAGGAATTTCATAACTCTTGTCCTCGTAGTCCTCCCGGCGGCTGCCGATGAAAATCACCGAGAAACGGATCTCCGGCATCTCCTCGATGATTCGCTCGACCCACTCGGACACCCCCCCACGGACGTAGGGATAGGTCCCCTCCAGAATGAGCATCAGAGTGTCATCCAGTTCGGCTTTCATAGGGGGACTCCCAAAAGGCATAGATGGATTTCAACCGCAAAAGGTATTTCAGGGAGGGGGACTTGCATAAATAGCCACGCACCTGATCCAACCTCCCCTCACGAAAGGCGAGTTCCGCCAGAAAAGGGGCGATCCTCGAAGGTGAGCCATGGAGCCGTTCTGCTTCCTTGAAAGCCTCGAGGGCCGGCCCATGGGCATCGAACTGTAACGCCAGCCGGGCCTGGAGGATCTTCAGGGCCACGTCATGGGGGCGTAATTCCAATGCCAGCTGGACATGGAACGATGCCTCGTCGCGGTGGAATCGATGCAGGTCCTCTTGACTGAGCGCCTGATAGATCAACTCCCAATGGAGAAAAGCCTTCTCTTTGTGAAGGCGGGCCAACAACACGGGGTCACTATTCTGATTCAGGTGTTCATTGATGAGGTGCATCAGCTCGAGCACATGTTTCTCACGCCGCTCCAACATACTGAAGGACAACATTCGAAGATAGTCGCTGCGATGATTCAGGGCCTGCCGGAGTACCTGCGTGTCCGAAGGATGATTGTGATGGTCCAGCACCAGCAATGCTTCTTCGGCACTGCGTTCCGCCCCCCCCTCTCCGAGCAAGCGTTTGACCACTCCGCCGGCACTGAAGCGGGTGATTTTCAAGGGCTGTCGCGGGGCATATTCGGGGATATCGAACAATTCTGGAATCGGATTGGGTGCCCCTGCTCCCAGATAGGAAAATACCACCACAGCCGGCACCAGCAAAAGCGGACCCAGGACGGGCACCCCACCCCCCAATACCAGGAGAAATCCCATCTCGCTGGTACTCCATGGGCGGCCGGAGATCCGGCACAACAACCCTGTCACGCCGGCACTCAGGATTGCCAGGAATAAATTCCCCCCCAGCAGCAGCGCCAGTGTCTTCCAGCCGGCACCGGCGAACCACCATTGAGGATCGGTCAGAAATATCAAGGGTTCAGGCACGATTCGAATCCTGCAGGTCGGGCGCTGGGGCTGACATCAGGATCGCACCCAGCCATTCCTCCAGCCCGCCAATCGGCACCAGGTCGAACCCAATCTGCAACCCCAACGACTCGGAAGTTGCCCGAAAACGCTGCTTCATCAGGTCCGAGAAACGCTGGCTGAATCCTTCCGCACCCACGGCCCGGGTCAGAGGCATCAACTTCAGAACCGTCTCATTTCCATGGGCATCCTGGTAACGCCAGTGGAGATCGAGTCCCCGCCTGCTTCTTTCCAAAACCCCCAGAATCTGGGTCTGCCTGGTTCCCGCTGGAACAGTGATGTGAACCAACACAGACTGCAGCGCCAGACGCTGTCTGAGATGGGACAGTTTCAACAACTCGCGCGCGAATCGGGGGGGGCACGTGGGCAAGGAACGGCGCAGGGCAAGGCTTTCCTCGAAGGCCGACAGCTCATCCGCGAAGTATTGCAGGATCGCCTTCGCCATCATCAGATTCTCTTCGTTCAAAGCCAGAAAAGGCATATCCCTGATCACCAGCAGACCCAGCAAGCGGTTCCCTGGGGCCTCCACCGGAATCACCGCAAGGTAGTCACTGACATTCTCGGCGATGATCTGGCTCACCGGATAAAACGCATTGGTCCCTTTTTCCAGTGCGGCCACCACCAACGGATCGTGCAGATTGAGCCGAGCTCTGGGGCCGATGACAACCGCGGGCTCGGGGGCAAAACGGTCACCCTCCAGGGGATGAAAAGCCATCGCCTCCATACGGGTGTAATGGGCGAGTAGCACCAGCAGGGACTGGGCGGCCTCCCCCCTCAAGGACGCCTGTTCCCGGTCGATCAGCTGGCGCAGGTCTTCGAAGGCATTACGCAAGGTCGCCGGCTGAGTGATCAGGTTCTGCTCGAGGATGTCGTGGGACAAGCGGGTAATGTAGAAATCCCGGGTCAAGGCATCGAGACGCTGTTCACTGTACTGCTGGAGAACCTGTTGGCGAGCGAAACGCTTCTCCCACAGGTCACTGAACTGGCCGCAGATCATGGTGAGCAGCAACCCTCCGAGGAACTGCTCGCGCGGCCAGATAGCGGGCAGCCCGCCGGTGTGACTGAGAACCACAAAGGCGGCCACGAACACCCCCGCCGCCACCAGCCCGGCCACCAGGCCGTATCGCAACGTCACCAGCACCGGCGCCAGCCAGATCCAGGGAAAGCGATCTCCCGCAAACATTCCTTCAGGCTCAAGCCAGTAAGCGATGGCCAGTGCCAGCAACGGCAGGATGATGACTTCCGCCCACTGCCACATCACCCGTCCGGAGCGACCCATGGAAGCGGCAGGAGACGACATCAGGGCACCAGCAGGCGTTCGATCAGGTCGTCCAAGGCCGACTGGGAGAGGACCCCGACACTCTGCCAGTAGCGCCCGAAAAGACTGGCAGCCCCCCGCCACACCCGCTGACCGCTGGACATATCGATCAGCTCCAGGGTCAGGGAGACCGCGGGTTCCCCTTCAAGGCCCACCTTGTAGCGCCATTCCTCGACTGACCCGGCAACCAGATAGCGAATCCCCTGTTTTCTGGCCCATGCCAGCTCCTCCTCATGAACCGCTGCCACCTGACCTAGTGGCAGCGACTTTGCCGGCGGCGGAGGAAGACTCACCTGGGCGATCCCGTGGCCTTGCAACAGGGCTGCGGTCAACTTCTGGGCCCGCTGACCAGCGAAGGGGACCGTAGTATGGTTGGCAAAGGACACCACCCCCCACGACGATCCGCTATCCAGTTCCACAGCGGGACTGGTCTTGATCCGGGTGCTGCCGCAAGCATCGAGAAGCAAAAACAACGGCACCAAGGCCATCAGATATAATAGATTGATCGGTTTCATTGTCGTAATCCCCCCTTGGCATCTCATCAAGTCAAAAAAACAACCGGTACTGCAACCCTGCCCCCCAGGAATCGGTCAACACCCCCTGCCCCCCTTCGACCCGCTCTGCATACAACTGCAGATGGTCAGGCCCCAGCAACTGGGTGGCCAGCCCGCCACGAATGCTGCCTCCGAACCGATTGACGGAATGCCAGGTAGCGGCAACCGAAACGAACGGGCTGAAGCGGGGCGTCCAGCTGAACTCGACGTCGGTGTCGAAGTCCAGGGCCAGCGTCAGCTGGGTATAGTCCTGGGGAATGATGAATGTGGCATCGGCCGCATTACCTGCCGGGACATGGCGAACGAGCCGCTGGGGAAGCCTGCCGCTGTCGGAAAACTGGTGCCACATCACCTCGCTGCGAATCGCCAGTTGGGGGGCGCGGGCCCGCCACAACCAGCGATAGCCGGCATCGAGAAACACTCCCCTGCCCAGATCATGCTCCTGGGCATCCACGAACCAGCGCTGGCCCACCCTTCCATACCATTGATGGCGCTCATTCAGGGAATAGGCGAACCGTCCCGAGACCTCCCGGGCCGAACCGGCAAGAAACAGTTGCACGCTTTCCTGATTACGCTCTCCACTAGCCACCTTGAACCCCAGGTTGAGGTGGGACGAGAAGGGCCACTGATGTTCCAGCCCCAGGGCCAGGTGTTGCCCGTTGGCCTCGAGTACTCCTCCCTGGAATCGGGTCACCCCGAAGCGGTGACGGAAATCCAGCTGAAGCAGATAGCTCGCGGGTTTGGGCTCCCCCCGCCGCCACACTTGCGGGTCGAGATCGATCGCAGCCACTTGATCCATCAGAGCTCGCATCCTCAGCCGGGGCGACACCTGACCCTGAAGGTCCAGCAGCAGGCGCTCCCAATGACCACCGCCCTGGAGATTGTCGGAACGCAACCCCACCCCTGCGGCCCCGGCCTGGAGCAACGCCGATTCCTTGAACTGATTGAGCAGGCGCCAGTCCCTGGGAACCTGGTCGAGACGCTCGAAGGCGTGGCTGGCGGCCCAGGGTTCCAGGTGCCATAAACGGGCCGCCGAAACCATGTCCCGGCGGGGCAAACGCTCCAGATCCCCATCGAGCAGATGGACAATGGTGTCACCGTCGGTCTCCTGCAGGGCTTGGGTGAGATCCGCCCAGGGGGGCCGGGAGTGCCGCTGCCAATAAGCCTTGAGATACCAGAAACGCTCCAATTCATTGCTGTTCTCGGCGAAACTCCAAGCCAACACCAGGTCCCGCCGCCGCTCATTGTCAGACGTGTGGGTATCGGTCAGCAAGCGTAACATTTCAGCAGCGTTGCGGTCTCCCTGACCGAACCGCTGGAGAAGCCGGAGCAATGCGAAACGTTGGTCCCCATTCCGGAACGCCCGGCCCTCTGCCAACAACTGGCGGGTATAGACTCGCCATAGCATCGCTTCCTGCGGCCGTTCCGCCTGATCCAACAGATCGGTATAACCGAGCAGCCACAAGGGATCGGTCTGATGTTTGGCGACCACCCTGCGGGCGTAGAGCAGTGCCTCCTCGGGGCGATCCAGGGCGGTCAGGAGCGCCACCAGTGGCTCGACCAGACCGGGCTGCCGGGATGCCTTATGGCGCAAGGCAGGCAGCCAGGGTCGCAAGCGCTGGTAATGGCCACTACTCATCACCAGCCAGAAATAATCCAGCCATAACTCCTGATTGTCAGGCCAGCGTCGCATCGCCTCAGCGAGCAAAGTCTGCACCTGCTGCCGTCTTCCATGGCGCCGATGCCAACGAATCAGACTGAAATAATAGAGGGGATAATTGCTAAGCTCAGGGAGCGGGTGAAGCTGCAATTGCGCCATCACTTTATCCAGTAACCGCCCGCTTTCATCTTCACCGGCTACGGACAACAAGAGCATCGCGGAATGCACATCCGGCTGGCGTTGCCACAGCCTCATGGCCATCTGAAAGGCTTCCTCGATATGCCGCTCTTCCAGCCCAAGATCAACCATTCGTGCTATCTGCATCGCTGACACTTGGGGATGCAGCAGAACCAGGCGCCGGAAATTGGCGTAATCCTGCTGGAGCCAGGCCAGCTCAAGATAGAGCTGGAGAAGATCTTCGGGCCACGTTTGCAAATCGGATTCATGACGGCTGATCAAGCCATATGCAGCCCCGATGCGGCCATGGACATATTCGATCAGGGCCAGCCGCAGAAGCCCCCGGGCATCCCCGGGAACCCGTTGGAGAAGAAGGGCAAGCGCCTTGCGCTCTTCCCCGGGCCTGTCCAGATACCGGTAAACGTGGGCCAGTTCAGCCAGACATGCAGGGGTTTTGCGCCGCAACCCGCAATCCTGGAGAACATCGATTGCCTTTTCCGGTTCACCGGCCACGCCATAGGCCCTGGCCAACCGCAGGAGAAGTCCCGGCTGATGGGGGTATTGACGGAGTTTCGAGCGATAGACGTAGACCAGTTTCTCAGGGTCGTGGAGAATCCGGGCCAACTCCTCGGTTTCTCCAAGTGCCTGGGGATCTCCGAGCCGTGCCGCGGCATAATAATGCGCCAGCGCCAGACGGCTTTTCCCCTGCCACCTAGCCGCCAGGGCAACCCGGCGATGCCATTCCAGGTCAGCGGGAGCATTTTCCACCGCCTTGAGGGCAACCGCCAGGGCATCCTTCAATGCTCCCGCCTGAATGAAGGTATCGTAGGCCAGAAGATAATCATCCTCCCGATAGGGTGCGGTCGGCTGCGGCAGCTCCCCGGCCCGGGCGGGGACAGCGACAGCCAGCAGAAAGATCAGGTGGAACAGCCGGCGCATCGACTCTCCTGTTCCGGGATCCCCACCAACAACCGGGCAAAGTGGACGGCACAGGCCGGCTCAGCCGCCTGCAGCGCCAGGCTGGTCATGAAACGGTACACCTCAGGCCCGCTGGCAACGTGGGGCAGGAGACCACAAGCCAGTTTCAGGGCCGCCCGCGAATCACCGGAGGCGAGCCTCGCCGCAACCACTGACCTGAATAATCTTCTTTGCTCTCCAGGGGGAAGGTCAGCATCGAGAAGCCGCTGATAAATCTTCTCGCCGAGTTTCTCATCTCCGAGAGAAAGGACTGTATTCAACAAGCGTTTCATCGCCCCTGGCGTTTGCTGGGTACCATTTATCAGTCTGGCCAGGGCATTTTTAAATTCTTTCCGACGAGCCGGACCTGCTTGGAAATAAGCCCTTTCCAGAGCAGTCAGATAGAGATCCAGTCGTGCCGGAGTATCCACCCCGATTTTCTCCACGGTTTCCATGGCTTCCCGGTAGCGGCCGGCAGACACCAGGCCCTTGGCCAGTTCCAGGGAGTACACGGCGTTTTCGGGATGTTCCTCCACCAGTAACCGCAGATACGCCAGTGAGGCCACACCGGATGGCTCTTCCTGCACCAACAGTCGATCCAGCATCCTGGCAGGCATCAGCCACACCAGGGCCGTCACCACCATCACCACCAGTCCGAGAAGCAGACCGGAGGATGCGAAGCGGCGGGCATTCAGGTCATCGGCAGCGGAAGGTGAACTCGGCACGCGTGCCGGTAAAACGGTATTGCGTTTCACCTGAAATTTCCTGTTGTCGTATGGGTTTTGGCCTGATCACCGGGGAACATCCCTTCGCCCGTTTCCAACGAACCTCCAGGGGCACCGCACCCCTGAGACTCGCCCGCACCTCCCCTGCCCGCCAGACATAGCGTTCGACGGTTCCGTTGGATGAAATCACGTAGGGCGCGGGAGAGGTCTGTTGCCTGAATGTCAATCGGGCCTCGGCCCCGGGAACCAGATGGATATAACGCTCGCAATTCGCCGCGGGACGATAACCGGCGATCCCCCTGCTGGCCCGCAGATCCACCCCCCCAAGGGCCATGGGTGAACGCAATGTCAGCGCCTCTCCATACTGGCGGACGACCCAATGATCCCTTTCGCGGGCAATGACCAGATGCTCGAAATCCAACGCCGAACGGATATAGGCAGAGGTACGCAAAGGATGCACCCGCTGTCGTGACACCCAGCGATAGACCTCTCTGAGGGCCTTGAGGGAGGCTTCCCTCTCTCCGGAATAAAAATGATAGTAGATATTGATGGGCTTGAGTCTCCGCGGGGTTCCGGTCAACTTGAAGGTATCGATCACCCGCCTTAAGCCATAGAAGGGCCCCCGCCACAGATTGGTGAAATCGTTCTCATTGGCCATCGGGGCAAACACCTGAAAATACCCGCCTTTCCAGAGACCGTTACTTCCCACCAGCATCAGCGAGGGCTCGGCTTTCGTCACCGTGCTTCCACCGCCATTGATGTTGAGCAAGCCGGCATCATAAGCCGCCTTCAGACTGACAATACCGGGATCGGTATCCCCCGACCAGGCAACCACCCTGACTTCTTTTCCCGGTGGGAATACCAAACGGTTCAATAAACTGGCTGATCCGGCAGTTTCCCTTACCGGATCGAACTGGTAGCCTGGAATAGGCAGGTTGTAATGAGCGGCCCCTTTTTTCTGTTTCCGCACCGGCCGCCCTTTGCTTCTCCGCAACCACCGATTTTCCAGAGCCCGCCAGTCAAAGGGGTGGGAATAGGTATGAGTAGCGGCCTCGATCCAGGGGAGACGGGCGATTCGTCTGGCGATCTGCCGAAGTTGTGGTGCCAGCCCGGGATAGACGCCGTCATCAACCAATTCACCGGCAATGAAGGCGACCGCCGTGGGCCAATGGTAACGGCGCAGGATCTCCTTTTCCACCACTTCGCTGGAAAATTGGCCTGCATACTCGGGGACCAGGGTGCGATTCGCCATTCCATCCCCATCGATATGCACCGTCACCACCCGGCGGCCGCTCCGGGTGGTGATGTCCGGCCAGGGAGCCACGGGTCGCTTGAGAGCTTCGGCGAAGAAGCGGAAGGGATTGAGGATCCAGTGAGCATGGGTTCCCGCCTCCGGCAAGGTGATCTCGTGGAAGACATTGGGGTCGAGCACATAGCCTCCCCAAGGGGTGATAGCCGCGGCATCCTGGAAGTTTCCCTGATTGTCACTGAGCCTGAGCAACACGCTTCCCGACTGCGAACGAAGAGGGAAAAATTCCAGCTTATCAACGACAGGTCTCATCTCGAAGCCGAAGAAATCAGGATCGGCCTTGGCAACCTTGACTATGCCCTCGATTTTCTCGGAGCTTGACCTGGCCAGGCCAAATGGCTGCAGGTGGTAATCATCAGTGGGAAAACCAAAATCCCCTAAAAAAACTACCGGCACCCCCTGTTTGCGCTGAGCCACCAGCCAGCGCGACACCCGTTCGCCATCTCCACCCAGCCTACCCCCGAACCAAGTGACAATGCCGGCATAGCTACCGGTCAAGGGCTCCCCGGGCAAAAGTTGTTCGACATTATGGGGCCTCACCGAATAACCAAGATAATTCAGAGGAACACTGAAACTGTTGATGGGTAGACTGAAATAATCATTGAGCAGATTGCCTTGGTATAGAACCATCACCTTACGCGGCATTACCTCTATCAGCCCCACGCCAAGCATGTTCAATTCCCCGTTGCTCACCCAGGGGATGAATCCCTTCTTGTGGATACGCTTGGCAAGGCTTCTGGCCTGCTCTCGTTCTCCCGGTGGAAGATAATCGATCACGATCACCTCCAATCCCAGTTCCCGGGCCTTCTGCAATCGTTTCAGCAGCCAGGCCCGCTCTTCCCCGGCTACCGGTTCATAACGGTGGCGGGACTCGTTCCAAGCGTGGTAAAGGGATTCGGCGGCCAGCGCATCGATGTGGACAGCGACCCTGTCGAGAATGGTAAACCCCCGATTGATGATCAGATGAACCTCGGGAAAACGGGCCTTGAGCGCTTCTATCAACTTGACCAGTCCTTCCTGGTGGCGTCTGCGGTCGGTTTCGTTGTGGCTGATCCATTGATAGGAATCGAGGGTATCGAGAAAGAATCCCCGGTAACCACTTTCCCAGAGAGGGGAAAAGATATGATCGAGATAATATTGTCGGCAGATAGGCAAGGATTGATCTATGATCCTGCTATGCCACACCGGATTGGTTCCTGCCAGGCAAGGGGCTGGCAATTTCAGCTCCGTTTCCCTGTGTCGATCCTGTTCCCCCACACTGACGTAGGCGAACAGGCGGGTGTTTCCAGTGGCAAAAGTGAGGGGATCCACTTCGGCATCCGGCTGGACGATCACCCAGTCGAAGTCCCGCAGATCGTCCAAAGGTGGCTTGGCACTGTAATGGAAGGCCACCGCTGGCGAAGAAGCTGAAGCAGCCTCTTGCCACCCAGTGATCAGAAAGGCGAGGATGGCACAAAGATACCGATGTGCGCTGAAGAATTTCAATTCGAAGGGTCCATCCTTGCTTCTGGGGCCTCAACACCTGAGGACGTCGTCAGGAACCCGTACTGAATTTGCGATGTGGGTTAAAGTGTCATAAGCTCGCAATAAAATCAAGAGGAAGGTGAAGCGGCGCTTATGCAGATAGAGATTACAAAACATCAGGATTGGACAGTTCTGCATATTCATGAACCCCGTCTCGATGCCCACAACTCCAGTGAATTGAAAGACGCCATCCTCAAACAACTGGAAACCGGGCAGCACCGCCTCCTCATCGATTTGAAGGAGGTGCGGTTCATCGACAGTTCCGGGCTCGGGGCACTCTTGTCCGGTTACAAGAATGCCAACCTGCACCAGGGCTCCCTGGTTCTGGTGGGGCCGCAGCCGCGGGTAAAATCCATGTTTGAGCTGACCCGTCTCAACCGGGTGTTCGAAATCTATCAGGATGTGGACGAGGTGACCAACACCGGTGACGCGCATGACCTCCCCTGAAGACATCCAGGTGGACATCGTCGTCCCCAACCAGACCCGTTATCTCAGCCTGATCGGCAATATTGGCGAAGCCATCGCCCGGGAACTGGACAGGTATCAGGGAAACCGGGAAACGCTGGCTTATCATCTGAACCTGGTACTCACCGAAGCCATGACCAATGCCATCAAACATGCCCATCATCTCAATTCCAGCAAGACGGTCAGGGTCAGGATCCATATCGAACACGACGAACTGTGCATCGAGGTCTTCGACCAGGGCCAGGGCTTCGACCTGGAGGAACTCCCTCTCCCGGAGCCGGACTCGCCGGTGGAACACGGCCGCGGGCTGTTCCTGATCCGGACCCTGATAGACGAGGTCGACTACCGCCGCGGCAAGGACACCAACGTATTGATCATGAAGAAGAAACTACGCTGATATGGACTGGGATCAGGCACTGGCGAGGAAAATCGGTCCTGAAGCGGCCTCCCGTTACCGTCGGGCTTTCAATCCCGAATACCAACGGGTCACTCCCCCGGACCTGGCAGCCCATGACATCGATCATATCGACCAGCTGATCCGCCACGGGGGGGATACGGTTGCCCTGTGGCCCGGAACCCCGGATCACCCGACCTGTCTGCGCTTCTACAGCAGCACTTTCCGCTATCTGGATGAATGGTTACCCCCCCTGCGCAACCTGGGCCTGCGGGTGAACGACCAATCCTGCTTCCGGGTCACCGTTCCGGAAAGCACGGAAGGGGTCATCCACATCCGCTGCTTCCAGATCGAGGTGCCGGGGGACAATACGGTCATCAGGGAAACCCAGCGGGATATCGTCGATCTCCTCAGCGCCCTGCTCGCCGGCAAAACCGAGGACGATGCGCTCAACGGACTGGCCCTGAAGGCCCGTCTGTCGTGGCGCCTCGTCGATGCAGTACGGGGATACCGGAACTATCTCCTGCAACTGCCGGGACACATCCGCCAGGATAGTTTCCATCGCATCCTGCTCGGCTATCCCGAAATCACTTCGCTCCTTGGGAAGTACTTCCTGACCCGCTTCGACCCCGACCTGCCTTTTACCACCCTGGAAGAACGGGAAGAGGAAGGACTGCTGCCCCTGCGCATGGAACTGCAACAGGCTTTGGAGCCCGTCTCCGACATTCATGCCGACCGCCTCCTCAGAACCCTGTTCAACCTGATCGATTCCAGCGTCAGGACCAATTTCTTCCGCCCCGGGGCCGAGTCCCGCTTCGCCTTCAAACTCAGCAGCCTGGGTGTCATCGCCATGCCGGCGCCCCGCCCCTTGTTCGAGATCTACGTCCACGGTCAGGTAATGGAGGGCATTCACCTGCGGGGAGGCAAGGTCGCCCGGGGCGGAATTCGATGGTCCGACCGGCACGAGGATTTCCGCACCGAGATCTGGGACCTGATGCGCACCCAGATGCTCAAGAACGCATTGATCGTCCCCCAGGGCGCCAAGGGCGGATTCATCATCAAACCTAACGGAAAGGATCTCCAGCGCACCCCTGACGACGCCTATATCTTGTTCATGCAGGCGCTTCTTGATCTGACCGACAACCTGGCAGACGGCCAGCCGGTCCATCCTCCCCGGGTTCTCTGCTACGACGGGGACGACCCCTACCTGGTGGTGGCCGCGGACAAGGGTACCGCCCATTTGTCCGACACCGCCAACCAGGTGGCGGAACAATACGCTTTTTGGCTGAGCGACGCCTTTGCCAGTGGCGGCTCCCGGGGCTATGACCACAAAAAACTGGGTATCACCGCGAAGGGTGCGTGGGAATGCGCGCAGCGTCATTTCTACGAACTGGGGCGCAGCCTTGAGGGCGATATCGTCTCCGTCATCGGCATTGGCAGCATGGCCGGTGATGTGTTCGGCAACGGGATGCTGCTATCGCGGCGGATCAAACTCAAAGCAGCGTTTTCCGCTGATTTCATTTTTATCAACCCCGACCCCGATCCAGAACGTTCGTTCGAGGAAAGGTTGCGACTGTTCCAGGCTTCATCCGACTGGGATCAGTACGATACCACTGTTTTGTCTGCCGGAGGAGGAATCTGGCCACGCAAGACCAAAAACATCCCCGTCCCGACCCAGGTCCAGCGATGGCTGGGCATCCGTCACCGGCAACTGGATTCGGAAAGCCTGATTCGACACATTCTCACGGCCGAAGCCGATTTATTCTGGCTCGGAGGCATCGGTACATACGTCAAGGCTAGTGACGAAAAACACCGCGAGGTGGGTGATCCCGGCAACGACTCGGTGCGGGTGGACGCCAATCAGCTCAAAGTCAGAGTGGTGGCGGAAGGGGCCAATCTCGGCTTTACCCAGAAGGCAAGGATCGAATTCGCCCTGGGGGGAGGAAAAATCAACATGGACGCCATCGACAACTCCGGAGGCGTCGATCTTTCCGACCATGAGGTCAATTACAAGATTCTGTTACGCCAGGCCGCCTCGTCGGGCTGTCTGAACGACCGTACCGCCGAAGACTGGCTGGCTGATCTGGCGGATGAAGCGGTCACCAGAGTGCTCAACCACAACCAAGGCCAGAGCCTCTGCCTGTCTTTGGAAAGGTTGCGTTGTCAGCGCAACCCCACGGCCTTTCTGATGCTGGCCGACAAACTCGAAAATGCCGGGCTGCTGAATCGGGAGGCGGAAAGCTTTCCCCTGCACGACGAAGTCCTGACCCGTTCCGACTGCGCCCTGAGCAGACCAGAACTGGCGGTATTGCTGTCCCTGGCCAAAATGCAATTCAAACAGGCCCTCCTGGAACGGCCACAGTTCCTCGCCCAGCCATTCCTCAAGGTATCGCTGCAGCGTTATTTTCCCGCTCCCTTGCGCAGCCAGTGCCATGACGAGATATGCGCTCACCCCCTGGCAAAAGAAATCACCGCCACCAGCCTGGGAAATTACATCATCGACCGTACCGGAGCCACCTTTCTCACCTGGATGGAAACTCTCCCGGGTCCCCTGTTGGAACAGTCCATCGGCCTCTATCTGGTCTTCAACGAGGCCCTGGAAACCGCTTTTCTGCGCAAGATGCTGCTGAACCTCCAGGAGAAATTACCCAGCACCCGTTTATATCAATTGCTGTTGCGCCTGGAAGACGGTCTGGAGGCCTGCTGCCGCTGGTTTCTCGCCCGCGGCAGGCGGCTCTGGCCTGAGGTGGAAACCATTCAGAACTGCCGAGAGTTCATCCAGCTCTATGAACAGCATTTCGCCACCACGGACGAAAAAGAAGTGGCCCATCTCCAGGCCGAGGGGCTTGCTGACAGCGAGGCGAGGTGGCTGGCCCTGTTCCTCCAGTTCGACGAATTCCCCGTAGCGATACAGTTGGCTCTGGACAGCGACAACCACGCCAACACCATTCAAACCTTCCGCACCGTCTCCCAGTTCCTGGACCTGCCCGACACCCTGACCCAGTTGGCCCAAGTACCCGCCCGCTCGGACTGGGAGAGTCATCTCAAGTATGCCTTGTCGGAGCGTTTCCGCGGCGCGGCTGCCACTCTCACCGCCAATCTGCTCTCCAGGGAATCCGATGTCGGACTGGTCTGTACCGGACCCACTTGTTTACAGAAATTCAGTAAATATCAACGCCTGCGCCGGGAACTGGAACGCACCACCAACCTCGACCTGCTGTCCTTTGCCACTCTGGCCTGCGAACTGGAGGGGATGATAGAGGCAATGGAGTGATTCAAACCGAGCCGGAAATGAGCTGGGGATTTGCCTCCTTCAATTCCTCATGAAGGACAATCTGACCCATTACCGCGGAGGCTTGGGAGAGGGGAGAGGGCATTGGTTTTCGAGACGCCGTAAACCCCTCCCTGGGGGCTCGGCATCGGCCATCCAGGCCGCTGACGTTCTCCAACCAATGCCCCTTCCCCTCTGGGGTATTTTCCTTCGTCGGGGTGAAACGAGAGGTTCATTAGATTACCGTGAAAGTTAAAGGAGACCGGGATGAGGGAGAGGAACATGGCAAGCGCATCGCCTCTTTCATCTACTGTGGTGGAAGCAAGCGGTTTATGATAGTTATCGTGACAGACCAGGAGCAAGATACCCGAGGGAGATAAAGAGAAAAAACCAACAACACAGGAGGAGCTAAGATGAGGCGTCATATTTTGTTTATGATGAGCGCGTACTGCAGTAGTGTATTCGCTCAGGTAACTTCCTGTCCCGAGATGACCGTGTTCACTGCCCCGGCCATCAAAGCCTATCGGGCCAGGGGTGTCGGCTGTACCCCCATCCACAGCAGCAAGGTCACACTTCCGCAAGGGGTAAAACGGTTGAGATTCCACAGCATCACGAACTGCCGGCCTTTTCCTACCCTGCCGCCATTCTGTGAAATCGACTCTCAACAAATCTGGGAGGCAGACCACGATGGTGATTGCAAGGTGAATGTGGAATGGCTCGTCAATCAGGATTACGGCGCCGAGTGCAGCGCCAGCGATCACTGAAAGATACCCCAGGGGGGCTGAATGTTAACCGTGGCGATTACTTGCCGATACAGAATTCGGAGAAGATCCTGCCCAGCAGGTCGTCGCTGGTCACTTCCCCGGTGATCTCTCCCAGGGTCTGCTGGGCCAGGCGCAGGTTTTCGGCGGCCAGCTCCAGAACCTGACCGTCCACCAGTTCACCATGGGAGAGTTCCAGGTAATCATAGGCCCGGGTCAGGGCATCGAGATGGCGCCGGCGGGCGGAGAGAACATCCTCGGCTTCGGCATCGAAACCCATGATCTGCTTGAGATGGGCACGGAGGAAATCCAGACCTGCACCGGTCCTCGCGGACAAGTGAATCACCGGCCCCTCCGCAGATTCTTCCAGGCGGGGAGGTTCACCGGTCAGATCGATCTTGTTGTGAATCCGGGTGACCGGTAGCGATGCCGGCAGGCTGGCCAGCGCCTCCCCGGCCCCCATCGGCTGGCTGGAATCGAGCACCAACAGAATGCGGTCGGCCTTGTGCATCGCTTCCCTGGCCCGCCGCATCCCTTCCCGCTCGATGGGATCACCACCTTCTCTGAGTCCCGCCGTATCGATTACGTGAAGAGGCATTCCGTCTATCAGCACCCGCTCCCGCAAGACGTCCCGGGTGGTCCCTGCGATGTCGCTGACGATGGCGCTGTCCTGTTCCGCCAGGGCATTGAGCAGGCTGGATTTACCGGCATTGGGAGGACCTGCGATCACCACCGTCACTCCTTCCTCCAACAGCCGTCCCTGGCGGGCACTGGCCTGCAGTTGCCGCAATGCCGAGAGGATTCTTTCGAGCATGGCACGGATGTCCGCCAGGGCCAGCATATCGATCTCTTCATCGGCGAAGTCGATTGCCGCCTCCACGTGTACCCGCAACCGGGTGATCGCCTCCACCAGCCCATGGACCCGCTGGGAAAATGCCCCTTCGAGGGATCGCTGGGCCGCCCGCACCGCCTGCTCGGAAGCGCCTTCGATAAGTGATGCCACCGCTTCGGCTTGGGTCAGGTCCAGTTTGCCATTGAGAAATGCCCGCTGACTGAATTCCCCGGGAAGCGCGGGCCGGGCTCCCAGCTGAAACAAGCGTTGCAACAGCATTTCGACGATCACCGGACTGCCGTGACAGAATAGCTCCAGCATATCTTCACCGGTATAAGAGGCGGGTCCAGGAAAGAACAGGATCAGCCCCCGATCGATCGGCTGCTGATCGCCGTCGAGAAAAGGGAGTAGATGAGCATGGCGGGGAATCAGCTTCTCTCTTCCGGTGAGGGCGGGAATGAGTGCCTGGAGACCAGCGCCGGAAACCCGCACCATCGCCACTGCCCCCCGGCCGGGGGGGGTGGCGAGGGCGGCAATGAGTTCGTCTGTGGGAATCAAGTGTTCGAGGTGCCCTCGATCTGACGGTTGATCACCCATTGCTGGATGATGGACAGGGTATTGTTGACCACCCAGTAAAGCACCAGTCCGGCCGGAAAGAAGGCGAAGAACACGGTGAAGATCACCGGGAACATCTTCATTACCTGGGCCTGGACCGGATCGGTCGGGGGCGGACTGAGCTTCTGCTGGATCCACATGCTGACCCCCATGAGCAATGGCAGCACGAAATACGGATCCTTCGAAGTCAGGTCGGTCAACCACAACAGGAACGAGGCCTGGCGCAATTCAACGCTTTCCACCAACACCCAGTACAGGGAAATGAAAACGGGAATCTGCACCACGATGGGAAGGCACCCACCGAGGGGATTCACTTTCTCCTCCCGGTAGAGTTTCATCAGCGCTTCCTGGTATTTCATCTTATCTTCACCGAAGCGCTCCTTGAGCGCCTGCATCCGGGGTTGCAATTTACGCATCTTGGCCATGGACTTGTAACTGGCTGCGGACAAAGGAAAGAACAACGCCTTGATCACCACGGTGGTACAAATGATCGCCCAACCCCAGTTGCCGAAGAAGGAATAGAACTTCTGCATCAGCCAGAAGATCGGCTCGGCGATGAAGGTGAATATGCCGTAATCGACCGTCAGCTCCAAGCCTGGGGCCACTTCCTTGAGGACATTCTGCAATTTGGGGCCGATGTAATAGCGCACCGCGAAATGACGCGTCTCACCGGGCGCAACGCGGAATTCCGGCGAATAGGAGCCAACGATATAGATCTCTTCCGGCAGCGACTTGGTATAGAAATGATTAATCTGGGCCTCCGGGGGCAGCCAGGCAGCGATGAAATAATGCTGGGTCATGGCACACCAACCGCCTTCGGTCTCCCAATTGCGCGGCAGCTCTTCAATTTCGCCGAATTTGATCTTTTCATAGGGATCGTCGGCGCTGTGGCAGGCCACGCCGGTGAAAGTCCGGATGAAGGCATTGTCCCGCGATTTGGTGGGCCGTTTGCGTTTCAACTGGCCATATTGACGGGCGGTCCAAGGTACCTGGGAAAGGTTGTGGACCTGGTAATCGATTTTCACCTCGTAACTTCCCGGTTCGTAGACGAAGGTCTTGATCACCTCGACTTCATCACCATGCCAGATCAGCGGCACCTTCAATGCCTGACCTTCCTGCATGACGTAGGTTTCGCCCTGAGCCTGCCAGAGAACGGTATGCTTGGGAGCGATGTGCTCGTCTCCCAGGAAACCGGTCTGGGTGATGAACAGTTTTTCCAGATCCGGGGTGAGCAGTCGTACCGGTTCCTCAGGTTTGTCCTTGACCACCGGATATTTGAGCAGATCCACCGCCTGGATATCCCCACCGGCCAGGCTGATCTCGGCGCGAATGACATCAGTCTGGACGGTCACCCTGGCGGCTTTGAGCTGCTCCTTCGTCGCGGCGACTTGAGCCCCGGTGTCTTTGCCGGGAGCCCCTGGCAGAGCTTTTGCCTTGGATGCCTGGGGCTGAAGCGGAGCTGGCTTGGGTCCATAATCGTGCTGCCAGGCCTCCCATAACATGTAACCCAGCAAGACAGCCATTACGAAAAGAAAAAACCTGAGATTATCCATTTTTTGTTATACCAAAGTGCTCTGGAACGGGATCCAGCCCACCGGGATGCCAGGGATGGCAACGCAGCAGGCGTCTTATAGTCAACCATGTACCACGCAAAGCGCCGAAGCGCTCGATTGCGGTCAACGCATAAACCGAACAGGTGGGGTGGAAACGGCATTGGTTCCCAAGCCAGGGGCTGAGGAAAAAGCGGTAACCACGAATCAAGGTGATCAGGAGGACTTGGAAGCCGCGATCAATTGCTGCCAGTGCCTTTCCAATGAGTCCCATAGTTCTTTCCTGTCGGCAGTCGCAGCCGTGTTTCTCGCCATCACGACGATATCGGCGGCAGGAAGCTGATTTCGGTGGAGGCGAAAACTCTCCCGCACCAATCGTTTGATCCGGTTACGCGCCACGGCTTTTCCGATCCTTCGCTTGGAAATCGCCAACCCAAGGCGCGCGTGAATGATCTCGTTAGGCCGCGTCAGAATAGTGAAGAATCGATCCGCGGATACCTGGGGCTTATCAAAGACATATTCATATTGCTCCGCCTTCAACAACCGCAGGTGCCTGGGAAAGCTGCAACCCGCCTCGTTCGTGGAAGTCAGGGCGCCAATCTTGCCCTTCCCTTGGCACGCCGTGAGGCAATCACTTTGCGCCCTCCCCGGGTCCGCATACGGGAACGAAAGCCATGGGTACGGGCGCGGCGTATCCTGCTGGGCTGAAAGGTTCTCTTCATCGCTATAACCCCAAGTAATTATTTGAAAACACAAAAAAAAAGTTTTGAGAATATACTCTGACAGGCCAGGCATGTCAATGCTGTGAGCACCCCGCAAATCCGGTATAGTATTCATCCCGGTCACGCGGATGACCCATCTCCGCGCCCCGGTTCGGCAATTCATTCCCTCAGAATCCAAGGTCCATACCCATGAGCAATCTCTGGAACCGGTGCATCCAAAAACTTGAACATGAAATCCCTCCCCAACAGTTCAATACCTGGATCCGCCCCCTGCAGGCGGTGGAAGACGGAACCGAACTACGTTTACTCGCCCCCAACCAGTTCGTGCTCGAATGGGTCAGGAAAAACTTCATCAAACAAATCGAGGCGGCCCTCCCCGAAGGCAGCCATACCCCGCCCCATGTCACTCTGGAAATCGGTAACCGCCGAGAAGAGAACGAAGCTACACCGGCACGGCCGGATTTTGCTGCCAAGAGCAACAAGCCGCGCAGGAAGAAGAACGGGGCCAGCAGTCTCAACCCTGCCTTCACCTTCGACACTTTTGTCGAAGGCAAGTCCAACCAGTTCGCCAAGGCCGCTGCGGCCCAGGTGGCCGAGAACGTGGGCAAGGCCTACAATCCCCTGTTCATCTATGGGGGCGTGGGGCTGGGCAAGACCCACCTGATGCACGCCATCGGTAATTTGATCGTGGAACGCAATTCCGGAGCCAATGTCGTTTATCTCCATTCGGAACGTTTCGTCTCCGACATGGTGACCGCGCTCCAGCACAACGCCATCAACGCCTTCAAGGAATATTACCGCTCGGTGGATGCCCTGCTGGTGGACGACATTCAGTTCTTTGCCGGCAAGGAACGTTCCCAGGAGGAATTCTTCCACACTTTCAACACCCTCCTGGAAAACAAGCACCAGGTGGTGCTGACCTGTGACCGCTATCCCAAGGAGATCGAGGGACTGGAGGAGCGACTCAAATCCCGCTTCGGCTGGGGACTGCCGGTAGCCATCGAACCGCCCGACCTGGAAACCCGGGTCGCCATTTTGATGAGCAAGGCGGATCAGTGGGGACTGCAACTTTCGGAGGATGTCGCGTTCTTCATCGGCAAACGGATACGCTCCAACGTTCGTGAACTGGAGGGAGCGCTCAGACGGGTCACCGCCCGGGCCCAGTTCACCGGTGAATCCATCACCCTGGTGTTTGCCAAGGAAGCCCTGCGCGATCTGATTGCGGTTCAGGACAAACTGATCAATGTCGAAAACATTCAGAAAACCGTCGCCGATTACTACAAGATCCGGGTCGCCGACCTGCTTTCGAACAGACGCACCCGCTCGATCACCCGTCCCCGGCAGATCGCCATGGCGCTGGCCAAGGAGCTGACCAACCACAGCCTGCCGGAAATCGGCGAATATTTCGGTGGCCGCGATCATACCACGGTTTTGCACGCCTGCCGCAAGGTTGAAGAGTTGAAGGATTCCGATACCAAGATCGCCGAGGACTATTCCACCCTGCTTCATCTGCTCACCAACTGAGAACTTGCCCGATGCAATTTTCCACCCCCCGTGAATCGCTGCTGGAAGCCCTGCAGAAGGTAGCCGGCGCCATCGAACGTCGTTCCACCATGCCGATCCTGGCCAATGTCCTGTTACGGGTCGAAGACGGTCGCCTGATACTCATCGGGACCGACCTGGAGATCGAGCTGGTCACCCGGATCGAAGTGGAGGGCGAAAACGGCGAAACCACGGTACCGGCGAGAAAACTGTTGGACATCTGCCGTCTGTTGCCGACGGGAACCCCTATCCGCTGCACCCTCAAGGACGGCAGGACTTTGGAGACCCGGGCCGGGCGCAGCCGCTTCTCGCTCGCCACCCTGCCCAGCGACAACTATCCGGAGTTCATGCTCAAGGGAGAGGAAACGCAGACCCGGATCGCTAGCGAAGCGTTACGCAAACTGCTTTCCAAGACCCTCTTTGCCATGGCCCAACAGGATGTCCGCTATTATCTCAACGGCCTGTTGCTGGAATTGGACGGTACCTTCATCCGAGGGGTGGCCTCAGACGGCCACCGCCTGGCCTGGTGCGAACAGGCGCTTGAACAACCGGTGGAGGAACTGAGGCAACCGATCGTCCCCAGGAAAGGGATACAGGAACTAGCGCGTCTCCTCGAAGGTGAGGAGGAAACGGTTTTGTTACGCCTCACCCCCCACAGGATCCGGGTGGAATTGCCCGACGTTGTTTTCTCGGCCAAGTTGATCGATGGCCGTTATCCCGATTACCGGCGGGTGTTTCCCCAGGAAATCACCCGGGTGGTCACCTGCGAGCGGCAGGTCCTGAAAGACGCCATCTCCCGCGTTTCCATCCTGTCAAACGAGCAATACCGGGGAATTCGCCTCGATGCCAGCGAGAATTCGCTTCGCCTGTCGGCTCACAATCCGGAACAGGAGGAGGCCGAGGAAGAACTGGAGGTGCTTTACCAAGGCAGCCCCTTCAGCGTCGGTTTCAATGCCGCCTATCTAGCCGACGCGGTTTCCCATCTGGAAGACGACACCATCAGCCTGTCATTTGCCGAACAGAACCTGAGCTGCCTCGCCGAGGATCCCGAAGACCCCAGTTGCCGTTTCATCGTCATGCCGATGCGCTTGTGATCCCTGCTTCGCCCAGGACAGGGCGGGTTTCCCAACCCGCCCTGCAAAGCCGAAGTCAATCGGCTTGGCGACGCAGAAAGGCGGGAATGTCCAGATAGTCGAGATCGTCCTCTTGCTGAGGAACTCCCCTGGAAGGCAGATTGGCGACTTTTCTTTCCGGATGCTGGCGGATGACTGTAGGCCGATCGAGGCGATCGTAGTCGACTTCTCCATCTTTCTTCTTCTCCACCAATCGCACCGGGGGTTCATTGCCTGCCGCCCTGGCCGTATTCGCCACGCTAGCGGCAGCACGTTGATCGGCCAGACCGGTGGCCACCACCGTCACCCGAAGCTCATCCTGGAGTTCGGGGTCTATCACGGTACCCACCACCACGACCGCATCTTCGGAAGCAAACTGCTTCACGGTATCGCCCACCACATTGAACTCTCCGATGGACAGATCCAGACCACCGGTGATATTGACCAGGATGCCGCGCGCCCCCTGAAGATTGACGTCCTCCAGCAACGGGCTGGCAATGGCGCTTTCCGCCGCGGTCATGGCCCGGCTTTCACCCGTGGCGGTACCGGTACCCATCATCGCCATCCCCATCTCGGACATGACCGTGCGCACGTCGGCAAAGTCCACATTGATCAGACCAGGCCGGGTGATCAGTTCCGCAATCCCCTGCACTGCCCCCAACAAAACATCATTGGCTGACGCGAACGCCTGCAACAGGCTTGCCTGACTGCCAAGCACCGCCAGTAATTTCTCGTTGGGAATGGTGATCAGGGAATCCACGTACTGGCCCAATTCGGCGATTCCCTGGTCGGCCACCAGGCGTCGCTTGTTGCCTTCGAAGGGGAACGGTTTGGTCACCACGGCAACCGTCAGCACCCCAAGATCCTTGGCGATCTCGGCAAATACCGGCGCCGCGCCGGTACCTGTCCCCCCGCCCATCCCGGCGGTCAAAAACACCATGTCCGAACCATCGATGATTTCCGCAATCCGATCACGGTCGTCCATGGCCGCCTGCTTGCCGACCTCGGGATTGGCACCGGCGCCAAGACCCTTGGTCAGTTCCCCGCCAATCTGCAACACATTCTTGGAAGCAGCTTTGCGCAGGGCCTGGGAGTCGGTATTGGCACAGATGAATTCCACTCCCTCGACATTGCTGTTGACCATGTGATCCACGGCATTACTGCCGCCCCCGCCGATACCGATCACCTTGATGATCGCATTCTGATTAAAGTCGTTTACCATTTCGAAGCTCATCTTTTTTCTCCTCACCTCATATCAATAAACATATACCAAGATTCAAACTCTAAACACTCAGAAATTCCCCTGGAACCAGCTGCACATCCGCCTCCACAAAGCTATCAGCCCCACTTCGTCATCGGACATCCCCAATGAAACCTGATTTTCGTGACCGAACAGCAGTAACCCCACCCCCGTGGCATAGGCTGGATTGTGGATCACGTCCGTCAAACCCGTGACATGCCGGGGCATCCCAAGGCGTACCGGCATGTGGAAGATCTCTTCGGCCAGTTCGACCAGCCCTTCGAGTTTGGCGCACCCACCCGTGAGCACCACTCCCCCCGCAATCAGATCGTCGAAACCGCTGCGCCGAAGTTCCGCCTGGAGCAGCAGCATCAGCTCCTCACAACGTGGCTCGACGATCTCGGCCAGATTCTGCCGTGAGATCCGCCGCGGTGGCCGGTCACCGATACTCGGAACCTCGATCAAGTCGTCGATGTCCGCCAGTTGGGTCAGCGCGCAAGCATGCTCGATCTTGATCCTTTCCGCATGCTGAACCGGAGTCCGCAGGGCCACCGCGATATCGTTGGTGATCTGGTCCCCGGCGATGGGAATGACGGCGGTATGACGAATGGCGCCATCGGTGAAGACAGCGATGTCGGTGGTCCCGCCACCCATATCCACCAGACACACTCCGAGGTTCCTTTCATCTTCACTCAGCACCGCATGGGCCGAGGCCAGTTGCTCCAGAATGATGTCCTCGACTTCGAGCCCGCAGCGGCGGATGCACTTGATGATGTTCTGGGCCGCACTGACTGCCCCGGTGACGATGTGGACCTTGGCCTCGAGGCGGATACCCGCCATCCCCACCGGCTCTTTGATCCCGGTCTGGCTGTCGATGATGTATTCCTGCGGCAGGACGTGGAGCAACCTTTGGTCGGCCGGTATCGCCACGGCCTTGGCGGAGTCGAGCACCCGGTCCACATCCGCCTGGGAGACCTCCTTGTCTTTGATGGCGACAATCCCGTGAGAATTGAGGCTGCGGATATGACTTCCAGCGATTCCCGCGTAAACGGAATGGATTTGGAAACCTGCCATCAATTCGGCTTCTTCGATGGCCCGTTGGATCGACTGGACAGTGGATTCCAGATTGACGACCACCCCCTTCTTCAGCCCTCTCGAAGGATTGGTACCGATACCGACGATTTCGATTTCGTCCTCCTCGGCGTTGTATTCCCCCACGATGGCGGCCACCTTGGAAGTACCGATATCCAGCCCAACGATGATATTGCGGTGTCTGCGTTTAGCCATGTCGTTCCAGCTTCAAAGTTTTTCCGTCCCCGCTCTGTCCCTCTTTCCGCCAGCGAATGGCGAAACCATGTTCATAGCGGCCATCCAGCCACTCGATCTGTTGGCACCGGTCCACCCCAAGACGGTTCAAGGCCCGCACCAGTCTTTCGAAGGTCGCTTCAGGCGCCACCCTGCCCAATTGAATGATCATCCCCCCCTCCATCTGCAACCGCCAACTCCGGCGTGAATCCACTTGCAAACGCTTGATACGCAGCGTCAGGGGAGCCAACGCCTTCTCCCAGCGAACATAGGCCCGATACAACCGCTCCCGGTAATTGTTAGGCCCCCGCAACAGGGCAAGGTCCTGATAACCCGCCAACGACCGGGGCACGAACATCTCCCCCCTGCGGTTGAGAAGAGCCCCCGCATTCCACCTCACCAGGGGGACCTGTTCGTGAATGGTCAGGACCAGGATATCGGGCCATATCCTTTGGATCACCGCCCGATCCACCCAGGGCAACGATTTGACCACCCCGGCAGCCCGTTCCAGGTCCACCGACCAGTAACCCCCCAACACTGGCAGCAATACTCTGCGCAGTTCCTCCAGAGTCAGGTGCCCCACCTCCCCCTGGATCCGCACGTAACGGATCGGATGGCAACGCGCTTCCAGGCGCCACATTCCCACTGCCATCAGGATCACACTCGCCAAACCCATCCCCCATAGCGCCGCTTTACGCCTTGACACTGGTTTCCAGAATCCGCCACACCAATTCATCGAATGAAATACCGGCCGCCTTGGCTGCCATCGGCACCAGGCTGTGATCGGTCATTCCCGGCACGGTATTGATCTCGATCAGCCAGGGTTGGCCCATCCGGTCAAGAAACAGATCCACCCTCGCCCACCCCGATACCTGGACCACATCACAGGCCTGGCGCGCCAGGTTCTGCAAGCGGCTCTCCTCAACCTGAGAAAGACCGCAGGGACACCCGTAACGAGTGCTGTCATCCTGATATTTGGCCTGGTAATCATAGAACCGCCGCGGGGTCTCCAGGCGTATCAGAGGCAACATCCGGGTCTGCAACAAAGCAGCGGTATATTCGTCGCCATCGACCCAGCGTTCGGCAAACACACTACACTCAAACTCACGGGCCTGTTGCCAGGCCGCCGTCAGCTGGGACCTGTCCTCTGCCTTGGCCATACCGATGCTGGAACCCTCCAGGGCAGGCTTGACGATGACGGGAAAACCCAAGCTCTCGATGCTGCGCTCAAGATCCTGTTCATTCTCCAATACCTGCCAGTCAGGCGTCGGCAAACCGGCCCCGCGCCAACACAGTTTGGTTCTGAGCTTGTCCATGCTCAAAGCCGAACCCAGCACCCCGCTTCCGGTATAAGGGAGCCCCATGGACTCGAGCAGCCCCTGCAAAACGCCGTCCTCGCCACCCCGGCCGTGAATGATGTTGAAGACCCGGTCGTAGGATTTACCTGCAAGAGCCTCATAGGGACGCCCCCCCATATCCACCGCCTCGGCTTCGACCCCCAGCCTTTCGAGCGCCGCAAACACCGCCCGCCCGCTGAGCAGGGAAATTTCCCTTTCCGCACTGGCCCCGCCCATGGCCACCGCCACCTTGCCGAAATTGGCGGGCGTCCTCATGCGGCTTCTCCGATGATCCGCACTTCCAACTCCAACTCGATTGCAAAGCGTGCTTTGACCGTTTCCCGGGCCAGTTCGATCAACCTTTCGATATCGGACGCCGTCGCTCCCCCACTATTGATGATGAAATTGGCGTGCATTTCCGAGATTTTGGCACCGCCGATCCGCTGCCCTTTCAATCCACACGCCTCGATCAGGTGGGCGGCGGCCTCGCCTGGCGGATTCTTGAACACCGAACCACAATTCGGCCAACGGGTCGGCTGGGTTCGGTTGCGCCGCGCCAATAACTCACGAATGCGCCGCTGCGCGGAGTCGATGTCCCCCGCTTGCAAACGCAGCCACGCGCCGAGAAAATATTCCCCTTGCGGGCCGCGGACCTTGCGGTAACCCACTTCGTAGTCCTGGGGCTTGCGGCGGCGGACCGTACCCTCACGGTCGAGGGTTTCCACTTCGTCCACCCAGGTCCAGGTCTCGCCCCCGAAGGCCCCGGCATTCATAGCCAGAGCACCGCCCATGGTCCCGGGAATGCCGGCCAGGAATTCCGCCCCCGCCTGCCCGTGGACACTGCAGAAACGCGCCACATGGGCACAAGGCACCCCGGCTTCCACATAGATCCTCCCATCCTCCTCCAGCGCCATGGCCCGCAAGCGGCTCGCGGTGACAATCACGACCCCGGGCACCCCCCCATCACGCACTAACACATTGCTCCCCAGCCCCAACCAGGTCAGCGGCGTGGTCCGCGGCAAGGTGCTCAGGAAAGCGATCAGATCCTGCCGGTCCAGGGGACGGAACAGACACTCTGCAGGCCCACCGACCCGCCAGGTCGTGAAGCCGGCCAGCGAGGCATCATAACGCAACTCCCCGCGGACCGGCAGCATCTCTAGCTTGTTCATTGCCATACTCATTCAAACACCTCCAGCAGACGGGGCGCCAGCTGTCCGATACTGCCGGCCCCCATGACCAGAAGCACGTCATCGGCTCTGAGGCGTTCGGCCAGGGCAGTGGAAACCTCTTCCAGGGAGGCAAGCAGACTCACCTTCCGCCCCGCCTGTTCCAGGAACCGTGCCAGGGCGGCGCTGTCGGCACCGGGAATGGGTGCCTCCCCGGCGGAATACACGGGCAACAGAAGCAGTTCTTCCACTTCGCCCAACACCTTAAGAAATTCATCGAACAGCTCCTGGGTGCGGCTGTACCTGTGAGGTTGAAACACCACCATCTGGCGTCTTCCGGGCCAGGCCTGACGGGCGGCGGCCAGCGTCATCTCCAGCTCCCGGGGATGATGAGCGTAATCGTCCACCAGCGTGACTTCCCCCGTCTGCCAGGCAAAGGTACTGATCTGAAAACGCCTGCCGATCCCTGCAAAGCCCTTCAGCGCAGTCTGGATCGCCGGGGCCGACACTCCCAGTTCCAAGGCTATCGTGATGGCTGCCAGAGCATTGAGGAGATTGTGCCGACCGGGCAGATTGAGTTCGATCGGCAGAGTCTCCCCAAGGCCCCTTCCCTCCACCACGAAATGGGTCTTCACCCCCACCTGCCGAATCTCCCTGGCGCGCACATCGGCCTCTGGATGGAAGCCATAGGTAAGCACCGGCTTGCTCACCTGGGAGAGGATCTCCGCCACGCCTGGATCATCCCGGCAGACCACCGCGAGACCATAGAAGGGAAGGTGATGAAGGAATTCGATGAAGGTTTCCTTCAATCTCCCCCAGTCACCGGCATAGGTGCCCATATGGTCGCGATCCACATTGGTCACCACAGCCATGATCGGTGACAGGTGGAGGAACGAAGCATCGCTCTCGTCGGCTTCGGCAACCAGGTAGGGACTGCTTCCCAGAGCCGCATGGCTACCGATACTGTTGAGCCGCCCACCGATGACAAACGTCGGATCCAGTTCCCCTTCCGCCAGAATACTGGCCACCAGGCTGGTGGTGGTGGTTTTGCCATGGGTACCCGCCACCGCGATACCGAAGCGGAAGCGCATCAGTTCGGCCAGCATTTCCGCGCGGGAAATGACTGGAATTTTTTCTTTGACCGCCGCCTGCCATTCAGGATTGTCGGGTGTGACCGCACTGGAAACCACCACCACGGAGGCCTTTTCCACCAGCCCGGCATCGTGTCCAACGGTCACTTCGACGCCAAGGGTGCGCAACCTCTGGAGACTCAGGCTTTCACGCAGATCCGACCCCGAAACCTGATAACCGAGATTGGCGAGCACTTCGGCAATGCCGCTCATCCCCACGCCACCGACACCGACGAAATGAATCTTGCCGATCCCCGCCATCCGTTGGCGCACCGCTTCATTTCCCGCACGGAGAGGAAAGTCCGTAGGCAGGTCGTCTTTCCGTTTAGGCACCATGTGCTTCCTCCAAACATATTTTCGCCACTGTCTCCGTGGCATCCGGCCTGGCAGCCCTGCGTGCCGCCAGACCCATCTCCCGCAGACGCTCCGGACTCGTCATCAAATGCTTGATTTCCTGACCCAGGGATTGAGCGCTCATGCGGTTTTGCGGCAACAATAGCGTAGCGCCTCGCTGCACCAGAAATTCGGCGTTGCGGGTCTGATGATTGTCGACCGCAAACGGATAGGGTACCAGAATCGAGGGGACTCCGGCGGCTGCCAATTCGCTCACGGTCATGGCCCCCGAACGGCAGATGGCGAGATCGGCCCACTGCCAAGCAGACGCTATCTCTTCAATGAAGTCAGTGACTTTTGCCTCAATCCCGAGATCCCGATAGCGCGACTGGAGTGGTTCTTTGGCCCCCGCGCCACACTGGTGCCAAACCTTGACCCTGCCATTGAGCTCCGCCAGCGCATCGGGAACCACCTCATTGAGTACCCTGGCTCCCTGGCTCCCACCCAGCACCAGCAGTCTCAAAGCCGGCCCAGGCAACAACTCCCGGGGACCCAGACGCTGAATCTCCCGGCGCAGAGGATTGCCGGTCCAGCAGGGATGCAGACCGTCGGCAAAGGTGTCGGGAAAACCTTCCAATACCCGTTTGGCTCGTGGAGCCAGCCAGCGATTGGTGGTCCCGGGAACCCGGTTCTGTTCGTGAATCACGAGGGGAATACCGCGCATCCACGCCACCACTCCGCCGGGTCCGGCGGCAAAACCGCCCATCCCGAGGACCACCTCGGGCTGTCTCCGCTGAAAGATGACGTCCGCCTGCCACAACGCCCGTGCCAGCATCAGTGGCGCGCTGAGCAAAGCGCTCATCCCCTTCCTCCGTAACCCACGCACATCCACTTTGTCCAGAATCAATCCCGCGGCCGGAACGACTCGTGCCTCCAGCCCGCTGGAGGTTCCCATCCAGCTGACCTGGTGCTCGTGTTCTCGCAACCAATCGGCAACCGCCAAGGCCGGAAACACGTGCCCCCCGGTGCCACCCGCAAGTATCATCACTCTCGCCATGGCTTCTTCCCCGGTTGCTGCGCCAGCGCTTCCCGGGCTTCGAAATACACCCGTTGCACCAGAGCCAGGGCCGAGCAATCGACAATCAGGCTACTGCCACCATAACTGACCAAAGGGAGCGTCAACCCTTTGGTCGGCAATACCCCAAGATTGACTCCAATATTGATGATCACCGAAATTCCCAGTAACAAACCCACTCCATAGGCCACGAAAGCCCCGAACGGGTCCCCCGCCACCTCCGCCAGCCGGGCGGTCACCCAGATCCGCCACAACAACAAGGTGAAAGCCGCGATCACCAGCAACACACCGATCCACCCCAGTTCCTCACCGATCACCGCAAGGATGAAGTCGGTATGGCCTTCCGGCAGATAAAACATTTTTTGCACTCCATTCCCCAGACCTGCCCCGAACCAGCCACCACGGCCAAAAGCGATCAATGCCTGGACGAGTTGATAGCCTGAATCCTGGGCGTGCTCCCAAGGATTGAGAAAAGCCTCCAGACGCCGCATGCGGAAGGGTACGTAGACCACCATGACAATTCCAAGGAGCACCACAGCGGCCAATATCAGAAGAAAAGGCAACAAGCGTCCGCCAGCCAGAAACAACAAACCCACAGCCGTCGCCAACAACACCAACGCCGCACCCAGATCAGGTTCCCACAACAAGAGCGCCGCAGCCACGCCCAACAACAACAGTGGCCGGAGCATGGCGACAGAGTGAACGCGCAACTCCTCACCATGGCGAACGATATAGCCCGCCAGATAGACAACTGACAGCCATTTGAATGGCTCCGATACCTGGAGGCGAAACAAGCCCAGATCGAGCCATCGGCTGCTGCCTTTCACGCTGACCCCCAGGCCAGGGATCTTAACCGCCAGCAACAACACAAATCCCAGCAACAAAAGGAACGGCCCCAGCCGTTGCCACCAGGAAAGAGGCACCATCCACACCCCTGCCGCGGCAACCAACCCCAGGATCAAATGGAACACCTGATGGCGGGCAAAATAGAACCCTCCCCCATGCAGATGGACCGAGGCCGAAGTCATCATCACGAAACCGAGCGTGAGCAACGCCACGGTCACCGTCAGCTGCCATCCATCAAATGACAGCCGGCCCTGCTGGGATACGTTTACTGCTTCAGTTACCGGGACTGCCATTGCCTCACCAACGATTCGAAACGTTCACCTCTGACCTGATAATTCTCGAACTGGTCGAGACTGGCGCAAGCAGGAGACAGAAGCACCTTGTCACCGGCGCTGGCTCTTCGTCGCGCCAATGCCATGGCTGCTTCCAGATTCTCGACCATCACTGTCTCGGTCACGGGTGACAGAGCCTCGGCCAGCCTTTGTCGATCCCTGCCGAAAAGAATCGCCACTTTCACCTTGGCGGCCACGCTCTGCCTCAAACAGGTAAAATCGGCTCCCTTGCCGTCCCCCCCGGCCAATAGAATCAACGGGCCCTCGAGGCCGGTAATGGCGGCTTCGGTGGCTCCCACATTGGTCCCCTTGGAGTCATTGATCCAGGAAACGTCATCGATTTCCGCCACCACCTGCATCCTGTGGGGCAAACCCCTGAAGCGCTGCAAGGCCGTCACCGCTGGTTCCAGACCGATGTCCGCCGCCTCGGCCAAGGCCAGCGCCGCCAGGGCATTGGCAAGATTGTGCCGTCCGGAGAGGGCAACCTCCCCGGCCTCGAGCAAGGGTTCGCCTTCACAGGCCAGCCACTCCTGCCCTCCCCGCTTGACCAGGGAATACCGGGCCTCGCTTTTCACACTGAACCAGACTGTCTCGGCTTCCCCCATCCTCTGATCTCCGCTTCCGGGGAGGGAAATTCTGGACATTCCGTCGCCGTGACCATTGCTGGCCACCGAACGCCTGACCAGGGGATCGTCGAGGTTGCCCACCCGAATTCGGCTCCAATTGAGCAGGCGGAATTTGGTCGTGGCGTAAGCCAGCAGATCGGGGTGGCGATCCAGATGATCGGGGCTGACATTGAGCACGGCCCCCGCCAGAGGCCGCAAGCGCCGGGTGCGTTCGAGCTGAAAGCTGGACAATTCGAGGATATAGAGCTGGCACTCGGGATCCAGCAGATCCAATGCCGGGGTTCCCAGATTCCCCCCGGCCCGAGCCTTCACTCCGGCACATCTGGCCATGTCCTCCACCAGACAGGTTACCGTGCTTTTGCCATTGGAACCTGTGATAGCAACCACAGGGGCCTGGGCCGCACTGGCAAAAAGATCGATATCGCTCAGCAGAGCGACCCCATGCTCAAGAGCGCTGCGAATTTCCGGAGCGGACAACGGCAGACCGGGGCTGACCACCATATGGGTGGCCCAATTGAGGACATCGGGCCGCAATTCCCCGGTGTACACCGAGACTCCCTCCAGTCCCTCCACTTGTCCGAGGCCGGGTGGGTGATGCCGGCTGTCGGTCACCAGGCATTCGACCCCGAGACGGTGCAGATAGCGCACCACCGACACTCCGGTTTGCCCCAGCCCCGCCACTGCCACCCGGGGATGGGGCCCCAGAAAGGAAAGCTGATGGAAAGTTGAATTATAGATGACAGCCACCATGTCTCACCTCAGCTTGAGAGTTGCCAAACCGATCAGGACCAGAATCACGGTGATGATCCAGAAGCGCACGATCACCCGGGGCTCCGGCCATCCTTTCAATTCAAAATGATGATGCAGCGGCGCCATCCGGAACAGCCGCTTGCCGGTCAACTTGAAGGAGGCCACCTGAAGAATCACCGATAGGGTTTCCATGACGAACACCCCTCCCATAATGATCAGCACGATTTCCTGCCGCACCACCACTGCCAGGATGCCCAGAGCTGCTCCCAGAGCCAGGGCACCGATGTCCCCCATGAAGACCTGGGCTGGATAGGCGTTGAACCACAGGAAACCCAGCCCTGCCCCCACCAGAGCGCCACAAAACACCACCAGCTCACCTGCGCCGGGGATCCTGGGGACGGCAAGGTAATCGGCAAACTGGGCATGGCCGGAAACATAGGCAAACATCCCCAGGGCACCGCCCACCAGGACCGTAGGCAGGATCGCCAGACCATCGAGTCCATCGGTCAGATTGACCGCATTGCTGGTGCCAACGATGACCAGGCAGGTAAGCGGTATATAGCCCCACCCGAGGTCGATCACCACATCCTTGAAAAAGGGGACGATATAGGTGGTCTCTGCTGGTGTTTCGGCAGTACGATAGAGAAACAGGGCCGCAGCCAAGGCAATCGCGGTCTGCCAAAAAAGCTTTTGGCGCGCCGAGATTCCCTTGCTGTTCTGCAACACCAGCTTCCTGTAGTCGTCGATGAAGCCGATCAGGCCGAACAGCAGGGTGACAATCAGGACCGCCCACACGAAACGGTTGCCCGGATCGGCCCACAACAATGTGGTCACGGACACGGCGATGAGGATGAGCAAGCCACCCATGGTGGGCGTCCCCGCCTTCACGAAATGAGTTTCGGGTCCGTCGTCGCGTATCGGCTGGCCATAACTGCCCAGCCTGCGAATCACTTCGGGGCCGATGACGAAGGAGATCACCAGAGCCGTGAGAACACTGACAATCGCCCGCAGGGTCAAATACTGAAAAACCCGGAACGGTGAGTACCAATCGCTCAACCAGTCGGCCAGATAATACAACAACTCAGGATTCCCCCAATGCTTGCACAACCGCCTCCAGGCGCTGGCTGCGCGATCCTTTGATCAGAATACGGGCGTCTTGGTGAATCTCCGCCGCCACTTCCTCGATGAGCGCCCCCCGCGAGGAAAACCATCGCCCCCCATTGCCAAAGGCCGCCACTGCTGCGCGGCTGGCTTCTCCGACCGCCAGGAGTCTGGACACCCCCTGTTCCCGGGCCAGCTCTCCGGCCCGGCAGTGCCAGGCTTCGCTGTCCCGTCCCAGTTCGCCGAAAGCGCCGAGAATGACCCAGCTCTCCCCGCCAAGAACCTCCAAAGTCTCGAGACCGGCAGCGAAAGAGGCAGGATTGGCGTTGTAGCAGTCATCCAACAACCAGGCCCCCTTCCTGGCGGGTAAGGGACGCAACCGCCCCGGCACCGGCGCAAGGCTCGCCAGCCCGGTCCGGATGGCGTCCAAATCGCGTCCGGCAGCCAAGGCGCAGGCAATAGCCGCGAGGGCATTGGCCACATTGTGACGCCCTGCCAACGCCAGCTCGATCTCCATGATCTCACCCAGCGCCTTGACCCGGAAACGGTTGTGAAACCGCCCATCGGCAAATGCAAGGGGCTCGACTGTCAGGGCCCGCACATCCGCCGTGGAGAAACCGAAGCTCACTATCCGCCGTTGCCCGGCCATATTGCTGTGCTTGTGGTGAAACGGATCGTCGGCATTGAGAATCACGGTGCCGTCCGCCTTCAAAGCCGTAATGATTTCCCCCTTGGCCGCGGCCACCCCCTCGAGCGAGCCGAACCCCTCCAGGTGAGCCGGGCCGACATTGGTGATGAGGGCGATGGACGGTTCAGCCAGGCTTGCGCACCAGGCGATCTCAGCGGGGTGATTGGCCCCCATTTCGATCACCGCGTAACGATGCTCGGGTGTCAGCTGCACAAGCGTCAAGGGAACACCGATATCGTTGTTGAGATTGTCCCTGGTCTTCAGGACCCTCGGTTCTTCGCCCAGGCAGGCGGCTACCATCTCCTTCACCGTGGTCTTGCCATTGCTTCCGGTGATTCCCACCAGGGTTCCCGAGAACCGCTTGCGGCGCCAATGCCGGCCCAGCAACCCCAGGGCCCTGCGGGTATCCTTCACCTCCAGCTGTGGCAATGCCAGACTCGAGGGGGTTTCCACCAGTGCCGCCACCGCCCCGGCATAGCGGGCCTGGGGCAGAAAAGCATGGGCATCGAAACGATCCCCCTTCAGGGCCACAAACAAGCGACCACGCAAATCCGCCCGGGTGTCGGTGCCAACGCCGGTAAAGTCGGCATCCTCCCCCACCAGCCTGCCTCCCAGAACTTCGACGATCCCGCTCAAGCGCATGACGTCACTTCCCCCAACAACGATGCCACCAGCGCCCTGTCCGAGCTGGGACGCTTCTCCCCGGCGATTTCCTGGAAATTCTCATGCCCTTTACCCGCCACCAGCACGATGTCATTGGCCTCAGCCGACGTCACAGCGGTGGCAATCGCCTGGGCACGTTCCCGCACCACGCGGGGACGCTTGCGCATGCCGGCGATCACCTCCTCGATGATGCGATCGGGATCCTCGTGGCGGGGATTGTCATCGCTGAGAATGATCCGGTCGGCCAGTCTTTCCGCCACCTTCCCCATTTGCGGGCGCTTGCCCCGGTCCCGCTCGCCTCCACAACCGAACACCACCCACAATTTGCCCCGGGTATGCCGGCGCAGGCTGCGCAAGGCCATTTCTAGGGCAGCCGGAGTATGGGCATAATCCACCACCACCAACGGCCGACCCGGGTGGCGGAAACCCTCCATCCGTCCAGGCACCTGTGACAGATTCCCCACTCGCGAGGCCGCCTCCTCGAGAGAGTCCCCCCGGGCGAGCAGGGTCGCCATCACGGCGAGGACATTGGCAAGATTGCTCTCCCCCAGCAACGGCACCCGGAGGCCGGTCTCCCGGCCTTCGAAGCAGGCGGTGAACTTGATGAAACCCGGTTCGAAGCGCACCTCTCGCGCGAACAGGCTGGGAAAATCCGCCCCTGGCGGTTGCTGCCAGCCGAAACCGAGCAATGGTACCTGCACGCCCGCGGTGAAAGCCGGCCATGCAGGATCGTCTAGATTGACCACTACCCCCTTGAGTCCCGGGCGAACCACCAGGCGGCGTTTGACCGCAGCATAGGACTCCATGGTGCCGTGATAATCCAGATGATCGCGGCTCAGGTTGGTCCACACCGCCAGATCGAAAGCGATGCCATCGACCCGCCCCTGATCCAGGGCATGGGAGGTCACTTCCATGGCGACCGTCTCCACTCCCAGAGAATGCAACGAATGCAAGCGCCGCTGGGTTTCGATGACCGGCGCTGTGGTGTGCGCGGTGGGTTCAAGATCGGGCCAGCGGCCCCACCCCAAGGTGCCGATGACCCCCCCACTGAGCGCCTGGGCGAGATACACGCTGCAGCTGGTCTTGCCATTGGTGCCGGTGATGCCGATCACTTCCATCTCTATGGAGGGGGAGCCATAGAAGCGGGCAGCGATTTGGCCCAGTCTGGCGGTCAGTTCCGGTACCGCGATGGCCGGTATCCGAAGTCCCGCTGGCGGTGACCCTTCCCGGGGATCGTAGGCAATCGCTGTCGCCCCCGCCCGTTCGGCCTGTACGGCATACTGAAGACCATGATGTTTGAGGCCGGCCAGAGCGACAAAAAGATCACCCGCACAGACCCTCGAGGAATCATCGCTGAGTCCGCTCACGCTGGTCTCCAGGTCGCAGCCTTCGAGCAAATCACTCAAGCGCATCAGCCCAGCCCCCCATCGACCTTCACCAGGACCGCCGGCGGGTGGGCCGGAAGGTCGTCCGGAGGCACCCCGAGCAACCGCAGTGCCAAGCCCATGACCCGGGAAAAGACCGGCGCCGCCACCTGCCCCCCATAATAGGCCTTTCCCTGGGGTTCATCGATCACCACCGCCATTACCAGACGCGGGGCACTGGCGGGCGCCATGCCGACGAACAGGGCCCGAAAACGATGTTTGGCATACCCTCCCGCCACCGCCACTTTGGCGGTTCCGGTCTTGCCCGCCACCCGATAACCCGGAATCCGCGCTTTGGGCGCGGTCCCCTGCGGCCCCGTCACCCCCTCCATCATCCTGCGGATGTTACGCGCCAGGGAAGACGCCAGGATCCGTTTGGCCCGGTCGTCGTGGTTGCGTGGCAGCAGGGTCACACTGTGGAGCACGCCATCATCGGCAAATACGCTATAGGCCCTGGCCAATTGCAGGGCAGAGACCGAAAGGCCGTAACCGAACGCCAGGGTCGCCTGCTCAAAGCGGCCCCACCCTTGGGGAGGTTGCAGCATTCCCACGACTTCGCCGGGAAAGTCGATGCCGGTGTAATGACCGACACCGAAAGCCCTGAGGCAGTCGGCGAAGGTTTGTGGCGCCATTGTCAGGGCCACCTTGGTGATCCCCACATTACTGGAATGCTTGAGAATCCCTGCCAGATCGAGGATCCCGTAATTGCGATGATCCCTCACCCGGTTGCGGCCGACGCGCATCCATCCGGGACGGGTGTCGACGACCAGATCGTCCCGGATTTTGCCTGAATTGAGGGCGCAGGCCATGGAGATGGGTTTCATCGTCGACCCGGGCTCGAAGCTGTCCACCACTGCGCGATTGCGGATCAGCGCCGCTTTCGAGCCGTGATGGCGCAGGTTGGGATTGAAGGTGGGCTGATTCGCCAATGCCAGGACCTCCCCACTATGGGCATCGAGCAGCACCAACATGCCCCCCTTGGCAGCGTAACGGGCGACGGTCCGCTTGAGTTCGAGATAAGCCAAATACTGGAGGCGGTGGTCAATACTCAGGCGGATGTCATGGCCGGGCCTGGGAGGCTGCACCGTTTCGATCTGTTCGATCACTCTTCCGCGGCGGTCCTGGATCACACGGACCTTACCCGGCACTCCCAGCAACTGAGCCTCGAATCGGCGTTCGAGGCCTTCCTGACCATGTTGGTCGATATCGGTGAAACCGAGAAGGTGGGCGGTCACCTCGGCACTGGGATAAAATCGCCGGAACTCGCGTTTGAAGAACACCCCCTCCAGATCCAGTTGGGCGACCTTTTCGGTCAACGCAGGGGGGACCTGCCGTTTCAGATACAAAAAGGACCGCTGGCGGTGAGCCTCGATCTGACGCCTGAGGCGCGCGGGCGACTTCTTCAACAGCCTGGCCAGGTGCCGCAACTGGCGCTCGTCAGCCTTGAAATGGCGCGGATTGATACACACCGCATAGACAGGCGCGCTGATCGCCAACGGCTCACCTTCACGGTCGAGCAGGCGGCCACGATGGGCTGGCAGGGTGATGACCCGGATCTGTTGGCGGTCGCCCCGCTGCTGAAGGAAATCGCTGGCCCAGACCTGGATATAGAATGCCCGCCCCGCGAGCCCCAGCAACAACACCCCGAACAACTATACCAGGAGGTATCGCCGCCAGGGAGGGGTCAAGGGTCCTTTGAGGTTGCTTTGCTGGCTCATTTCAATCTGGCACCGACAGATAAACGATGGTTTCCGGGGCAGGGACGATCATTTCCAGGCGCGTCCGCGCCAACCTTTCGATGAGGGCAGGATCGGCCAGGGCATGCTCCTCGATCAGCAACTGCTGCCACTCCACTTCCAGGGCATCCAGTTTTCGTTCGAGACGCTGACTTTGATGGAACAGCATCCGGCT
>Ga0114931_10000614_pt1 | contig 43663 bp, 43 predicted proteins | sample 2SBtaG_FD_89579 | JGI IMG/M metagenome (GOLD analysis project Ga0114931, IMG submission 89579) | Deep subsurface microbial communities from Kolumbo volcano to uncover new lineages of life (NeLLi) - 2SBTROV14_V59a metaG | ecosystem: Environmental > Aquatic > Marine > Volcanic | place: Kolumbo... | reverse complement strand
GACGCGGTCACGCTCAATCCCTATCTTGGCGAGGACGCCATCACGCCATTTCTCGACGCGCAGTGGTCAGCGGATCGCGGTCGGGGTGTTTTTATCCTTGTGCGAACGAGCAATCCGTCGAGCGACGCCATCCAATCCGCTGCACTCGTTCAGGGCGGAACTGTCGCGTCGCTGGTCGCGGACCATGTGCAAACGCTTGGCGCAGGGCGCGTCGGAGAGCGTGGCTTCAGCGATGTCGGCGCCGTCGTCGCTGCGACAAAGCCCGATGACGCTGCAACGCTTCGCGCAAAAATGCCTGCGCAGGTCTTTCTAGCGCCGGGCTTTGGCGCGCAGGGCGGATCAATGGAGACAATACAAGGTCTTTTTCACCCCACCGGTCTAGGCGCGCTTGTCACCGCAAGTCGAAGCGTGATCTACGCCTTCGACGCGAACGAAACGCGCTGGATGGATCATGTGCACGACGCAGCGATCGCCTTCGCTACGCAGGCGCAGCAGGCTGCGCAGCAGGCGCGCGAACTACCTGGCGCGTGAAGACAGGCGCATGAAAAAACCGGCGCATCGCTGCGCCGGCTCATGTGGATATGGAGATTGCGCCTTGGGCGCAATAATTCATACAAACGTCGGAATCAGATGGTGTCCTTGAGGGACTTGAGCGGCCGAACCTTCAGCACATTGCGAGCGGGCTTCGGCTTGAACATCATCTCCTCACCGGTGAAGGGATTGGTTCCCTTGCGGGCGCGCGTCGCGGGCTTGTGCTGCACGACGACTTTCATCAATCCACCAAAGTTCACCGAAGCCTTCTTGTCCTTGCTCGTGCGCTGCAGCGTCTTGAGGTCGTTGGCGACCAGCGCCTTGCTCGCTTCAAAAACCTGCGAAACCTGCGAGCGGGTGAGTCCTGTGGAGTCCGCAATCGCATTGAAGAATGCCGATTTTGTGCGAGGCTTTTCGGGCTTGTCAAATTTGAACGACGCTGCGGTTGCGGTCGTTCTCTTTCGCGTCGCGGTTCGCTTCGCTGTCGATTTCTTTCGCGTTGTCCGTTTCGTTGTTCTGCGCGCCATGTCGGAGCCTCCGTTTGCTGTGTGGCCTGCGTGCATCGGTCGGCGCTTCGCCAGTCTCGGCGCTCAACCAACTATGTGTATACGCCCGAAATGCGCTTCGCACAAGTCCGGGTTGGCGTTTCTATCGGCGAAATCAGTCCGAAACGCTTGAACAGAATAGCGTCTCAAGGAAAAAAAGAAGTCGCGCGGCGTCTAATCCTGCGTCGAGACGTAGCGCAGCGCCGCCACCACCTGTTCAGGCGACGCGCAAACGGCGCATGTCGCAGCGTCGATTTCCTTGAGCGCATGGTTGTGCTCCGACCCATGGAGCGTGATGATCGGTTTTCCAAGGGCTGCAGCCTGTCCCGCGTCGAAGGCTGCGTTCCATTGTTTGTACTTTTCCCCGAACCGGACAACGACGATATCCGCGCTCGAAAGCAGCGTTTTCGAGCGAATTGCGTTGATTCCAGCCCCTTTCCGGTCCTTCCAGAAGGCGTCAGGCTCCTCCCCCAGCGTGCGCACGCCAATCTCGTCGCTTGCTTCGTGGTCGGTCACTGGTGAGACGAAGTCGATGGGAAGCCCTGCATCGCGGGCGCCAGCGGTGATGCGCTGACGCCAATCGCTGTGAATCTCACCTGCCAGGTAGACGGTCCAGCGTTTCATGCCGATATCCTTTGCTTGTGGGCGTCGACAGTGCGAATCGGCTGTCCCGAATCGCCGCCTGCCCACGCCTAGGCTGTATACCAGTGCGAAACGCGACCAGTTGGCGTCAATCTGGCCCGCTGCACTGCTTATTGGAGGATACAAAAAGCCATGCGCAGCCTTCGATATTTGCTGGGGATGGAGGGGGTATGGGGAGTACGAGGGATAGGTTGGCGGCCCTGCTGGGTGGGTTGGCGACAACCCTGACGCTCGCCCGTCCGGTCAACTATTCGATGTTTCCCGACGAACCCGCTGCCATTGAACAGCGAATCACCAGCGCCAGCGTGACCGTCGAGTACGCGATTGCGATTGCGCGCAAGGAAATTGGCGGGGGGGCGCTTCGATCTGCGGAGTTTGTTCTCACGCCACGCACCAAGAAGAGCGCTGACGCCAACACCGAGAATGCTCCGGCCGACGCTGACCCCGATCTGATCGATGTCAGGCTCTACAAGGACAGCAAGGCGTACCTGGTCACGATTGACGCGAGCACAGGCAAGGTGATCAGCGCCGAGTATGTGCCTCGTTTCTACGGCTGGGATGTCTCCGGCGAGTACACCGAGCTCCCGACATTCGTGCGTTATTACGACGTGGAGGTTGGCGACGGCGATCAACCCGACAACGACGACGCAGTGCTCGCGACGGTTATTGGATACCTTGCTGACGGCTCGATCTTTTGGGATTCCAGGCAGAACCCGGATGGCAATTCCGTCCTCGAGCTGCGCAAGACGATTCCGGGTTTTCGCCAGGCTATTCCGTCGATGCGCGTTGGGGGCAAGCGGAAAATCATCATTCCGTACACGCAGGGATATGGCCGATTCGGGTCGCCGCCATCTATTCCCGCAAACGCGACGCTGATTTTTGATGTCGAATTGCACAAGGTATTCAAGCTTGATGAGAACGGCCTCACCGATGAGCAGCGGGCGGCGAAGGAGAAAGAAAAGGAGCGCCAGAAGATTCCACCACCACCGCCACCCTTGCCAGGCGGGAGTAAGATGCCCTCACCCATGCCTCCACCCTCGAAGGGGCCTGGTGGAAAGCCTCCCGTGAGATAAGTCTGTATCGTTCCTGATCTCGCTGCTTTGGAGGATCTGGCGCGAGGACGTTGATGACAAAGGAAATACAAGGAGCAACCATGCGACACATGAGAACATCTGGATTCGGGCGGGCCCTGGCGCTTGGGGTTTCAGCGACCCTGCTCGCGCTCACCTTCAACATGACCGCTTCAGCTTCACGCACAGCGGAAGATCAGGAGAGCAACGTGCGCATTAAAATGTCTACATCGCTGGGCGACATCACGCTCGAGCTTGATAGTGAGAAAGCGCCAATCAGCGTTACGAACTTTCTGCACTACGTCGACAGCGGGTATTACAACGATACGATCTTCCATCGGGTGATCGCTGGATTCATGGTGCAGGGCGGTGGTTTTGCTGAGGGCCTTCAACCCAAACGCCCTGACCACCCACCGATCAAGAATGAGTGGCGCAACGGCCTCAAGAACAAACGAGGCACAATCGCGATGGCGCGGACGCGCAATCCCGACTCCGCTACAAGCCAGTTTTTCATCAACCTCGTCGACAACAACTTTCTCGACCAGGCGCGGGACGGCGCCGCCTACGCGGTCTTCGGCAAAGTCGTCGATGGCATGGATGTCGTCGACAAGATTGCGCAGGTCAAGACAGCGCGTGTTGGCCCCAACGCAGACGTGCCAGTGGAGACAATCAAGATCACGAATGTCTCGCGCCTCAAGAAGCGTGATGCGGGCGATGACGATGACGACGATCATGACCACAGCGATGGTGGCTGAGCCACACCAGTCGCACGATCATGGTCGACCGTTGCGGGTCGAGACGCTGCAATGAAACGTTTAAGAGATAGCTCCCCGCTCAGCCCATCTATTCCGTTTCACCTGATTTATTCTTGATGGAAAGAGTAAAATAGAGCGGCGCAAGACACGCTGGCAGCACGCCGCCGATGGCCGACCGCCATGAACGCTTGACACGAAGCGCAAAAACACCGCCCGCGGACATTCATGTCCACGGGCGGTGTTCGTGCGCGACAGTCGTTTGGACGATCACGCGCTGCATGCTTGGAGCAAGGTCAATCCTTGTCAGTCTGCACAAACACGAACCTTCGAAGGCCGCCAGTCATGACGGTCAGTCGCACGCCCTTGTGCAGGTCGCTCTTGTCGAGCGCACGCTCCAACTGAGCGACATCGTCCGTGTCACGGCCCTGCACGCGAATGATCACATCGCCGGGGCGCAATCCTGCACCAGCCGCAATTCCCAGCGGGTTGATCGCTGTCACGATCACTCCAGCCTGCTTCGGGTCGATCTTGAACTGCTCGGCGAGCGATGGCGTGAGTGTGCGAACGCTCATGCCAAGCGATTCCTCGTGCGCAAATGCGCCGCGCGACTCGTGGTTGTTATGGCGCGTTGCGCCAGCGCCTGCGGTTTGCGGTGTGGGGAGTTCACCTAGCGTGACTCGAATCGTCCGCTTCGAGCCGTTTCGGAAGACGACAACCGGGACGCGCACACCCGGCTCTTCCTTGGCGACAGCAAAGCGAAGCGTGTTGGCGTCTGAGACGGGATCGCCATTGAACTGCACGATAATGTCGCCTGCTTTGATTCCCGCATCCTTGGCTGGTCCATCGTCGGTGACGTCGCCCACGAGCACGCCCTCGCCGTCATACGCAAACGAATTGGCAAGAGCGGAAGATAATGGTTGAATCACGACGCCAAGCCAGCCCCGTGTGACTTCGCCTTGCTCGATCAGCTTTGTCGCGACCATCTGCACGACATCGACCGGGATTGCGAAACCAACGCCCGCCGACTGCCGAGCCGCTCCGACGATCGCGGTGTTCATGCCGATGACTTCGCCCCGCAGGTTGACGAGCGGTCCGCCACTGTTTCCTGGATTGATCGAAGCGTCTGTCTGCAGGAAGTCCTCGTAGCTGGCCAGGCCCATGTTCGTGCGATTCATGGCGCTGATGACGCCCGTCGTGATGGACGACGTGAGGCCAAAGGGCGTGCCCACAGCGACTACAAGTTCGCCGACGCGCTGGTCGCTTGAGCTGGCGAGCGCGATTGGCTGGAGTTGTCCGGAGTCGATCTTCAGCACAGCGACATCTGTGAGTGGATCGACGCCCACGACCTCTGCGTCGCGCATCTCACCGTTCCACAAGCGCACACGAATCTGATCGGCGTTCTCGACAACATGGTTGTTTGTGATGATGTGTCCTGACTTGTCAAGAATAAACCCGGAGCCTTCGCCAATTTGCGTCGGGGCGCGCCATTCTGGTCTGCCGGTGTTGCGATCGTCATTGGGCCTTTCTGGCTGTGTTGGCATACCGAAGAACCGACGCATGAAATCCTCAGGCGACTGTGGATTCATCATGTTCGGCGACATGCGCCGCATCGCGGGTTTTGCAAGCGTTCGCGAAGTCTCAATGCTCACGACGGAAGGCGTGACTATCTGGGCCACGCGCTCATAAGCAGCGGAGAGCTGCTCGGCGACCTTGAACTGTGCAGCTTCGTCGGCGCCGGTAGGCTGGGGCGCAGCCATCACGATTGCCGCTGGCGCAAGCGCCAATGCCCACACGGCTGTCAACCGCAGCCACGAATTGGGCGTCCGATGAGTTATGCTCATCATGGTGAGTCTCCTGATGTGGTTTGCGCTGACGCCATCCAACCATCGTGGATGCGTCAACTGGGTTCCAATCGACCAGCTCAGATTGCGACTGAGCCTGACGGCACGATGTGTGTCGCTGTTTCGACAATGCGCCGCGGGGAGGAAGCGCCTGTGCGTTGCACGCGCTCCCAAGTCGCCCGCGGCGCGAATTGCGAAGATGCAATCAGCGTGCCAATCCGCTTTCGCCAGCCAGCTGCTGTCGAACGCGGTCCTGTGCGACTTGGTACGCCAGGTGCGTCCCGCCTGTTCAGCGCCAGGCGCCATAATGGCGCCGACCGCCTGCATAATCGGCACAACCGACGTGCGAAAGCGGTTCAACGGTGGGCACAGGATTTGGAAGTAGAACGGACGCTCGCGCTACAGCGTGATGCGGCGGCGACGCAGCGCCAGTGCGCCAAGGGCGCAGCTCGCAAGCAGCGCAGATGCGGGCAATGGAATTGGCGCAACCGTACGTGGTAGACCGTTATCTCCAACGTAAACGCCACCTACTGGTCTTGGTCGTATATTGGGATCGCCCCCAACGCCAGGATGTCCTGCCAGATCGCGCGGGTTGTCAACAGGGGTCGCCAAGCTCGACGATGTCACCAACGTATTAAAGGACTGCGACGCGCTTGCTGCTGGAACGACAGAGCCACCTGTCAAGAGGTCAAGACTGATCGCTCCGGCGCCAGCGGCTGCACTGATTGATGAACTTCCGAGCAACCCAATATTTGGAGATAATACGGGCTGCAAAGAAACACCTACCGCGCTGGGTGATGTTGTCGCGCTGCCTGCAATCGGAGCGACGGTCGCGCCAAAGGCGACCGAGTGCACCGTGCAAGCGACACCCAACGCTGTCACCAAGTGAAGATGTTTCTTCGCAAGAACCATTGGCCCCCCTTGAGCCAGGATCGACCTATGTGGAGAATATACACCACCCATGCCCCCCGTGCAAGCCCTGAGGGCCCAATTCAGATGAGATTTTTGAATCTGGGTAAGATTTTTGATTCCCGCGCGCTGTGAGTGAAAATGACGGAATCCGAGGGGTACACCTTGGTCAACAATCCCGGGAGCACATCACTCCAATCGCGTTTTCATCGTAACTGATGATGGCGATTTCTCACTGCATTTAGAATAGAATGGCGGCGCCATCGAGCCGTTCGTCCCGAGTCCAGTATGTGGAGCGCTTCTCAGCGCCTCACGGCTGTTATCTCTGACACGGGACAGACCACACCGGGAGTCCACGTGGCCAATAACACGTCGGGCAGTTGAACGGCGGGCGCGCGACGCCATAGCGCAAAGACCTCGTGTTTACGGTCCCTCAGGAGCCAAGTATGGCTGAATCATTCAAACAGCAGTTTCTCTCAGCAGCGATCGAGACGTTGACCAGGCAGAAACGGCTGGCGGAGGGCGCCATGGCGCAGCTGCGCGAGGAGGACTTTAATACGCCTGTCGCTCCAGGCATGAACCCTATTTCGGTCATCGTCAAGCACTTGGCGGGCAACATGGCGTCGCGCTGGACGGATTTTCTCACCAGCGACGGCGAAAAGTCCTGGCGCGACCGAGAAACGGAGTTCACGCACGATCAGCTGTCGCGCGCCGAAACCATGGCCCGCTGGGAAGAGGGCTGGGCCTGCGTTATGGGGGCGCTCAATTCGCTTGCGGAAGCAGACCTGTCGGGCGTCGTCACCATTCGAGGCGAGTCTCACACGATCGCACGAGCGGTCTTGCGCCAGATCGACCACTATGGCTACCACGTCGGGCAGATCGTGTCCTTTTCGCGGATGCTCGTGGGCGAGGGACGATGGAGGCATCTGTCGATTCCACCTGGCCAAAGCGCTGCGTTTAATGCGTCAATGCGCTACGACCCGGACCCAAGCGGGGCGTAGACTGCCGCTATGCCCAAGATCGGCCTTTCAGGCAAAGCAATAGTCATTACGGGCGCCAGTTCAGGCATCGGCAGAGCGACCGCTATCGAGTGCGCCCGCGCGGGCATGCCTGTGCTCGTCGCTGCCCGCAGGGAGGACAGGCTGGTCGAGCTCGTCGAGCAGATCCGCACCAATGGCGGCGCAGCGGAATATGCGATCGTCGATGTGGTGTCTCAGGAACAGTGTGCAGCAATGATCGCCAAGGCACGGGAAGCCTTTGGCGGCGTGTACGCCGTCTTCGCAAACGCGGGCTATGGCGAAGAGATCGCGATGCACGAGATGTCCGACAACCAGCTTCGCAGGATGTTTGAGGTCAACTTCTTTGGCTCTCTCAACGCGATCCGCCCGGCGCTCTCAGCCATGATCGAGCGCCGATCAGGCCACGCCATCATGTGCTCGTCGTGCGTGTCGAAACTCACCCTTCCTTTCTACGGCGCCTACGCAGCGACGAAAGCTGCACAAAACCATGTAGGAAGAGCCATGCGTCTTGAACTCGAGCCTTTTGGCGTGCACGTCTCGACGGTGCATCCCGTGGGGACGAAGACCGAGTTCTTCGATGTGGCGAAAGAGCGAAGCGGGTCGGCGCCTCTGGTTGAGCATTCGCCTGAACGATTTCTGCAGCCTGCTGATCGCGTGGCCCGCGCCGTTGTGAAGTGCCTGTACAAGCCTCGCGCCGAGGTCTGGACGAGCCCCTTCGTGCGTCTCGGGATGGCGATCGCAATGCCCATTCCCCATATCGCTGACGCAGCCTTGCGGCGCATGGTTCGCAGAAGGCTCGATCTTCGCGCACAGCCAGTGACATCCCGCGACGCGATCGCTCAAAGTGGCGACACCCAGCCCTCACCCGCGATGGAGTCAACCGGTGCGTGAACGCAAGCCCGCGCAGCGGGGACCATCTAGAACCCGCCCGATGGGCGCGCGCCCACCGCAGCCGGGCGCGCGTTTTGACGACCGGTGCGCCAGTCCAGCCCGCGAGTGGGCGATGCGCAACATTGCGCGCCTCGCCCAACGGTACCCCGATGTGCCCATCGGCATGGATGAACCTGCGGACCTCGACGCCCGCGACGCAGCGCTTGCCCACCACCTTGTTGAAACAACACTCCGTCGATGGATCACCCTTGCGTACACACTGGATTGGGCCCTTGACGGCAGGTGGGATCGACTGGAGCCAAAGATGCAAGCGGCGCTGCTTGTCGGCGCAGCCCAGATTCTTTTTTTCGATCGCGTGCCCAGGCGGGCGGCGGTGGATGAATCGGTACGCTGGGTCAAGCGGGCGCTGCGCATAGGCGCGGGCGGACTTGCCAATGCGTCGCTTCGTCGGCTGAGTTTCGCGGTCGATCTTGAACGGCGCGAAAAATGTCTGCAAGGTCGTGACGAGATTCCGCTCGCTGACGGACGCGCATCGGGGCTTTGCGATGGTCTTGAGCTTCCCGTGGATCCGCTTGAGCGGATCTCCATCGCATGTAGCGTCCCTATCGACCTGCTTCGCCGATGGACGCGCGCCATTGGCATGGAGCGCGCCCGCGCACTGGCGCTGCACGGCATTATCGAGCCGCCCGTCGTGCTCAATACAGCCCATGCCAAGGCTCCACTTCCCGAAGGCGCGCTTCAACAGCACGACTCGCCCGGAAGCTGCGTATTTCATGGATCTAAAATGGGGTTGCACGCGCTCCTTGCAAAGCGCACCGACATCTGGGCGCAGGACGCGGGCTCGTCCATGCCCGTCACACTCGCAGCGGGACTTGCGCCCAGTTTGATTGCAGGCGTCTGCGCGGGCAGAGGCACGAAGACGCGCCAGTTGCGGGCGATTTTTCCCGAGGCGCAGATCGTCGCGACGGACATCAACCCCAGCAGGCGCGAAGCCCTGGCCGAGGTCTTCGCGCACGACCACCATGTGCGCGTCTTCGCGCACGACGCGCTGTGCGAATTTGCGGGCAAAGTCGATCTGGCGCTCATCGACGCGCCTTGCTCCAACACCGCAGTTCTGGCAAGGCGGGTCGAGGCGCGCTATCGAGCGACCGATGAAACCATTGAATCGCTCGCGCAGACCCAGCGGCAGATTTTGGCGGACAGCGTTCGCCTGCTTGCGCCAGGCGGCGCGATGCTTTACGCCACTTGCAGCCTCGACGAGCGGGAAAACGAGGCGCAGGCGAAATGGCTGCAACGCTGGCACTCGCTCGAACCAAGGGCGGAGCAATTGCTGGTGCCCGCAGGCCTGCCGGGCGATCCCGCGACGCGCTACAGCGATGGCGCGTATGCGGTTCTTCTGGCGTGAGCCACGCTGACAGCGCTGGTTTAGAGGGGTACTATGCGGCCTAGACGGCGCGACCATCTCGCCGGTGGAGACAACGCGCAGCCACTGCGCCAGTGCGCCTGCGCCCCAGCGACCGCGCGAGGTCAGCATGAATCTGCTTGACATTCTGGACAAGACGTGCATCAAGGCGCCCCTCGACGCGACTGACAAGAAGGGCGTTATCGAGGAACTAGTCGCTGTGCTTGCAGAAGCGGGCAAAGTGGCGCCATCGGACGCCGACGCGCTGTGCCACGCGGTCTGGTCGCGCGAGCAGACGCGCACGACGGGCATCGGGCACGGTCTGGCCATTCCTCATGGCAAGAGCCGAGTGCTGCGCGAATTGGTGATGGCGATCGGCAAGCCGATGACGCCCATCGAGTTCGCAGCGATCGACGGCAAGCCTGTGCAGTTCGTCGTGCTGCTCGCCAGCCCGGTCGACCGCACAAGCGACCACATACAGGCGCTGGCGCGCATCAGCAGGCTCATGACGAACGAAAGCTTCCGCCAGCGGCTCTATGACGCCAATGACGCGGACGCTGTCTTCGCACTCCTCAAGGAAGCGGAAGAAAAACAGGCCCCCGCAGCCCATAACGCCACTGCGTGACGCAAACTATGAATGTGTTCTGGCTTGTGCAGGGGAACAAGCCGCCCCGCTGAATCCACATTTATTCTTTGGGATCATGCTGGGGAAAGCGACTCTCCACCAGGCGCCGTCACTGCTCTTCTTGCGATTAGACCATGATGTCGGCGCAGGATGACGCAAACCGCTGTGAACGCGCTCGCCTACAAACGAAACCACCAGCCGCCCTTGGTTGTCCTGAAATCGTGGTGCGCCAAGTCAAACATCGTCAGCTTGCGCGCGCAGGCTGCTCAATTCACGCTGATAAGTTCGATCTCAAATGTCAACGTCGTGTTGGGTGGGACAACGCCGCCATAACCATTGCGACCCCAGTGCAGTTCCGGGGGAATCTTCACGATGCGAATCTCCCCAGGCTTCATGCCTCGAACCGCCATGTCCATACCCACGATGACTGTGCCGTCGCCAATGCGCCAGATGTGGGGCGAGCCTTTCGAGTGCGTGTCCATGAAGACTTTCCCGTCGGGCAGTTTCCCCACGTAATGGACACCGACCATCTGGCCCTCTTTCGCACTGGCGCCAAAGCCTTTCTTGATCGTTTTGGACCGGATTTTCGGCGCTCGATGCCCGACGACAACGACGTCGTCGCCACAACCCGCAAGGCCACCTGTCAGTGCGACTGTCACGGTGCAGACAAGCAACACCGCCAGCAAGTCACGCCTCATCATCGCGCCTAGTCGTCGCATCTGACACGCGAAAAGAACGCGCGGCAAGACGCGAAGGACTCTTGTCGCCGGTTCTAAATTCCAATAAATAATGGTATAATAGAACGATATGGAGCGCTGCGTAGCGCCGCGCGGGCGTCCGATAGATCGCGCTGATTGATCGGAGCGGTCTCGCACACCTGCGCTATCGAACACTCGGGCGCCTGACACAAGGCAGAATCACAATCACCCGGCTCACTGCCTCATGTTGTGCGGGTTGGCTGACGCTGAGCCCAGGAAGCGATGGCGCCCAGTAGGTTCTCAAACACCACGTCCGCGGGCGCGTGCGCGTCGATGACAGCGTGGCTTTCTGGCTCGCGCTCGGCTAGATCGAGGTACGCCTGGCGAACGCGGCGCCTGTAGTCGGCGCCCTTGGACTCGACGCGGTCGGGCTCGCCTGGCAGGCGGGCGATCGCTGCGTGATGATCCATGTCGAAAATGACGACAAGCTCCGGCCAGATATCGCCACAGGCGATGCGGGCGATGCGTTCGATGTCGCGGGGCGGCAGCTGTCCGCCCGCGCCCTGGTACGCGATCGTGCTCTGGGCGAAACGATCCGAGACGACCACGCTCCCATTCGCCAGCGCAGGCGCGATTACTTCGTCGATCAGCTGCGCTCTGCTGGCCATGTAGAGCATGACCTCACAGCGGGCGGACATCGCTGCATGATCGAGGTCAAGGAGCAGCTCGCGGATGCGCTCACCTATGCTCGTCCCGCCTGGCTCGCGCGTCACGACAACATCGAGCCCGAGCGAGCGCAGGTGGGTGACGAGGCGCGCGTGCTGCGTGCTTTTCCCCACGCCGTCAATGCCTTCGAGCACGAGAAATCGACCGGGCAGGCGCTCGACAAGCGCACGAGTTGCAGATTGCTCCAGCCCCATGAAGCGAGTGTATCGGCCCGCGTTACTGATGTGGCTAGACTGCTCGCGCGCGAGCAGCGCGAAACGGGAGCGCAACACCCATGGACACGGCAACAACACCCCAGGGCGCGATGGGCGCAACAGCTGAAGCACAAACAGCCTACGCCGAGATTCGCAAATCGCTGCGCGATGCGTCGATTCTCTCCACCGTCGGCACGCTTCTGTCGTGGGATCAGGAAGTGCTCATGCCCGCTGACGCAGGGGCGTTTCGGGCGGAGCAGTTGGCGGCGATGTCGAAACTGTCGCATCAGCGCAGAACCGATCCGCGCCTTGGCGAGCGCATCGCGCTATGCGAAACGGACAGCGCGCTGACCAGCGACGCGCAGGAAGGCGCCAATCTCAGGGAGATTCGCCGGGAGTTCGATCGCGCCACGAAGCTGCCATCCGATCTTGTCGTTGCGCTGGCGCAGACGTCGTCGCTCGCTATGGAGGCGTGGAAGGAAGCCCGCGCCAGGAGCGATTTCGCGCTCTTTGAGCCACACCTCACGCGCATCATTGAGCTGAGCAAAGAGCAGGCGCACTGCTGGGGCGCGCCCGAGGACGGCGAGCTGTACGACGCGCTGCTCGATGAGTATGAGCCGGGCGCCCGATGCGCCGATGTCGAACGCATGTTTACGCCCTTGCGGGAGCGGCTGGCGCCTTTCATCAGTGAGGTGGCGTCGGCGCCGCGTTCGCCAAGCGAGGCGATTGACAAGATCCGCGCCCCCATTGACGCGCAGAAAGCATTTTGCCATTTCATCTCAGAAGCAGTGGGCTATGACTTTTCCGCAGGCCGGCTTGATGTCTCCACGCACCCTTTCACCGAGTCGATGGGACCGCGCGACGTGCGCATCACGACGCGCTACAGCGAAGCACATTTCGCTGACGCCTCCCTCACCACGCTGCACGAAGTCGGCCATGCGATGTACGAACAGGGGCTTCCGACGCAGGATCGTTTCGGCGAGCCGATCGGGACATACGCCAGCCTGGGCGCGCATGAAAGTCAGTCGCGTTTATGGGAAAATCAAATCGGCAGATCGCTTGCGTTCTGGACATGGGCGCTGCCAGCGTCGCGAAAATTTTTCGGGGGCGCGCTCGCCGGCCTTTCGCCACAGCAGGCGTTTGAGGGCGTCAACCGCGTCAGACCCCATTTCATACGGGTGGAGAGCGACGAAGCAACCTATCATCTACATATCATGCTGCGTTTTGACCTTGAGCGGGCGCTCATCCGAGGCGAGCTGAATGTCGCGGACATCCCCGGCGCGTGGAACGAGCGCATGAAGCGCGACCTTGGCCTGGTGGTTCCCGACGACCGCCTGGGCTGCCTGCAGGATATTCACTGGTCGATGGGCGCGGTGGGCTATTTCCCCACATACACCATTGGCAGTTTGCTGGCATGCCAGTTGTGGGAGGCGCTCGTGCGCGACATTCCCGATGCGCGAACTCTTGTCGAAAAGGGTGAGTTTGCGCCTCTCCTGGCGTGGACGCGCACGAATGTGCACACCCATGGCAGGCGCTATCGTACGGACGAGCTTTGCGAGCGGGCGACTGGCGCTCCCCTTTCGCACGAGCCCCTCATGCGGCATCTTCGCAGCAAACTCGGGCCGATCTACGGCTTGTCGTGATCGCTCGTCGCGCTGGCGTATTGGTTGCGGCGCTGGCGCAGCATGTGCATGGCGATGGCGCCTGCGTTCGCGACATTGAGTGAATCCACCGCGTTTGTCGTGTCGATGCGCGCCCTGATGTTCGCCTGCGCCAGCGTCTCCGCGGTGAGCCCGGCGCCCTCTTCACCTAGAAGCAGGGCTACACGCGCGACAGGCGGCACGTCTTCCATCGCAGCGCTGAGCGCGATCGCGTCGCGCGCAGGCGTGAGCGCAATCGTGACAAAGCCAGCTTCGTCCAGTTGCGCCAAGCCCCCCGCAGCGCGCATATCGCTTGACCCTGCTGGCGCACCTGGCCAGCGCTCGACGCGCGCAAAGGGCAACGTCAGCGCGCAGCCAATCGACACGCGAATGGCTTTGCGATAAAGCGGATCACACGTCCGCGCGTCGAATGCGACCTGGTCCACGCCAAAGGCGGCGGCGTTGCGAAAAACACCCCCGACATTGTCATGGTTCGCCAGCCCCTCAAGCGCGACGATTGTGCGCTGCGTTTGCAGCGGCGCTCCAAGCGCATCAGCGAGCGTCGTCGTCTCTGCCCGCTCGCCAACCGCAAGCACGCCCCGATGAATGGGGAACCCGACGATGGCGTCCATGACGCGCTGCGACGCGACAAGCACGGGCGCGTCAGGCGCTCGCGCCCCAAGCGCTGCGACTTCACGCTCCATCGCGCCAACGCGCTTTCGCGCCAACAACATGCTCCTGCACGGAAATGGGCTTTCCTCGATGAGTCGGCGCACGACGAGCGGCCCCTCCGCAATGAACAAGCCACGCCTGCCCACGAGATCGGCTTCGCGCACATTGCGATAGTCGTCGATGCGCGGATCGTTCAGGTTGTCAATATCGACTAGAGGCATAGGGCAGCGGTGCGGGAGGGTGAATGTCAGACGCAGCGCGTCTGGCGGGAGGCCCGCGTGCACACATCCTAGAATGCTGGCATGAACAGGCCACGCATCTCGTGCCCGCCCTGTGTCCTGTTGTGGGGCGCGATGGGCGCAGCGATCGCATTTTCGTCGGTGATGCACTCGTGCAGCAAGGCGCCTCCCGAGGGGCAATACGTCAAGGAGAACGCGCCCGCGTCAGGGTCGAGCGATGCGGCAGGCCAGGCGCCTGCTGCGCCAGCGGATGCATCCGCTGCTGACAGCGCGAAGGCATCGATGGATCGCGCTCGCCAGATGACGCTCCCCACGCTCGACGCGGCTGGGCTGCGCATCCCCATTGCCCCCGAGTGGACCCTTGACGAATCACGCGCGTCATCAATGCGCCTTGCAACCTACAAGGTAAAGGCTGATGATGATGCTGGCGAGGCGCCCGAGGTTGTCTTCTTCTACTTTGGCCCAGGACAAGGCGGCGATGCGGAGCAGAACTTCCTGCGCTGGTCGCGCCTCGTGACGGGCGCAGATGGGAAGCCGACAGAGCCTGCGCTTGAAACGATCAACGTCGGCGCGCTGCGCATCACCGTCGGGTCGTTTACAGGTCGGTACCTCGCGGGCTCGCCCACGGGCCCTCGCACGCAAAGAGACAACTGGGCGCTCGTGGGCGCGGTGATCTAGGGTGGTCCGCAGGGGTCGGTCTTCGCTCGGCTGACCGGACCAAAGAAGGCGGCGCTGGCCCAGCGGGACGTGCTTGTCGCTGCCCTGCGATCCATCACCATTGCAAACGGGTCGTGAAGAGCGCGAATCCAGCCTGTTCGTCGCAGTCTCCTGAACGAGACGCGGGCGCGCGCCGCGAGGCTGCCCGGTATGACCTGTACGAGATCGCAGCCCAATCGCCCATACAACAGGCGAAGTTCCTGCGCGCCGTTGTGAAAGCCGCGCCTGGTGAGATGGGCACGCTGGGGGAAGACTTCAGCGGCGCTGGCGCCATTGCGCGGGCGTGGGTGTCGCTTGACAAGGCTGCTCGCGCCGTGTGCGTGGACGCAGACGAAGGGGCGCTTGCGCAGCTGGCGCGAAAGATGAGGCAATTGCCTCTCGATGCGCAGGCGCGCATCGAGGCCCATCATGGCGACGCCTTGCGCGCTGATGCGCCTGTTGACGTGATCGCTGCGCTGAACTTTTCCATTTGCGAACTCAAGACTCGGCAGACACTCCTGGCGTATTTCAGGCAGGCGCGGCGGCGACTGACGCAAGGTGGCGCTATTGTGCTCGACATTTACGGAGGCGCCGACGCCTTTGCGCGCGGCGAATCCGAGGTGGAGGTGCACAGCGAAGAGCGCGAAGCGCCAGCGATCATGCGCTATATCTGGGAGCAGCGCGAGGCGGATCCTGCGACGGGGCGCGTTGTCAACGCCATGCACTTTTTCCCTGCAGATGGCGATCCAATTCGCGATGCGTTCGTGTACGACTGGCGGCTGTGGTCGCTTCCTGAACTGCGCGATGCGCTGGCAGACACGGGATTCACAGCGATTCAGCTGCACGATCGCATGGGCGGCGCCATCGACGACGCTGGCGATCTGCATCTTGCCCCCATGCGCAGCGGGCTCGATCTTGATGACAACTTCGTGGTGTATGTGGTGGGACACGCTGCACAGGAAGATGATGGTGCGCCGGTCTCGTGACGTTTCTTGCGCCCATGGCGGGGATTGTCGCGCTAGCGGTGGCGACGCCGATGCTGCTCGCGCTCTATTTCCTGAAACTACGCAGACGCCCGGTGCGCGTATCGTCGACGATGTTCTGGTCGCAGGCTGCGAAAGACCTGCAGGTCAATGCGCCGCTGCAGTGGATTCGCCTACGCTGGTCGCTCGTGCTGCAACTGGCTGGGCTTGTCGCGCTGGCGGGCGCGCTCGCCAGGCCCGCGATTCCCGCTTCGGGATCTGTCGGCGCCAGAATCATTCTTGTGCTGGACACTTCAGCGTCCATGGGCGCTATCGACAACCGCGCTGGCGCGACTGCTGGCGCCCCTGCGCCAAGCAGGCTCGAGCGCGCCAAGGATGAAGCGGCGGCGCTCGTGCGCAGATTGCCCCGCGGCGCAGAGGCGATGGTCGTGTCGTTCGCGGCGTCACCCAGGATTGAGGCAGCCTTCACAAGCGATCGCGCCCTGCTGAGCGAAGCGGTTCGAGGCATAGCGCAGACCGATCAACCTGACGACATCGCCCGAGCTGCGGCGCTTCTTGAAGCGGCGCTCAAGCGCGCGACGGACGAATCAGGCGCCGGGCCCGCCGCGACGTCAATCGTACTTTTTTCCGATGGTGGATTTGCACAAGGCGACAAGCCCGTCGTCGCTGCGCTTGGGGGCGCTGACGTGCGCTTCGTTCGCCTCGGGTCGCAACCTGGCGCGCTGACGCGAAACGTGGGAATCGCAGCCATCGCAGCTGAGCGGGACTTCAATGACGCCCAGACGCTGCGCCTTCTCGTGCGATTCGCGAATGCTGGGCCAACTGCGGTGGATGTGGCTACGGGCGTGTTTCTCAACGGCGAACCGGTCGGGGCCCTGTCTGCGCCAACGCCCCCAGCGGGAGCACTCGGTCCCGGTGAAGCGGTGGCGGCGCTCACGCTGCGCACGCGCGCCGGGGGCGTGATTTCCGTTCGCATGGCGCCAGGCGACGCGCTGGCCGCTGACGATGAAGCATTTGTCGTCGTGCCGCCCGCGACGGCGCTGCGCGTCGCGGTGGCCCACGCAGCGGGCGCGTCTGCCGATCCGTTTCTGCTGCGGGCGCTTGACGCAGCAGGAGCAGCAAGCGTTCAGACGCTCGACATCGCATCGTACGATAAGCGCGCCGCCACATCGGCATTATTATCATGGGATATTATAGTGTTCGATCGCGTCGCGCCTGCGCGCCTGCCGAGAATTCCGTCGCTTACGCTTGGCGCTGTCCCACCAATTGCAGGGCTCACGTTTGCGCCGGGACCAACTGCGGATCGATTCGCAGCGTGGGACCGGACCGACCCCCTGCTGCGTGATGTGGCGCTCGACGCAATCGCGCTGGCGGCTGCGCCCACCCTGACGATTGATGACTCAATTGAAGCAGAGGACAGAACGCGGGCGCTGGCGCGAGCCACGCGAGGCGCGCTTATCGCTGCTGCGCGGGGCGCGTTTGCGACGCATGTTGTCGTGTCCTTTGCGCTGGCGCAATCCACATGGCCACTTGACCCCAGCTTTGCCATATTTATTGCAAATATTCTTGAGCAGCTGCCTGGCGGTGGCGACCGGCTTCGCGGCAAGGTGTGGAGCACGCACGACTCGGTGGTGGTGACGCTTGCGCCCGGGGCGCGCAGTGTGCACGTGGATGGCCCGGCGCCTCGCGACGTGGCAGCGCCCAAGGGCGCGGCGCGCGTCGCGATTGGCGTCCTGCCCCGCGCTGGGCTTTACACAATTGCGGGCGCGAGTGACGCTGACACGATCGTGGGCGCGAGCGTGCTGGACGCGCGCGAAAGCAGCCTGGCGAGCGAAGCCAGTGTTCGTGTCGCGGGAGAGGATCGAATGGGCGAAGCCGCTGCGGCGCTGGCGCCAAGGGAGATCTGGCGCTGGTGGATAGCGATTGCTGCAGCGCTGCTCTCAATCGACTGGTTCCTCTATGCGTTCGCGATGCGTGTTCGACCAGAATGACCGGCGGGCGGAGACAGCGCCCAAGGCGAGGAGACGCGGTATCCTGTCGCGCCATGGCGACACTTGTTTTTCAACATCACGATATCGGGACCCCAGGCAGGCTTGGCGCCGCCCTTCGCGACCACGGACACCGGCTGTTGATCGTTCGGCCTGATCTGGGTGAGCCCGTTCCGCGCGACCTTGACGGTGTCGAGGCGGTCGTCTCTCTGGGCGGTCCGCAGAATGTGGACGACGCTGCGGAGAAATATCCTTGGATTCAGGCGGAAATAGACTTGCTGGCGCAGGCGCACGAGCGCATGACGCCTGTAGTGGGTGTGTGTTTGGGAACACAGCTTATCACTGCGGCTCTGGGAGGCGAGGTGGCTGCGATGGACGCGCCCGAAGTCGGTTTTTGCGACGTCACGCTTGGTCCATTTGGCCAGACAGATGTTATTTTGTCTGGTCAGGCGTGGAAGAGTTTGCAGTTCTGCCATCACAGTCAGCAGATTGTCAAGGCGCCCGCTGGAGCCGTCACGCTCGCATCGAGCGAACGCTGCAGCGTGCAGGCGTTTCGCGCAGGGCTCAGAACATACGCATTTCAATATCATTTTGAGATTGAGGGCGACGGCGTTCGTAAACTGGTCGCGTCGGCGCCTGACGATCTGCATCGCGCGGGCGTGCTCGAAAGCGACATCGACAAGCAGATGGAGTCGCGCTACGGCGCGTTTGATCGGCTCGCCCGCCGGCTGTGCGTGAACATCGCAATGCTGCTTGCGCCCATCGAGCGCCGCGTCGTCGCATAGACGCGTAGACGCCAGTCCGGGGGCGCTTTGTATGAGGAAGGCGGATCGCCGGGAAGCGCAAAGCTCTACTGCTGCGATCAAGACGTCAGTAAGAAGCTCGAGAACGAACCAGGGAATGCCTCTTCCCAGTCCTCTCCAAGTGGGAGAAGAAGTAATGCAATGAGGCATTCAGCGTGAGGACAATCGGGTGGGCGCACGACTTTCAATCAAACCCGCAGCGGATTTCTGCCTGCCTCGCGACGCCTGCTCCAACGGGTTCATGCTGCTTGCGCCCAACCGCTGGTCGTTCGGGTCGCAATCGCTTGATCGGCCTCTTTCGCTTGACGGGCGCGCAGTTCGCGTGCGGGTGTCGCAGCCTGGAGCGTCGCCTGACGACTGCTCGAGCTGGGGCGCGCCAGTGGGGATCGCTGTGGACGGCGCGCTGGCGCGCGACGAGCGCGCCGCGGTGAAACAGCTGATCGCACGGATGCTGCGCGTGCATGACGATGTGCAAGGCCTGCACGATGTGGACACAAGGCTGCGTGCGACGGGCAGGGGGCGAATATCACGAAGCCCCACGTTTTTTGAGGATGTTATCAAGACCATCACCAGCTGCAACGTGCAGTGGGGTGGCACGGTGGCGATGAACGCTGGCCTGTGCGCGCTGTCTGCGGGTGGGGCATTTCCAGCAGCGGCGAAACTTGCCCGCACGCGCCCAGCGACGCTGCGGGCAAAGTGCAGGGTCGGGTACCGGGACGTGTCGATCATTCGCACAGCGAAACTGTTTGCGTCAGGCAATGCGGACCCAGCGTGGTTTGAGGATCCGGCGCGAGAGGACGACGAGCTGTTCGCGGCGCTCAAGCGACTGCCGGGAGTCGGGCCGTATGCTGCGGGAAACCTCATGCAGCTTCTCGGGCGATACAGCAGGCTCGCCATTGACACCGAGACGCTGCGCCATGCGCGCACGGCGCTTGGCATGACAGGCGACGAGCGCGCCCTTCGCAAAAAGGTCGAGGCGCATTACGAGCGGTTTGGCGCCGAGCGATTCCGCGTGTACTGGTTTGAGCTGCTGGCGGAATACGAGACGAAGCACGGTCCGATATGGATGTGGTCAAGCGACAATGGCGCCGGGGACATCACGAAGCCCTGAGCGCCTGCCCCTGGGCTATCGGGACTTCGCGTCCACTTGCGCGGGCGCAGGAAAGGTCGCGCCCAAGCCACTTGCGCAGCGCAGTTGGCGCAGCGTCTGGCGCAATGTAGACTCAAGGTGCAACAGGGGCGCATGCGTGGGGATCTGTGAAATCCAACAGGTGGTTCGATGGGCGGAGCGTTGTCGCGCGCTGCAGCTGCGCCGCCAGCTGGGTGTGACAGCAGTCGCTGCGCTTACAACGGGCGTCACTGGCAGTATCGCAAGCGCGTCGCTCCTCTCGACGGTGCAGGTGCTTGCGCCGCTCACCGGGCCGGCGCCGGATCTGCAGCTCGTCGCGTCGAACGTGCAGGCTGCGGTCGATGCGTGGGGGCGACACCTTGCGCCCGCGTCTGCTGCATCGCTCGACATTGTCGTACAGTTTGGCGCCGTCAGCACAGCGACGGGGCACAGCGTTGTGTCGTCATTTGTGGGGATGGACGCGGGGCTGCGCGTCTTTGAACAGGGCGCGATGGCGGAGATCCGAACGGGCGTCGATCCCAATGGCGTCAGCGCGGACGCTGCGATTGTGCTGGGTGAATCGTTCGCGCTCAACGACCTCTGGTTTGATCCACTGCCAACGGCGCGCATTGATCCCGTTCCCGCGAGCAAGGTGGATGCGGTGTCCGTGCTTATCCACGAACTTGGGCATGTGCTGGCGTTCAATGGCTGGCGCGATGCGCTCACGGGGGCGCCTGCGGGGGATTTTCAGTCGACGTTTGATCAATTCGTGGCGCCAATGGGGACTGGCCTGGCGTTCTACGGGCCAGAGGCGATGTCGGCCTTTGGCGGGCCGACGCCATTGACGCCTGGCGTGCATGGGCATCTTGGCGGGATTGGCGATGTGCGATTCACTGACGACGTGATGAACGGCACATCGATTCGTCGCGGGCGGCGCTATGGCGTGTCGAATCTCGATCTCGCCATCTTGCGCGATGTCGGCGCGCCGGTGACGGTCGTGCCTGCGCCGGGCGCCTCTGCGACATGGGTCATCGCGATGTCACTGGCATGTATGCGACGAAGACGACGGCGGTAGATCGTCTTGCGTCATCCTGTTTCGATATCCACTTTGGACAGCTCGGAGAGCTGTCCCACCAGGACCGCAATAGCAAGTTGATCCACGCTTCGCGTCATGCAGCCTTGCTGTCAAGTTGCGCATCAGGTGGGCTGTCGGCTTCGTTGAGGCGGACATTCGCGGGCGCGTCTGTGGGCTCGGTGAAATCCTCCGCGTTGCGCAGCGGCGTCTGGCTCTTCTGCACCTTCCGGTAGCCAAGCAGCCGGATCACTTCGAGCACTTCGGTCCATGCGGGAAACGTGCCGCCGTTGGCTTCCTTGAATCGGTGCAGCGTCGTTACGAAAAGGAACTGCTCAGGCGTTAGCTCACCCTCTTCCGCGGCGCGAGCGAAATCGGAGAGCCTGCGCCCCGGGCCGCGACGCCGATCAAGCGACGTCGGCCATGAGCGCGCAGTCTCGCCGTCCCTTCTGCGTTCGCCTTTGCGTTTTGCGTGGCGTTCGATGATGGGGCGCTCGTCTTCGCGCTCGTGTGTTCCTGGCATGGCGTGCGCCTCCCGCGTGCATTGGCGCGCCGTTGAGATCCCGGCTGGCGGGGCTGGCCCCGGCGCCAATCAGAATTCAGCATCCCCATCATCAGGGAAGAAGACGCTGGGATTGTCTTCTTCGTCGTCAGCGAGGAATTCGTCGTCATCGCGCTTATCGAGGTCGGCAACAGCGTCGCCCTCGGCGTCGATCCAGTTGTCACCCTCATCGTCATGATGGCGGCTGCCGTCGAGCCGCGTCGGCAAGCGCAGGGGAGGTCGGTGTGATTGCGTCCAGCGCAGCGGACGCTGGACGTGTTTCTCGGACGCAGGGCGATGGGATCGTTCAGGAATCCAGCGGATTGCCGCTGGCCTTCGTCGCCTCTGGCGAAGGCATCAGGGGCATCTGCGGCCTGGTTGCGCCAACGGATTCCAAAGCGGGCGATACACTCTCAGCCAGCGGGCGCACCACTTGCGAAGTGGCTGCTGGATGCGCTGCGCATGGAGCTGGACGCACACACTCGCTGCACATACCTCATGCCCAACACAGACACACACAAGCGCGAACAGTTCACTCCCCAGTTTGCGGTGGCGGGGTTTCTCGTTCCAGGCCTGGGCCATGTGCTTCGCGGCGAGACCTGGCGAGGAATAGCGATCTTCGCAGGGGTGATGTGGCTGTGGGTCGCGGGACTGCTGGTGGGCGGCGTCGATGTTATCGATCATGTGGACAACAAGTGGTGGTTTCTTGGCCAAGCGGCTGTCGGTGCGCCCACGTTCGCGGTGGACATCATTCACCAGAAGGCGTTCAAGCACACCGATCCCGTCACGGGTGAGAGACGGAATATCACGCCCGATGAAGCGCGGGCGCAATCAGGCGATCCCAACGCCCGCCCGCCCGCCAGTGAATCACTTGCCCACATGGAGGAGATTGGCTCGCTCTTTGGCGCCATTGCGGGAATGATGAATCTGCTTTGCATTCTTGACGCTGCTTGGCGAAGCAGGGACAGGCGCAACAGGGAATCGAGACGGACCGGGGCGCCTGCGCCCATCGCTGGCGCGCAGCGCGGGGAGGCGACTGCGTGATCGGCGCGACGCTGGCGTTTCGGCCGATTCTCGATCCCGCCCCCATCGGGCCCACGGGCTGGTGGCTGCTGCTCATTCCGATGGCGCTGGGGGTGGCGATGGCGTACAAAGCGGTGCGGGCGAACAATCCCCGCGCCTGGGTGTCGCAGGTGCTTGTCATGACGATCCAGATCGTCGTCGGGATTACGCTCGCTGCGTTCGCTGCCCACGTCATGGTGGAATGGGTGGCGCCTGCGCTTGCGGGCCCGTAAGCATTGCCACTGCCGTTGCCCCCAATTCACATGGCGCTTCGCGCATCGTTGTTTGCCATGCGAATCGCGCTGCACGGTGGGCGTCAAGTGCAAAATTAAGATATGGGAATCCCTCTTCCCGATCCTCCGCCAGTGGGAACGGAGGGAAGACTGTGACGCGGAATGCTCTACGCTTTCAACATGGCGCCTGCTCTTGAAAATCTGCTGGTCTTTGCGCTCGGCGTTGTGATGCTGCTCACGGGCGGTGAAGCGCTGGTGCGCGGCGCGATCGCGCTTGCGGCGCGTCTTGGCGTCTCGACGCTGTTCATCGGTCTGACGGTTGTCGCCTTTGGCACCAGCGCGCCCGAACTCTCCCTCAATCTCGCTGCTGCAGTGGATGGGCATACCGACCTGTCGTTTGGCAACATTGTCGGATCTAACATTGCAAACATCGGATTGATTCTCGGCTTTTCGGCGCTGTGCAAGCCGCTGCTTGTGCATGTGTCGATTGTGCGCCGCGAACTGCCCTTCATGATTGCAGCGACAACAGCCCTAGTGGCGCTGGCGCTTGCGCCCCCTGGTCAGGGCGCTGTCGCGGCAATTTCGCGCGTCGACGGCGCCTTGCTGCTGGTGGGTTTTTCCATTTTTGTATGGGTGATGACACGGACGCTTCGCCGCGGGGCAGACGGCGTAATTGCGCGCGAAGCCCGAGAGATCGCGACAAAGGAGCGCGGCGGGATGATTGTTGGCGTCGCGCTGACGCTGGTCGGGTTGGCGTTGCTTGTCGCTGGTGGGCGTCTTGCGGAGTCGGGGGCTGTGGGGCTTGCGACGGCTCTTGGCGTGTCGCAATCGCTCATCGGGCTGACCATCGTCGCAATCGCTACGAGTCTGCCTGAGCTGGCGACTTCCCTGATCGCGATCCGAAAGGGGCACGCGGACATCGCTGTGGGCAACGTGGTTGGATCCAATATCTTCAATATCCTGCTGATCATGGGGCTGACGGCGCTGACGCGACCAGTGGCGCTGCCCGAAGGCGCCTGGCGATCACTCGCTGCAGTGACATTTCTTTCTGTGGCGCTGCTTCCAGTCACACGCACGCACAACCGGATGATCAGCAGGTTCGAAGGAGCGTTCCTTCTTGGTTGCTATGTGGTCTGGCTGGGGTTCGAAGCGTGGCTGGGCGGAACGCACGCGGGCTAAGTGATACAGCGCCATCGAGCGACAACGGCGCAGCGAGCCATCGTGGCCTGTCAGCGTGATCGAATCGCACAAGAAACTGTACGGAGCTGGGCGAAGATTCCCTGTCGCAAGCCATCTCCCGGAAGAGGAGTGGGTAATACGAAGACGCAACCTGCGCCCGGGAGTCACCAGGGGCAAAATGCGTCTGGATCTGCAAAGAACAACCGCCCGAGACTGTGCCGTCCCGGGCGGTCTACGCACATCGCTTCATGCACACACTGCGTTTGGGGTGCTTCCCTCGAACTTGTCGGCTATCCAGCCGCAACGCCCCAGACCTAAACGCGCGATGGCGCAACACCACACAGGCGCGCCTTCACACGCCGCGGATGACGAATGGCAAATCGCGTTGGAGTAATCCGTCTCCAGGGCGCACATACGCAACGACAGGCGCAGCGACGCATTCACGCGCAACAACACTGGCGTCACATTCTCCCCACGTTCAAGTCAGATCGGCGCGGCGCCCTGTACAAACGCTCCACCGCTGTGCAAATACACCCTACATCAAGATTGCCAGCGTGCAAGTGGAAACCGGCGAATCGGCGCGGTTTTGCTCGATTTGTAGTATCTTTCGCGTTGTGTTCGGGGCTTGCGCCCGCGTCGATGTCGCAAGACGCCGCTATGGGACGACGACAAGCGCGCTCGGGTCTTCACGCCACTGCCCATCGGGCCCCTGCACGCGACGGGTTCTGCCATTGAACAGGTTATAGGGATGACGCTGTTGCAGCGCTTCAAGCGCTTTGCTTTTCTTGTGGGTCACGAGATCAAAGTCGCTGGGTGAGAAAACGCCCTCTGTCACGATGCTTCGTCCAAGGCCATGGTGGTAGTAGGCCTCTTCCCCGTCTTTTCGAAGCGCAACGACCGCCTGCTCAGCAGCGGCGCAGGCTTCCTGCGGCGTATTGCTCTCATAGACAGCGATCTGCAACGTGTAGACAACCGCAGCCGGTCCAGCCTGCTCGCGCACATTGTGAAGCGTCCATTGCGGATAGGCGCCCAGGCTAGCGGTCTGGGGCGGGGGCAGCAGGATAGCGTTCTGAAAGGGTCGCTGGCCTTCCATTTCGACATCCCGCACCATTGCGAGGGTGCGCTGGGCGTTTTTTGCGTCGTGGGATCGAAATGCGCCCAACGTGACCGCGACGCCAATACGCCGCTGTTCAATCGTCGCTTGCTGTAAGTCTGCTTGTTGTTGCACAATCGCAAGCAGACGCTGCGCCTGGGCCGTAGCGTCATCACCGTCGAAGACGTGAATAAGCACAGTCCACACGCCCGCGCAATCTGCGCCCGCACTCGACAGGCTGGCGGTCGCAGCCGGGGAAAAAACACCCTTGGGATCGAGATCTGTCGGGCTCGCGGCGCCTGTCCCGTGACTGGCGCAACCGGTGAGAACTGCGGTTGTGAGAGACGCGACGAATGTCCATTTTCGCCAGCGCCCCCTGAATCGGGGAAAAGGGCTCGGCGTCAACGGCAAATTAACCGAATTTGGATTTTTTTTGCACACGTCCGCGCTCCTGTTATCGATCGCAAACATATACAGGGTGGTGACTTACGCTTGATCGAAAGGATCGTCCGAGTTTCAAGCGAATGGTGAAGAGGCGACGATATTTGCATTGGCAGGCGAAATGCAAAGAGTGGGTACACGCCGTACATACACCAAGCGGAGCATACGATACGCATGTCTGATATTGCGCCAATCTCGAACTTGAACGCTGGGACCCCTGCCACGACGCGGGTGGATCCTGGAGGCTCGATTTCACCTGCCCAGCGGAATGGGTCCGCCTCAATCGCGAGCGAGCCCGCAAACAAAAGTCGGCCCGTGGATGAAGCGACAATTTCCGAGCACGCCCTGCTGCTGAGCAGAATTCGCAGTCTCCCGCCCATTCGCCAGAATCTTGTTGACAATGTGCGCTCGCAGATTCAGGCGGGCACATACGAAACGCCTGCAAAGGTCGCGGGGGCGGCAAGTCGGCTCTCCGAAGAGCTCGATCTTTTCGGTTAGGCTCGGCTGGGCTGATCGGCAAGGCTTGATGGACCGGTGACGTGACTGTGGCGCCGCCTCGCGCGGTTAAGACGCCAGCAGCTGAGCGGGTCGTCGAACGAGGCTTGCGCGCTCGCGTCCTTTCCAAACTTGGCAAGTCGACAACCCCATTATAGATCACGTCGATCATGTTCACGGCGATGTTGAGAGATCGCGTGTGTCGCTGAGGACCACGCCGCTTGGCAGTGTGTAGGTGGCGATCAACGATGCGCGCTGTCGGGCGGGATCCCAGCGAGGCGCCCCCTTGACGCGCAAACGATAGGTGCGCGTCACCCGGTCGAATCGGCGCGAGTTTTCTTCGGGATTCCCGAGGTCGATGTCCCAGCTGCGGGAGGCGCTCTTGCTGGCGCCTGCGCCGCCAAACCCAGGCGCCTCGACGCGAATCTCGATTTTGAGCTGGCCAAGCGCCTTGACGGTGTCGCCCCAGCGGTCGAGGAGCTCGATATGGACGGTCGCTTCATCATCCGCAGCCCGCGTGCTGCGGGTGATCGCTGTGAGCGGATGCACCCGCAGCTCGACGGGAACGAAAGGCGCCGACGCTGCAGCATCGCTGGCGAACGCTGCGGGGCTTGCGTCGGTGGCGCTGCTCACAGCGATCTTGGGCTCGACGAAGCCGCACGCCACGACCGCGAGCGCGAGCGCTGGCGATACGGCTCTGCTTGCCCGCACAAGAGATCGGCCTGCTCTTGTATGACGTTGTTGCATTACGACACCTTCCGGTTGGCGTCCGCGCGACGCCGGTGATCGGCAAGTGTATAGAGCGCCTTGCGTCGTCGCGTTCCAGAATCTCGATCGATCGGCTGGCAAAGAAGCGCCCAGGACCAGCAAGGAATCCCTTTCCCAAGCCCTCTCCCGGAGAGAAAGGGAGCAAGACAATGACGCGCGTCAGGCAGCGCCGCGATTCTGCGGCGTCAGATCGCTCGAGCGAAGCGGCGGCTCCTTCTGCGTCGGCAACGCGCCGCGAAGCTGCGCCAGCGCGTTGGCGACAGCGCGCTGCGACTCCTCGACGCGCGTCATGGCGCGTGTGTTGTCGCCGACCACGCGCACAAGCTGCTCCAACTGCAGCCGCTGCTCAAGCAGCCGGTCGTGGGCGCCTGTCAGTTGTCGTTCACGCTCAGCGGCGTTGCGGCGCTCGGTCAGCCACATGAACCCGATGAGTCCAGCGGCGCCGAATTGCGCCAGTGATGCGACCAGGTCGAGCTCCAATGGATTATTCTCCTATGTATATTAAATTTATTCGCAATGCTCACAAACTGCAGCGCTAAGACGTCAAATCGCCAGCCGAATGTAATCAACGCGGTACGAGAGCGAGACAACCCTGCCTCGATCAATGCGGTCGTCGGGAACAAAGCGAAGCATTGTCATGTTCAGCCAGCTCCGGCCGCTGTGGTCAACGAGCGATCCCTTGAGTGGAATCTCCACCTTTTGTTCAATTGTGTCGACGAGAGCCCAGAGGGCGGCGTCTGATGCCGCGACCAGCCGGCCTGTCTGAATGATCGCAAGCTCCAGCTGCGTGACGACATCGGTTGTGATCTGCAACGGGTCGGCGGTGAGCGGCGGCAGAAACAACATGCCCACGGGCTTGATGACAAAGCGATGCGGGCCCGAGCCGAACAGATCAAGGCCTGTGAACGTGCTGCTCATGGCGTTTTCTCCTGCGCTGTGAAGGGATCGAGCGCCCCGTCGGTCGAAACTGCCAGGCAGGTGATGGTTTGACTGGCGCCTCGCGTTCGCGAGAGATCGTGCTCGATAGCGAGCACAACCACGCTCGCAGAGACTGTCACGTTTGCGCTACCAGCGGTTGTGTGCGACGCCCGTAAAGAAAACGCACCCAGCGCGCCGGGGGTGATTGCGTTGGCGAAGCCTGCGCCAATCGACGTGTCGAGTCGGCGGCGAATGCGAATCGTCACGCGCTCTTCGGGCACATCAGCGAAGACAGCATGGCGGCCGATGTCCGACCATTCGGTCACAAGCCGCTGCGCCTTTCGATCCACAGCGACAAACTCGACAGTGTCAAGGTCGACGCCTAGCAATGTGACTTGCTCTGGGGAAATCCATAGCATGTTTCAGGCCCTTATCAATTGAATGACGTTGATTCTGCGAGCGGCGTCGGGCAGGCCGTCGCCATCGAGGTCGATCCCTGCGACAAGTCGCCTTCGCTCGCTCGCAAAGCGCATCCGGTGCAGCTCCGCCTTTGCCCATAGAGGTGAATCATCGCGCACCATGGGCGCCGCGGCTGCGAAAATGAGGTGCAGCGCGCCCAGCGCCTCGGCCCGTCTGAACGCAGAGGGGTTCGTCACACTTGCCTCGGTCACCGCAGCGCCTGGATCCGCCGGGTCCACGCCAATGGCGCGAAGCAGCATGTCGTGAATAACGCGAATCTGTGGCAGAAATGTGGAAATAGTCAGCTGCGCTGCAGTTGCGGGCGCTGGCGCGATGGCGGCGTCCACTGTTGACTCGCGCAAACGCGACACCGTCAGCTGCGTCGTTGACAGTCTGGCGAGCACCTCCAGGGGTGTTCCCGCGACCATGACAACGGCGCCCACGTCGACGCCCGCTGCGGTGAAATCAGCGGCTGCGCTTGTGAGCGTCCCGCTGGCGACGCTGGCGTCGCTTGTTTGCACAAGCGTTTGCGAAGCGAAAGCTGCGTCTCGAAACAGCGTAGGCTCGACGACAAGCAGGTCACGATCGGTCGCAAATGTCATAGCGATGCTCCTGTATATTGGTTTCTCGCGTTGCGCAAGGTCTTGTCAGCGGGCGCGCCGCGTATGAATCGGAGTCGTCTTGAAACCCGCCGGCCCGCGACTTGCGGACCGACGGGCGCACGGGAGGAGAGAACGGTGGCTCGTGTGCGCCTCCTCCCGGGGCGCGGGGGTGGATCAGGACGTCGCGAGCAGGCGGATCAGCCCGTGCGCGTTTTCATTGCGCATTTCGAGCGTGTATTCACCGATCACCTGGCCCACGTCGCTGTCGCCGGTGGATGTGAGATTCTTGAAGTGGAAGCTTCGCCCTGCGAGTGGAAGGACTTCGATGCGCGACGAATCAAGCAGCAGCACGGTGTCCGCTGGAACCCAGCGCGACAGAATCACGCGCGCTACGCCGAAGTCGCTCTCATAGACACCAACAAGATCACGAAACTTCGTATCATTTGGCACGTAGCTGCGATTGTTCGTCGCAAAGCCATTGATGCGCCGTTTCTGAACGCCGTTGACGACGATGGTGTCGATCACACCACTAGACTGATTCCAGATCTCGCGAATTGCGGCGTTGAGAACGGCTTCGTTGAGTTCGTTGAGTCCCACGCCATCGCCATTTGGGATAGGCCCCAGCGCTGGCATGAAGACGTTGCCCGCAATCGAAGGGATGATCCCGCTCATGGTTCTGCGGGTCGTCGCGTCCCCTTGGGGCGTGGTTGTCGCAGCGACCGAGTTAATAACGCAATTTTCCAGATCGCGCAACAGCTCGCGCAGACGCGACTGCTTCTGGAAATCGAGCTCGTCATCAACGCCCAGCGACGACACCGCCTGCTGTGAACCGCTTACTTCCACAGACGCTGTGAATATCTGGGCGTAGTTCTGTTTGCGCGTGCGGTTGGTGAAACGCGACTGCGGGCGGTCGGCGCCTTCCAAGGCTGCGTTGCCCAGGATGACGATCTTCTGCAGGTCCGCGAGTGGATCTGGCGTGGTGCCGCCGTAACCGCGAATAACCGTGATGATGTTCGCCGCAACACTCGTGACAAGCATGACTTCGCGCATGCCCTCGATGCGGATCTGATCACCAACCTGAAATCGCGAGCCGAAGTCGACGGTGATGGTCGTATCGCTTGTGGGATTCGTAAAGGTCGCCTGATTGATCGTCGCGAAATTGGGAAGCAGGCCGTCTTCGATCCACTCGTGCACTGTGCTTCGCGCCTCTCTTCGGGGGTCGCCCAGGTGGTCGAGCAGCGGTGTCTCAAATGGACTGACGACGGAGACAATGTCGCTGACGTCTTCTGCGATTTCCGGCAGCGCGACGCCTGCGCTGTATGTTGCTTTTCCTGTGAACGCCATGGTGTTTGTCCTTTGGTTCGTGGCGGCGGCTGGGATTCAGTGTGCGCCGCTATGGAGTGAATGGGTGCGGAGACATCTACCCTCTTCCCGATGAATTTACCCTTGGTTTACCTTCAGAGTTGCCTGCGCAGGCGCAGGAATCGCATAAGCGCGTTTCGATCGCCACCTGCCGCCGCTTCCGCCGCCGCCTGAATACTCGCGGTGGAATCGTCGGTCGCTGTCGCTGACATTGCGCTTGCGGCTGATGACGGTTGTGATCGGAATAGAAAGGGCTTTCTTCGCTTCAAATCAGTGACGATGATGCGCGGATCGCTCTTGTTGTCGCGCTCGTCATCTGCGGCTTTCGCGAGCAGGCGCGTTGTTTCAAGATCAATCGCGTCCGCTTCAATGAGGGCAGCGTCGATCGCTGCGGTGCGCTGCTGGTTGTTGATCTCCCGCTGTGCGTCTTCCAGCGATTGGCGCGTCTGGCGCAACTCCTTGGCGAGGTCCTCCACGCGCGCTTCTGCGGCGATGGCGCGCTTACGAATTGCGCTGACGCCGACAGGACGTGCGGTCGTTGCATCTGCGGCGGCGGCAGCTTGCGCAGGCGGTTCAGTGGCGCTTGGCGTCGTTGCTGGCGGGGGTGGCGATCCACCTCCTGGCGGTGGATCGAGGGCTACTGTCGGATCTGTGAGGCTTGTGATTTCGTCATTGATCGGCATGATGATACTCCTTATTTCGGATGGTTTGAGAGCGCAGCGAGGCCGCGCCGGACATTTGCAAACGCAGATTCACGTCACGCCAGATCGGAGGGCGCGTAGCCGAGCTCCGCAAGCACGCGTTCGCGAGGAACACCAAGCTCCAGCTTCTTTAGGGCGGATTCGAGCAAATCCTTTTCCTGGCTGGGCAGCGGATCAGGCCAGTCGACGCGCACGCTGCGCTCGTCTGGCGCTGTCGGATACACGCCTGCGATGTCAATCGCGCGCAGAATGAGCGACGACATCCGGGCCAGCCCCTTGCCATAGGTCACGCGCCGCCGAGCAATCTTGGCCAAGAGCCCGACGAGCGTGATACGCAGCGCGTTTTCACTTGAAAGCGAGCCAAGCTTGGCGCGAATCACACCCGCAGCGAGCGGCGTAACCGCGGACACCTTGTCCATCGCTTCACGCAGATCCTCGATATGTGATTCTTCACTGGGAGAATCAGCGTCCGCGCCAAACGCTTCGATCGACGCATCTGGATTATCCGTCGTCCAGATCTGTCCTGGCGCCACGGGGACAGCGCCATCAGCGAATCCGTCAAGTCCGCGTGCGAGGTACATCTTGAACGACTGCAGCGTCACGCGATGGGCCCGATCAGACAGCCGCGTGTTGAGCTCATTCTGCAGTGGAATGAGGGGCTCAACTTCGCTCACACCGGCATAGTGAAACGGCTGACTTGCGTTCTGAATGTGCACGACAGGAGTGACGCCAAGTAGATTGGGCGCCGACTCAATCAGCCGTTCATTCTCGTAGCGCTGCCTGTGCGTCGCGCTGAAGATCTCGAGCACATCGACGCGCTGCCTGCTCACTGGCGCAGCGCCGAACTTTCTCGCAATGGCGCCGCTCATCGGACCCCGATGCTCCACTTGGTTGGACAGGCGACCGAAGCGCACGATGTATGCGTCGAGTTGTCGAAAATCACCGGCATTAAGGAGTGGCACGCTGCGCGTTGGCTCGATGAGCTCGATGCGAAGTCTTGTCGCGAGTGAAAGAACGCGAGGCAGATCGTCCAGCGATTCGTCCTTTCGCAAGCCAGGACGAACCGCCTCAAAGAGCGCGCTGTCGCGCAGCAGCAGGTCTGTGTGGCCAAAGACGGCGCCAAGAAGCGCCATGTCTTGCAAGAGAGCGATGCCGCCTGATGCTTCAAAGACCGCGTCGAGTATGCGCTCGATATCGCGCCGCTTTGTTTCGTCGGCCGTTGTGCTGGAAAGTGTCGGGCTCTTGCCAAACATGAAATCGACGATGGCGTGCACACGCCAGCCGATGTCGTTCTCGATAACGACTTCACGCAATGCGGCGCGATCGTCGGTTGAGGCCGCCCGCTTCTGACGAAGTCTTGGCGGCAGGCCCTCCTCCTGGGCGAGTTTGGTGCGTGCGCCAGCGTCAACGCTGCGGCGCGTCGACGGATTGCGGTAATACCGCCACAGGCGGGATAGCGCGGGCCTGGTTGCATTCTCATGCTCGGCCAGTAGCACACGCAGGAGCGCGTCGTTGAGTCCTACCGAAGCGAAAGGGGAGAGTTTGAAAGCCATCCGTCGCATCCTTTCAGTGGCGGGCGGCAGGTGACGCAATGCACGTGGCCCTTACACCCTTTGGCGGAACGGGCAAGGCGGCGCGCGCGCCTGCATCCGCTGGCGGCACGACGGGCACGGGGTGTTAGTGCGGAATTTCCCTTGTGCAGCGGAGTTTCTGCGCGACAACGGCCTTTTTAATTATTTGCGAATGCAGTCAGACTGCGTCACGCTGCGCGTGCGCACGCAGCATGAACGCATCGACGGATAGGGCTTTGCTTGTGGAGGCGCTTGAGCTAATTGCGTCAGCATGTTTCGTCCTCATGGCGAAGCGCAGGCCACGAGTGACTGAAGCAGGTGAAGATTCGCTCTCACCGACTATTTATCAATGAAATAAATGTGAATTCAATTGCATACTTTACTGGGGATGCAGATTGTTTGGCGCTCCGTGTGTGGACGCCTGTTCTGGCGCGCCTTTTAGTCCTGCTGTCCGCCCATCGGGGTTGAATGGCCCTGGCGCCCCTGCTGACCGCCGTCTTGCTGGCCTTGTCCACCGCCAACGCTCTGTCTTATGTTCTGCATAAGTTCAGGGTGCTTGCTTATAAGTTCGCGGAATCGGCGTCCCTGCTGCGCTTTATCCTTGAGCGCTCCGATTTCGCGAAGCTCCTTGGCCAGCGCGGGGTCGTCCTTTTCCACGCTGGCGACGAGACGCTTGGCGAAGGCAGCCATGTCGCCTCTCCCGCGCGCACCGCTGCGCTGGCGATCTCGCCCGTCACGGTGACCATTTGACCCTGCAACGAACTGCGCGGGTTGGTCACCGCCTGCTGCTGAAGTAAAGGCCAGCGATCGAGCCCCGTTGCTTTGGCTTGTTGCAGGCGCCGCTTCGTTCTCCGGGTAGAACCTTGCGATCACCTTTGGATCGAATTCAGATGCTTCAATTGAAGCGGGAGAGGGTTCGCGCAACAGGACAGAGTCGCCTTCCTCAAGACCAGCGAGAATCTGCGCGGTGGTGTCGGAGCGTTCGCCCACCTTGATCGGCGTGCGTGTGAATCTGCCGCCACCCATTTCCTTGTAGACATAGGCGATGCGTCCTTCGTGGAAGATCGCCTGCAATGGAACGGCAAGCTGGTCGATAGACTGGTTTATCTGAATCTCCGCTTCGACGCGCATCGCAGGTTTGAGCGTCATATTGGCGTTGTCTGCGTCAAGACCGATCTTCACGGTGTATTCACGCAGATTCGGGTCGCGCCATCCGCCGCTCTCCGCAAGGACGCTCACGTCGATGACCTTCCCTGTAAAGGCCTGGTTGGGAAGCGCGTCGATTCGGACGGTTGTGGCCTGGCCACGGTGAACCTTACCCGCCATGCTTTCATGAACCCGGACGGATGCGACCATTTCCGATGTGTCGGGCAGGACGATGATCGTCTCATTGGGGCGAACATTCTTTCCGATTTCGATCTGCTCGCTCGATCCCATCATAATCATGCCTCGACCCTTGGACGTGCTTGTGGCGTACACGACGAGGCCGTCGGTTGTGGCATACATTTTTGTGGCTTTGAGCTGCTCTTCAAGCTTCGCCAGACGATCTTCGCGGATGGAGAGCGTTCGCTTGCGATTGGCGCGGTCGGCTTCTTTGCTCGCGAGGCGAGATGCATTCTGCTGTTTGACGCGCTCGATTTCCGCCTTCGCCTCTTCCACGTCCGAGCGCAGCTGCTTGAACTTCTGATCGAGCTCGAACGTCTCAAACACCCACTTGTTTCGATCCGCTGTCTTGACATCCGCCTTGGCCTGGAGCAACTGGATTTCATCCTGCTTCAATTCGTCAAGGCTGAGAAACTCACTCTTGTACAGCTTCTGAGACTGGGCGTACTTGTCGGTCCAGCGGTCAAGTTGCCGCTTGGCTTTTTCGATGGCGAGCTCCAGCTGTTCACGCTGTTTCACGAGATCGCCCTTATTCCATTTATCATAGGCAATTTGCGATAGCTCAAGTTTCAGTTGCGACTGTCGCAAGGCTGCATCATTTTCACTTACCTGGATGTCATACGCGTTTTCCGCAGCGATCAGGTTGTTGCGTGCTTCCTCCACACGAAGCGTTTCGTCTTCAATCTGATTTTCAATGGAGTCGCTGGCGAGCTCGACGAGCAGATCGCCCTTGTTCACCATCTTGCCCTCATCGACGACATAGACGATCGCTGCGGGCGTCTCCAGCTGGCTGCGAATCTCTGTCTGGTTGCGCGCTTCGAGTTCGCCGGTGGCATTGACGTCGATGTCGAAAGTTTCCCTGCTGATCTGGTGCAAGTCGCGAGCGCATTCAGCGGCGCTGTCGCTGCCCATGGCGCGCCACGCGAACGCAGCGCTTCCTGCGAGCGCAATGACGATTGCGAGCACGGCAATCAGCATGACAGGCGCTTTGCCTGACGCAAACGGAGTGGCTGTGCGACTGTTTCGTGTCTGCATGGTTCTTGTCCCTATCGCTTTCTGATCAGATTTCGGCGTGCCGCGCGCAATGCGATCGCTGCGAGCCCACCGTGTTCAACCGGCGCCTGGGGGCCGGGTTTCGCGCCCGCCCGGTTATCGACACACTCTAGGGTCGGTTCGCGTCGCTGCCCGTTCTTTCGGGAACAACTTGGAGTCACATGTGAGTTATTCGCCGTCCGGTGCAGCTGGGTCAGCACTGGGTGGCGGAGGTGGCGCATTGGGAAGGACCGGATCGGCGTCAGGCGGATTCTGTGCTTCGTCCGGCGCCGATTGGGGCGCGTCGGCTGGCGCTGCGGGAGATTCCTGGAATCCGGGCATGCCCTTCAGGGGGTCGAGGGCGCCATCTCGATTGACGCGCATCTGCCCCGTGGCCAGAAGGTATTCGAGGATGGCGATCTGCAGATCGCGCTCACGCGAGTCGCGGTCGTTTTCTGACCGCAGCAACGCGTCTTCCGCATCCGTGAGGTTGAACGGGTTGACATCTGTGCGTATCTCAAATTCCTCGAGCGTGAGGCTGTTGACGTGTATATTGCCAATCGCGAGATCCAAACTGACGCGCTGCTGATCAATGCGCCGGCGAGCCGATCGCGCGTCGAGTATAACCTGATCGCGGAACTGGTCATAATTACGAATCTGGCGGTTTAAACTGAGAATGGACGACCGCAGGTTGAGCCGTTCTATCTCCCGATCAAGGGGCAAGCCAAACGTGACGCTCGACATCCAGTCGGAGGCGTTCTTCGTCAGTTCGAACCCTGCGTTCTGGTTGCCGGGACTCGTGCGAAAGTTTGCCTGCGCGTTGATGTCAAGGTCGGGCAACACCTGGTTTCGTGAGTTGGAGACACTTCTACGAGCGTCGTCAATCTGATCCCTGCGGTTTTGCAGGTCGAGCCGATTCTTGATTGCTGTTTCAGCAGCCTGCGCTGGCGAGACGCCCGATTCGGGGAGATTGAGCCCGCTCGTGATGATTTCCACATCTCGGGTGACTGGGATACCCAGCCGAATCTTGAATTGATCGAGACGAACAAGGTAGGACTCTGTGATATTGATGAGCGTGGCTCGAGCCTGGTCGAGTGACTGGCCGATCTGGTTTCGGGCGCTGGGTCGCTCACGACCCGCGATCACCTGGGCCGCTGTCCGCGCCAGCGATCGCTCGCGGGAGGTGATGGAGCGTTTCTGGTTTTCGATCTGCTGCACTTGCGCTACAAGACCGAGGAAGTCACGGGCGATAGCCACAAGAAACGTGCGGCGAAAACGCTCAAAATCCCGAGCTGAGTAGATCAGATTGCGCTCCGCTTGAATCAGGTCTTCTTGGGCTATGAGACCCGCGTTGCGCAGCAAGGGCAGGTTTGCGACGAGCGTGACTGTTGCTCGCTGATCAAAATCCGCATTACTGGCTCCCACAGCTTGTCGCAGCTGGTCGGTCGCATCCCAGACGAGTCGAGCCTCCAGATCGCCGCCATAAGGCAACCGCTGCGTGGCGCGGAGCTCGTTGACAATGCGAACAGCCGTCTCGCCGCCGGTGCGCAGGTCGCCGTTGAAGGTGGCGCTGAGCGTGTCGAAAAAACGCGGGCTCCAGCGGTGCCGTTCTATGAGGACGCGAATGCTGGCGAGGATGAATTCCTCCTCTTGATCGAGATATTCGCGCGCTGTCCGCTGGGCAATGGCGAAGGCCGCTGGGAGGTCAATCTTGATGGCGCTCTTCTCGTCGATCGCGCCGTAGCGCTCGAAGGCTTCGAGGCGTTCAGCGACGCCCAGGTCTTCTTGCGCCGTTGGATAGGTCATGTCGGCGGCGGAGGGATTTTCCGTCTCGACACTCTTGCTGGTCTGGCCTCTCTTGTTGTACGAGTCGAGCGATGTGTACTCGCGGTGGGGCGAGACAGGCGACCCAATCGCCTGAGCCGCCTGGGCGACCAGCCTGTTGGTCTTGCTGTCGATTGCGTCCAGGCCACACCCAGGCGCCAGAGCGACGAATACCAGCGCGGCCATGGCAGCGAGACCGCACGCGGCGCGGGCGAGGAGGCGAAGACTCCTGCGTCGCCTGGGCGCAGGATCCACGAACCTCTCTCCGGAATTGCATTGGTTCGTTGGCATCGAGGCGAGTCTACCGGCGCCCTGATCGGATGTTGCGTCGCGCGCCGCGCCTCGTCGGGCGCCCGGAACTGGGTGTTGCACCTGGCCTCGCCACATGGCGCGGTCATCCACAACGTTCCGAGGGATTGCAGCGACGCTATTGGGTGCGTATTGTGGCCGACCGTCGCCTTTGTTGATGTACGATCGCCGAGACCGCCAGCGACGGGTCGGTCCGCCATAGTTGCAACCATCTGGCGACGCATGCCTCCAATAACATTCGATGCGCGTGGATTCTCGGTGGCGGGACGTCTCCGACTCATTCTGGCTGGCGACGTTGAGTATGCGCGACTGCCCCGCGCTCGCTGGGCTGACCAACTCGACGCAGCACGAGACGCGGGCTTCACCGCGGTTGTCGTGCCGATACCCTGGCTGCTTCACGAGCCGGCGCCCGACTCGTTCGTCTTTGAAGATCAGCTGGATATTCGAGCCTTTCTTGAGCTCGCAGGTGAGCGGGACCTTCTGTGCGTGCTTCGCCCCGGGCCATTCATCGGTCCACCCTGGGACATGGGCGGACTACCTTCGTGGCTGCTTCGGGACGAAGCGATGGCGCTGCGAGCGCCCTCACAACCGTTCCTGGGCGCTTGCGCACGCTGGATTCGCGCCCTCTTCGAGCAGGTTCGCGATCTGCAGGCCACAGCGATCCCGCCCGGCCCCGTCGCGTTGGTGCAAAACGAGCACGAATGGTTCTGCGGCAGCGACGCTGTGGGTGTGGCGTACATCAACGAGCTGCACCGCTACCTGCGCGAGTCAGGTGTGAGCGTGCCCATCATTTCCGCGAACAATCTCTACCACAGCGTCGAGAGCGCGATTGACGGCTGGGTGACGCAGGAAGACGTGCACGCCACGCTGCGACAGCTGCGATCGCTCATTTCAGGCAGACCGCTCTTGGCGCTCGACGTCGGGCGGGTGTGGCGGCCTATCTGGAAGCAGGACAAAGTTGACACTGCGAATATCGATGGCAAGAAGCTGGCCTTTGAAATCGCGCAGGGGCTCTCAGCGGGCGGCCATGTGCTGCTCACAGGGTTTTCAGGCGGCACGACGCCTGCTGCTCTGGGTGGCAGATCTGACCGCCCGGGTGAAGCCACATTCGTCACGCCAAGTGACGACCAGACAGCGCTGGTGCGGGAAGGAGGCGCCCCGAACCCGGCCTTGGCGCCAGTGCGGCGCGTATGCCTGTTTGCGCGATCCTTTGAACGCCTCTTCACCGCCCTTGACCACGAAGCCCTGACAACAACCGTCGTGCCGACACCTGGCGCCGCGCACGATTCGGTCGTGCACGCTGCGGGCGCGCAGGGGAGCGCCGTCTTTGTGTTCGCAAAGCCTGGCGAGCGCGCCGTCATCCCCATCACGCTGCCTGACGGCACATCCGACGATGTGGACACGGGCGACATGGGCGTTGGATGGCGGCTTCTCAACTACCGCCTCACCCCCCACGCCATGCTCGACTACTGCGGCGCCTCTGCGCTGCTGCACGACGACGCGCTGCTTGTGTGTTTTGCGCCACCCGGCGTCACCGTGAAATTTGTGATCAACGGCGTCACGCTTCATGCGACGGCGCCTTCTGGTAAAACACCGCTTATTGGGGAACTTGAAGATATTACAGTCGCCCTTCTCAACGAAGAGCAGACGGACGCGCTGGCGATAACGCACGACGGCGCGATTGTCGTTGGCGTCGACCATGTTTCCCGGTCAGGCGAGCTGGTCGCGCATGCGGACTTCAAGCAGGGATACACGATCACTGCGAACCATGGCGCTCAGCGCACCGCTCTCGAGGCTGCGCCGAAACCGAAACGTGCGCCTTCATTGATGAACTGGTGCAGGGCGTCCACAACGACGTACGTTGCGGGCGTCAGTGAGCGATTTGCGCGTATTGATGGGCCTTCGCCAATGGAGCGTCTGGGCGCCCCCCATGGCTATGTGTGGATTCGCCTGCAGATCACTGAAAAAACAGCGCGCAAGACGCACGCTGCGTTTCTCGAGTCAGGCGATCGCATCCATCTGTTCAACGGTGGTTCGCCTCTTGGTGTGGTGGGCGTTGGCCCCGGCGCAGCGGACGATGTCATTGGCGTCTCTCTGAAAAAAGGTGAAAATACGATTGTCGTCCTCGCAGATGCGCTTGGACGAAGCGGACTTGATCCGATCAACCGACAGCGGCGCGGGCTCTATGGCCATGTGCATGACGCTGCGCCAGTGCGGGCGTCCCGGCCCACGCTGGAACTGGGCAAGCCTTTGTCGCCGTTGGAGCTACGCGCGCCGATCTGGCGAACACACGACAGCGACCGCACGGAGGCCCGCTGGACCACGTGGACTGTCGAACACCGGAAGAAAACACCTATTCTACTTCGAGTCGATCCGCCTTGCCCGAGTGATGCGGGCGTCCGGGGGATTGTGCTTGTCAACGGGGCGCCGATTGATTTTCTCGATGATGTCGGCGCGCTGCGCCTCGCGCTTGCGCTCGACATGCTCAAACGAGGCAAAAACGTCATTCAGATCGCACCGCTTGGCGATGCGGAACGCGCCTGCGAGGAGCTTTCACGACGGGCCCATATATGGACAAGCAACGGCTCGCTGACGAACAGCGCAGCGTGGTCAGTCGCCCGTTGGGAGTCGCCTGACGACGCAGCCTTCGAGCCTGTCGCAAAGAGCGCCATGAAGGCGAGTCAGCGCGACGGAGAGCCCGTGTGGTGGCGCTGCGACTTCAAGTGGACTATGCGCGACGACGTGCTCACGCTGCACGCAGCGGGGCTGACAAAGGGGCAGATTCTGCTCAACGGCCAGTCAGCATGTCGCTACTGGGTCGCGACCGCTGACGATGTCGCGGTCGAGGGGCAAAGGCGCATCACACTTCCTGCGACGCTGCTGCGCGAAGGCGACAATGAACTGCTGATCTTTGACGAGCATGGCGCCAACCCGGGCAGATGCAAACTGGCGTGTGATCCGCGCGGCGCTGCGCAGTAGCGCAAGATTGCGATATTTTGCTTCGTCATCATGATCGAAGCGCGCGAGAAAAAAGACCTGGTAGACCGAACGGCCTATCTACCAAGGAGAGAACGGGAAATACATCAAAAATAACTGGTGCGCTCGGGCGACTGATGCGCCCTGCGATCAGGATTCAAGAGTGGAAGACGCTGCATGCGCCCACACTTGCGGGCTGCGAAAGCTGTATCGCCACAGCGCCCACTGCGTTGGGACCAGCAGCAAGACGCCAGCGAGAACCAGACCATGGATGCGAAGCGGCGCATCCCAGCCCGTAACCAGCAGCTCTTCCAGAGCGAGCATCCCCACAGCAGCCAGGACCGAAAGCCCAAAGATCGCCGCCCACAGAACGCGCCAGCCGATCGGCTTGCCAATCAACCAGCCAGCGACACCCAGCGCAGCGACGAACGCTCCCAGCGCCGGGCCATATCTGCTCCAAAACCCGCCACTATCCCTGACGATCTTCTCAATGGTCCTGCCAAATCCAATCGTGAACACAGCGACGAGATACAGCGCCCACGCCAGTCGAAATGAAATCTGTCGCATGACGCTTGATCGGGAATCGAGATCAGCCATTTCACGGTCGTCTCTCGTCGCGCGAGATACGCAGCGCAAGCACTGCCACTACTGAACAAAGTGAAAGCGGAGAGAGCGGGATTCGAACCCGCGGAGCCCCTATCGGAACTCACCGGTTTAGCAAACCGGCGCCTTCAGCCACTCGGCCATCTCTCCGTGACTCGTGGCATTGTGGGCGCCTGCGCGGGCGAGGTCAAGGCGGATGGGCGGGCGATCGAAGCACACGCTATCTGTCGGTCATGCGCGAACATGAAATGCTCGAAGCTCACACAGGTGTGCAGCATTCTGCAGAGACCTGCCGTTGAAGGCGAGCGAGCGCTGTCGTCTTGCGTGGTGATTCTGTATGCCCTGCGGCTCTGTTGTAGCCCGTGCGTTCTGCCCGGGCGCGACTGTGCTGCATGAGTTGTTTGGACAACTCGACGAGCTGTCCCGCGAAGGCAGCCACCGACCTCCCGGTGAGCTGTCTTGCAAAATATAGATTATGCAACGGCGCGATCAGCGAACTGTTGCGATTGGCGTTGGCAGCGACGCTGACAGTTGTGTCGCGCTCGCAGCGACGATGTCCACTGCCCTTTCTACTTCTTCACGCGTTGTCCAGCGCGACAGTGAAAACCGCAGCGATCCATGGGCGATTGCTTCGGGAACCCCCATCGCGAGCAAGACTGGTGAAGGATCTAGCGAGCCTGATGAACACGCAGCGCCCGCGCTGGCGCACACGCCCTTTTCAGAAAGCAGGATGAGCAGCGCCTCTGCTTCGAGCCTGGGGAAACCAATGTTTGCCGTGTTCCACAGCCGATCCGATGGCGCCATGGGCCCGTTGACGACTGCGCCCAAACAGCGCTCGAGCACTGCTTGCTCAAAGTCATCGCGCAGCTGGGCCACGCGGGTGCGATTGGAATCATCCGCAAGCCAGCGCAGGGCGACATCAGCAGCGGCGCCCATGCCAGCAATGCCTGGAACGTTTTCCGTGCCGCCGCGCCTTCCCTGCTCCTGTGCGCCTGGCGCAACAGGCGGAAAGCGCACGCCTTTACGAATCCACAAGGCGCCCGCGCCCTTCGGCCCATGAAACTTATGGGCGGAACAGGCGAGCAGATCGACAGACGACTCCTTGACATTAACGGGCAGTTTGCCCACCACCTGGGCGCCATCGCAGAGGAACGGCACGCCAGCCTCTCGGCACGCAGCCCCAATCGCCCGCACCGGCTGAATCGCTCCTGTCTCGTTGTTGGCCCATTGCATCACAACCAGCGCGACATTCTCGTCGAGCAGCTCCCCTATGTTTGCATGGTCAATAACGCCGTCGCGCCCGACGCGCGCCTGGCGCACGTCGCAGGCGCCTTCGCGCTCCAACGCTTCGAGCAGTTCACGGATCGCTGTGTGCTCGATGGGCGACGTGACCACGACGTTCCGACCGCCCCTTCCCCGTGACCGCAGCAGCCCCACGATCGCCAGCCTGAGTGATTCCGCAGCCCCCGACGTGAAGACGATTTCGTTTGGTCTGGCGCCCACCAGCCGAGCCACGGATTGGCGGGCAAGTTCGACCTTGGCCCGGGCCGCCTGCCCTGGTCTGTGCATGGATGAGGGGTTGTGCCAGCAGGCTGTCAGCGCATCGGTCGCTGCTGCGACTGCTTCGTCACAAGGCCTGGTTGTGGCGTTGTTGTCAAGGTAGATGGTGTGCACGGGGAATCGTACGCGCTGGCTGCACGTCGCCAGCGCGCGAACACATATCGTTTTACAACGCTAACGACGGCTCAGCAGCAGCTGCTCCACAACATCGCGAACGTGCGTGCCCTTCTCGTCGCGGGCGTGACCGGGGATGCCCACGGGCGCGAGCACGCCATAGCCCAGCCCCAGATGGAGCAGCATCCAGCCGATGATGGCGGGACTGAACCGGATCGCGACAACGCCTGCCCGCTGACCCTCAGCCACCTGCTTGGTGACAAACTCGTGCAACGCGGTCATGTGGCGGTCGATGGCTTCGAGAATCTTGGCGTCGTCGATCTCGGTCATGGCTTGCACAATGACTCGGTAGGCTCCCCTGCCGCGATCGAGCACCATGGGATTGGCGCCAATGAGTCGGCGGAGCCGATCCGCAGGCGACTTGGCGCCAACGAGCTGCTCTTCCCACAAACGAATGGTCTCATGCCCCGTGCGGTCGATGAGCGCGATGAAGAGATCGCGCTTGGAAGCGAAGTGGCGGTAAATGATGGGCTCGGTGACGCCCGCTTCCCGCGCCAGCTGCGACGTCGTCGTGCCCGCAAAGCCTCTCTCTGCGAAGAGCCTGCTGGCGACTTCGAGCAGTTGTTCCTTGCGCTGGGCTGCGGGTAAGCGGGACATGGGTGGACGCTCTCATGTTGACGTTTTGCGTCACGCCAGATGACCATCCTTCGTTTCGGACAAAGCGTATACACGGCATAAGGAGAGAAACGCAACTGGAGCAAATCACTCGTTTTCGTCAGATGCAGCAGGCACAGGATCCCACCCCGAGCCGCCGAAGGGGTGACAGCGGAGCAGTCGGCGGGCAGTCAGAAAAAACGCGCGAACAGGATTGTGTGTGCGGAAGGCTTCGATGGCGTACTCGCTGCACGTGGGGTGGAATCGGCAGTGCCCGCCCAGGAGGGGCGATAGCGTTGCCTGGTACAGGCGAATGAGCAAAATGGCTGTCGTGCTGATGGCCTTTCGAAAAAAACCCATCTCCCCGGCCCTCTCCTCCGAGGGGAGAGGAAGGACGGTCACTCCAGCACCCTCACGGTCAACCTCTCCCGCATGGCGCGGGGGGACGGTCGCTGGGGCGGCTTGGCTACGCATGGCGCTCTCCAGTGTCGCGTCGTGATGCGACGGGAGCGTTGCCATCGCCTGCGGCGCCGCCCGTCGTATTGAGGCGGCGTTTGGTCCACACGCGATCGAGCGCTGCTGCAGCGTCCAGCAGCAGGGCGCGGTAGTCAGCAAGCTGCAGCAACTCATGCGGGCGCACCATGACGACATAGTCGTAGCCAATGGGGAAGTCGCGTTGATCGAGGCGAAACGCTTCACGCAGCAGACGCTTGCAACGGTTGCGTTTGACAGCG
>Ga0114931_10000613_pt1 | contig 43726 bp, 39 predicted proteins | sample 2SBtaG_FD_89579 | JGI IMG/M metagenome (GOLD analysis project Ga0114931, IMG submission 89579) | Deep subsurface microbial communities from Kolumbo volcano to uncover new lineages of life (NeLLi) - 2SBTROV14_V59a metaG | ecosystem: Environmental > Aquatic > Marine > Volcanic | place: Kolumbo... | reverse complement strand
GTCTTCCACCCGATCATGCTGCTGCGGCCGGGGCGCGGCGACGAACGCGACATGACGCCGTTCGTGCGCTTCTACGAAGAGCACCTGCTCGGCCCAGCGTCCCCGTTCGATCCCGGCGGTCCGCCGGCCGCCGAGGCCGCGTAGACCGAACGCGGGAGGACGCGCGGATGCCACGGCGCGCCGCATCGCCACCCGCCCGGACGCCGCCGGGCTCAGACGCCGCCGGGCTCAGACGGCTTGGCGATCCTGCCAGTGGCCTTCGCTTTCGAGGAAGCGCCGCAGGCCGCCGTGGGCCTCGATGCGGGCCCGGCGGTGGGGTTTGACCCTTCCGCTGTCGAGGAACCACTGCGCGGCGCGCGCGAGCGCGACCTTGGCGCTGCTGGGCGTGTAGCCCAGCTCCTTCTCCGCGTGGCCGCTGTCGCACGGGCGGTTCGCCATCGCGTGGAGGCTCGCCTCGACGTCGATGATGGGCGTCCGATGCGTCACGTAGTTTGCGAACCACTCGCAGACCGTTCCGGCCGCGAAGAGCAGGCGAGGCGGTAGCGCGACGCGCGGGACCGGGATGCCCGTGAGTTCCGAGAGGTGCTCGGTCACCTCGGCCATCGTGCGGTTTTCGCCGCCCAGGATGTACTGATGACCGACCTCTCCGTGTTCGAGCGCGAGCACGTGGCCGCTGGCGACCTCGTCCACGTCTACGATGTTCAGCACCGTCCGCGCGTAGGCCTTCATCAGTCCGTTGAGGAAGTGCAGGATCAACGTCCCGGTCGGCGTCGGCCGCCGGTCGCCTTCGCCCACCACCGTCGTCGGGTGCACGATCACGAGCGGGAGGCCCTTCGCGATCATCCGGAGGGCGGCGATCTCGGCGATGACCTTCGAGGACTTGTAGTGGCCCTGGAAGCGCCGCAGATCGAACAGGCTCTCCTCGGTCTCGACGTCGCGGTTGATCGACGGGGTGAGCGTCGCGGTGCTGCTCGTGTACACGACCTTCTGGTACCCGTGAAGCCGCGCCGCTTCCAGCACGTTCTGCGTGCCGACGACGTTCACGCCGTAGATGTAGGCCGGGTCGGGCTGCCAGAAGCTGTAGCAGGCCGCGTTGTGGACGAGCACGTCGCCGCCCTCCAACGCCTCGTTGACGTTGCGCGCGTCCAGCAGGTCGATCGGGCGCATTTCGACCGCCACGCCGTCGAGGTTGCGGCAGTCGAGGTCGGCACCGACCAGGGCCGTCACGTCGTATCCGTCTGCGACCAGTCGGCGCACGATGTGTGAGCCCATGAAGCCGTTGCCGCCCGTCACGTAGGCTCGCGTCACTGGGTCTTCCCCTTCGTCCTCAGTGCGGCCCCCGCCAGCTTCTTGCCGAGGTCCCACACCGCGCCTCCCGGTTTCTGCGTTCGCCCGATCACGTCTTCCAGCGCGGTCACGAGCCAGCGGCGGTCTTCCTCGCTCACGACGAGCGGCGGCAGGAGCTTCACCACCGGATGATGGTGGCCCGCGGTCTGCGTGAGGATCCGGTGCTCGTGGAACAGGGGGACGATCACGAGCTGACTGAAGAGCCCCTTCTGGGCGGTGTCGAGGAGCTTCCAGGTCGCGCGCGCCTTCATCGTCGACGGAGGCGCGAACTCGATGGCCTGCATCAGGCCCTTCCCGCGCACCGCGCTCACCCAGTCGAAGCGGTCGATCATCGCGCGATAGTCCCCGAGCAGCGCTTCTCCGATCTTGGCCGCGTTCTCGACCAGGTTCTCGCCTGCGATGACGTCGAGCGTCGCGATCCCGGCCGCCATCGCGAGGTTGTTCTTGGAGAAGGTGGAGCCGTGGACGGGCGCGCGCGTGAGGTTGCTGAAGAGCGAGTCGAAGATGGGGCGGCGCATCGCGACGGCGCCGACCGGGACGAACCCGCCAGAGAGCGCCTTCGCCGAGAGCAGGATGTCGGGCTCGACGCCCCAGTGCTCGACGGCCCACATGCGGCCCGTCCGCCCCAGCCCGGTCTGGATCTCGTCGGCCACGAAGAGCGCGCCGTGCTTGCGGCAGAGGGCGGCGGCTTCGCGCAGGTAGTCGTCCGCCGGGACGTTCACTCCGTGGCCCTGGATCGGCTCGACGAAGAAGGCGGCGATGCGATTCGACGCGAGCGCGCGTTCGAGCGCCGCGAGGTCGTCGAACGGCACCTGGTGGGTCTCGGGCAGGTGCGGCCCGAAGCCGTCCCGGAAGACGTCGTCGCCGTTCAGTGAGAGCGCCCCCATCGTGAGCCCGTGGAAGGCGTCCTTGCAGTACACGAGGCCGGGCCGGCCCGTGTGGCAACGGGCGAACTTGATGGCCGACTCGACCGATTCGGCGCCCGAGTTGGTGAAGAAGACCTTGTCCAGCCCGTCCGGGCACGTGGCGAGGAAGCGCTCGGCCAGGATGCCGGCCAGGAGCGAGACGTCCATCTGTACCAGCGAGGGGAGCTCGGCCTCGAGCGCCGCACGGACCGCGCCGACGACGGTCGGATGGTTCCGGCCCACCGCGAACACACCGTAGCCGGACAACAGGTCGAGATATCGCGTGCCGTCCTCTTCGTACAGGTAGGGTCCGTCGGCGCGGACGTAGTTCTTGTCGAAGCCGAGCGTCCGCAACACCCGCACCATCTGGGTGTTCAACGACCTCTCGTGGAGGTCGAATTGCTGCCCACTGCGTTGTCGCAGCGTCTCGACCAGGTCCGTCATGCTGTTCCTCCTTCCCGTGGCTGCCCGTGGCTGCCTCATTGCGGCGCCGGATCTCCCGGAAGAGCGTATGCCATCAGCCCGTCGCCGATCTCGGTCAACACGTTCCCGCCGGCGGCGATCACGATGTACTGCTTCGAGTCGGGTGTCAGGCGGAAGCTCATCGGGGCGGCATGGCCGCCGTAGGGCATCCGGGTCTTCCAGAGCACCTCGCCGGTGTCCGTGTCGAATGCGCGAAAATAGCGATCCGTGGCGGCGCCGATGAAATGGAGCCCGCCCGCCGTCGAGAGGCCGCCGCCGAAGTTCGGGACGCCGATGTCGCCGTAGACGGCCCAGAGGGGGAAGGGCGCCAGGCCCCGCATGCTGCCAAGCGGCACGCGCCAGAGCCGCTTGCCGGTGCCCAGGTCCACGGCCTGGAGCGTTCCCCAGGGCGGCGGCGTGCAGGGCGCCCCGAAGTTGGACATGAAGGTCCAGCGCTTGTAGCCGTAGGGCGTGCCCCGCATCGGGTAGGCCTCGTCCGGGTACACCAGGCTGTGGAGGTCGAGCTGGTCGAACTCCTTGCGCGGGACCAGCTGCGTCACCATCGCCAGCTCGGTCTCGTTGAAGATGGCGACGCCGGTCTTCGGGTTGATCGCGAGGCCGCCCCAGTTGGGGCCGCCGCTGCTGTGCGGCGTCTGGATGGAACCCTTGCGGGTCGGCGGCGTGAAGAAGCCATCCCAGCGGTATTTCTCGAGCTGCTTCGCGCACCACGCCTTGTCGATCGGGGTGAAGCCCCAGGGTTTCACGACGTCGGGGTGGAGCGGGGGCGGGATCGTCGGGAAGGGCTGGGTCGGGGAGAGGTGCTCGCCGTCGACGCCGTCCTGCGGTACCGGGCGCTCCTCGACCGGGTAGAGCGGCTCCCCGGTCTCGCGGTCGAGGACGAAGAGGAATCCCATCTTGGTGGGCTGCACGACGGCCGGCCGGCCGCCCGCGACCGTGGGGATCTCGATCAGCTGCGGCTGGGCGGGCATGTCGAAGTCCCAGACGTCGTGGTGGACGCCCTGGAAATGCCAGACGACCTCCCCGGTCTTCGCATCGAGCGCGACCGTCGAGGACGAGTAGTAGTCGAGCCCGTGTCGTTCGCCGCTGTAGGCGTCGGGCGAGGCATTGCCGGTGGGGACGAATACGAGCCCCCGCTCCTCGTCTCCCGAGAGGACCGACCACACGTTCGGCGTTCCCCGCGCATAGCGTTCACCCGGCGGCGGTTCCTCGTCCCAGCCGGGCGGGACCGGATCCCACGACCAGACGAGGGCGCCCGTGCGCACGTCGAAGGCGCGGACCACGCCCGAGGGCGCGTCCGCCCGCACGTTGTCGGCCACCAGCGCCCCGAGCACGGCGATGTCGCCCAGCACGAGCGGCGGCGAGGTCGGGTAGTACTCCCACGGCGGCGCATCGGTTCCGAGCCCCTCGCGGAGCGCCACGCGTCCGTCCTTCCCGAAGTCGGCGCAGGGCTTTCCGGTATCCGCGTCGAGCGCGATCAGTTCGGAGTCGCGCGTCCCGTAGAGGATCCGGCGCTGGCACGCGCGGTTCGCGATGGGTGCGGCTTCTTCCCAGTAGGCGACGCCGCGGCCCGCGAGCGGATAGGGGCCCTCCACCGAGCGGTCGCGAAGGACCGGGTCGAAGACCCAGCGCTCCTTTCCGGTCTCGGGATCGAGCGCGAAGACCCGCATGAAGGGGGTGTTGTAGTAGAGCGTCCCGTTCACCACGAGCGGCGTCGATTCCAGCCACGTCGGCGCGTGGTCGGCGCTCGGGCCGTGGGTGTCGCCGCTCTTGTGCACCCAGGCGAGCTCCAGCTGCCCCACGTTCTCGCGGTTGATCTGCGTGAGCGGGGAGAAGTGCGAGCCGCCCCTGGTCCCCGCGAACTCGCGCCATTCCCCGGTGGGTCCCGAGTAGTCGATCGGAGTCCGAGGTGCGCCGTGGCAGGCAGCCAGGGCACCCAGACCGAGGCTGCAGAGCAGGAGCGCGTTGGCGCCCGGAAGTCGTCGCACGGGGTTCTCCGGTTCGGGTCGCGAGCGGGCAGTGGGGAGCAGGAAGTGGGGAGCAGGAAGGCGGCTAGAACGGTTCCTCGCCCACGATCGTGACGCGCTCCACGCGGCGCCGTTCCGGCCAGAAATCGCTGGTTGCGAAATGCTGGGTGCAGCGATTGTCCCAGAACGCGATCGAGTCGACCTCCCAGCGGAAGCGGCACTGGACGTTGGGACTCATGATCGCGCGTTCGAGCCGCTGGAGGATCGCCCGGCTCTCGGCTTCGTCGACGTCATCGATCTGCGTGACGAACGAGGTGTTGGTGTAGATGCCCCGGGCTCCCGTCTCCGGATGGGTCCGGATGACCGGGTGGTGCGCGACCGGGTATTTCTCCCGCATCGCTTCGCGTTCGTCTTCCGGCACGCGCGCGCCGAAGACGCGCATGTAGTCGTGGGAGGCGGTGAGGCCTTCGAGGCGTTCCTGCCATTCCGGTCCGAGGCTCTGGTAGGCGGCCTCTGTGTTGGCGAAGCAGGTGTCGCCGCCCACCGGCGGCACCACGCGCGCGCGCAGGATCGAGCCGAGCGAGGGTGCCTTGCGCCAGGTCACGTCGCTGTGCCAGTTTTCGGCCGCGTAGGGCCGCTCGGCGGTGGACTCGATCACCACGAGTTCCGGGTGTTCGTGCGGGACGCCGTTCGCGAAGGGGTGGACTTCCAGCTCGCCGAAATGGCGACCGAACGCGATGTGCTCCTCGACCGAGAGGTGCTGGTTGCGGAAGAAGAGCACCTTGTGGTCGAGCAGCGCCTTGTGGATGGCTTCGACGGTGGCGTCGTCGACCTGCGCGAGATCGACGTCCGCGATCTCGGCGCCGATCGCGGCGGTGAGCGGGTGGACGTGCAGTTCCATGGCGGGCTCCCGTTCGCGTGAGGCTGGGCCCGACGTTACCGCGTGCCCCGGCGCCGCGCCTAGAGCGACGCCAGGAACGCGGCGACGCAGCGGTCGTGCCACGGGACGCGGGAGTCCGCGGCGTGGAAGCCCACGTGTCCGCCGCCGCGCGGAAGCAGCGGCCGAAGGTGGGGGTTGCCGTGCCACGGGTAGCCCGTGTAGGCCGAGGCCGGGATCCACGGGTCGTCCTGCGCGTGGATCAGCAGGGCCGGCAGCGCGATCGCGCCCAGGAACTGTCGCGCGTGGTTCCGGGCATAGTAGTCGGCGGCGTCGGCGAAGCCGCCGCGGGGGGCCACGATCTTCTCGTCGAACTCGAGGATCGACTTCAGGTTCGGCAGAACGCGGCGTTCTTCCTCCGTGACCGCGGCGCCTTCCGCAAGCGCTTCGCGCTTCATGCCCGCCAGCAACCAGGCGTGGTAGAAGCGGTTGCGCGCGTCCAGGAAGCGGTAGGACGCGGCCGAGAGGTCGATCGGGGCCGAGACCGAGACGACGCCGCGCAGCCCGCCGGATTCGGCCGCGTACTTCAGCACCATGTTTCCGCCGAGCGAGAAGCCGACGGCCACGACGCCGTCCCGGGTCCAGTCTTCGGGAAGGGCCGCCAGGGCGTCGCGGAAGTCGCCGGTGCGGCCGGCGTGGTACTGCTGCCTGCAGGTCGCGCGGCTCGGCCCGGCGCCGCGCAGGTTGAGCTGCACCACGCGCCAGCCCCCGTCGAGCAGGTGCGCGGCCGTCACGCCCAGGTAGGCGGAATCCTCGCTGCCGCCGAGTCCATGCACGAGCACGACGAGGGGCGCGTCCGGGCGGGCCGGAGCCCCGGACGAGGGGAGCAGGCCGCGCGCAGACAGGACGTCGCCACTGCCATCGGTGAGTGGCAGCGAGAACCGCTTGGCCGCGACGCCGGGCGGAAGCGTCAGCACGGGTCCCCGCAGCATGTTGCGCAGGGTCTGGAGGTCCGGCCCCCACCAGGGGGCGCGGGGTCGGAAGGCGGGAAACTCGGGTTCGGCCACAGCTCGTCCTTCTGCCCGGTTCGGGAGGCGGCGGCCCGCATGGTAGGGTGGGTGCCCGCGTCCGCACACCGCACCGCGGACGAGGAGGAGGCACCATGACCACACAACGCATCTCGCTCCGGGACAAGGTCGCCGTCGTCACCGGGGCCGGCGCTGGGCTGGGCCGCGGCATCGCGGAGGCGTTCGGGGATCTCGGGGCGACCGTGGTCGTGGTCGAGCGCGACGCGGTTCGTGCCGACGACGCCGCGAAGTGGTTCGAGGCGCGCGGCGTTCCGCACCGCATCGCGCGGATGGACGTGCGCGATGCCGCCGCGGTGGCGGCGCTCACGGCCGACGTGAAGCAGGCATACGGACGCCTCGACATCCTGGTGAACAACGTCGGCGACTTCTGCGGTCAGACCAAGGCCTTCGTGGAGACGACCGAGGACGAGTGGGAGGCGCTCCACGACGCGAACTTCCGCCATGTGCTGCGGATGACCCGCGCCGCGCTCCCGGTGATGCTCGAGGCCGGAAACGGTGGGAGCATCATCAACGTCTCCACGATCGAGGCTCACCGGGGGATCCCGCACGGCGTCGTCTACTCCGCCTTCAACGCCGCGATCGGGGGCTTCACGCGCAGCCTCGCGCTCGAGGTCGGCCCGGCCGGCATCCGCGTCAACGAGATCGCGCCCGAGACTTCGGACACCGAGCAGGTGCAGCCGCGCAACTGGGTGGCGCCCGAGTACCAGAAGCACATCAAGGACTGGATCCCGCTCGGCCGCTTCGGAACGCCCCGTGACGCCGCCGGCTGCGCGGTCTTCCTCGCGAGCGATCTCTCCGGCTGGGTCACCGGAACCACCGTGCACCTCGACGGGGGCGCGCTCGCCGCCGCGGGCTGGTACCGCGTGCACGAGACCGGCCGCTGGACCAACATGCCCGTCGTCGCCGACGCCGGCATCGAGATGTAAGGAGACCGTCATGCCGCCGCATTCCTGGAAGACCGGCGAGGCCCGCGTGACGCGGGTGCTCGAGTCCGAGGTTCCGCTGCCGCTGACGGCCCTGCTGCCCGAAGCCACGCCGGAGGCGCTCGCGCCCCATGCAGGCTGGCTCGCGCCCCACTTCCTGAACGATGACGGGACCGTCTCCCTCGCGATCCAGGCGCTGGTGATCGAGAGCCAGGGCCGGCGCATCCTGGTCGATACCTGTATCGGCGAGCGCGACACCCCGTTCACCCAGGCCGGGGACCCGAACGTGTTCCTGGGCAACCTGGCCGCGGCCGGGTTCTCGCCGGAGGGGATCGACGTCGTGCTGTGTACCCACATGCACTTCGACCACGTGGGCTGGAACACTCGTAAGCAGGGCGACCGCTTCGTCCCGACCTTCCCGAACGCGCGTTACCTCTTCGCGCGCGTCGAGTACGAACACTGGAAGGCGATGCTCGACGCCGGGACGGGCGGCGACTACGTCTCGAGCTTCACCGAAGCCGTCCAGCCGGTGGTGGACGCCGGCCTCGCCGAACTGGTCGAGACCGACCACCGCATCGGCGACGAGGTCTGGCTCGAAGCCACGCCGGGCCACACCCCGGGCCACGTCGCGGTGCGGATCGCGTCCGGCGGCGCCTCGGCCCTGATCACGGGCGACCTGACGCACCATCCCGTGCAGTGGGCCGAGCCGGACTGGAAGATGGGGGCCGACAGCGATTCCGCGCAGGCCGCGGCGACGCGGCGCCGCCTGCTCGCCGAGCACGTCGGCACGTCCCTGCTGGTGATCGGCACGCACTATCCCGCGCCGACCGCGGGCCGTCTGGTCCGGCGCGGCGACGGGCACGCGTTCGAGGCGATCGACGGCGACTGAATCCGCCGGCGGGCGGCCCCCGAACCCTCCGTGGCGTAAGCTCCCGGGTCCATCGGCCACACCCTGCGGAGGAACCGGACGTGAGCAGTGACTACGGCGTCATCGACGCGGGCAGCGTCGAGACCTGGGACGAGGTGGCCGATGTCGTCGTCGTCGGCCTCGGCGCGGCCGGGACCTGCGCAGCGATCGAGGCGCGTGCCGCCGGTGCCGACGTCCTCGTGATCGAACGCGCCAGCGGCGGCGGCGGCACGACGATGTCGGCGGCCGGCCATCTCTACCTGGGCGGCGGCACCCGCGTACAGAAGGCGATGGGCATCGAGGACGACGTCGAGGACATGTTCAGGTACCTGATGGCCGTGACGCCGGAGCCGGACGAGGAGAAGATCCGGATGTACTGCGACGACAGCGTCGCGCACTTCGACTGGCTGGTCGCCCAGGGTGTCCCCTTCGAGGACAGCTGGCACCGCGAGAAGAACGTGGTGCAGATGACGACCGAGTGCCTGATCGAATCCGGCAACGAGGCCGCCTGGCCGTACAACGAGATCGCCAAGGCGGCGCCGCGCGGCCACAAGGTGGCGATGGAGGGCGAAGCCGGCGGTGGCAAGTTGATCGAGGTGCTGGTCGCTCGGGCCCGGGAGCTCGGCGTGCGCATCGAGGTCGACGCCGCGGTGCGGCAGCTCGTCCGCGAGGGCGACCGCATCGTGGGCGTCCACTACCGCACCAGCGAAGGCGAGAAGAACGCGCGCGCGCGCAAGGGCGTCGTGCTCGCGGCCGGGCAGTTCGGCATGAACGCCGAGATGGTCGAGGCGAACTGCAAGAACCTCGCGGACGATCGCATCGAGAAGCAGGGCTCGACCTACGACGACGGCGCCGGTCATCAGCTCGGCGCGGCGGCCGGCGGCGTGCTCGACCACATGGATGGCAATCTCGTCACGACGCCGTTCTATCCGCCGGAGAAGCTGATCAAGGGCATCCTGGTCAACAAGCACGGGCAGCGCTTCGTCAACGAGGATTCCTACCACTCGAAGTCGTCGATCCTGTGCACCGAGCAGGAGGACGGCGTTGCCTACCTGATCGCGGACGACGAGATCTTCGAGCGTCCGCTCTTCGGCTGGCAGGAACTGATCGACGCCTGGGAGACCGTGGCCGAGATGGAGAAGGACCTCGGCATTCCCGAGGGCGCGCTCCAGCAGACGATCGCCGACTACAACGAGCACGCAGCGAACGGAGAGGACCCGACCTTCCACAAGGCGGCGAAGTGGCTGAAGCCGCTCGACAAGGCTCCCTTCGCCGCCCTCGACCTCCGCGTGGGACACGCCAAGTACGTGGGGTTCCCGCTCGGCGGCCTGCGCGTGAGCGCCGACGCGCAGGTGTTGCGCGCCGACGGAAGCGCGATCCCCGGCCTCTACGCGGCCGGCGGCTGCGCGTCCAACATCGCGCAGGACGGGCTCGGCTATTCGAGCGGCACCTGCATCGGCGAAGGCACCTACTTCGGACGGCGTGCCGGGCGCCACGTCGCCGCGTCCTGAGGCCTCCCGTCCGTCGCCCCCCGCCCAATCCACCGACAGAGGTCCCCGATGCCCACCGCCCACTCGCTTCGCGACGTCACGCCCGCGCTCTCGGTCCAGCCCCTGAACTTCGCGGCGACCGATCCCGGGGTCGGTGGCTGGCGTCCGCTGCTCGACCAGGCGCGCGCCGCAGACGCGGCCGGGATCGATCGGCTCGTCGTCTCCGACCACGTCGTCTTCGGCGAGAACCTGGACGCGTACGGAGACCCCTCGCTCGGCGGCATCGAGGGCGGCCAACAACCGACGGGTCCCGACGGCCACTGGCTCGACCCGCTGACGGTGCTCTCGATGTGGGCCGCACTCACCCGGCACACGCGACTCATGACCGGCATCCTGATCGCGGGTCTGCGCCGGCCCGCGAACCTGGCCAAGCAGGCGGCCACGATCGACGTGCTGTCCGAAGGGCGTCTCGATCTCGGTGTCGGCGTCGGCTGGCAGCGCGAGGAGTACGAGGCGAACGGCGTGCCCTACCCGCACCGAGGCGCGCGCCTCGACCGGACCCTCGAGCTCTGCCAGATGTTCTGGACGCAGGAGCGCGCCGCGTACACGTCCGACGAGGTGACGTTCGAGAAGATCCACTGCATGCCGAAGCCGCTGCAGCCGGGCGGCGTGCCGCTCTGGATCAGCGGCACCCTCAACCCGAACGTGCTGCGCCGCATCGCGCGCTTCGGCAGCGGCTGGATCCCGTGGGGCCGCGACGCGATGGACCCGGTGGCCGGGCTGGCGCGCATCCGCGAGGCACTCGAGGCCGCCGGGCGGGATGCTACCGGCTTCCAGGTCTCGAGCTACCTGCCGGTGCAGCGGGGCGCTTCCGGCGAGATCGACGTGGCCGCCACGGTGGCGGCCGTCGCCCCGATGGTCGAAGCCGGCATCACCGACCTCCGCGTGACGTTGCAACTCCCGGACGCCTACCAGGAGGCGCTCGACCTGCTGGCGCCCCTGGTCACCGCGTTCCGCAAGGCGGCAGGGCGGCACTGAGCCGCCGGAAGGAGCGGCGGGTTCTCGGCGCTCGTCAGCGGACGATGCGTTCGTCGTAGAGGGGCGGGATGCGGGCCCGCCGGGCGCGACGCGCGAGCCCCCCGAAGGCCATCATCACGAGCCCCCCGAGCATGGGCTCGGACACGCGGAGGTAGGAGCGTTCCGCTCCGGGTGCCGGCGGGGCGGCTGCCGGCGCTTCGTCCGGGGTCGTTGCGTCTTCCTGGGCGAAAGCGGCCGCGGCGCCACCCAGACCGAGGCCGAGGCCGATCAGGACGACGAAGCCGGCCGCCATGCTGCGCAATCTGCGGTGTTCCACGCGTGGGAAGTGGCCCGCAGGCCGCGGCAGGTGGCACGGTTTCTGCGCCGGATCCCGGTGGTCGGCCGGGGGCGCACGGGTCGAGGCCGCAGAGCCGCGCCGCGTTCTCGTGCCGGGTCTCGGGCGCGGTCACCGGGCCCCGCTTCTCGAGCCGGAAGCAGCCATGGATCTGGCGGCGGAAGGGCTCGCCTGGCAGCGGGCCCGTCTCCGGGTCGAGACGGCCGACGCCATCGAGGGTCCTGCCGGCCGGGTAGCGACCCCGCCGGTGAAGCCTTCCCGTTCCTGGGCCACAATGGCCAGGGCCACCGTCCCCGCCGCCCGGAGGAAGCCCAAATGGAACAGGTCCCCACCGTCGACCTCCGGAACCCGGGCCAGACCGGACTGGACGACCTCGATGCCGCCTGCCGCGACCACGGCTTCTTCCTGCTGGTAGGCCACGGGCTCGACGCGTTGATCGAGGAGACCTGGGCCGCGACGCGCGATTTCTTTGCCGCGCCCGAAGCGCTGAAGGCGGGCATCCGGCGCACCGAGGAGCAGCCGCTCGGCTACTACGACCGGGAACTCACGAAGCGCCGCCGCGACTGCAAGGAGGTCTTCGACTACATGGAGCCGGACGGTCCGATCGGGACCTCGCGCAACCGCTGGCCCGACTGTCTGCCGGGCTTCCGCGAGACCCAGTCCGCGTTCTTCGGCGCTTTCTCGAAGCTCGCGGCCGAGACCCTCGCGCTCGTCCATTCGGCCCTCGGCGTGGACCCCGCCGTCGCCGCCACCCACGCCGGGAGCGCGATGACGAGCACGGTGCGGCTCAACCACTACCCGACCGCGGACCCCGTGCCCCCGCGCGAACGCGACGGCCTGCCGGGCCTGGGCGAGGTCGCGCTCGGCCATCACACCGACCCGGGCGTGCTGACGCTGCTGCTGCAGGACCAGACCGGGGGCCTGCAGGCGCACTCGCGCGACGACGGCTGGATCGACGTGCCGCCCGCGCCGGGCACCATCGTCGTGAACCTCGCCGACTCGCTCCAGGTGTGGAGCAACGATCGCTATCGCGCCGCGGTCCACCGCGTGACGCCGATGCAGGACGAGGCCCGCTACAGCATCCCCTACTTCTACAACCCGCCCCTCGACGCCGTGATCGCACCGATCGACGGGATCGACGGCACGCCCCGCTACCGGCCCTTCACCTGGCGCGAGTTCATCCAGGCCCGGATCGACGACAACTTCACCGACCTGGGCGAGGCCGATACCCAGGCGAGCCACTTCCGCGTTGCCTGAGCTCCGGGCCGACTATCGGGGCGCCTTCGACCCCGCACTGACCCTGGCCGGCTTCTCGCGCCAGGCGTTGTGCACGCTCGGCCGCGAGTACCTGCTGATCGGCCATCTGCAGGACCGGGTGGGTCTTCCGCTGGTGATGCAGCGCTTTGGCGAGGACGCCTACCTGCAGTTCTCGATCGACGAATGGATGGGCGCGAGTCCCATCTACTCGCGCCGCATGCAGCGCGCGCTCCGCTTCGAGGGGGACGACGTCGGCACGGTCTTCAAGAACCTGCAGCTCGACATCGGCGCACCGCCCCAGTTCATGGACTTCCAGTTCCTGCTGGAGCGGCCCGACTACGGCGAGTTCTGGCTGCCCCACTGCGGCGCGCTGCTGGACGTCGAGCCCTTCGGCGAGGCCAAGGTCCGGTTGATGTGTCACGACATCGAGGACCCGACCTTCGACGCCACCGCGGCCGCGACGAACCCGCGCATGAAGATGCGCCCGATCCACCGCCCGCCGCGGCGCCCGTCCGATCGCGTGCCGCATTGCCGCTGGTCGGTCTACATCGACGGCCAGGCCGAGCCGTACGATCAGCACGAGAACCTGGCGCGGATCGGGGCGACGCGGCTCGCGCGGCTTTCCGCGGCGCCCGTGTCGGCCGAACAGGCGGGCCTCGAGCCCGGAGGCTGGTCCGACTACGGCGGGCCCTTCGACCCCGGCTTCCAACTCGAGGATCTCTCCCACGCGGCACTCCTGACCGTGTGCCGCGAGGTGCCAATCCAGATCCACCTGCTGGCGCGCGCCTTCATGCTATGCGCGGGGCAGCGCGAGAGCGACGCGGTGGCGCTGGAGCTAGGCCGTCGCCAGTGGATCGGGGCGGCCGCGATCGGGGCGTTGCGCGTCCGCGCCGCGCTCGGGATCGAGGGTGACGACATCGGCGCCGTGGCCAAGGTCTTCCAGTGCCACCCGCACTTCCAGCCGCGCGCCTACGTGGACCTCCGCGTCGCGGTGACCGGAGAGCAGAAGGCGCGACTCTCGCTGCACGATTGCGACGCGCTGCGCGAAGGCGACGTCTACTCGTGGTGGGCCACGCTCGGAGCGGAGGCGCATCCGGCGCTCGACGCGATCGCGGCGACCGTGAACCCGCGCGCCCGCTGCCAGCCGGCGCCGCCGCAGGACGGGGCCGCGCTGTGCTGGGACGTCGTGATCGACCCCGCGAGCGAGCCCCAGGCGGAACCAGCCGAGCTGAAGCTCGGCCGCATCAGCCGGGGCGTGACGTTCGCGCTCGAGCGGCGGCGGCCCCTGCGGCGCTGAGCGCGGGCGCGTCCTCCCGCAGCCGCGTTCGGGCGCTCGGGCCGCGTCATTCTCCGCGACGGGTGCGGATCTACGATCCGTCGGGGTGCTCGGGCGCCGGAGACTCTCGATGTTCGATCGGCCAATGCGAGAAGGCCAGGAAATGGAGGAACAGGACGTTCACGATCGGAACCACGGCGAGCAGGCCGAGCCATCCCGAGAACCCGGCCTTCACGCAGATTCTCCAGGCCGGAACGAGGACGATGAGAGCGGACACGATCATCATGCCTGGCCCCATGCCCCACATGCCATCGTGCATCATCATCATGATCCTCTTCGACTCGCGTCAGCGGTGTCCTCGCGAACGTCGTATCTCAAACGGATTCATCGATGATCGCGGCCACGGTTCGCTCGACGTCCTCCGCGGCAGCGGAGAGATCGGCCCCTCGGACACGAGCCTCAGGAGTGCGGTCGGTCGGATCATGCCGATCCAGGTCCGGCCGGCGTCCTCATGGACCGATATGCGACACGGCAGCGCCATGTTGATGCTCATATCGGTTCGAAGGATCTCGTTCGCCTGCTTCGGGTTGCAGACTTCCAGGACATGACATTCGTTCGGCAGGTCGAAGCCCTTCGAACGCAGCGTTTCCTTGAAGTCATAGGCGTGGAGAACGCCGAATCCATGCCGCTTCACGGACGCCTCCACGTCCGAAACGGCATCCGCGACCGACTTCGCGGTAGCCCGTACGTACTTCACGGGTTCCTCCTGGCGGGCTCTCCCAGGCCGAAGAGATCGCGCGATTCGGCGCGCAGGCCGAGCCCTGCGATCCACCGGGTTGCGTTGGCAACGGCGTGATCTTCCGCCGGTGGTGCGCGCACGGCTGGCTCGCCGAGCGCCTCAGGACCCTTCCACCGGAAGCCCCGCCGCGCGCCACGCGAGGATGCCTCCGCGCAGGTTCGCGACCTGCGGGACGCCGGCCTTCTCGAGCACGCCAGCGGCGACCGCAGAGCGCGCACCGGCCGGACAGACGCACACGACCGGCCGGTCGTGCGGGACTTCGTCGGTCCTGTCGCGCAGCTGCGCCAGCGGGATCACGATCGCGCCCGGGATCCGCCCCATCGGGCTCGCGTCCACCTCGGCCTGCTCGCGCACGTCGATCACGCGCACCCGGTCGGCGTGCCGGTGTACCCACTCGGGCTCGATCTGCCAGACGCCGGCGAAGGTGCGGACGACCGGTCCCCAATCGGGCGGGTGGGGCGCCGCGTCGGGGTCGTCCGGCCGGCCGCACAGGAGGTTGGCCGGCACCGCGCGGTCCATCTTGGCCGGATGTGGCAGTCCGAGGTTCTCCATGTAGCCCACGAAGTCCTCTTCGCGGACGCCATCGCCGAGCCGAGGATTGTACGCGCGTTCCTCGCCGACCGTCGTCACGGTGCGTCCGCTGTAGTCGTGGGCGGGGTAGAGCAGGAAGGCTTCCGGGAGCGTGAAGATCTGCTCGTGGACCGAACGGAACAACGTCTCCGCGCTCCCCTGCTGGAAGTCGGTCCGGCCTGCACCACGGATCAGCAACGCGTCGCCCGTGAACGCCATTCCGCGTTCCGGCAGCACGTAGGTGATGCAGCTGTCGGTGTGGCCCGGTGTCGCACGCACCTCGATCGCGAGCGTCCCGACGTTCACGACGTCGCCGTGCGAGAGCAGCCGGTCTCCACACTCTGCACCGGCTGCGGCTGCGAGCCCGATCTCGCTGCCGACCGCCTGCTTCATCTGCCACGCACCCGTCACGTGGTCCGCGTGGACGTGCGTCTCGAGCGTCAGGCGCAGATCGAGATCCAACTCTCGGATGAGCGCCAGGTCTCGCAGATGCTGCTCGAACACGCAGTCGATCAGCACCGCCTCGCCCGCGTTCGCCAGCAGATAGGTGTACGTCGACGTCTCGGAATCGAGGAGCTGACGAAAGATCATCTCCCGCCGGATTATACCGCCGGATCCGGTCGCCCGTTGGCTCGAGCGCCCGTCGATCGGGTTCCCTTCGATGAACGAGGCAGCCCCGGAAGAACGCGATCCGTCCACCGGTGTCTTCCCGACCCGGAGGAGAAGACCGAAGGCACCGGGTGCCGCCTCCATTGCGGCCGGCTGGCAGAGGCCGTATTCCTCCGCCCGGGAGCGCCCGGATTGACCGCACCGCCTGTTCCGTCGCCCGACGACAACGCGTCTGCCGAGCAGTGGCGCGGGCTGCGCATGGCGGCGCCGCCCGACGCGTCGGCGCTCTCGGCGGAGCGCGAGGCCCTGCTCGCGTTGGCGCGCGAGCCCCTTCCGGCGCGGATGCGCGGGTACCTGCGGTGGCTCGGGCCCGGTTACCTCCAGAGCGCGATGACGCTCGGCGGCGGGACGGCCTCGTCCGCGCTCTTTGCGGGTGCGCTCTTCGGTTACCAGTTGCTGTGGGTCGCGCCGGTCGGGATGGCGATGGGGCTCTGCATGTTGGCCGCGGTCTCGTGGCAGACCCTCTCGACCGGCCAGCGTCCGTGGCCCGCGATGCGCGCACATGCGGGGCCGTTCTTCGCGTGGGCGTGGGCGCTGGGCGCGCTCCTCTCCTCGGTGATCTGGCAGTTCCCCCAGTACGCGCTTTCCTCCGCGGTGCTGGTCGATCTGGCCGATGTCGCGGGCTGGCCGGGCGCCTCGCCGGTGGTGGCCGGCCTCTGCGTGCTGGCCTGGGCCCTGCTCGTCTCGGGGCTCTACGGCCGGAGCGTGCGATGGGTCCGGGTCTACGAGCGCGCGCTCCAGGCCATGGTATGGGGGATCGTGGCCTGCTTCGGCTGGGTCGTCTTCCGCACCGGCATCGGCGATGTCGACGCGCTGGTCCGTGGCTTCCTGGCGTTCGAGGTTCCGTCGACGCGCAACGGGGTCGCGGGCGTGACGCTCATCCTCTCGGGGCTCTCGGCCGCTGTCGGCGTGAACATGGTCTTCCTCTATCCCTACACGCTGCTGGCCAAGGGCTGGGGGCGCGCGCACCGCGAGCTGGCCCAGATCGATCTCGTGGTCGGGATGTTCGTTCCCTACGTGATCGCCGTCAGCCTGATCGTGATCGCCACCGCGAACACGCTCCACCTCGACCCCGCCTACGAGGGCATGAGGCTCTCGCCGGTCGAGGCCGCGCAGGTCCTGGCCCAGGGCATCGGGCCGATCGCGGGGCGCTGGGTCTTCGGCCTGGGCATCCTGGGCATGGCCCTCTCGTCGATCACGCTCCAGATGTTGACCTGCGGCTTCATCGGTGCGGAACTCTTCGGCTTCCCGATCGGGAGCTTCCGCCATCGGCTCGCGACGTGGCTGCCGGTGCCGGGGGTGCTCGGCTGCGTCTACTGGAGCGACATCGCGGTGTGGGTCGCCGTGCCGACCAACATCGTGTGCGGGCTCTTCCTCCCCGCGGCCTATCTCGGCTTCTGCGTGTTGCAGCGCAGCCGGGCCTACCTCGGCCGGGATCGCCCGTCCGGCGTCGGCGGCGCCCTCTGGTTCGCGGCGATGTCGGGCACGACGCTCTTCCTGATCGGCTTCCTCGTCTGGTACGTTGTGGGCGTCTGGGGGAGCTGGCCTTGATCCGGGATTCCGATCGGCCACGGAGGTGGCGAGGGGTGGGCGCAGGCGAAGTCGAGCGCAGCAGGGCCCCTCGTCTGTTCCCTGTGCCTTGGGTCACCGGAGTGACTCCTGCCACCGGGTGCCGATCAGGGGCGAGCCATGAGCCGGAGCCGACCCCTCGCCGCCTCCCCCCGCGAGGTCGAGCGGCGAATGCCCGATCAAGGCCAGGTCCATGAAGATCCTCGTCCGATTCGTGCTGCTTCCGCTCCTGGTGCTCGCGGCGCTGGCGGCCGGCGTCGTCTGGTTCGTGGGCGAAGGCGTGACCGGGGTCGACCACGCGCGTGGCCGGGTCGCGACCGCACCGGTTCCGCCCGACGTGGTGGCCGCGCGCGCGGCCCGGCAGCGCGAGGCGGGCGCCCCGGACCAGATCCTGTTCGGCGATCTCCACGTCCACACCACGTATTCGACAGACGCGTTCGCGTTCAGCCTGCCGCTGCTCCAGGGCGAGGGCGTCCACCCGCCCGCGGACGCCTGCGACTTCGCCCGCTTCTGCGCCCAGCTCGACTTCTGGAGCATCAACGACCACGCCGAAGCGCTGCTGCCGTGGCAGTGGGAGGAGACGCGGCAGTCGATCCGCGAATGCAACGCGGTGGCCGGGGGCGGCGACGCGCCCGACCTCGTCTCGTTCCTCGGCTGGGAGTGGACGCAGATGTCGCCGGACGGTCTCTCCGCCCCGCCGCGGCCCCACTACGGACACAAGAACGTGATCCTGCGCGACACGGCGGAGGGCCGCGTGCCCGTGCGTCCGATCGGGGCCGACCTCGGGCTCACGCGAAGTGGCAACGCGCCTGCGCGGTGGCAGGTCGATGCGGGTCTCACGCTGGCGTCCGTCCTCGATCTGCCCGGAAACGCCCAGCGTTACCTGGACTTCAGCCGTTACGTCCACCAGGTGCTCGACGCGACGGATTGTCCGCAGGGCGTACCGGTCCGCGAACTTCCGGCAGGGTGCACGGAGCTCGCCCGGAGCCCGGCCCAGCTCTTCGAGAAGCTCGACGACTGGGGGTTCCCGAGCCTGGTGATTCCGCACGGCACGGCCTGAGGCATCCACGCGCCGGCCGGTGCCGAGCTCGGCATCCAGCTGGCACCGGGCATGAACGACCCGGCGCGTCAGCGGCTCTTCGAGGTGTACTCGGGCCACGGCAACAGCGAGCAGTGGAAGGACCTGCAGGACACGGTCACCGACGCCGATGGCGTGCGTCGTTGCGCAGCACCCGCAGACGGATACGAACCGTGTTGCCATCGTGCCGGCCAGATCATCCGGGCGCGCTGCGGCGACGCACCTGCGGAGGTGTGCGAGGAGCGCGTCGCGCGTGCGCGCCAGGCCTTCGTCGATTCGCCACCCGGCGAGGGCTTCCTCGTGGTCGGGGGCTCGCGGCCCGAAGCATGGGGCGAGTGCGGCCAGCTCGCCGGCAGCTTCCTGCCCGCCTATCAATACCGCCCCGGGATGAGTGCCCAGTACGGCCTGGCCGTGCGTCCGGAAGGCGCAGGATCCGCGTTCCGCTACGGCCTGATCGGATCTTCCGACAACCACAAGGCGCGCCCCGGCGCGGGCTACAAGGAGATGAACCGCAAGGCCTTCGGCGACGCCTACGGCCTGCGTCAGGACTGGAAGGATCGGCTGGCGGGCGAGCCCCTCCCGGAGCCGGCCGAGCCGTTCGCGCCCGACGACCTGCCGCCGCGGCCGCCCAACTCGTTCGACCCCGGAAGCGAGCGCGCGGCCTCCTTCTACTACACGAGCGGTCTCGTCGCCGTGCACGCGGAGGGTCGCGGGCGCGACGAGATCTGGGACGCGCTCGAGGCGCGTCACGTCTATGGCACGAGCGGGCCTCGAATCCTGCTCTGGTTCGACCTCGTGCGGGACGGGGCCCCGCTCGCGACGATGGGGAGCGAGGTCGCGGTGGCCTCGGCGCCGCGCTTCCGCGTGCGCGCGGTCGGTTCCTTCGAGCAGGAGCCGGGCTGTCCCGCATTCGTGAAGGACCGCCTCACCCCCGAGCGGCTGACGCGGCTCTGTCTGGGCGAGTGCTACCACCCGTCCGATCGCCGCATCCCGATCGAACGCATCGAGGTCGTGCGCATCCGGCCGCAGCGGACCCCGGACGAGCCGATCGGGGGCCTGATCGAGGACCCGTGGCGGACCTTCGTCTGCGAGCCGTCGGACGAGGGCTGCAGCGTCGGCTTCGACGATCCGGACTGGGAGCCAGGACGCGAGCACGTCTACTACGTGCGCGCGCTCCAGGTGCCGACCGACGCCGTCAACGGCGACCCGATGCGCTGCACGCGCGATGCCTCCGGGCGCTGCCTCGAGGCGCGCGGATGTCCCGCGAGCGGAAGGGATTTCTCGCCGCGCGACGATTGCCTGGCCCCGGTCCAGGAGCGCGCCTGGTCCAGTCCGATCTTCGTGACCGGGGCCGTCGACTAACGAATGCGGATGCGTGGGGCCGGTGCACCGCGGCGCATCCGGTCGAGGAACGCGCCGAGTGGCGCCGGTGCGGCGATCCCGAGCCCGTGCTGCCGGTGGCAGCGCCCGGAACGCCGTCCATCAGGGCCGGCGCTCGAGCCACGGCTCCGTGCGGCCCCGCGCGGCCGGAGGCCCGAGAATCCGCCCGCGGGCGGCTGCGCTCGGGCCGATCCCCCACTACCCTGCGCGCGCGACCCGACGCGATCCCGGGAGGCCCCGCGGGGCCCTCCCGCTCCGCGCCGACGCACCGGGCGCTCCAGCTGCGGCTCGCGCGGGACAGCCCTCCACCCACCGGAGACCATCATGCTCGATCTCATGGCCATCGCTCGCACGGAACACGACGGGGGCGACCTCTTCGGCGTCCTCTCCAAGCTGTTCGAGCCCGCCGACCTGCGCCCGACCGGCTACCCCGACGCCGTGGTCTGGCAGGGTGGCAACTGGGTCGGCGACGTGAAGCCCGTCGTCCACTCGCTGACCGACGCCTACGCGTTGCTCGGCACCGTGATGGCCATCGACGTGCTCGGCCTGCCGTTCTACGCGGTGCCGATGTGGGCCCAGTTCCGCCACGATCACGATCTCGAGCCCCTCGCCTGGTTCGGCAACATGCCGTGCACCTCGATCAAGTGGTCCACCGCGGGCGATGCCTACGTCAACGACGGCCAGGGCGGTCGCGTCGTGGTCAAGGGCAAGTCCGGCAACGCGCCGCTGCGCACCCAGGCCGGCGTCTACTGCAACGTGCGCCCCTACGGCTGCATCACGGCCGTGCGCTGCATGCCGTGCCTGCCGTACTCGCAGGACCGCTCGGCCTTCGACGTCGATCCGAAGACCGGGATCATCCACTCCGAGATGAATACGCCGGGCGTGGGGATGGCCTATGCGGGCCGGCGCTTCCTGAAGATGGTGAACGACAGCGGGCACCTCGGCCGCATCGCGATGAAGCCGACGCAGGCGCAGGAGGACGGCGTCAACGCCGGCATCATCTCCTGGCTTCTCCAGGGGACGAAGTTCGACGTCGGCCGGAAGTACGCGGTCGATGGTTATGTGGAGCATCGCGAGCGCGTCGATCGCATCGTGGCGCTGCTGCCCGACGACTTCAAGGTGGGGATGGAGAACTGGACCGGCCAGATCGAACAGCACATCGCCGATACGAACTACGGTCTGATGCTCTGGGACCTGATCGAGCAGCGGGATGCGATCATCCTGGCCACCGACCTCGATGGCGACCGCCTGACCGACCTGCTGGCCGACGTCTCGGACCCGCTGCGCGCCTACAGCCAGCGCATCCTGGACCACCTGGGGATCGACCGGAAGGCGGACGAGCTGTGGACCGAGATGAGGTACACCACCGGGAACGGTCGCGACATGACTTCGGTGATGTACCGGATGCAGGGCCCGCCGATCCACGAGCAGACGCTCGGGTCCGCCGACGCGATGCTGCTGCGCCTCCTCGACGGCGACGAGTCGCTCGGCGGGACCAAGCGGCCCTACGATCCGCGCATCCACTTCGTGCTGATCCGCGACGCCTACCGGGATGCGAACCCCGAGCACACCGAACTCCACCAGTGGCTCGACGAAGCGCTGGTCAAATTCGACGAGGTCTACGCCGGCGAGCGTCCGGGCTTCCTCCAGGGCTACGAGAAGCTGAAGGCCGCGATCGGGCAGTGGGGCCTCTGACGAACGGGCGCCGCCCCCGGCGGCACCAACCACCGAGGATCCGTCTTGGGTATGCTCCCCCGGAGCACGCCAACAAGGAGCCCCCCATGGCCGAGAACCCGATGACGGACGAGGAATTCAAGCGGATCCGTCGGTTCATCAAGCCCTTCTCGAAGTTCAACGTCTTCGTCTATCGCCTCACCGGCGGTCGCGTGATGGGGAAGTTCCAGGGACGGCCCATCGTGCTCATCACGATGAAGGGTGCGAAGTCGGGCCATACCCGGACGATCCCGTTGATGTACGTGCCCTACAAGGAAGGCGTGATCATCGTGGCCTCGCAGGGCGGCGCACCGAAGTCGCCGGTCTGGTACCAGAACCTCGTGAAGAACCCGGAGATCACGGCCCAGTACCGCGGCAAGAAGATGAAGCTGAAGGCGCGGCAGGCAGACGACACCGAGAAGGCCGCGGTGTGGCCCATCTGCGTCGAGCACTACCCGGCCTTCGCCGACTATCAAGCGCGCACCGACCGGAACATCCCGGTCTTCGTGTGCGAGCCGTAGCCTCCATCCGCACGAGAGAAGACCCATGTCGAGCGAAGAGAACAGGAAGACCGTCGAGAAGATGTGGCGCGCGATGAGCCGCTTCGATTGGGAGACGCTCGAGAGCTGTCTCCACCCCGAGGTCCACTACCAGGACGTGCCGACCGAGGACCCCGGTGCGCACGGGCCGAAGAACGTCGTGAAGCGCCTGCGGATCGCGTTCGACCACCTGCGGAGCCAGGACCAGGAATTGCACCACCTCGCCGCCGACGGAGACGTCGTCTTCCTCGACCACACGGAGACCTGGATCTTCGAGACGGGGGAGAAGGCGTCGCACACCTTTGCAACGATGCACGAGATGAAGGACGGCCTGATCTACCGGTGGAGCGACTACTGGGACGTGCAGAAGTTCGTGGGCCAGTACCCGGCGTCGTTCCTGGAAGAACTGGCCAGATCGAGCGCGGCCGACTTCACCGACTGAGTCCGCCATTTCCGGATGGCCGATCCCGCCAGGGCGCCGTAGCATCCGTCCCCCGGGCAGGACCGCCCGACGAGGAGGACCCGATGAAAGCGGCCGTGATGCGAGCGAACAATGCCCCCCTGGAGATCGAGGACATCGACATCGATGATCCCGGTCCCGGCGAGGTCCTGCTGAAGACCGCGGCGTCCGGCATCTGCCACAGCGACCTGCACGTGATCGAGGGCGGCCTGCCGATGCCTCCGCCGTGCATCCTGGGGCACGAGCCCGCGGGCGTGGTCGAGGCCATCGGTGAAGGCGTGACCGACTTCGTTCCCGGTGACCACGTGATCGGATGCATCACCTCGTGGTGCGGCGTCTGCAAGTTCTGCACGGGCGGCCGGCCGTACCTCTGCCCGACCCAGTTTGCGGGCCGCCCGCCGGACGCGAAACCGAGGCTCTCGAAGAGCGGCGAGCCGCTGATGCAGTTCGCGAACCTGTCTTCGTTCGCCGAGAAGATGCTCTGCCCGGAGCGCTCGCTGGTGAAGATCCGCGACGACATGCCGCTCGATCGGGCGTCGCTGATCGGCTGCGGCGTGACGACCGGACTCGGCGCCGCGCTCAACACCGTCCACATCCCGGCCGGGGCCAGCGTGGTGATCATCGGTTGCGGCGGTGTCGGCCTCTCGGCCCTCCAGGGCGCGCGCATCACCGGCGCGGGCAAGATCATCGCCGTGGACGCGCAGTCCTGGAAGTTCGATCTGGCGACCGATCTGGGTGCGACGGACTGCATCGACGCGGCCAAGGAAGACGCGGTCGCCAGGGTGCAGGAGCTCACGGGCGGCGGCGCCGACTTCGTCTTCGAGTGCATCGGGCTCGTGCCCACGGTGCAGCAGGCGGTCGCGATGACTGGGCGCGGCGGAACCACCGTCCTGGTGGGTGTCGTGCCGGTGACCGAGATGGTTCCGATCTCGGCGGCCGATCTGACGCTCCAGGAGAAGAACATCACCGGTTCCTACATGGGCTCGAACCGCTTCCGCTTCGACATGCCCAAGTACGTGGACTTCTACCTCGACGGCCGCCTGAAGCTCGACGAGATGATCTCGGCCCGTATCGGCCTCGACGGCGTCAACGACGCCTTCGACAAGATGCGCGCGGGCGAGGCCGCCCGGCAGGTCATCGTCTTCGACTGATCCACCGAGGGATCGTGGTGGGAGGGAACACGGGGCGGGGCGCCTTGCGCCTCGTCCCGTCCTGCTCCCGACGTCGCGCGGGCCGCCATCGGGGCCGGTGCCGACGCGACGGTCGTGGCGCACGCGGCTACGTTCCGCCCATGGGTGGCGCGACGGAGGCGAGCGGGTGAGTGCCCTCGACGCGGTCGTGGTCGGTGCGGGGCCCAACGGGCTGGCTGCCGCGGTGGCCCTGGCTCGGGAAGGCGCCTCGGTCCTGGTGCTCGAGCGCGCCGACGAGATCGGCGGTGGCACCCGCAGCGCCGAGCGCACGCTTCCGGGGTTCCTGCACGACGTCTGCTCGGCCGTCCATCCGATGGGCATCCTCTCCCCGTTCCTGAAGCAGCTTCCGCTCGGCGAACACGGGCTGTCGTGGGTGTGTCCGCCGGCCTCCGTCGCGCACCCGCTCGACGAGGGCGAGGCCGTGATGCTCTACAAGTCGCTGGCGCGCACCGGCACCGGACTGGGCCGCGACGCCGGCGCCTATCAACGCCTCGTCGGGCGTCTCGTTCCGCACGCGGAGGACATCCTGTCGGATGCGATGGGCCCGTTGCGGTTCCCGGCACACCCGATCGCATTCGCGCGCTTCGGGCTGCGGGCCGCCTTCTCGGCGAACCGGCTGGCGCGGCTGGCCTTTCGCGGAGAGCGGGCCCGCGCGCTGTTGGCGGGCTGCGGCGCGCATTCCATTCTTCCGCTCACCCAGCCGCTCACCGCCGCGCTCGGGATGATGTTCCTGCTGGCGGCGCATCTGGAGGACTGGCCCGTGGCTCGCGGGGGCTCGCAGGCGATCCCGAGCGCGCTGGCGTCGTACCTCCGGAGCCTGGGCGGGCGCATCGAGACCGGGTGCTTCGTCGAGCGGCTGGAAGAACTGCCGGACGCGCGTGTCGTATTGTTCGATACATCGCCCGCCCAACTCGACACGATCGCGGGGCCCGCCCTGCCCAGGCGCTACCGGCGCCGGCTGCGTCGCTACCGCTACGGCCCTGGCGTCTTCAAGCTGGACTGGGCGCTCGACGGGCCGATCCCGTGGCGGGACCCGCGCTGCCTGGAGGCCTCGACCGTCCACGTCGGCGGAAGTCTCGCCGAGATCTGCGCCTCGGAGCGCGACATGTACCGCGGACGCCATGCCGAGCGTCCGTTCCTGATCGTGTGCCAGCAGAGCGACTTCGACCCCGGCCGGGCGCCGGAAGGGAAGCGGACGGGCTACGCCTACTGCCACGTTCCCGCCGGATCGACCGTCGACAGGACCGATGCCATCGAGCGGCAGATCGAGCGCTTCGCGCCCGGCTTCCGCGACCGGATCCTCGATCGGCAGGCGATGACCCCGGCGTGGCTCGCTGAACACAACCCGAACTACGTCGGCGGCGCGATCACGGGCGGTGTCGCGGACGCGTTCCAGCTGTTCAATCGGCCGGTGACGCGGCTCGACCCGTACTCGACCCCGAATCCTCGCCTCTTCCTGTGCTCGTCCTCGACGCCTCCGGGCGGCGGCGTGCACGGGCAGTGCGGCTATTGGGCCGCGCAGTCCGCGCTGCGACGGTTGCGGCGCTGAGGTCCGGTGGGCGGCGCGTGCGATGCCGACTCCCGGGATCAGAGGAAGAGGCCCAGCGTCGGGTAGGCGATCTCGGCCATGTCGAGGATCACCTCGCGTGCCAGCAGCAGCCGGGCGCCGGGCGCCTCGCCACGGGCCAGCGTGTCCCGGCGTTGGCCGGCATAGAGGAACGACCGGCTACCGGGCCGCGCGTAGTGCAGGTGGAAGCTGCTCCAGACCGTCAGCGTCTGTTCGTCCGCTGCGACGATCTCGACGTTGCCGATGATGCGCCGCGTCCGCGCGGGCGGGTTCTCGGCCCACGCGTTCGCCTTGAAGCTGCGCTCGACGCGGAGCGCGAGGTAGGGAAGGGTCTCGTCCCGGATCGGCAGGCCGTCCGAGTCCGCGCCCTCCATCTCGCGTTCCACCGAGATCATGGCCTCGTTCCCGCGTTCCAGGTTGCGGACCAGCGGGTTTCCGCGGCCGGGGATGACGTAGCGGATCTCCGGGTGACACAGGGCGAGCCAGCTCTGGTACTGCCGCCCGTCCAGCAGGCGTGCCTCGCGGTAGTACCACTGCTCGACCTCGTGTTGCAGTTTCGGGGTGACTCGCGGCGCGCTCATCGTTCGTCCTCGACGGCCGCGAGCGCCTCGCGCCAACGCGTGAAGAAGCCGCGCGCGTAGAACTCGTTGGCGGTCGCGCCGACCAGGCCCGGAAGCTCGGGATGCGGTTTCTCCTCGTTCAGTCCGAGGCCGTAGTAGTACGGCCGGTCGTCCGCGAAGTCGATGCCGCTGCCGATGCGCTGCTGCACCCACGCCTCGGAGTCCTCCTGTTCGAGGATGCCGCCGGGCCCGAAGAACGCGGTGTGGTTGCCACGCAGGATCCGCTTGAAGGCTTCGGGAGCATCCGCGGGAACCACCGACCAGGACCAGTACTCGACCCGACCCGGTCCGCGCGGGTGCGAGACCTTGAAGGCCGTGTTGGACCAGAGGAACGAGAGGTTCGGGAAGATGCCATAGGTCAGACCCTTCATGCGCGCGCGCAGGGGCCCGACCCGTTCGAGCGCGAGGGCGTGGATCTCCCGCAGGTAGGCGTGGGTCTCCGGTGCGAGCAGCGAGGCCATGCCCTCGAACCCCCAGGCCACCCGTTCCAGCGGCGCATCTTCTGGCATCAGGCGGAAGGTCGCGCCGTGGCCCGGTGCGGTGACGACGCTATGTCCGAACTCGAAGACCTCGGCGTTGGCTTCGGGCGGGATCACGGCCGCGTGCAGGAACGGGCCGTGGTTCACGTCGCCGAGCTGGTTCTCCACTGGGAGCTTCCAGTTGGCTTCGATGACCCAACGCTGCGGAGAGCCCACGAACTCGACACCCTGGGGAAAGCGGCCGAAGAACGCGTCGAGGTACCAGCGCATGTCGCCGAGATGGTCTTCGAGCGGCTCGATCGCCTCGTCGAAGCTGCCGAAGATCATCCCGTTCCATTGTTCGACCCGGGGGACGCGCTTCAGACCGAGCGCCGACTTGTCGGCTCGGCCTTCCAGGTGACGCTCCTGCGGGATCGCCTGGAGCCGCCCTTCGACCGAGTAGTTCCAGTTGTGGTATGGGCACACGAACCTCTTCGCGTTGCCGCGGTCGGCGCGGCACACCGGGAGCCCGCGGTGTGAGCAGCTGTTGATCAGCGCGTGGATCCCGCCGTCGGTCCCGTGTGTGACGATGATGGGCGTCTCGCACATGTAGGCCTGGACGAAGTCGCCGGGGTTCCGCAGCTGCGAGCTGTGGGCGAGAAAGAGCCAGCTGCGCGCGAAGATGCCGCGCTTCTCGAGTTCGTAGAGGTGCGGATCGCTCCAGGCCCTGCGACCCACGAGGGTCGCGTCCGGGTTGACGACGTCGCGCACACGCATGGGCATCGGGGTTCCTTTCAGCCTTTCGGGCAGGCCTTGTAAAAAAACGATCGTATGATAATTTTCCGGAATGGCGACCGGAACGCAAGGCCTGCCCCGGCCCGGACCGGGGTTGCGCAAGGGCGCCCGGACGAGGGCGCGCATTCTCGACGCCGCGGAACGCTGCTTCGCGGAAAAGGGCTTTGCTGGCGCCTCGTTGCGCGAGATCGCCGCGGCCGCCGGGATCCGCGAACCAGGCCTCTACAACCACTTCGCCGGCAAGCGGGCGCTCTACGCGGCGGTGCTGGACCGCGCGCTCCAGCCGCTGGCGACACTGCTGGAGCGTGCGATCCAGGGTTCCCGCGAACGCGCGACCTTCGCGGACCTTCCCGGCGATATCACGGACCTCCTCGCCCGGCACCCCCGCGTGTCGGCCCTGTTCCAGCAAGCCCTGCAGGGGGGCAGCGGTGCCGAGGCCGCCGGGCTCCTCGACCGCTGGCTCGACCGCCTGTTCGCGCAGGGGATGGCGGCGTCCCGCTCGTCCGGCCGACCGGAGCGGGACCGGGCCGAGGTGGCGATCGGCGTGATCGCGATGTTCAACCTGTGTACCGGCTACTTCCTCTCGCAGCGCGCGTTCGATCGGATGGCCGAGGGCTCGCTGGGTGCGCCCGAGAACCTCGTGCGCCAGAAGCGATTGCTTTCGCGCATGGTACGCGCCGTCGTCTGAGCGGTTGACCCAGGGTCGCTAGGCCTTCGCCGAGGCGTCCGACGGGTCCGCCAGGAAGACGTTGAAATCCTCGGTCTGTTCGCCGTGCAGGATCTCGTACGCGTGCGCCGCAGTGGTGGCCGCGTAGAGTTCCTGTTGCAGCACGGGGTCGGAGCCGAGCGTGCGCGCCATCGTCGCCAGGACCTCGAGGTGGCGGTCGCGCTCGCCCGCCGGCGTCGCGAGCAGCAGGACGCAGTGGACGGGTCTGCCGTCGGGCGTCGGGAAGGCGAGGCCCCGACGCGACAGGCCCATCACGCCCACCATCGGGAACCCCTCCGGGAGTTCGCCGTGGGGCACCGCGAGGCCTTCGCCGAGGCAGGTCGAGATCTGGGCCTCCCGCTGCATCACGCTCTCGCGCAGCGCGTTCGCGTCCACGCCCTCCAGCGGGTGGCTGCGCAACAGGTGCTGCACGAGCTGGTCGATCGCAGTCGCCATGTCCGGTGCTTGGAGGTCGGTGAGGATGTTCTCTTCCTGGAGGAAGTCGACCAGGCGCGGCCGGTCATTGCCCACCTCGCCCGAGCGGACCAGGGCCCTCCGCGTCGCCACCGGGCCGACGATCTCGTTCACGGTCACGGCCGTCAGCACGACCGCGGTGAAGAGCTCGGCCACGCCCGCGAAGGCGGGATCGTCCTGGATCAGGATCACGAGACCGATCGCCACGCCCGCCTGTGGGATCAGGGCCGCACCGAGGTTGCGGCGGACGCGGGCCGTCGCGCCCGCGAGCCGCATCGCCAGGTCGGAGGCCAGGAACTTGCCCGCGATGCGCGTCGCGACGAACACGAACGCGACCAGGCCCGCGCCCGAGGCGGCCTCGACCGAGAGGTGCAGGCCCGCGACCGTGAAGAAGACGCACAGGATCGCGGGCTCGAAGTCCGCGAACACCGCGTCGACGATGCGTTCCCGCGCGGGAGACAGGTTCGTCTGCACGACGCCGAGCGCGAGACAGGCCGCCAACGCGGAGACGCCGGCGTAGGTGGCGAGCCCGAACGTCGCCAGCAGCGACACCACCGAGACCGTTTCGAGGCGCAGGTTCCGGCTCATCCGTTGCGAGACCCCGTGCGTGAGCAGCGCCATCACCCCGCCGATCGCGATCGCGCGCAACAGTTGCAGCGACGCACTTCCCAGCGCCGCCGAGATCGGGACGTCCGCCAGCCCCGAACCCTCGCTCGCGAAGCGCCCGGCCGCGCGCGCCATCTCGAACAGGAAGATGCAACTCATATTGTTGAGCGCGACCGCCGCGATCAGGGTCTTGACGAAGACGCCGCGCGCGCGTGTCTCGCGGACCAGGGCCACGATGGTGGCCGGCGCGGTCGATACGGCGATGGTCGCGAGGAGCAACGCCATCACCTCCGGAACGCCCGGCAGCCAGAGCAGGCAGGTCGCCACGATCAGCGGCGTCACGCACGCTTCGAGGAGCAGGAGCCACAGCAGGCGCCGGCCCGCGTTGCGCAGCCGCGACAGGTTCAGGTGGGCCCCGACCGTGACGCCGATCAAGGCCAACGCGAAGTGCGTCAGCGGTTGCAGCCCGTGCACCGCGTCGGGCTCGAAGACCGAGAGTACCGACGGCCCGAGCAGCACACCGGCCAGGATCTGCCCCGTCACCGCCGGGAGCCGGATCCGTTGGGCGAGGGCCCCGATCGTGGTTCCGGCCAGCAGCACGGCCGCCAGAAGCAGGAGGGGATCGGCGCCCGGCAGCAGCGGCATCGGCCGATGATCGCAGCTCGCGCGTCGCCGCACAGGCTCCCGAGCCGGGGATTTTGGTTCTGGCAGTTGCCATGTCATCATACGGCTGGGATTCCGGAGGAAAGAGATGAAGCGTCTCGTAGTCGGACTGGTCGTCGTGCTCCTGCTCGTTCTCGTCGCGGGAGGGCTCGCGATCCGCGGCATCGGGGGCCGCGAGGAGCACCGCGGAGACGTCTCGCCGATCGCGGTCCCCGAGGCCGTGCTAGCGAGCCGCGCCGCAGCACGACGGAGCGCGCCGACGGCCGACGGGCGCCCCTTGACGAAGCAGATCCTGTTCGGCGACTTCCACGTCCACACCACCTTCAGCTTCGACGCCTTCCTGATGAACCTCCCGATCGCGGGGGGTGCCGGCAGCCACCCGCCGGCCGACGCCTGCGACTTCGCGCGCTACTGCTCCGGTCTCGACTTCTGGTCGATCAACGACCACGCCGAGAACCTGACGCCGCGCCTGTGGTCGGAGACCGTCGAGATGGTGCGGCAGTGCAACGCCGTAGCCGGGGATCCCGGGAACCCGGACCTGGTGACCTATCTCGGCTGGGAGTGGAGCCAGATCGGCTCGCGGCCCGGCAACCACTACGGCCACAAGAATGTCGTGCTGCTCGAGACCGGGGAGGGACGGATTCCGGCGCGCCCGATCGCGTCCCGCCTGGCGACCGGGCCTCGCGGGAGCGGAGAGGGCGCTTCGGTCGCGCCGAGCCTGCTCGCGGTCCCGCTGTTCCTCCTGAACGGTCGCCGCGGTCTCGACTTCGCGCGCTTCATGAACGAGGTCGGGCGTGCCGACCGATGCGCAGATGACGTGCCGGTGCGCGATCTGCCCATCGACTGCATGGAGTCGACGCGCACACCGGAGGAACTGTTCCGAAAGCTCCGGGAGTGGGACCTGCCGGCGCTGGTGATCCCCCACGGAACCGCCTGGGGCATGTACACGCCCGCCGGCTCGGACTGGTCCAAGCAGCTTCCCGGGTCCGACGAAGGGCTCCAGAAGCTGGTCGAGGTCTACTCCGGCCACGGGAACTCGGAACGCTATTTCGACTGGCGCGCGGTCGTCTTCGACGCCGACGGCACGCCCCGTTGCCCCGAGGCCCGCGACGGCTATCTCCCGTCCTGTCAGCGGGCGGGCCGATTGATCCAGGAGCGCTGTGCTGCGACTGGCGAGAGCGAAGCCGTATGTTCGGCGCGCGCCGCGGTCGCGCGCCAGAACTACGTCGAGGCCTATCAGGCCGGCTGGAAGACCGTCCCCGGAACCCCGGCCGCCGAGTGGCTCGACGCGGGCCAATGCCCCGGCTGCTTCCAGCCCGCGTTCAACTATCGTCCACTCGGTTCCGTCCAGTACATGCTCGCGCTTCGGGACTTCAGCGACCCGGCCGCCCCCAGACGCTTCCGCTTCGGCATCCTCGCCTCCAGCGACAACCACTCCGCGCGCCCGGGCACCGGCTACAAGGAGTTCGCGCGCGGCGACATGAGCGACGGCGCGCGGCCCGGGGCCGGGGGTGGCGGCCTCTCTCCCTTCGGCCGCATCGGCGACACCGAGCCGTCGGCCGAATCCGTGCCCTACGTCGCGTCCGGCGAGAGCCCGCTCCGGCTCTTCGAAGCCGAGCGCGCCGGAAACTTCATGGTGACCGGGGGACTGGTCGCGGTCCATTCCACGGGCCGCGACCGGCGGGCGATCTGGGACGCCCTCCAACGCAAGGAAGTGTATGCCACGAGCGGCCCCCGGATCCTGCTGTGGTTCGACCTCGTCGACGAGGGGGTCGACGGCGAGACCCTCCTGCCCATGGGATCGACCACGTCACGGCGCGCGGCGCCCCGCTTTCGCGTGCGCGCGCTCGGTTCGTTCGAGCAGCGGCCCGGCTGCCCCGACTACGCGGTCGAGGCGCTCGGCCCCGATCGGGTCGCGCAACTGTGCCTCGGGGAATGCCACAACCCGAGCGACCGGCGGCGCCGTATCGACCGCATCGAGATCGTCCGGATCCTCCCGCAAGCCGAGCCCGGCGAGCCCATCGGACGGCTCGTCGAGGATCCGTGGCAGGTCTTCGATTGCGCGGATCAGGGGCCGGAAGGCTGCACCGCGGACTTCGAGGACCCCGGCTTCGAGGAGACCGCACGCGACGCCGTCTACTACGCCCGCGCGATCGAGGAGCCGTCGATGGCGATCCACGCCGACAACCTCGGCTGCACGCGGGACGCAGACGGGCGGTGCGTCGAGGTCGCCCCCTGCCAGAGCGGGGACTGCCTCGGCCAGACGCAGCAACGTGCCTGGTCGTCCCCGATCTTCGTGGACTGGGAGGAGGCGCCCGACGAAGTCGGGTCCGCAGGTTTCGCCACTCGCTGAACGATCCGGGAGCCCCGCACGGCCGACCCGGAGGGAAACGCCCACGTCCTCGGGGATCTGCCCCGCGCCGGGATCGGAGAACCCTCAGCCGGCGCGTCCCTTCTGCCGATAGCGAGCGGATGACTGCTCGTGCGCTGTGGAAGCGGCAGAGCCTCCAGGCCGGCCTCTTCGCGATCCCGATGGCCCCGCTCGCGGCGGCCTATCTCGGCGAGACGTTGGCACTCGACGCCGCGGGCTGGCGCTACCTCGTCGGTGCGGTCGGCATCCTGGTGGGGCCCCTCTTCGTCGTCGGCAGCTGGTGGCAGCGGCGGATGGCCCGCGTCTACCTCGACTGGCTCGACGGCGTGCCGACCTGCCCGCCCGGGACCGTGCTGCTGCACGCGATCCAGCTTCCGCTCCGGATCATGCTCGCCGGGATCGCCACCTGGGTGGCGGGCGGCGCGCTGATCGTCGTCGTCGGCCTGATGCGCGTGTCCGACTTCGGCCTGTTCGAATCCATCGCATCGATCGCGTGTGCCAGCGGCGCTGGTCTCGTCTCCGGCTTCTTCACCTACTCGAACTGGAAGCGGCTGACGCGCACCGACATGCGGCGGCTCGTCGCCGAGGCTGGCCCCGAAGCGCGCGAGCGCTGCGAGCAACGCGTGTCGCTCCTCAGCAAGCTACAGCTGGCGTTCCTCTCGACCGGGATGATGCCGCTGCTATTGGCGATCTTCCTGGTGCAGTCACGCACCGCGGAGCTGCTCGCGCCACTGCTGTCGGTCGCGGCCGCGAGCGCGATCTTCTCGATCGCGCTCGCGTGGGCGATCGCACGGGAAGTGACGGACACGACGACCCAACTCGCCGAGTCCCTCTCGCGCGTCGCGTCGGGCGATCTTCGCGAACCCACCTGGATCGAGACCGACGACGAACTCGGCGCGGTGGCGCGCGCGAGCGACCGCCTCGTGGCGAGACTGCGCGAGGCGCTCGAAGGTCTCTCCTCGACCACGGACGCGGTCGAGCGCGCGACCGAGGGCCTCGAGCACGTGTCGCGGACCGTGGTCGATGCGTCCGGCGCGACGACCCGGGATGTCGCGCGTGCGGCCGGCGCGGTCGGCGGTATCGACGAGCAGGGGCGCGGGATCGCGTCGCAGGCGGAAGCCCTCACCGAGTCGGTGCACGGCTCCGTGTCCTCGATCAGCGAGTTGTCCTCGACCGGGACCGAGGTCCACGAACTCGCCGCACGGGTCGCGGCCGAGACGGACACGTCCGTCGCCGCGCTCGAACAGATCGCGGCCAGCGCTGGCCGGATCGCCGTGGCGACAGGGCAGCTGACGGAGTCGGCCCAGGCGGCGAGCCACGCGACCGTCGAACTCGAGGCCTCGGTCCGCGGGATCGACGAGCGCGCGAGTGCGGCCGAGTCGATCGCGGGGCAGGTGGCCGAGCTCTCCGAGCGAGGCCGCCTGGCGGTCGCGTCCGTCAGGCACGGGGTCGAGCGCATCGACGCCTCGGTCGCCGAGAACGACCGCGTCGCGGCCGCGCTTCGCGCGCGCGTCGACGACATCGGTTCCGTGATCCACGTGATCGACGAGGTCGCCGGCACGACGCAACTCCTCTCGCTGAACGCGGCAATCATCGCCGCACAGGCCGGCGACCGCGGGCGCGCCTTCGGCGTCGTCGCCGGAGAGGTCAAGCAGCTCGCGAACCGCGTCAGCGAACAGACCCGCGAGATCGAGGCCATCATCGCAGCCATCGGGGAGGCGGCGAGCGACGCAGCGAGCGCGACGGAGTCGACCCGCCGCGCCGTGAGCGAGGGGGCGCATCGCGCATCCGAGGCCGGGAAGGTGCTGGAGGAGATCTCGAGCGCGGCGGCCGAGAGTGGCGCCCATGCGTCCGCGATCGGCGGCGTGCTCGCCGAACACTCGCAGGGAGCGCGGCACCTGCTGGGCCTCGTCGGCACGGTGGCCGAAGGGGTCGAGCGGATCGCGCGCGACGCGGACGAGCAGCTTCGGAGCCAGGGCGAGGTGGTGTCGTCCGCGGAAGCCGTCCGGGAAGCCGCCCAGTCCGTGCACCGAAGCACCGAGGAACAGTCGCGCAGCCTCACGATGCTCCGCGACGGCGCGGACGCGGTCGAGCAGGGCTGCCAGCGGATCCACCAGGCCCTCGAAGCCCAGACCGCGGACTCCGAGCACGCGACCTCGCTCCTCGAGGAGGTTTCGAGCCACGCGGCCCAGAACGCCGGCTCGGCCGAACGCCTCGCGACCTCGATCGCCGAACTCCGCGAGCGGAGCGCCGCGATGCGCGCCCTGCTGGAACGCTTCACGGTCTGAGCCTCCGCCCGGAGACGGCGCGTCCGCGCCTGTCCGCGTTGCCATGCCGAGCTACGCTGCAGGGCCGCGGGTGAGCGCAGATCCGCCCGGTGGCTGGTCGAACCCCGTTGGAGACTTCATGGGAAGCGAAGAACCCCTGCGACTGGAACGCGATGGCGGGGTGCTCACGCTCGTCAACAACGACCCGCCGATGAACCGGATGTCGTTCGAGTACATGGATGCGCTCGAGGCCGCGGTGAACGACGCAGCGGCCGACCCGGACGTTCGCGTCCTCGTCTTCACCGCGGAGGGCGAGAAGGACTTCTCGGTCGGGATGGACCTGAAGCAATTGCAGGCCGGCGCGGAGGCGCGCGGCGGGATGGACGCGGTCTTCGACCAGCGTCTGCGTGTCCTCGCGACGATCGAGAACCTGCCGAAACCCTCGATCGCGACGCTCTTCGGGTACTGCCTCGGGGGCGGGCTCGAGTTGCCCCTTGCGTGTCACTTCCGTCTGGCCGCGGAGACCGGCGCGAAGATCGGTCTGCCCGAACTCGACCTCGGCACGGTACCGGCCTGGGGCGGTACCGCGCGGTTGACCCGGTGCGTGGGGCGCGACCACGCACTCGATCTCATCCTGCGCGCGAAGAAGATCGATGGCCCGGAGGCCCTGCGGATCGGGCTGGTGCAGGAGATCCACCCGCTGGCCGACCTCGAGGCTGCCGCCCATTCGCTCGCGCGGGAGCTCGCCGCGATGCCCCCGGTCGCGGTGGCCGGTGTCCTCGGCGCCGTCGTCGGTGCCGGTTCCGCGCCTCTCGACGAAGCGCTGGCGGTCGAACGGGCCGCGGTCCATCGCACCGCTCGCACCCGCGACCAGATCGAGGGGATGATGGCGTTCCTGGAGAAGCGACGGCCGGTCTTCACCGGGGAGTGAGGCCGCCGGAGCCCCCCCGCACCGGAAGGGAGAGCCGATGTTCGAACTCGATGGCCGTCTGGCCGTGGTCACGGGGGCTGGTCGGGGGATCGGCGCCGGCATCGCGTCGCACCTGGCGCGGCAGGGCGCCCGGGTCTGGGTGAACGACATCGACGCGGACCGGGCCCTCGCCTCGGCCGCCGCGATCCGCGAGGGCGGTCACGCCGCCGAGGCGCGGCCCTTCGACGTCACCGATCGCACCGCGGTGGTTGCCGCGCTGGGGTCGGCTCCGATCGACATCGTCGTCAACAACGCCGGCAACGCCGGCGCGCAGCCGATGCGGCCCGCGCCGTTTCGCGAGATGGATCCCGCGCAGTGGGCGGCTCCGATCGACGTGAACCTCCACGGCGTGATGAATACCACGCACGCGGTCCTGGCGGGCATGTGCGCGCGCGGCTTCGGTCGCCTCCTGACCATCGCTTCCGGCGCGGGCGTGGTGGGGCTCCCGATCGGGGTCGCGCCCTACGGCGCCGGGAAGGGCGGCGCGATCTCGTTCATGCGCCACATGGCCATCGAGAACGCGGGCCTCGGCGTCACGGCGAACTCCCTCGTGCTCGGGCTGATGGAGATGGCCGAGGTGCACGACGACGCCCTCGTGGCCCGGCTGGCGAAGTCGATCCCGTGCGGGCGGCTCGGCACCGGCGACGACGTCGGGCCCGCCTGCGTCTGGCTGGCGTCGGACGAGGCCGCGTGGATCACGGGGCAGACGATCCACGTGAACGGCGGAAGCGTGACCACCTGAGAGCAGGTGAGCGAGGAGCCGGCCGGATCGCCGCTCGACCCCCGCCGCGCGCCCGGATGCGCCACACTGGCCGCTCCCGGCATCGAACCCCGCAACGGAAGGAAACTCCCCGCCATGCCCGCCTCGGACCACCTCCTGACCACCCGCGAGATGGCCCGCTTCGTCGCCGAGGGCTACTTGCGCTTCGACGCGCTGGTGCCGGAGGACATCGGCCGCGGGGTCCTGGAAGAACTCCCGTCGCTCGAGCGCGCGAAGCTTCGGCAGTTCCTGGGGAAGGATCCCGAGGCGCCTCCGTTCGCACTTCCCGAGTCGCGGATGCCGCTGTCCCGGTGCTATCGCGACGCACCGGCCCTCGGCGCCTATCTGCGGCTGCCCGCGGTGCAGGGGATCATCGCGTCGCTCGTCGGGCCGGATCCCCTCTACGACCACGACTTCGTCCACCACCTGCCGGCCGGAAGCCGCCACGAACAACATCTCCACATGGATGCCGTCGTCGACAGCACCGACCCCACCTTCGACATCCAACTCTTCTACTTTCCGAGCGAGGTGCGCCCGGGAGAGGGTGGCACCCGCTTCGTGCCGGGTTCCCACCTGCGGCGGGTCCGCGCGGAGGGGATCGGGCGCTACCAGCACGTGCTGGGCGAGCAGCAGTACGCGGGGCCCGCGGGCACCGTCCTGGTCTTCCACCACGGGATGTGGCATGCGGGGCAGCCGAACCCGGGCCCCGATCGCTGGATGCACAAGATCCGCCTCAACCCGGTCGTGCCCCAGGTCCGGCTGTGGAACCAGGACGACTTCGCCGGCCTGCACGGCGATGCCAGCGACCACGTCTTCGCGACCGTCACGCCCGGCTCCGTCGCGGAACGCCTGCGGAAGATGCAGCCCTGGCAGCAGGGGCACGAGGCGCGCTACGAGCTGATGCAGCGGACCCGGCTCTGGCGACATCTCAGCGGCGATCCCGGCTTCGACGTCGACTACTACCACACGCGCCTCGAAGGGCGCGCGCGCACGCTGGAGGCACCCGGCCGATGAGCCTGCGGCAGCAGGTGCTCACGCTGTGGCTGGCCGAGGGTGCGCTCGATACCGGTGTGGTCGGCTGGGCCTTCCACGACGGAACCGCGGGGCGGGGTCCCGGACTCCCGGACGGCGATCCGCCCTATGCCACCGGCCTCGCCGCACTCGAGGCCGGCTGGATCCTGTTCCAGGTGCCGCCCCCGCCCGCGGTCGTGCCCGGCGACGAGTACGCCACCGGCTACCTCACGAACGAGTTCGTCTTCGAACGCCGCATCGAGCTGGCGGACTGACGGCGGCGGCGCAGCGCGAAGAACGCCGCGCAAGATGCCAGGACCGCGATCGAGGGTTCCGGCACCGCCACGATCCGCCAGACGCGTCCGAGCTGCCCCAGCGGCGGGATCCCGCCACCGCCCATCACGTAGAGTTCGCCGCTGGCATCCTGGCCGAACCCCTTGATGACCGCGCCCACCCCGCGGTCGTCGAGCCCGATCCGCACCTCCTCGAGGACCCCCGTCACGAGGTCGAGCGCGAAGATGCGTCCCGCACCGGTGCCTGGGTTTGCGAAGTCGCCGAACACGTACTTGCCGACGAGGGACGGAATGGCGCTCCCGCGATAGACGAACCCCCCGATCACGGCGCTGCCCTCGCTGTGATCGTATTCGGCGAAGGGATCGACCAGCCCGGCGGGAAGTCCGGTGGTGTCCCCGATGACGCCGCCGCTGGCGGGGTCGAACCGCAAGCTGCCCTCCTTCAGGTTCCAGCCGAGGTTGGCGCCGGCGTCCGCGAGCAGCGACAGGCGATTGACCTCTTCGATGGTTCCCTGTCCGACGTCGGCCAGCCACAGCGTGGCCGCGGATGTCGTCGGATCCACGTCGATGCTGAACCGGTAGGCGTTGCGGACGCCCGTCACGAAGGCTTCGGGCAAGATGGTGCCACTGCCGACGAACGGATTGTCCGCCGGGATGCCGTACTGGCCGTTCACACCGTTGGATCCGAGCGGATCGATGCGCAGCACGTTGCCGTGGATCGTGGTCCGGTCCTGGCCGTTCCCGGCTCCGCCGTGTCCGCTGCCGGTGTCGTTGCTGCCGCCCCCGTCGCCGAGACCGATCAGCAACGTGCCGTCCGGGGCGAAGGCCAGCTGCCCGCCGTTGTGGTTGCCCTGCGGCTGGTCGATGCGGAGGATCTCGCGTTGCGTTCCGGCGAAGACACCGGCTGCAGGGTCGGAGACGGTCCACTCCGTGATCACGGCCTGGTGGTCCATCGTGTTTCCGGGCGTCAGCGCGACGGTGAAATCCGCGGTCCCCGAAACCGGCTCGCTGTGGTGCGTGTAGAAGCGGCCGGCGCCGGGCGCGCCCGCGTTCGCGAAGTCCGGGTGGAACGCCATGCCGATCAATCCGCGCTCGCTGAAGAACGGGAGCGGTCCCACCTGCGCCGTCAGGTCGAGGTACGGCGTCGGTGCCAGCACGTCCTTCTCGATCAAGCGGATCTCGCCCGGCTGATCGAGGACGAAGAGGCGGCCGGACCCGTCGCCGGGATCGAGGAGGGCGTCGGGCGCGACGAGGCTGCTCGCGATCTCCTCGAGCTCGACCGTGATCGTGCCCTTGACGATCGGAGCCGGGAACGGATCCGGAACCACCTGCGCATCCGCTTCGGCCGCGAGGGTTCCGCCCGACACGAGGCCGGCGGCGAGGAGACCGAACGCGGAGCGGATGCGGATCCGCCATCGGCCGTCGCACTCGGAAGACTGCAGCATGGCTCGTCCCTCGCAAACTCCCCCGAGGACGAGTGGCACGAGTGCGCCCGAAATCGCAAGGAACCCGGTCCGGGGGGCGAATCGCGTTCAGGCGCCGAGCTGCAGCGCCAGCTGCGAGATCCGGCGCCCGCGGACGAACGGGCGGACCGGGTCGGTGTCGCCCATCTGCAGGAACGCGACCGAGATCCCGGTCGCGGGCTCCGCGAAGGCGATCTGGCCGCCGGCGCCCGGCCAGCCGAACGCGGTCGGCGACTCTCCCCATGTGGCGCCGAAACCCGGGCCGACCACCACGCCCAGCGTCCGGTTCGCCGGCAGGCCCATCTGCGGGTCCGGAAGCGTGCAGCGGACGTGGCCGGTGCCGTCCGCCAGCACCGCGGGGTCGAAGAGGCCGGCGGGGTCGTGCAGGAGCGTCTGGTAGAAGAGCGCGAGGTCGGCCGCGCGCATCAGGCCGCCGCCCCCGGGCTCTCCGGCCGCGATCTTGGCCGCGTAGTCGTAGGCGCTGCGGGTGGCTTCGTCCGCGGCCGGCGAGAGTTGCGCGACGACACCCTGCGCCTCGCGCGGGATCCCCAGCACCCGGGGAAGCCCGATGGGCCCGGTGAGGCGTTGCTCCACGAAATCGCAGTGGTCCTGCCCGGCGATGCGCTCGATCAACGCGGCCAGCACCCAATGCGCCGACATCGGATGATAGGCGTACGCGCTGCCGGGTTCGGTCTCGAGTGTCCACTCGGCCATCTGTGCGATCCGGCGCGTCGGATCCGCACCGTCCTCCGGTGTCATCGGCGCGTCGGGGAAGCCCGCGGTCATCAGCATCACCTGCTCGACCGTGACGTCCTGCTTCCCGTTCGCGCCGAAGCCGGGGAGGATGTCCGCGACCCGGCACGAAACGTCCAGCTTCCCGTCGCCGATCAGCAGCCACACTGCGGCGGAGACGATGGGCTTCGTGGCCGACGCCACCCAGAAGCGCGTGTCGTCGTCGGCGCTTCCGAAGGCCCGGCGCCACACCACCTCGCCCCGGTACCCCACCGCGAGCTGGCAGGCGGTGAGGCCGGCCCGGATCTCGGCCTCGGCCGCTTCGGCCAGGGCGCTGCAGTCGATTCGCGCGGACACACCGCGATCCTACCGCATCGCACCGCACCGCCCGGCTGGCCTGGCCGGAAGCGCTGTCAGATCGGCCCGGGGCCGCGTCGGCCCTCCAGCAGCCAGCGGATCATCGGCAGGTGCTGACGGCCCTGGAAGAATTCGCCGTCCACCAGGTAGGACGGGGTCGCGGCAATGCCGCGTTCGGCCAGCGCGCGGGCCAGACCGCGCGCGGTCGCGGGGCCGGCGGCCCGGCACCACGCACGCCAGTCGTCCGGGTCGGCGCCACACCCGGCGAGGTGGGACGCGACGGCCGTTTCGTCGGACGGATCCAGCGCGACGGCCCAGTAGGCGCGGAAGGCATCGCCCAGGAAGGCGCGCAGCCTTTCGGGTGCCCGCTCGCGCAGCCAGAGCCACGCCAGGTGGAACGGCGCCGGGTCCGGGTCCCGGTAGTAGTCCCGGATCGCGAGCCCCTGCGCGGCGCCATGGATCGCGATCTCTCGCGCGATCGCCTCGGCCCGGGCGCGGCGGTGACGGACCCCGCGATCGTCCCCGGGCCGCGGCGCACTCGGCGCCTTCAGCGGTGGCACCGCGATGGGCAGGAACGATGCCTCCACCCCCAGCTCGTCGGCCAACGCGAAGGCGGGTTCGAGGGCCAGGTAGGACTGGGGCCAACGCAGGTCCAGGAAGACGTTCAGCGGGGCGGCGTCGATCGCGGGGCCCGCGCTCATCGCGCACCCGCGCCGAACGATCGGTTGGCCACGTCCGGGGCCGGCCCGCGCCGGCCACCGAGGAGCCACGCCACGCGCGGCAGGTGCTCGCGCCCGAACCACATCTCGTCGGCCACCAGGTAGGTCGGAACGCCGAATACACCCGCATCGAACGCGGCCTCGTTGCCGGCATCGTGCTCCCGGCGCCCTTCGCCGCCCGAGAACGCGGCGAAGCCCGCGGTCGGGAGATCCGCGGCCGCGAGGCAGCTCTCGAGCACCCGGGTGTCCTCGATGTCGAGCTCGCGCCGCCAGAAGAGCGGGTAGGCGGCATCGAGGAAGCGGTCGAGCGCCGCGGCCCCGTGACGCCGGGCCCAGAGCATCGCGATCCCGGCCAGGCTCGAATCCCAGATCTTCACCGTGCCGCGCACGGTCTTGCCCGTCAGGTTCGCATAACGTCGCGCATCCATGTACGCGTACTTGACGCCACTCCATTGCTGCGCAGACCGCTGCTGCGTCGCCACCTGCCCCCGCTCGTCGAGCTTCGCGGAGCCCAGGTAGCTGGGGATGTCGAGCGTGAAGGGCCGCCAATCGATCGGGGTGCCTGCAGCCCGCGCCATCGCTCGGGTGGGTTCGATTGCGAGGTAGGCATAGGGGCTCTTCAGGTCGATGTAGACCGCGAGCGCGGCGTCGCCGCGCAGGGCCTCGAAGGAGGAGGGCATCGCCCGACGGTACCCGATGCGCGAGCGCGCCGGTGCCGGGTAGAAGGGGCGCCCGGACCTTCTCGCTCGCCCCTCATCGCGGCTCCGGCGTCTCCTGCATCTCGAGATGGAGCGCGTCGCCCTCGTACGGGTGCGCGCGGGCGACTGCTTCGTCGAGGTCGCTGCCGAGCCCGGGTTCGGTGGGGGGCAGCACGTACCCGTCCTCCCATCGGATCGGCCGGGTCAGCAGCTCGGCGTGGAAGCCGTCCAGGGTGCGGATGGATTCGAGCAGCAGGAAGTTCGGCGTGCAGGCCGCGAACTGGATGTTCGCCAGGGCCTCGATCGGGCCGCTGTAGAGGTGGGGTGCGATCTGGGCGTGACGGGTCTCGGCCAGTGCCGCGACCTTCTTCGCCTCGAGGAGGCCGCCGCAGCGACCGAGCGCGGGTTGCAGGATGCTCGCGGCTTCGGCCTCGAGGACGCGCGCGAACTCGTGCTTCGTCGTCAGCCGTTCGCCGGTCGCGATCGGGATCGTCGTCCCGCGGGCGACGCGGGCCATCTCGGCCGGCGCGTCCGGGGGTACGGGCTCCTCGAACCAGAGCGGATCGTAGGCCTCGAGCCGGCGCGCGAGCCGGATCGCTCCCGCGGCCGTGAACTGTCCGTGGGTTCCGAAGAGCAGGTCGGCGCGGTCGCCGACGGCGGCGCGGATTTCGCGCACGAACGCCTCGCTCCGGTCCAGGGCCTCGAGCGAGGGCATGCGCCCGTCGTACACGGTGTAGGGGCCAGCGGGGTCGAATTTGATCGCGGTGAAGCCCCGGGCAACCTCTTCCGCGGCGCGCTCCGCCGCCAGCACCGGGTCGCGATAGACGCGGTTGTCCTGGAAGGCGTCCGGTCCGTCGCGCTCTTCGGGGTAGAGATAGGTGTAGCTGCGCAGGCGTTCGTGGACGCGCCCGCCGAGCAGCGCGTGGATCGGCTTTCCGACGGCCTTGCCGACGAGGTCCCAGCACGCGGTCTCGATCCCACTGAGAACGCTGCCAACGGAGAGATCCGGCCGCATCGTGAAGCCCGAACCGTAGACCGCGCGGCACAGTCGCTCGATCCGGAAGGGGTCGTGGCCGATCGCGTGACGTGCCGCGACGTCCTCCACCATCCGCGCCACCACGTGCGGCGAGAAGGTTGCCACATGGACCTCGCCGTAGCCGGCGATGCCATCGTCGGTCACCAGCTTCACGAAGACGAAGTAGCGGCCGCCGAAGTGCGGGGGCGGATTCCCGACCACGAAGGTCTCACAGCCCTGGATCTTCATGCAGCCGGCCCTCCGACAGCGCAGATGTCGCAATCCACCCGGCTCATTCCTTCTTCCGCTCGCCGTAGTCGGCGAACGGCGCATCGCGTTCCCGGATCACCTCGCGGAAGCCCTTCTCCCGGAAGGACTCCGCCCAGCGGTAGGCCTCCTCGGTGTGACGCGTGACGCCGTCGAAGAGCGTCCCGAGCAGCTGGGTCGTACGCAGGCCCATGTTCTCGAACGCCTGGTTGATCAGGAGCTTGTTCAGCGCCAGTTGGTTGGCCGGGATGTGCCGGAAGCGGGCCGCGTGCTCCTCCACCCGGGCGGCGAGTTCGGCCGCCGGGTAGGACCTGGACACCAGGCCAATGCGCACCGCGGTCTGCGCATCGATCGCTTCGCCGGTCAGCAGGAACTGCTTCGCGTGTTCGAGCCCGAGCCGGTAGACCCAGATCATCGTGGTGGGCGTACCGTAGATGCGCGACGGCGCGTAGCCGATGAAGGCGTCGTCGGCCATGAAGAGCTGGTCGCAACACAGCACCATGTCGGTCGCACCGCCCACCGCGAAACCGTGGATCTGCCCGATCACGGGCTTCGGGCAGTGCCAGATCTTCATGAAGCGCTCCACGTTGTGGTTCATGAACTGGTAGTCCCGGACCGGGTCCCAGGCTCCCGCGCGCGGCTCCACGGACGGGGCGTCGTAGGGGCTTCCCCAGCCGATCTCGCCATCGTCGCCGACGAGGTCGTACCCGGCGGTGAAGACGCGGCCCTCGCCGCGCAGGATGATGGCCCGGACCGTCTTCGAGGGCGTCGCGGCGTCGATCCCGTCCGCGACGCCGGCCACCATCGCCTCGGTCAGCGTGTTCAAGCGGTCTGGGCGGTTCAGGGTCAGGATCGCGAGGCTGTCGCGCTCTTCGTATCGCACGGCGTCGGTGGGGTCGCTCACACGGGGCTCCTACGGCGGGGGGCCATCCGACGGTACCCGGCAAGACGCCCGGCGACACGCCCGCCGCCGGTCTCCAGCGGGAGGAGCCCTCGTCCTCCTCCCCGAGGCCGGAGGCCCACCGCTAGCGGCCTCTGGAAGGGGTGCTAGGCACTCG
>Ga0114931_10000612_pt1 | contig 43730 bp, 37 predicted proteins | sample 2SBtaG_FD_89579 | JGI IMG/M metagenome (GOLD analysis project Ga0114931, IMG submission 89579) | Deep subsurface microbial communities from Kolumbo volcano to uncover new lineages of life (NeLLi) - 2SBTROV14_V59a metaG | ecosystem: Environmental > Aquatic > Marine > Volcanic | place: Kolumbo... | reverse complement strand
GCGAAGCCGAGGGGGCGCTGCTGCGCCCCAGACAAACGGTCCTGGTCCCGCGTTGCGCGGCGCAGCCGCGCGTGCGAAGCACCCATCGCTTCGATGGAAACGCGGGACTAGCCCCCGAGCTTGCGTGCGATGCCGCCCAGGTCGACCCCGGTCGCCGCGCGGATCTGTTCCGCCGCCCCGATCGCCTTGCGCGCCGCTTCCGACCCCGCGTTGTCGTGGGACGGGAGCACGCTGAGCTTGCCGATCTGCAGCGGCTGGTTGGCTCCGGAAATGTACGTAAGCAACGGCAGCAGGTTCTGCAGCGCCAGCACGTCGCGCGAACCCGTGCCGCCGACCTTGAACGCCTCGATCAGCTTCTTCAGGCTCGCTGCCTCGGCCTTGCCGCGCTCGACCGTGGAGGCCGCATCGCCGCGCGCCTTTTCCTCCGCCGCGCGCTGTTTGGCGAGCGCCGGCTGCACCACATCGGCGTCGAGGCGGTTCTTCTCCTGTGGCGCGCGGGCCTTCTGGCGATCGAGCTCCGCCTTGACCTGGGCGACCTGCGCCGAGACCTGCCCTCGCGCCTCCTGGATCATCGCCTCGCGGCGGCTCTGGGCATCCGCAATGCGCTTGGCGGTCTCCTGCTGGGCGATTTTCAGATCCGCGGCGGTTTTCGCCACCTCGCTGGCGGCCCAGTTGCCGGCCTGCTGCACCGAGGCATCCGCACGCGCCCCCGCCTCGGCGACCGCGGACTCCATGTTGAGCTTGGCGCCGCGGATGCGACCGATGCTGGAAAGGTAGTTCACCTCGTCGGTGACGTTCTGGATCTTTAGCGTGTCGAGCACGAGCCCCATGCGGCTCATGTCATGCTCCGCTTCTTCCAGGAGGGTGTGCGCGAAGCGCATCTTGTCCTCGTTCACCTCCTCGGGCGTGAGGCTCGCGAGCACGCCGCGCAGGTTGCCCTCGAGTGTCTCCTTGGCGATGAAGTAGATCTCCTCGCGCGTGCGGCCGAGGAAGCGCTCCACCGCGTTCGTCATGAGCGGCTCCTCGCCCGGCAGCTTCACGTTGGCCACACCCTGGATGGTCAGCGGAATGCCGCCCTTGGAGAACGCGCCCGTCACGTGAACCTCGACCGTGAACATGCTGAGGTCCATCGTGTCCACCCGCTCGATGAGGGGACGGCGCATCGAACGGCCGCCGCGCACGAAACGATAGCCGACCGTCCTTTCGCCGAGCCGCCGCGTCGAGCCGCTGAAGATGAGCGCCTCGTTCGGCGTCGAGACGAACAAAAGCTTCTTGACCGTAAACACCAGCGCCACAGCCACGACGAGCGCGGTGAGTGTCAGGACAGCGATGACGTTCATCGGCCTGCTCCCTTCTGGTCGGTCCGGAGCAACTCGGCCATGTCGATTCCGATTGCCTTCCCTGTCGCCTCGAGCACCTCCGCCACGGCCGAGGGGAAGCTGGCCACCGCGCCGGTGTAGCTCGCGCCATCACCACCATCAACGACCGAGAGCTCCTCGATCTTGGTCCGCGATACGCGAGCCACCGAGGCTTCCACGAATTCCTTGAGGTGCTGCAGGACATATAGGTCGCGGCCTTCGCGCCCCGCGGCCTGCCACTCCTGCGCGACATCGGTGAGCGCCGCGGCGCTGGCCTTGCCGCTTTCCATCACCGGCGCTGCTCCGGCGCGGGCCTGGGCCTCGGCCGCCAGGCGAGCGGCTTCCGCCGGCAGGAACACGTCGCACTGCAGTCTGAGCTTCTCCAGTTCCGCACGCATCGCCTGCAGCTCCTGTTCGGCCTCGGCGCGCGCCGTCTCGGCCGCCACTTCCGCTTCGTTCTCGATGCCCTTGGCCTGCGCTTCCAGCTTGGCGAGCTCGGCGCGCAGCTCGTTGCGCTTGGTGAGCACCTGCGCCTCGGCCTGCTTCTGCGCCGACTCGGCGCGCTGCCGTTGCTCGGCCTGCGCCTCGGCGATAGCCTGGTTGCCGGCGTTCTCGGCGTTCTGCGCGTCGCGGATCATGCGCGCGATGCGCGCGCGCCCGAGGTTGTTGAGATAGCCCTGGTCATCAGCCACGCTCTGCACCTTGAGCACGTCCAGCTCCAGGCCGAGCTTGTCGAAGTCATCCTTGGCGAACCGCACGAGCGTGTCCGCGAATTTCAACCGGTCCTCGTTGACCTCTTCAGGCGTCAGCTCGGCGAGCACCTCGCGCAGCACGCCTTCCAGCGTCTGCTGTGCGATCGCGCCGATCTGCGGCGGCGTCATCGACAGCGAACGCTCGATGGCGTTCCTGATGTACGTGTCGTTACTCGTGACCTTGATGTTCGCGATGGCGTGCACCCCGAGCGGGATGCCACCCTTCGAGTACGCGTTCTGCACCTGCACCTGCACGGGGAGCAACCGCATGTCCATGCGGTTGATTTCCTCGAGCAGCGGAATGCGGAATCCGCGCCCCCCGTGCAACACCTTGTAGCCCACCGTGGACCCGTCGCTCAGCCGGTGCTTGCGACCGCTGAGCACGATGACCTCGTTCGGCTTGCAGATGACCAGGAAGCGGGAGATGAAAAAGACCAGCAGCGCTAGCAGGACAACTAGCGCCACCGCCCCGACCAGGATCAGGACGGCAGTCTGCATGTCCACACCAAAGCCGGCGTCCGTCGGCACCCCTTGCGGCATGGCGGCGAGGATAGGGCAACAGGCACACGGCAGGGTAAAAAGAACGCGTTGTCCGCGATCAAGGGGCAACAAGCCGGGAACGCTCGTGTTCAGCTCTTGTCGCCCCGCCCCGACAGGAAGTCCGGCGGTGCCTTGGAGACGTGAAGCGTCCCGCCTTCCACCTGCTCCACCAGCACCAGCTCGCCGTCGGTCAGCGCCTCGTCGTCGGTGGTGGCGAGGAAATCGATGCTCTGCCCGCGCAACTCCACCCGCACCTTGGCGTGTCCGCCGCGCTCGCAGGGCACGAGCACCTTGCCCACCTGCCCCACCGCATCGTCCTCCCCGGCCGCTGAGCTGACCGCCGAACGCTTGAGCGACTGGAACACCCACGATGCCACGAAGCCGGATGCGAGCCCCATGACAAGCGCAGCCACCAGCGTGACCACGGAAGAGGACAGACGCAGGTAGAAGAGCAGCGTGCCGACCATGCCGAACGCGAGCAGCGCGAACGTGTAGAAACGCAGCGACAGGAAGATCGCCGCGAACCCGGCGGTGTCGGTGTCCGCTTCGTGGACGGCGTCCAGCTGGGGGCCGCCCGCCAGGTCCATGTCGGCGTCGGCGTCGAAGTCGGCGTCGACCGCAAGATCCGCGTCCGCGCCCGCATCCGCGTCGTGCCCCATGAACAGCTGCACGAGGATCGTCCCGCCACCGAGGATCAGCGCGGCCAGATACAGGATACCCACGCGGGGAATATAGCCGTCCATGTTCCGGATGTCTTGCCCCCCAGCCGATCGCCACCGCAGCCGCGACCGCGGCGGGAATCGCCCGGCTGACGCCGCTCAGCCGGCAGAGTTCCGTCCCTTTGCGTGCCGGCAGGGCTGATCTAGGTTCCTGACATGGATCAACGCCCCCGAAGAAACCGCGTCGGCCCTGCAGTCCGCGGGCTGGTGCGCGAAACCTCGATCTCTGCCGCGCACCTGGTGCTGCCGATGTTCGTGCACGAATCGGCGCAGCCCAAGCCGATCGCCTCGATGCCCGGCCACGCCCGCCTCGGTATCGACGGCCTGGTCGAAAAGGCCCGTGAGGCCTACGAGCTCGGCGTCGCCGGTGTGGCGCTCTTCCCCGCGCTCGAAGGCAAATTCAAGGATCCGCGCGGCAAGGAGAGCACGAACCCCGAGGGCCTCCTGCAGCGCAGCGTGCGCGCCCTGAAGAAGGCGATGCCCGAGTTGGTGGTGATCACCGACGTGGCGCTCGATCCGTATTCTTCCGACGGCCACGACGGCGTGGTCATCGACGGGCGCATCGACAACGACGTGACGCTGCCCATCCTCGCCGCCATGGCCGTCGCGCAGGCCGCTGCGGGCGCGGACGTGGTCGCGCCTTCGGACATGATGGACGGCCGCGTGCTCGCCATCCGCCGCGCGCTCGACGAGGCGGGGCACACCAACGTCGGCATCTGCAGCTACTCGGTGAAGTACGCCTCCGCCTTCTACGGCCCGTTCCGCGATGCGCTCGACTCGGCGCCCAAGGCCGGCGACAAGAAGACGTACCAGATGGACCCCGGCAACGTGCGCGAGTCGCTCCGCGAGATCCAGCTCGACGAAGAAGAGGGCGCCGACTGGCTGATGGTCAAGCCCGGCCTGCCGTACCTGGACGTGATGCGCTTCGTGCGGGAGCACAGCAAGCTGCCCATCGCGACCTATCACGTGAGCGGCGAGTACGCGATGCTGAAGGCCGCCGCCGAGAAAGGCTGGCTCGACTACGACCGCTGTCTGCTCGAGAGCCTGACCTGCCTGCGCCGCGCCGGCGCGGATATCATCTTCACCTACGGCGCCATCGACGCCGCGCGGCTGCTGCGCGGCTAGCGCGGCCGGGGACCTACCGCCCTGCCGTGTCCCGCTGCGCCTCGACGCCGAGCACCGCGAGGTAGGCGGCGCGGATGGCGTGCGTGACGTCGCGGTAGCGGGTGATCAGCCCTTGCTGCGCGCTTTCCCGAGCGGTGCTCATCAGACCCATGCGTCGCGCGAGCTGCGATAGCCCTGGCGCACGCTCATCGATGACGGGCGCGCCGGTGCCGTGGAGCACGTGGATGCGCTGTTCAAGGCGACGCAGGAAATTGTAGCCGTCGCCCAGGGTCTCGTAGTGCTGTCGCAATAGATAGCCGAGCGTGCCGAGCGCTTCGAGCGCTTCGAGCGTGTCAGTGGTGCGCAAGCGGCGGTCGGCGCCGTAGCGCATCTGCAGCCACTGGGTCGAAAACTCGATATCGAGCAATCCGCCGTAGCCCGTCTTGAGGTTGTAGCGGCCGGGGCGTTCATGGGCGAGCTCGCGTTCCATGCGCAAGCGCAGCCGGTGTATCTCCTCGGCGGGCGGCGCGCCTCGCTCGTAGGCGGCAACGTGCGCGACCTCGATCACGCGCGCGCCGAGAGCCCGATCGCCGGCAGCGGCGCGCGCTCGCAGCAGTGCCTGCCGCTCCCACGCGGCCCCGGAAGACAGCACGGAAGGTGCGCTGGCGGCGCCGTCGCCCTCGAGCGTCACGCCGTGGTAGCGCGCGAAGGACCCGAGCGAGGTGACGAGCAGCCCCTGTGCGCCGGAGGGTCGCAGGCGCGTGTCGAGCTCGTAGCCGGGGCCGGACGGGTGCTGTTCCGAAACAAGGCGGATGATGCGCTGGGCGTGGCGGATGAAGTGCTCGGCGGGATCCCGATCGGCGGGGGCGGCCGCGGGATCGTAGATGAAGAGCACGTCAAGGTCCGAGCCGTAGCCGATCTCACGGCCGCCCAGCTTGCCGACGGCGATAACCGACAGGCCCGCGACGTCGCCCCCGAGCTGGTATTCAACGCTGCGCTGGAGGATGTCGTCGGCGAGGTCGGAGAGGATGCCCGTGGCGTCGCGCATCTCGATGGTACCACCGAGATCGGCGACGGCGACTTCCACCATGACCCGGCGCTTGGCGCGGCGGAGCGCGCCCACGAAGGCATCGCGGCCCTCGGATTCCTCGGCCTGCCCGGCACCGCTCCGGTCCCAGGTCTCGAGCTGCGCGGACACGGCGGCGTGCGCGTCACCCGGCAACCCGCCACCGAACAGGATGATGTCGACCAGATCGGGTCGGCCGACCACGGCCTCGCCGACGAAGGCGCTGGCCCCGAGCACGGTGGCCAGCCGATGCACTGCCCGCGGATCGCCGGCCAGCGCGGCGATGTAGGAGGCGGGCGAGACGAAGCGCTGGAAGAAGGATCGCAGGTAGCGCGCAGCCTGTTCCGGATCGGGCGATTCGACGAGCGCATCGATCAGCTGATCGGCAAGATCGGGGTAGCGCTCGCGGGTGAGCTCGCCGAGGAGTCCGTCCGGGCGGCGCGTGAGCGCGGAGAGGTGCTCGCCGACCTCCGGACTGCCGAAGAGCCGCTCTGAGCTGCCGGCCAGCTCGGCATCATCGCGCTCGAGCTGGGCGATCAGGGCATGGTAGCGCGGCAGCGGACGGGGCGCGGCGGGCGCCAGGGCCGCGAACAGCTCGTGCACCCCTGCGCGAGCGCGCGCGAGCTCGTTTTCGAGCCCGGCGGCGTGGTCGAAGCCGAGGCTGCGCGCCAGGCGCCCGAGCTCGTCCGGATGCCCGGGCACGAGGTGCGTCTGGATACCGCTCATCCACTGCACCCGGTGCTCCACCCGGCGCAGCAGCAGATACGCCTCCGCGATGGAACGCGCTTCGCGATCGGTGACCAGACCACGACTCTGCAGCCGCTCGAGAGCCGAAAGTGATCCAGTCACGCGCAGGCTCGGCTCGCGCCCGCCCCAGATGAGCTGCACGACTGGATGAAGAATTCCGCTTCGCGGATACCTCCCACCCCGAGTTTGAGATCGCGGTCGGGCGCCGCGCTGAGCTCGGCGCGGGAACGCTGCACCAGCTCTGCCAGTGCGGTGGCGATCGCGGGGTCGACGCCGTGTCGGTAGACGAAGGGAAGGAGCACCTCGCGCTCGAGCAGCGCGCCGAGCTCCTGACTGCCGGCACTCGGCCGCGCGCGCAGCATGGCCGCCCGCTCCCACAGCCGTCCCCAGGTCTCGTAGTAGCGCTCGGCCGCGGCGACGGAGTTCACGATGGCGCCCTGCGAGCCTTCGGGACGCAGCCTCAGGTCGACGCGCCAGACCATGCCGTCCGCCGTGGGCGTATCGAGCGTGGCCACCGCGCGGCGCGCGACCCGGCTCCAGTGGTCGTGCAGCGGCAGCTCGCTCCCGCCGTCGTCGGTGTCGTAGATGAAGATTACGTCCACGTCGGAGCCGGCATTGAGCTCGAGACCCCCGAGCTTGCCCATGCCAAGGACGACGATCTTCGAACGCTGCCCGTCGCTCCTCAGAGGTGGACCGAAGCGTTCGGCAATCGCCCGATCGGCTTCGGCCAGCGCAACCTCGAAGGCGGCGTCAGCCAGGTCGGCGAGCTCGTGGGCGGTCACGTCCACGCTGGCGCCCCCCTGGTTGCGCGGCAATAGCTCCCGCAGTGCGATGCGCAGCTTCTCCTCGTGGACCGCGCGGCGCAGGTTCATCCCGACGCTCGACGCGTCGGACAGGTCGCCGGCCCGCGCCAGCAGTCGCGAAAGCAGGTCCCCTCGCTGGCGTTCCACCCGCCAGCCTTCCTGGGCGATCCGTTCGACGGCCGCATGCTGCCAGTCGAGCGCCGGGGCGAGCGGCGGAAAGGCGGTCCCCAGCAGCACCGACAGCTCCCGACCCGGATGATCAGGCAGTTCCCGCTCCAGCACCTCGGCGCGCCCGGAATCGATGTGCCGCGCCTGGTCCCGGAGCTCCCCGGCGGCGAGCGGGTCGATATCGCCAACCATCTGGGCCCGGTATACCGCTCCGGGAGGTTTCGAGGTAGGACTCCAACGGGATGCGATTTCTGTGTATTTCCGATATCCACGGGTACGCCCAGGCGCTCGACGCCGTCCTCGCCACCGCCGATGTGCGCGGGTGGGACCAGCTCGTGGTGTGCGGCGATCTATGTTTCCCGGGGCCGGAACCGCTCGCCGTCTGGAAGACGCTGGTGGGGCACCGGGCGGTGTGCGTGCAGGGGCTCGGAGACAAGGCGCTGGCGCGCGTGGACCCGAACAAGCTGAGCGCCACCTCGGAGGTGGAGCGCGAGCGCATCGAGCGGCTCCGGCAGGTGCACAGCGAGCTGGGCGAGATCATCATCGCGCGCCTGGGCAAGCTGCCGCCGCTGGCGAGCCTGCCGGTCGAGTCAGGCGACACGATGGTGGTCGTGCATGGCTCGCCGGGCGACCCGACCGAGCCGTTCACGTTCGACATGGAAGACGAGGACATGCTCGCCCTGCTGGGCGACGAGCCCGGCGACCTGATCGTGTGCGGCGGCAGTCACGTCCCGTTCGACCGCCAGCTCGACTCGGTGCGCATCGTCAACGTGGGCTCGGTGGGCGAGGCGCCGGGGGGCGACTTTGCGCACGCGACCATCATCGAGACCACGCCGCTCGGACTCAGCGTGAACCAGTTCGCCGTGCCGCTCGAAGAGCCCGACGAAGCGAGCTGACGCCAGCTCGCCGCGCGGGCGCGCGAGCGCCACCCCCGGGACCGTGGGCGAGGGCCGCGCCAGTGCACGGCTCACCAGCGGCTTGAGCTGCTCGAGCACCAGACCGGAGGTCGTCGCGCCCAGCAGCGTGTCGATGGCCTCCGCGAGCGGCCCGGCCATGAACAGCGGCGGAGCCAAGGGCGTCTTTGCGCCGGGGCCAGCAGGCCACCTGGGCGTCAGCCGGCCGGCGCCTTCCCGCCGAGGAAGTCGTCACGCCGTCGCCGTTCCGCCGGGGAGAGCAGCGGCTCGAGCCAATCCGAAACCACCGCCGGATCGTCGAAGACGCGCCGGTCGGGGTTGTTCGCCTGGCGCAGTACCTCCTGGACCTGCTGGTAGAAGTCCCCCTGCTCCGCGCTCACCAGCACCCCGTTCGCACGGATCTCCGGATTGTCGCGCCGCATAATCCACACGATCGTGTCGGCAATGTCCGGAGGAAACGACGAGATGTCGCGCCAGTCGGTGCAGAACACGAGGGGCATCTTCGCGTCCGCAACAATCCGGCGGACGCTGGCCATGAACCCGGGAAGCTCGTCCGCGTGAAGCGGCGGCCGGTGGCGCACCTCCGCCAGGTAGCCGACGTAGCGTTCCACGAGCATCATCTCGAACAATCCGACCGCCGCGGAGCTGCTGGATGTGACAAGGCGGCTAGGAATATCTACGTAGGCTGGCTTCTGCGACCCAAGATCCAGGGGAATCGGCGGACACGGTCGTGCTGCCGTCCGGGCTGTTTCAGGATTCGAACGGCCTCATGCTGGCGTGCGCGATGCGCTCGAGCCAGAGCTCGCGGCGCTGACCTTGCCAGGCGCAAGCTCGGGGCCACCCGGCCGCGCCGCGGGTCAGTACTCCCACTTCGACGACACGGCGTGCGGCACGGGCGTACCGGGCTGGCGGCGGACGTCAGCCGTCCAGCCCGCGTCGCAGCTCGCCGACGAGATCGCGCACGGCACCTGGCGGATCGCTGGACGCGGCGATGGCCTTGACGATCGCGGTGCCGACCACCACGCCATCGACGCCGGCGGAGGCAACGCTCCGCGCCTTTTCGGCCGAGTCGATGCCGAAGCCGACCACAACGGGCAGGCCGGCGCGGGCGCGGAGCTCGTGGGCGCGCTTTCCGGCCTCGGCTAGCGGCGCCTGCTTCGAGCCGGTGACACCGGTCAACGAGACAGAGTAGACGAAGCCCGAGGCGCGCGACAGCACGCGCTCTTCGCGCTCACGGTCGGTGGTGGGAGCGACGAGCGGGATGATAGAGAGCCCCACCGCGCCCGCGGCGTCGCGCAGCTCGCGGCCTTCTTCGGGCGGCAGATCGACGACGAGCAGGCCGTCCGCTCCCGCTTCCACCGCGGCCCGCGGCAGCTCCGCTTCGCCGAAAGCGACGATGGGGTTCACGTAGCTGAACAGCACGAGCGGCGCATCGCTTTTGTCGCGCACGGCAGCGGCGACGCGAAGCGCCGCGCGGAGCGAGCCGCCCTGCTCGATCGCGCGGTGCGCTGCCGCGGCGATCACCGGTCCGTCGGCGGTCGGATCGCTGAAGGGAACGCCGAGCTCGAGAATGTCCGCGCCGGCTTCAAGCGCGGCGAGCGCGCAGGCGGTGGACGCGCCCACCGAGGGATCGCCGATGGTGAGGTAGACGACGAGCGCCGTCTTCTGCTGCTCGCGGAGGCGGGCAAAGCAGCGATCGATGCGTTCGGTGGTCACTCGCGCTCCCCGACCAGCGTCGCGAGGTCCTTGTCGCCGCGACCGGACAGCCCCAGAACCACGCGGACGAGGCGCCCGCGACGCTCCCGCTCGCGGCGCGCGATGTCGGCGAGGCGGGCGAAGGCATGCGCGGTCTCGAGCGCCACGATGATGCCCTCGCGGCGCGCCACGAGCTCGGCCGCTTCCAGCGCTTCGGCGTCGGTGGCGGTGAGGTAGACGGCGCGTCCGGACTCGGCGAGCGCCGCGTGCTCGGGACCGACGCCGGGGTAGTCGAGCCCCGCGCTGATGGAATGCGCTTCGAGGATCTGCCCGTCGTCGTCGGAGAGCACGCGGGTGCGCGCGCCGTGCAGCACACCGACGCGCCCGGCCGTCAGCGTGGCCGCGTGGTGTCCGGTCTCGAGGCCCTCGCCCGCGGCTTCCACGCCATAGAGCGCCACGTCGCTGTCCGGGATGAACGCGCGGAACAGACCGATGGCGTTCGAGCCGCCGCCCACGCAGGCGACCGCCGCATCCGGCAGACCGCCGCTCTGTATTTCGAACTGCCCGCGCGCCTCGTCGCCGATCACGCGCTGCAGCTCCGCGACGACCATCGGGTACGGGTGCGGGCCCGCAGCGGAGCCGACGCAGTAGTGCGTATGCTCGACGTTCGTGACCCAGTCGCGCAGCGCTTCGTTCATCGCGTCCTTCAGTGTGCGCGAGCCCGAGCTCACGGGAATGACGCGCGCGCCGAGCAGCTCCATGCGCGCGACGTTCGGCGCCTGACGCGCCACGTCCACCTCACCCATGTACACTTCACAGGGCAGCCCCATCACCGCGGCGGCCGTCGCCGTCGCCACGCCGTGCTGCCCGCTCCGGTCTCGGCGATAATGCGCTTCTTGCCGAGCTTTGCCGCGAGCAGCACCTGTCCGAGCGCGTTGTTGATCTTGTGCGCGCCGGTGTGGCAGAGGTCTTCGCGCTTGAGCCACAGCTCGGCGAACAGGGCGCTGTCCGGGTCGAGCGCGCGTTCCAGTCGGCGGGCACGGTAGAGCGGCGTGGGCCGACCAACGTAGTGCTCGAGCAGCTCGTGCCACTCCTTCTGGAAGGCCTCGCCGAGCACGTGCTCGTGGTAGGCGCGCTCGAGCTCGGCGAGCGCGGGCACCAGCGTCTCGGCGACGAAGCGCCCGCCGAACGGACCGTAGTAGCCGGTGGAGCCCGCCGGCTCGGTGGGAAGAGACATGGTCAGCGGATCTTGCCCCGGATCCGGCTCTTGTCGATCCACTCGCTCCCACCCGCGTCGTACTCGACGTAGTAGCGGCCCTTCACGGCCTGCACCACCCGCGCCCGGACCACCGCGCCGTCGTGGTCCACTGCCACGTGATCGTCCGGCTGGTAGCTGTCCTGGGCGTCCGGAACACCGAGGCTGGCAGGAACGGGCGGCTGGGCGCCGGCTTCGGCGGCGACCACTCCGGCGTCCGCCGTGCCGGCTCCGGCTTCCGGCACCGTGCCGGGTGTCTCCTGATCGGACCCGGTCAGCGTCAGCCGGCAGCTGATGGACGGCTTGTCGGCCAGGGCCTTGAACCCGCCCTGGGCGGTGCCGGTCTCCTTCCAGCTCGAGGTGACGACCAGCGTGCCGGGACCCGGCGGACCGGCGGGCACCCGGAATTCGTGCAGTAGCGCCGTGCCGTCCCGCGGCTTCACCACGGCCTGGAACACGCGGGTGTCACCGTCCACGAAGCCGTTGTCGACGACGAGCGAGTCGAACCCGGAGCGCGTCTCGACCACGGCGAGCTGTTTGCCCTGCCTCTCGACGACGAACACCCGCGACGCGTACTCGACCGGCCCGCCGCTGGAATCGTGGCACTCCACCGCGTTGTAGGCCGCCAGGGGATGCGCGGCCGGCTCGTGACCCGCCGCGACCGACGTGCCGCCACGCACCACCGAGCCGTGACACGAGACCGTCAGAAGTGAAGCAGCAACCAGCGCGAGCGGAGTGGAGCGGGACACGGCCTCTTTCTACACGGGCAGCCGCGGCGCGGCCAGGGCGCTAGCGCTCTGCCGCGCGCGCTCCGGAGATGAAGCGCCGCAGGGCGTCCGGATCCTTCTCGCGCACGGAGCGCTCGACGCCACTGGCCACGTCGACGCCCCAGGGACGGACGCTCTGGACAGCGCGGGCGACGTTGTCGGCTGTCAGACCGCCGGCGAGGATCAGCGGGCGGCGCGCCGCGAGCTCCGTCACCAGCCGCCAGTCGAAGCTCGCGCCGGTGCCGCCGAGCGCTCCCTCGACGCGCGAGTCGGCCAGCAGCCGGTCACCGCCAAACGAATCGGCAAGCTCGACGTCCTCGCGGCTCCCGATGCGAATCGCCTTGTACGCGTACGGCAGCCCGGCTTCGAGCAACGCGGGCGATTCGCTACCGTGAAGCTGCAGAAGCTCGAGCCCGATGCGCTCGCGGAGCGCGCACATTGTTCCGGCGTCGAGATCGGCGACGACGCCGACCAGCACCACGCGACCGCGAACCGCCTCGGCGATCGCACGCGCGCCGGCTTCGTCCACCCGGCGCGGCGACGTCGGAACGAAGTTCAGACCGATAGCGTCGGCCCCGGCATCGGCCGCAAAGATCGCGTCCTCGACGCTAGTGATGCCGCAGATCTTGACCCACACCGGGCGGCGCTACTCGATCTCGAGCAGCTCCTTGACCGTAGCGATGACCTGCGGCGCCTGGATCGGCTTGGTGATGTAGGCGTTGGCGCCGAGCTGCAGAGCGCGCTGCCGATCCTCCTGCGAACCCTCGGTCGTGATGATCACGATAGGCGTGTCTTTGTGAACCGGATCGCTGCGCACGCGCTTGACGAGCTTGAGGCCGTCCATGATCGGCATGTTGATGTCGGTCACGATGATGTCGTAACGAGCCGACGCCAGCTTGCGCAGGCCGTCGACGCCGTCGTCCGCCTCGGTCACTCGCAGGTTCTTCACCCTCGCCAGGGCAAAGACCAGGAGCTGACGCATCATCGGCGAGTCTTCAACGATAAGACAGGAGTATTCCGCCATGGGTCACACGCTCAAATCGAGGAATGCTTCCAACCCTGGTATCTTCCGGCCTACCTGCACGAACAGACTGGCACTGACGAGCGCCGCTGCTGCGTGCTGGCCGAGCAGCTTGAACAGCTCGAAGTCGATAGTGTCGAACTTCTTTTTCTGCGACAGCGTCGAGAAGATGACAATCACACCGACGACCTTCTCGTCGACGCTGAGCGGGATAACGGCCGGGGGCTTTTCGATACTACCCTGACTCGGGTCGCCCTCCTCGTCGATCCAGGCCGACCCCGTCCGGACCACTTCGTCGACGCGGCTGTCGTCCGGCAGACGCAGCGGCACCAGCCGGTCGCCGGCCACGCCCTCGGACGCGATGGGCACCAGCTCGCTGGAGTCGGAGTTGCCGAGGTACACGCCGTAGGACTCGGCACCCACGAGCTGCGCCAGCACTTCCTTGATGCGCCGGGTCACGCCGCGGGGCGAGAGCGTGGAATGCAGCTGGTTGCTCGCCACGAACAGGTTCGCCATGTTCGCGAACTCGGACTCGACTTCGTGGAACCGCTCGCTGAACTGGGTCGAGACGGCTTCCGCCTCGTGGAACCGGGAGAGCAGCTCGCTCTTGTCGCGTTCGAGCTGCGCGATCTTGCCGAGCAGCTCGCGAACGGCGTCGTCCGCTTCGACCTTGGCGCGGAGCTGGGCGTTCTCCCTCTCGAGATGCTGCAGACGGCCCTGGACGCGCTCGTGCTCCTGGATGAACTCCTCCGTCAACCGGGCTCCCTTGGAGAAGTTCTGCAAGAACTGATCGCGTTCCTTTTTCAGGTCCGGCGGCGGTGCATCACTGGACCCGCCGCTCCTGCCCTTGTGGTCCTTCGACATGTCCGTAGAAAAAACGACTAGCTCGAGGCGACAACCCGCTCGAACGGGCCGGCAGCGTATCACGCACGCGGAACTGCTACCACGGCGGGGCTCAACTGGCGCCCGGTTTCAACCTAGCGCGGCAAGCCGTGCCATATCCAGAGGTTATCCTCCGAGCCGGTGGGCCGGGGAGAGCCGTTTTCGGGCGCCGCGGGCCGCGATCTCCTGGTAACCTCGAGCCATGGGCGTTGCCGACGTGCCGGAGGGGTACGACTTCATCGATCAGTTGCTCGAAGCGGGCGATCTCGACGGCGCGCGGGACTCGCTCGGCCAGGTCGACGGGAATCACGATGCGTTCGCCGTACTGCGCATCAAGCTCGCCTTGTTCGAAGGCTCGCTGCAGCCCGGGCCCGCGCAGCAGCGCCTGATCCAGCTGATGCGGCGCAATCCGGAAACGCCGGGGGCCAAGGAGCTCTACCAGGAAGCGTCCAACCTCTCGTATCGCAGCCGCACGTCCTCGAGCTCGCATTCGCACCCGCCCCCTCCCTCGGCCCCGAACGGCGACAAGAAGCCTGGATGAGCGGCGCCCGGGTTTCCCGGGGGGCCGTGAGCGTACCCTTTGTCCTCCCCTGAAGACGTGCCCATAAGGCAGGGGCCGTTCCTGCTCGGGCTGTTTCTCGTTACCGGTTCGAGCCTCGCGCTCGAAGTGCTCGACACGCGTCTGCTCTCGGTGCTGACGTGGTACTCGCTCGCGTTCCTTGTGATCGCCATGGGCCTGTTCGGCCTGACCGCCGGCGCCGTGCACGTGTATCTGAAGAGCGACGAGTACACCGGCGACAGGCTCGCGGTTTCGCTCGCCCGCGACGCGCGCTGGCTGGCCTGGGCGGTGCCGCTGAGCTACGTGCTCTTGCTCATCGTGCCGCTGCGCACGGAGGCCGTCGCCACCACGGTGGTGTTGTTCATCGCCTTCTCCGGGGCGATCGCCCTGCCGTTCTATCCCGCGGGGCGCATCGTGGCGGCGGCCGTGACGCGCACGCCATTTCCGGTAGGCCGGGTCTACGCCGTGGACCTGCTGGGTGCAGCCGTCGGCGCGCCGCTGGTTCCACTCCTTATCCGGGCAGGCGGCGGCACGGCCATCCTCTCGATGGCCGTCGTGGGAGGGCTGGCCTCGGCGTGCTTCTCCTGGGCGAGGGGCGCGCGGCGCGACATCCGGCGGGGCGGAGTGCTGGCCGGCGGCATGCTGGCGCTGTGCCTGCTCAACTCGCTCGGCCACCGCGGTCTGGTGCCGCTCTGGGCCAAGGGCATGCCCGAGAACCGCGACATCGTAGACGCCGAGCTGTGGAACAGCCACTCCCGCGTGCAGGTGATGAAGGAGGTGCTCGCTCCGGCCATCTTCTGGGGACGCGGACCGAAGTGCGGCGATCCGCTGGTCCTGCAGCGCAACATCGTGATCGACGGACACGCCGCCACGCCGCTGTACCTGGAACCGCTCGACAAGCTGAACTTCCTGGGCTGCGACGTGACGAACATCGTCCACTCCATCCGCCCGCACGGGCCGGCGGCGATCATCGGCGTCGGCGGCTCGCGCGATATCCAGGCCGCGCTGAAGTTCGGTCACTCGCCGGTGGTCGGCATCGAGTTCAACGATCGTCTGCTGCAGATCCTGCGCGGCCCGCTCGGCGCGGCGACCGGCGTCGCCGAACGCCCGGATGTGACGCTGGTCCACGACGAGGCGCGCAGCTGGCTGGCGCGGACGCCTCGGCACTTCCAGGTGATCCAGGCGTCGCTCATCGACACCTGGGCAGCGACGGGCGCAGGCGCACACGCGCTCGGCGAAAACGGACTCTACACGGTCGACGCCTGGCGGGTGTTCCTCGACCACCTGTCGCCGGGCGGCATCTTCACGGTGTCGCGCTGGGCGACCGTCGAAACAGGTCGACTGGCATCGCTGGCTGCGGCGGCGCTGCTGGACCGCGGAGTGAAGCAGCCGGGCACGCACATCGCGCTCATCAACTCGGGACCGGTGACCACGCTCCTGGTCAGCCGCGATCCGCTGACCGTGCAGGACGAGCGCACGCTGAACCAGGTCGCGAAGAATATGGGCTTCGCCGTGGTCGCCTCGCCGCATCACCGTCCGCAAGCGTGGCGACTCGACGAGATGCTGTGGGCGCACAGCCGCGCCGAGCTCGACCGGATCGCGCTGGAGCCGCTTCTGGATTTCCGCCCGCCGACCGACGACCGGCCGTTCTTTTTCAACGTGATCCGGCTGCCCGCTCTCTGGCATCCCCTGCCCAAGGTCACGCGCGGCACCATCCAGGGCAACCTTCTGGCCACACGGGCGCTGGGCCTGGCGTTCTTCGCGTCGCTGGTCCTGGTGTTCGGCGCCATCTACTATCCGCTGTCGCGACGCGCGAAACCCACGGGGCACACCGGACGCGGGCTGTGGGCGGCGCTTCTATACTTCGGGACCATCGGCGTCGGCTTCATGCTCGCGGAGATAGCGCTCCTGCAGCGGCTGAGCGTGGTGCTCGGCGAGCCGGAATACAGCCTGATCGTGGTGCTGGCGAGCCTGGTCGGGTTCGCCGGGCTGGGCTCGCTCGCGAGCGATCGCCTGCCGCTGTCGCGCGCACCCTGGTGCTACGTCTACCCGCTGCTGCTGGCGCTGGCGGTCGCGGCGGTAGCCATCATCTGGCCGCGCCTCGCGCCGGGCATGGCGGCGGCCCCGCTCGGCACGCGCATCGGGTTTGCCGTAGCCATCACGGCCGTGGTGGGGCTGCCGCTGGGCCTCGCGTTCCCCGCCGGGCTGCGCATGGCGCGACTGGCGCACGGCGAGGAGACGCCCTGGCTGTGGGGCATCAACGGCATGGGCAGTGTGCTCGCCAGCAGCGCGGCGATCCTCATCGCACTCGTCTACGGCTTGACCCAGCTCATGTTCGTCGCCGCGGGCTGCTACGTGCTCCTGGTCGTCGCCATCGCAGGGATGCAGCGAGGGGCGAGGCGAGCGCGGGAAGCGGCAGAGCGCTCGATCGAGGCATTGCCGGCCGAAGCGGAGACGAGCTAGCCGCTCAGTACTCGAAGCCGCTGCCGCCGATGAACTCGCGCAAGAGCGAGGTGGGCGGCACGTGGTCGGGGTAGATGGTGACGAAGCGATCCACGAGCTGCAAGAGGCGGAACGCGGTCGTGTAGGCGGGGCCGTCGTCCCGAACTTCCAACAGGTAGCGTTCGGCGTAGACCTTGAGCACGCTCAGCTCGTAGAACAGCGAGGAATCGAAGACCGCGTCAGCATGGTGCTGGAAGGGGAAGATGTGCCGGCGCTCGCCGGCTCGCACGGACGGCCAGCGCAGTATGTTGTCGGCCGCGTTGGTGCCTCGCGCGTGGCGATCGCGCACAATGCGGCGGATCAACCGCACGTCGGACGAGTGCAGACGCGTGAGCCGGTCGAAAGGCAGCTGTATCAGCGGGCAGATGAACACGCGGAACACCCGCTCGTCCGGGATGCTCGCGAGCAGCCGCGGGTTGAGCCCGTGGATCCCCTCGAGCATCAGTAGATCCTTCGGACCGAGCCGGATTTCCGGGCCGCCGTCGGAAGCGCTGAGGCCGGTCGGGAAGTCGTAGTGAGCAGTACGGACGGCGCGCCCGCCGAGCAACGCCCCCAGGTGGTCCTGCAAGAGGTCGGCCCGCAGCGCCTCGAACGCCTCGAAGTCGTACTCGCCCTTCTCGTCGCGCGGATTGAGCTCGCGATCGACATAGTAGTCGTCGAGCGAGAGGCCCACGGGATTGATACCGGTGACCTGCAGCTGCACCTTGAGCCGCTTGATGAAGGTCGTCTTGCCTGAGGACGACGGGCCGGCGATCGTCACGACCTTGATGTCGCGCCCGCTATCGCGGATTTCGTCGGCGATGCGGCTGATGCGCTTTTCCTGGAAGCCCTCGCTGACCCGGATCAGCTGCGACACGTCCTGACCGATGCAGGCGCTGTTGAAGGCACCGACGCTGCTCACGTCGAGCGTAGCGAGCCAGCGCGCCTGATCGAGCGTCATGCCGGTGGTCTGGTGTGAGACGGCACGCGCCTCGGACACGATGCGGCTGGAAGAAGGCGGCGGCGCGTCGTCGAAAGCTGTATCCGCCATCGCCGCCGAGGTCAGCTCCGCCGCGTCGTCGGCCGGCGGCTCGCTGAGCGGAGGCGGCGGCCGGGAGCCCGCCTTCGGCCCGTACATGAGCAAAAGCCCGTCGTCGTCCGGCAGCACGCGGAACGCCTCCAGACGCCCGGTGCTCGAGAGCAGCGGACCCATGTTCAGCGCGTACGCTCTGCCATAGGACACGAGCGGAACCGCCGGGTCGCGCCACGTGCCGAGCAGCGCCGCCGCGTCCGACCAGCCCGCCGCCGTGAAGTGGTCGCGCGCTTCGTCCACCGTCCACCACTCTTCCAGAAGCGGCAGCTCGGCAGAGGCCAGCTCGTGCATGCGCGCCTCGACGGCGCGGGAAAGCTCGTCCCGCGGAGGAGCCGCGTCGCCGTCGACGAACACGTGCTGCGCGAAACCGACGGAGTGACCCAGCCTGAGCGAGATCCGGGGATGGAGATCACGCCCCGCTTCCAGGAGCAAGAGACCCAGGCTGTGGCGATAGATGCGCTGCCCCTCCCAGTGCGCGGTCGTCAGCATCGACAGCTCGCAATCGGAAGAGATAGGCGCCGTCAGCGACACCGCCTTGCGATCCACGAGCGCCGCAACGACTGGGCGACCCTCCACCGTGGGCGGCAGGAGCTCGAGCGCGCGCGTTCCGGTACGGATGAGCCGGACTTCGTCGCCCAGGCGTACCTCGACCTGGATGCGGCGCGGCAGCGACCGCTCGCGGAGCAGCGTGCCGACGCTCTCGGTCATCTCGACCAGACGCGCCGCGACCCCACCGAGCACCGCCGTGAGCAGGTGCAACGCGAACGCCGGCTGCTCGTTGCACAAACGACCGTAGACGGGCAACGCCAGCCGCGCCAGCCCGAGCTGCGTGACGGCAACGATGGACGCTGCCCGCTCGCGCTCGGACACCAGGGCGAGCTCGCCGAAGTGCTCGCCGGGACCGATCGTCCCGAGGTCGAGCCCGCCGCGCATCATGCGCCCTGTCCCGGATACGACGAAGTACATGGCGCGGTCGTGATCGCCTTCGCGCACCACCACCTCGCCCGGCGCGACCTCGATCGACTCGAGCGAGTCGAACAGTAGCCGCCGTTCGTCGCGAGAGAGCGCAGCCAGCACCGCGCTGCCGACCAGCGCCTGCTCGAGACGGGGCTCCGCGCTCATCGCCAGCAGCATGGATCCGCGTGCGCGGGCCGTCTACTTCGACTTTCGCACCCACACCTCGAGGGTCGCGCGGTGCCAGAGGAACTGTGTCGGATAGGTGCTGTCGCGGCGGTAATCGTGCGGCACCAGGTCTCGCAGCACGAAGCGCAGCACGTGTTCGGCCCCGCTGTCGCCGGACCAGATGCGGAACAGCTGCGCCCACTGGGTCGGGTGGTTCGGGTGGATGACGATCACCTTGGGCGGGTGCGCCCGGAGCCAGCGGATATCCCGCGCTGCGAGCCGCTCTGGGTACTGGTCCACGAACACGATCGCGCCGCGCAGCTTCGGCCGGGGCCGTCCGATCTCCGCGGCGAAATCCACGTCTTCCGGCAGCACCAGCACCGTCTCGTGCGGGCCGGCCAGCTGCCGGATGCGCCGGACGGCGCGCAGAGCCACGGCGCCGCGCGGGCTCACCTGCATGCCGGCCCAGAACCCACGCTCCCCGACGGGCGTGCGCGCGTCCAGCGCCCGTCCCAGCTTGTTGCCGAACAACGAGCACAGCGCGAGCACCACCACCAGCCCCTTGCCGGGCGCGAGCCGCGCGCGATCGAGCCCCACGAACAGGAACAGGAACGCCACGGGGATGATGGGGTTGTTGTCGTAGAACGCGCGGAACTCGGGCGCGGACGTGTTGTGCAGGAGCGAGACGGCGAGCGCGACGATGACCAGCGCGTTGATGATGTGGCCGATGCGCGGAGCCTCGTCGCCGGCCCCGGCGTCCCGAGCAGGGACGCGCCTCAGGTGTGCGAGGACGAACGCGCCGCCGAACACGAGCCCGAAGGCGGGCACCTGCCGGAAGCGATCTGCCCAGTGCACCCACTGGAGGTCGAGCCGCCCGCCCGGATCGACGAGCAGCCCGATAGCCACCCCGAACGCGATCAGCATCCCCACCGCGATCATCACGGCCGCGCGGCCGCCGAGCCGCGCGGCCCGCGCCGGCTCATCGCCGATATGCAGCCCGCCGTGCGCGCGCAGGATGCGACTGCCGGCGAACGCCATAAGAAACCCGAACCCGATGGCGGCCGGGTAGGCTCTGGACGCAAGCAGGTACGACGCGAGGATCGTCACCAGATGCGGCGTGCCGCCCTTGAGGTGCGGCCCGTCGACAAACACCGCCTGGATGAACGCGGGCAGCGTGCTGCCGAGCGCCCACAGCATCGACACAACCAGAACGAGCCCACCCGCTACCCCGGCGCCCCACCAGACGAGGTCGCCGGCGAGCCGGCGCACCTGCTCGCGGTGCCCCGAAACCGCCTCCACCACCGCGAGATAGGACAGCGCGGCGCCCCAGCCGACGATCGCGCCGACCCCGGTACTCTGCTTGAACGCGATGGTGAACGACGAGAGCAGCCCGGCCGCCGCCCACCAGCGCGCACGCCCGCCACCGCGTGGGGCGAGCAGGGCGCCGAGCCCGACCGTAACGGCGAGCCAGGCCACGATCTGCGCCGTGTGGTCGTAGGCGCACTCCTTGTTGAAGCCGACGACGGTGACCAGCGTGCACAGCGCGACCAGAACCGCGTTCGTGCGCGTCGTCAGGCGCACCGCGATCGAATACGCCACGAGCCCCATGGACAGGTGGATCAGTGCGTCGAGCCACAGCTCATGCAGCAGGAGCGAGCGGCCGGCGACGCGCGCCACCGCTGCGAGCAGCACGAAGCTGCCCGGGGGGATCGGCAGCACGAAGTCGACGTAGGGCCGCTCGCCGGCCGCAACGCGCGCCCCGATCGGACCGCTCCAACCGGTGAATTCGACGTCTCCGAAGAAGTTGTTGGTCAGGTGCGGGACGAACTGCCAGATGTAGCCAAGGAACAGCGCCGTCATCAGCGCGAGCAGCGCGAATGCTAGACGCCCCTGACGACGGTCGGGTCGATCGCTCATGGCCGTCGCTCCCGATCACGCCGGACGTAGACATCGATCAGTCCTTGATCCCAGAAATAGACGCTGCGGTAGCTCGCGACGCGACGGTAGCGGCGCGGCAGGACGTCGTCGAGCACGTGCGTGACCACCCGCCGCGCGCCGTTCCGCCGCGTCCAGACGTGGAATAACCGCTGCCAGAGGTCGCGTCGGCGCGGCACGATAACGATCACGCGCGGCAGAGCACTGTCGAGCCTCTGGATATCGCCCGCCGCGAGCCGCTCCGGATACAGATCCGCGAACACCACTGCACCGCGCAGCAGCGGACGCCCACGGCCGATGAGCGCGGAAAGCTCCAGATCCTCGGGCAGCACCAAGACGCGATCGCCGGGACGCGTGAGGGACCGGACGCGCTCGGCCGCGTGCAGGATCTCGCGGCCCCGGAAGCCGACGCGCATGCCGGCCCAATACCCCCGCTCTCCCACGGGGTAGCGCGCGTCGAGCGCCCTGACGAGTCGCTGGCTGAACAGCGTCAGAAGCACGCCGGAAAACAGGACCGCGGTGAGCCAGCCCAGGCGCCCACGCCGGCACGCGACGAACAGGAACAAGAAGCCCAGCGGCAAGAGGACGTTCGCATCGTAGAGCGGCTGGAACTCGGCGAAGGAGAGGCTGCCGAGCATTGAAGCCACCAGACCGACCAGGAACACCGCGTTGAAGTGGTGGCCAGGGTGCGGCGCAGCCGCGCTCTGTTGCCGCGGCCAGAGCTGACCAACGAAGAACGCGCAGCCGAGAGCCAGACCGAACGCGGGGATCCGCCCGAGCTCGCCGAACGACACCACGAGCACGTGCGGCAGTCCGCGGACGCCCGCGGCGACCAGCCCCGTGGCTGTACCGAACGCGAGGCTGACCCCCACCCCGGCGAATATCCAGCCAGCGGCGCGCCCGGAGCTCCGGGCGGTCGCTTCGTCGGCCAACCCGAGATCGCCGGTGCGCCGCGCCACGCGCATCCCGATAGCGATAGTCAGCGTGACCAGCACCAGCGACGCGGACAGCACGTCGTTACCAAACACGTACCCCAGCAGAAGCCAGAGCAGCGCGAGCACGCCGCCTTTCAGCGCGACGCCGTCAGCGAACACCGCCTGGAAGAACCCGCCGAGCGTGCCACCCGACAACAGCACGGGCGCGACCAGCAGCACCAGGCCCACAGCGGCCCCCGCGAGCCAGCGACGCCGATCGCTCCGTTCCTGCACGCGCACTCCGGGTTCGCTGCCGCGCGCGACCCACGCGAAGTAGCCGAAGGCGAGCACCCAGCCGAGCAGGACCCCGCAGCCGAGCGTCTGCTTGAACGACATCGCCATGCCGGCGAATAGGCCCGCCGCACTCCACAGCCAGCGACGCCGCCGCGCTTCGCTCCCGAGCGCGTGCGCCCCGCACGCTACACTGCCCCACACGCACATCTGCGCCAGTTCGTCGTAGGCACACTCGCGGGCCAGCTGGGTGAGCACGACGAGCGTGCCGGCCGCCACCAGGAAGGCAATGCGCCGCGTCGTCAGCGCCGAGGCGATCGCGTAGGCGATCCAGCCGAGCGCGAGGCGGCACAGCGCCACCGTCCACAATTCCTCGAGCAGGAGCGGCTTTCCGATGGCTTTCTGGATCGCAGCCAGTACGAGATAGCCACCCGGCGGAACAGGCAGCACGAAATCCACGTACGGGCGCGCTCCGGCGACGATGCGTTCAGCGATCGGGCCGGTCCAGCCCGTCACGTCCATGTCACCCATGACGTTGTTGGTCAGCCGGGGCACGGAGTACCAGGCGTAGATCAGGAACAGGACCGACAAGAGCAGCATCAGGAGCAGCGCCTGGCGTTTCCCTCCGGCTTGTTGCGAAGCTGGCCTGCTCATCGCACTCCGAGCACCATGCTCCGCCCCGCGCTTGGCAGCCGTACCCTCTGGTAGCGTCCGGACTTCCACGCAGCAAATACGAGATGGGGACTGTCCAGGGGCCAACGGAAGCGGAACACCGCCGCGCGTGGCTCCCCCTGCCCGTCCACCTCGGTGATGGTGATGTGGGCGCCGCCCGCAAAGAACGCCTCCCCCTCGTGCATCGGAGCCCCCGGACCGCGGTACAGACGATCCAAGGGACGCGACAGGAAACCGCCCGCGGGACGCACCTCGACGGCGTTCGGGTCGACGCGGCGGACGTGCGCCCCGTACAGCGTTCCGGCCAGGCACAGCGTATGCTTCGGGATCGGATCCGGCGTCGCCATGCGCGTAAGCAGCATCATGCTCGAAAAGTAGTAGTCCGGGGCGTCGAGCAGCACGAGCTGGGTGGCCGGCGGGCGCACGAGCGAAAACGCGCTCTCCCGCGCCTGCTGGAGCCGCGTCTCGTAGCGCTGCATGGTCAGGGATCTGAAGGGCAAGAGCAGCGGCGCGACGACGAGGGAAAGCGCGGCCCACGCCCCCGCCAGAAAACGCGTTCCGCGCCTCGCCGGCTCCAGGGCAGCGCCGGCGAGCAGCGCCACCACGCGCGCGACGAGCACCGAACCACCCACGCCCGCCAGAAGGAGCAAGCGATCCTCGGGGAAGGTTCCGCACACCGGCAGGAGCGAGAGCAGCGTGCCGACCGCCCAGAAACGCGCCGTCCGATCGCGCCTCAACCACGGGCCCAGGAACCAGACGATCACGCCGAGCACCCCGACAGCAAGCACCGCGCCCCACGGCTGGATGCCGTGGGGCAACGAGTTCCACACGTCGGACGGCGGCGCTCCGAACTCGGCAAGCAACAGCACGAGCAGGCGCCCCGGAACCTCGCGCAGGAATGCGACGGGCTGACGCAGCGGATCGAGGTACAGCCCCGAGCCCCGTACGCCGTGGCCGAGCGCGCGATAGACAACGGCCCAGAGCGCCACGACGGTCATCCAGGGCAGCGCGGCCCAGAACCGCCGGAGCGGAGCCTCGCGGTCGAAAACGAGCGCGTGTGCCACCAGGTAGCCGACTCCACACAGGGCGATCTCGGAGCTCGACAGTCCCGCGCCGAGCGACAACGCCGCCAGCACCGCCCCTGCCCGGTAGCCGTCCCGTCGGTAGCGATCCTGGAAGTACAGGGCGAGCATGGCGAACAGCGCAGCGATAATCGCGCTGCGGTTTGCAATCCAGCCCACGGCCTGTCCATGGGCGTCATCCACGGCGAAGACGATGGCGGCCAGCCCCGCGATCCAGAGCGGGTCGCAGAAGCGGCGATAGAGCAGCGCCACGGCCGCGATCAAGAGCGCGTACCAGAACAGGTTCTGCGCGTGCATCAGCGCGGGGCTGTCCGGCCACAACTGGAAGTCGAGATGGTGCGTCAGGGACCCGAGCGGGCGCCAGAACGAGACCTCGAAGTCCTTGTTCGTGATCCACGGCAGCATGCCCAGATCGCGCTCGGAGTAGTAATCGTGCAGCCGCACCGCGGGCGACGGCGGCAGCGCTGGGCCCCACAGGTTCACGTGCGATAGCGAGAAGGCGTGCGCCCGCGCCACGGCCCGGAAGACGTGGTCCTCCGTCTGCAGTCCGCCGAACAGCGACGGCGCGGCCAGGAGCACGCCCACAAGCGCCGCCCAGAAGAGCACCCGGCGCGAGGACAGAAGGCGCCGGAGCCGGCTCATGGTTTCCAGAAGGCCGCCGCGACCACGGCGCACACGAGGTAGAGCGCCGCGCCCCAGGCGAGCACGACGTGATAGCCGAACACCAGCGACATGGGGATCGCCGCAGTGGTCGCAACCACCGACGCGAAGAAGTTCACGCCGACGCACCAGGGCAGCACGGCCGGGCGTCGGCGCGACACCCAGTCCAGTCCCGCAGGGAACGGCAGCCCCATGGCGAGCCCAGCCGGAGCAACGAAGGCGATCGCGACCGCCGCACGCAGCGCGAGACTCCCGGTCCAGGCCGCTTCGAACAGGGACGGGAGCACGAGCAGCCACAGCGCCAACACGGCGAAGGCCCCGGCGACGCCGTAGATCACGCGTCGGTGAGGCGGCGCCCTGAGCCGCGATCCCAGGAAGGCCCCGGCGCCGGTACTGCCAAGCAGCGTCGCGAGCACAACGCTGAGCGAGTACGACTGGTGGCCGAGGAACATCGCGAAGCGGTGGATGAACCAGATCTCGAAGAAGAGGTAGGCAAGCCCCACGCTGCCGAAGAACACCGCCACCAGGAAGGCCTGGAGCCCCTTCATGCGATCGTGGATCCTCGATAGCGGCAGCAGGATCATGAGGCCCGCCAAGAACAGCACCGAGCCGAGCATGCGCTCGAGCACCGGCACGTGCGGCGCCTGCGCGCGCGAAGGCAGATCGTAGCGGGTCAGGTCGAAGAAGAACGGACGATCGTCCGTCGTGGGCGCGATGTTGAACGGATAGCCCTGCTGGAACGCCGCGCGACGCCCCGCACCCAGCGCCGCGAAGAAACGCGCGAAGAGCGGATCGGCGGCGCGCCCCGGCTCGTAGACGAGCTTTGGCCGACGCGTCGGTACGTACCCGAAAGGCTCGAGGAAGATCGCCTTGAAGCCGCGGAACTCGTGATCAGTGAACCAGAAGCGCTGGTAGAAGGCGCGCACCGCGTCCGGCGTCAGCGGCCGCCGCGAGACGATGACGCCATAGGCCAGCCCGTTGTCGAGCACCAGGAGGTGCTGCGACGGTTGCTCGATGCCGAGCGCCCGGAGCGCCACGACCGCCGTGTTCACCAGGCGCAGCGCCTCGCCCTGCCCGAAGCGAATGAGCGACAGCACGCCATCGTCGGAGAGGCTCGACAGGTAGTCGACGAACGCCCGACGCGTGTAGAGGTGGTTCTCGCTGAGCGCGAGCGAACCGGATGCCAGGATGCTCTTGGTGTCGACGCCGCTCAGCTGGATCAGATCGTAGCCGTGCCCGCGGGCGGCGCGCGCAAAGCTGCGCCCGTCGCGGACCACGTAGCGGACGCGCGGGTCGGAGCCGATGCCGCCGAGCCAGTGGTTGAACGGTCCCTGGATGGCCCGGATGGCGGCAGGGTTGATCTCGACCGCATCGACGTGGCTCGCGTCGTTGTACAGGGCGCATTCCACGTCGGCGCCGCCGCCGACGCCGATCACGAGCACGTTCTTCCGGGGCGCGAAGTACGCCTGGCCGAACAGCGACTGGCTGCACATGCGCGGCACGGGGCTCGGCGACGGCTGCTCCGGGCCGACCTGTCGCTGATCGCGGCCGTCCCAGCGCGCCATCACGGCACCGGCCGTGTTGTCCTGCGCATAGAAGCGGAACGGATACGGATCCGGCGTGCCGGGAACGTGGTGGTACTCGTACACCTCGACGCGCCCGACCATGTTCCAGCGGTCGAACACCTTCCGTACCGAGAAACCGCGCCTCTGGGCGTAGCGCGCGATGATGCCGACCTGGCCGTAGGGCTCGGGCCGCACGGGGAACACGCGCCCGGCGAACGCAAAGCCGAGCATAGCCACGACCAGGCTGGCCCCGAGCGCGACCTTCAGCCGCGGGCCGGGAGCCCGCACACGCCGGAAGAACAGCGCGGCGGAGATCCAGCCGACCAGCGCGAGCAGGGCGAGGAAGTGCTGCCCGTCGAGCGGGCCCAGCAGCAGCAGCGGCAGGAAGCAGCCGAGCCCCGAGCCCAGCAGATCGGCGGCGTACACGCGCCCGAGCGCATCTCCCGCCGCCGACAGCGCCAGCGTCACGACCGCGCCGGCCGCGACGAACGGCAGGGTCAACAGCACCGAGACCGCCAAGGCGCCCAGGTCCGCCGACTGGTGCAGCCCCGGCGCGAGGCGGACGAACGTCGCATAGGCCAGCACCACCGCGAGCACGAAGCCGATGGCCGACGCGGCGAGCGCGCTCGGTAGGCGTTCCGCTTCGAGCCAGCGCTGGCGCACCGCAACCAGGCTACCCGCGGCGCCGAAGCCCGTCATGGCCACGCCCAGCACCAGGTACAGGAGAAAGGTGTGGACCGTGTAGGCGAGCAGCCGGGTGATGAACACCTCGAGCGCGAGCGCCACCATGGTCAGCACTCCCAGTGGAAGCAACGAAATGCTTCCCTGGAGGCGGGGTCGCGGCGGCTCGGGCATGGTCCCGCGCGCAGCCTATCCCCGAGCGACCCGGAACAGCCAGCCCGCGCTCGCCCCGGCGAAGAACACCCACACCAGCGTGGCCAACCACACCACGCCCAGGGTCATGCGGATGCGATTCCAGTAGCGGGGCACGTCTCCGCCCACCGGGATCAGCGGTGCCGCCAGGAGCAGCAGCCCGAACCAGCGCTGCAGGACCAGGATGGCGTAGGCCGCCGAGAGCAGCATCATCACCCGGGCCAGCGCCAGCGTGCGGGTCTGGCCCAGCCGGACGGCCGTGGTGTCGATGCCCAGCGCGCGGTCCTCGTCGTGATCGCGCATCACCTGGATCAGCTCGAAGCACGCCGAGAACAGACCGAGCTGGAGCACCAGCGCCCAGGCCAGCCGGCTGTCGAGCGGGACCGCGACCAGGGGCATCGCCACGCCCCACATTGTCATCGCGATCACGTCCGCATAGGCCCTGTGCTTGAACCGCGCCGAGTACGCCCAGCAGATCCCCGCTCCGGCCGCCGCCGCCAGGATCAGCCCGGGATACGTGAGCGCACCGATGACGAGCAGGAGCGCCGCGAGCCCCAGCTGCGCGTACAGCGCCTCGCGCCGGTGTGCGGCGAGGAAGCGGGTCTTGTCGAGCTCGCGCCCGCCGGCCAGATCGTGCTCGACGTCGTAGTAGTCGTTCGTCAGGTATGCGAGCAGGTTCAGGAGCAGCGCGTAACCGGTCCGAACCCCGAGTTCGCGAACGGGCAGCCGGAGAGCGAGCATGATCGCGGTCGCGGCGACCATGTTCGCCATCTCCAGCTTCCGGAGCCGGTAGGCGAGCACGTCGACGAGGATCTTGAAAGCGGCGCGCATCGGGCGTCGGTTGCGGGCTCACGCTTCTACCGGCTCGCAACCGTTTCGCCCAGGCTAGACGACCACCGGCAATTCCGCCACATCGGGGCAGATCGCGCTAGCATCCGGGCCATGCGCGGCGAGAGCGATCTGCTGGTGATCGGGGCGGGGCCCGCGGGCTCGGCGGCGGGGATCGAGGCGGCGCGGGCCGGCCTGGACGTGTGCGTGATCGACCGCGCCCACTTTCCGCGCCCCAAGACCTGCGGCGACGCCGTCTCGAACAGCGCGGCGGAGATCATACAGGAGCTCGGCGCCGGAGAGGCCTTCGAGCGGGCTCCGCGCGCGGTGGTGCACGGAGCCGCGGCGATCTTCCCCGACGGCAGCCGCGTGCGGCGCAGCTACGGCGGGCGCCCCGGGTACATCATGGAACGCGCCGTGCTCGACAACCTGCTGCGCGAGCGCTTGGAGGAGAGCGGTGCCAGGCTGCTGCAGGGTGTCGGCACCCGGCGGCTCGAGCGCGTACACGACGCGGTCGTCGGCGCTCGCGGCGAGGGCTTCTCGTGGCGGGCGCGCGCGGTGATCGCGGCCGACGGTCCGGGCTCGGTGGCCTGGACGGCGCTCGCTGCACCGCCGCCCCGGCGGCGCGCGCTGGCGCTGGCCATCACTGCCTACGTCACCGGGCTCCCACCCGCCTCCGACGCTGGCTACAGCGAGCACTACTTCGAGCGGGATCTGCCGTGCGGCTACGGCTGGGTGTTCCCGCCCGTAGCAGGCGTGGCCAACGTGGGCGTGTACCAACGCGCCGATCGCTACCACGACGCGGGCGTGCCACTCGCCAAGCTGCTCGAGACGTTCATGGCGCGGCATCCGGATCGCTTCGACGGCGCCAGCATCCAGGGCCGCACGCGCAGCTGGCAGCTGCCACTCGCCAGCAAGCGGCTGCCTCCCGCGATGGCAGGCCTCTTGACGGCGGGCGACGCTGCGCGGTTTATCGATCCGCTGACCGGCGAGGGGATCTGGCACGCGCTGGCTTCCGGGAGGCTGGCGGCGCGCTCGGCCGTCGCCGCGCTGGAAGGGCGCGGCCTCGACCGGGCAGCGGCGCGGCGTTTCCAGCTCCACGGCGCGCGGGAGATCGGCTGGCCCTCCGCCGTCCGCGCCGGCATCCAGCGCAGCGTGCAGGCCATAGTCGATCACGATCTGTACCGCTCCCGCGCCGTCCGCGATCTGCTCGCCTGGGGCTATGGGCGCGACGCGCTCGAGGTGAGCAAGTCGCTCTAGACCGCGTCAGTAGGAGTACGAGTTGTACACTTCGAACCGCGACGGCGGATCGGGAACGCGGATGAAGCCCACGCGGTCGTGCGCCACCTTGAAGCGCTCCACCCTGCAGCCCGGGCGGCAGCGCAGGGTGTCCATCCAGTGGAAACGCAGCACGACAGCCTTGCCCTCGGCGTGAGCCACGTCGATCCGGTTGAGCGACTGCGACAGGATCTGTCCCTTGCCTTCGAAGAAGTAGTCGGGGCGGAGTCGCGTCCTGTAGATGCGCACTCCCTCGACGACCTTCAGCGGCGCCAGCGCGTCGCGCCGGAAGTCGAGAGGCAGGAACGGACCCGACATGATCAGGTAGCCCACCGCGTAGCGCTTGAAGTACGCCTCGAGCTGCTTCCCCGGCAGATTTCCGCCCGGCTTGATCCGGAACAGATGGGCGTCCACGTGCGGCACGTTGCGCTCGTCGATGCCGCCCAGGATGGGAAGCGGCGTGGACGCGGCCAGGTATTCGCCGAGCGGCCAGTCCTCGACCACGATGCGCCCCTGCCCCCGCGCGTGCGTCAGCAGCCACTGCCGGACGGCGTCGAACTCCTTCGGCGGCTGGTCGTAGCCCTTCTTGTCCGGCTTGGGTTCCTGTATCCCCACAAGCGACGAGGCGAACAGGTCGCTGTACACGTTCAGCTCGAGCGCCGGCAGAGCGTCGGGAATGAAGTAGAGCACCGTGCGGACGGCACGCGGCACGATCGCGACCAGACACAGCACGAGCAGAAGCTGGTCGGGGCGTCCGAGCTCCGACAGCGTGCGCCGTGACAACAGCTCGGAAAACAGCACAGCCGCCGGCAACGCCGCCGCCAACATCGCCGGCCCGATCTGCCGGTACGGCTGGGTCTGGCGCGCCACGTACAGGTAGCTGCTGACGTACGCGATGCCGAGACACCACAGCAGCAAGGACGCCAGCGGCAGGGCGCGGCGGTCCCGCTGCTTGTGCCAGCGCCACAGCACGATGCCGCCAGCCACGAAAGCCAGCATGCGCACCAGCGTCCGCACCGGCGCGCCGGTGTCGCGGGCGTCCTTCAACAGATCGAAGCTGTCGAACAGCGCGTACTGCAGCCGTGGCCTGAAGAACGTGTCGACGTCGCCGATGTATTCACGGAAGTGCCACGCCGGCCGGAACCACACCAGCACGGTCGAGGCTGCAGCCAGAGCACACAGCCACAGAAGAACGTGCCGGCTCCAGTCGAGCTTCCGGAAAGCCCGGATGTAGAGCAGCAGACACGGCACCACCAGGGCGATCACGCCGAACGGATGGTTCAGGGTCAGCGTGGCCGCCACCAGCGCGAGCGGCAGAAACCAGATGCGCCGCTCCGACTCCAGCGCCCGGTACACAAGCGCCAAAAGCAGCACCGCGAGCAGCGACGCCAAGGACCAGGTGAACATCCCGACCCACCAGCACCAGTGCATGAACGAGTCGAAGAACCAGAGCAGCACCCAGAAGAACGACACGATGGTCGACTGGCGCCGATCGAGATCGAAGAGCCGCGCCGACGCGTAGCCCACGAACGGCACGGCGAGCTGTACGATCACGATGAACAGGTTGAGCGCGAGGCCCAGCGCCACCCCGAAGTGGGACAGCGCGATCACGAACAGCTCCGTGCCCTTGCTGGTCAGGTCCTCCTCCACGCCGGCGGGCTGCCCGGCAAGCTGCCCCGGGTCGTACGCCCACAGGGCGCCCCACCCCTTGAACGCCTCCCGGGCGCGCTGGACCTGGTAGACGTGCAGCGCACGGTCGGCCGTCAGCTCCGTCCGCGCCGAGAACATGACCCGCGGCGGCGCGTAGTACAGGAGCAACGCCAGGTGCAGCGCCACCACCGCCATGAACCCGGCGTAGCCAGCCCAGCGTCGCGCGGAGGCCGCCTGGACGTCGCTCACAGCTTCTTCGCATAGACGACCGCGCCGGATTGAGCAACGCCCAAGCGGCGGAGGATGCTAGAACCAGGCGCGATGCCCACCGGCAGACGGCGCTACGCGATGCTCGTGCTCGCCCTCGCCGTGATCGGATGCGCCGCGCACTGGCCGGCGCTTCGTTCAGGCCTGGTTGCGGACGACTACCTGCAGCGCTCGATGCTGGAAGGCAGCTATCCGGTCCAGCGCTCGCCGCTCGATCTGTTCTCGTTCGTGGACGCCTCGCGCGGCGACCTCGGGCCGACGATGGACGCGGGCACGTTTCCATGGTGGGTGCATCCGCAGCTCAAGCTCACGGCGCTCAGACCGCTTTCCAGCCTGCTCGTCGTGCTGGACGTGACGCTCGGGCTCTCGCCCTTCGCCGCCCACGTGCACTCGCTCTTGTGGTGGCTTGCGCTGCTGGTCGTGCTCGCGGCGTTCCTGCGCCAACGCGTGCCGGCGGCCGTCGCGCTCCTGGCCACGGCGATCTACGCCTTCGATCCGTCCAGCGTCACGCCCGTCGGCTGGCTGTCGAACCGCAACGCGATCGTCAGCGCGCTGTTCGGCCTCGTCGCGCTCTGGGCGCATATCTCGTGGCGCGAGCGTGACTGGCACCCCGGCCCGTTCGTCGCGGGGGCGGCGTTCGCGCTCTCGCTCCTGGGCGGAGAGTACGCGTTCGGGATGTTCGGCTACCTGATCGCGTACGAGCTGGTCGCCGGTTCTGGCGGCGCCAGACGCCGCCTGCGCGCGCTATTCCCCGTGGCAGCACCGCTCGCGGCGTATTTCGCGCTGCACTTCGCGCTCGGCTACGGCGCGCGCGGCTCCAGCATGTACGTCGATCCACTCCGGCAACCGCTGGTGTTCGCCGCCGACGCACTTCTCAGGTTTCCCGCGCTGGTCGTCGGCGAGCTCCTGAATATCCCCGGCGAGCTCACCCATGCCGCCCTCGCGCTGCACTTGACCGGGCTTGTGCTGCTCTTGATCCCGGTGCTGGCCGCTATCGCGACGGTAGCCCCGGGCGCGATCCGCCGCCTGGAGCCGGGGCCGCGGCGCATGGTGCTGTTCTTGCTGCTGGGCGCGGCGCTGTCGTTGCTGCCCGTGCTGGGAGCGCCGCCCTCGGCGCGGCTCTTGCTGGTTCCGGCTCTGGGCGGCAGCGTCTTCATCGGCGTGCTGATCAGGGATGCGGCGCTGCGTTTCCTCGAAGCCGGCGCGCTCAAGCGCCCGTTCGTGTGGCTCGGCGGCCTGGTCGGGCTGGGGCTCTTCACGGCCCATGTCCTGCTCGCCCCGCTGACCACGTACGTCCAGTCCAGCGGCTGGAGCTCCACACAGCGCCTCGCCCGCAGCCTGTACCGGCGCGCCAAGCTCGACGACAGGAAGCTGCCCGGACAGACCGTGGTGCTGCTCAACTCGTTCGAGCTGCTAACGCTGATCTATCCGCCCTACGTCCGCCACCAGCACGGCAGCCCCCTACCCCACGCCTGGCGCGCGCTCAGCACCACCTGGGAGCCGCTCGCGCTCCGGCGCACGGCGCTCGACAGTATCGAGCTCGACGCGAAGCACGGCAGCCTGCTGCAGGCGGTCACGGTCACCCTGCTGCGGAGCGAGGATCTGCCCGTCCGCGTGGGCGAGCGCTTCCACGTCCGTGGGATGGACGTCGAGGTCCTCGCCATGGACGGCTGGGGGCCGAAGTCGGTGCGCTATCACTTCGACGACGATCTCGACGCGCCGCGCTTCGTGTTCCTCGAGATGGGAGCGAACGGCCTCCGGCGGCTGCGCCTGCCGCGCCCCGGCCATTCGCTAGAGGTGCCCGGCATCCCCAAGGCGATCCTCGACGCATTCAAGTCGCCGTAAGCGGCGCCGGGCGCACGACCTTGAACGACAGCGCCAGCACCAACACGTAGAGCACCGCCCCCGTCTCGAGCGTCGCTGAGATGCCGGCGTGCAGCGCGACCAGGGTCGCCAGCACGGACCCCAGCACGGAGGTCGCGCTGTTTACGCTCCACAGCCACGGAATGCGCGTGTTCGCCCGCTCCGCCACCGCGCGTAGCCCCGTCGGGAACGGCACGCCGAGCAGAAAGCCGACGGGCGCGATCAGGGCCCCCGCGACCAGCGAGCGCGTCAGCCCGGACGCGCCAGGTCCGAGCGCGATCACCCGACCGGCAAATGCCGCCAGGAGCAGCGTGTACAGCACCAGCGCGCCCAGCGCCCAGCGCAGTCGCCGGCTCTGGCCCGCCCCTCCCCGGGCCAGCATGCGGCTGCCGAGCGCACTGGCGACGAGCAGCACCAGCAGCACCACCGACAAGGTCAGCGTCGGGTGCCCCAGGTACAGACTGAAGCGCAGCATCAGCGCGATCTCGATGAACATGAAGCCGAAACCCAGACACGCGACGTAGGCGAGGTCCCACCCGACCGCACCGGCGCCGGCTTCGAGCGCGCGCCGGCCGAAGAAGAACGGGATGAGCAGGAACAGCAGCACCAGCACCACCGAGACCAGCACCACCTTGGACAGGATGACCAGCCCGTTGCCGAACAGGTGCGAGGGCTCCGGCGCGCCGAAGGAGTGCCACAGGTCGCGCAGGCGGTTCTGGTAGAAAAAGAACGGGTGGTCGTCGGTGGTCGCGGAGACATCCAGCGGCCAGCTACGTTCTGCCCAGGCGAGCGCGGCGCCGTCGCGCGCGGTGAGGATGCGCTCGATCCACTGCTGCTCCGTGCTGTGCGGCGTCGCGGCCTGCCCCGGCACGTACACGGGCAGAAACTCCAGCTTTTGCGCGATCCCGAGCGCGCGCTCCGCCTCCGCCGGCGAGAAGCCGTCGGGCTTGACGATCACGTTGTACAGCGTCGCCTGCTTGGCCGAGAGCCAAGGCGTCGACAGCACGATCACCGAGCGCGACGGGGCGCCGCCGCGCTCGACCAGCGCCGCGCGCGCGATGCTGGCCAGCCGCGCCCCCACCGCCAGCCCCGGCAGGCTCACCGATGCAACGCTGAGCATGCCGCCCGGTCTGAGGCTCTTCAGGAAGTCGCGGAACGCATCGGCGGTGTACAGGCTGTTCTCGGTGAGCGCGTAGGCGCCCGCGGCCGTCGCCGCCGAGGTGTCGACCATGCTCAGCTGCAGCACGTCGTAGCGCCCCGCGTGGCCGCGCACGAAAGCGCGGCCGTCCTCGACACCCACGCTCACGTCCTTGCGGCCGTACAGATTGCCGGTGAAGTTCCGGAACTTGCCGCGCATCACGCCGTCGACGATGAGCGGGTTGATCTCGACGGCCGTGGCGTGCTTTGCACCCGAAGACAGCGCCGCGAGCACGTCCTTGCCGCCGCCGGCTCCGATCACGCACACACGCCCGGCGCCGGGGTCCAGGCGGTAGACGAACGCGCTCAGATCGAACGATGCATAGCGGACGCTGTCGAACGAGCCGTTGAAGCGCGAGAGCGTGGTCATCGCGTTCATGTCGATGACCAGCGTCTTCTGCTTGGCGATGGGTCCCTTGTACGCCGGGGAGAGTCCCCAGCCCCTGAAGCCCATCTGCGGCAGCACTGTCACCATCGAGAACGAGTTCCAGCGGTTGAACTCGGGGTGCAGCTTGTCGAGCGGCATGCCCTTGGCGATCCGCACGCGGAACAGGCCCGTCAGCGGATTGGTGAGGGCCAGGCCGACGAGCAGCAGCCCGCCCGCCGCCGCGCAAAGGGCGACCCCGCGCGACACGCGCTCCCCACCCGATCCCGCGAACAGCAGCGCCGCCGCGATCGCGCCGAACGCCGCGGCCAGAAGTGCCAGCGGCCCGCCCAGCACCCCGAGGAGCGGGACCACCAACAGACAGCCAAGCCCGGCGCCGAGCAGGTCCTGGTAGTAGACGCGGTGCACGACGCGCGAGAAGCGCAGCACGGCGAACGCCAGCGCGAATCCGCCGCAGAAGAACGGCAGCGCGGTGAGAAGGAACAGCGCCAGCAGCTTGAGCGTGAGCTCCGTGAAGGCCGCGCCGAGCCCGAACCAGTCGGGCGTCACGTGGAGCAGAGCGAGATCGACCAGCACCACCGACGCGGCAAGCGCGAGCGCTCCGGTCGCGAGCAGCCGCCCCGTCCCCCGCGACTCGAGCCGCTGCTGCGCGAGGTGCACCACCAGCGCCGCTGCGCCGCTGCCGAACAGCGCGACCGAGATCGCGAAGAATGCGAAGTGGTACCAGACGATAACCGAGAAGATGCGCGTGAGCACCAGCTCGGTCGTCATCAGCGCCATGCTGAGCAGCAGCACGCCCAGGCCGGCGCGTAGCGAATAGCCGTCCTTCACCGCGCAGGCCCGCTGCCAGCGTCACCGCCGGTCGCCGCGGCTTCTGTCGAGCCGTCGGCGCCGCCGTCGCCACCCGGCGCGCCGGCCTCGGGCGCGCCGATCGAACCATGCGCCTGCATCAGCGTCGCCGCCATGAACGTCACCAGCTTCTTGTGCCCCTGCTCGTCGAGCGCGCTGAGCCGCAGGCTGGCGGTGAACGCCAGACGCGCGCGGAGCATCACGGCCGTCTCGCGACCGATCGTGATCTCGCCCTGGCCGTCTCCACGATAGCGCTCGAGGATGGCCGCGGAGCCCGGATCCAACGGGTTCTTGATCTCCTGTCGCGGCGCCTGCTGGTGCACGCGGATGCTGATGCGAACGCTCTTGTCGTCCATTCCGACGATGGTCATGTCCGCCAGCTGCATCGCGCGCACCCCACGCAGCTACGTCGGCTCGGTGAAGCGCCAGCTCGCCCCTACCCCCACCGGCACCGGCGGCAGGCGGAACGGGAAGTGCCGCTGGGCGTCCCAGACCTGGTCGAGGGTCTTCTGCACCTGGGGCTCCGGCTTCTTGCCGCCGACCAGCTCGGTCTTCATTTCGGCGATTTCGCCGTCGTCCGTCACGAGCTGGCGCATGGTCGTCCCGTCGATCACCGCCAGGGCCTGGTTGGTCTGCGCGGCTAGTTCCGGCGGCAGACCTCCACCCTTGACCCGTAGGCTCTCGAACACGGCCCGCTCCTCGACGCAGTGCCGCCCGCTGCACGGCACCGGGTTGGCCGTTCCGCGGATCACCGTGAAGCCCAGATCTGCCACCGTCGCCGGCGGACGCAGCGGAGCCTGCCCCGAAACGCCGAACGAAGCACTGCTGGTCAGCTCCATATGATAGCGGAGCCCCTTCCAGCGCCCGACCGAGAGCTTCACGCGGGGCTCGGCGCCGTTGCGGACCATCTCCACGCGGCCCGGCCCGGAGTCGGTAATCTGCGGGGTCGCCTTCTTCGGCGGACCGCCGCCGCAGTGGAAGTCACACGCGGGGACGAGTAGGACCAGTGCCGGCAGCAGACGGCGGGCACGCCGGACGAACCTCGAGCGGAGCCACTGCATCGCTGCCGGGGACGCTAGCACGCCCTCCCGCCGACCCGCTCGACCCAGGCGTGGAGCTCGCCGAGCAGCAGCCGGGGCCGGCTGCGGAGCGTGGCCACGTCGGCGGCGCCGACCAGCAGCATCGCCATGCGAAGCTCCGTCTCCACCTGGTCGAGCATCGACAGCGCGCCGTCGCGGCCGCCTTGATCCAGGCCCTGCAGCACGCGCCGCGCGATGCCCCCCGCGCTGGCGCCGAGCACGATGGCCTTGGCCACCTCCAGCCCCGTCGACACACCGCCCGTCGCGAACACCGTGTCGAAGCCGAACGGCTCGACCAGCGCCACGCTCGCCGCCGTGGGGATCCCCCACTCGCGGAAGGCCTCGCCCAGACCCCGGCGCTCCGCGCTCGCGCGCTCGGTTTCCACGGCGACCCAGGACGTGCCGCCAGCGCCCGAAACGTCGACGTGCCGGACGCCCGCTCCGGCAAGCCGGCGCGCCACGTCGGGGGACAGGCCCGAGCCCGTTTCCTTCGCCACCAGCGGCACGGGCAGCTCGCGCGACAGGCGCGCCAGCGCGTCGAGCCCGCCGCGGAAATCACGGTCGCCTTCTTTCTGCACCAGCTCCATCGCCGGATTCAGATGCACACACAGCGCGTCGGCGCCCACCTCGCCGACCAGCGCAGCGACCTCGTCCGTGCTCATCTTCGCCGCCTGGACCACGCCGATGTTGCCGAGCAACAGAGCGTTGGGCGCCACGTCGCGTACCTGGTAGCTGGACGCGACCTGCTTGCGTTTGAGCATGGCGCGCTGGCTACCCAGCCCGAACGCGTAGCCCCGCTCCTCCGCAATCGAGGCCAGCTCGCGGTTGATCTCGCGCGCCCGATCGCTACCGCCGGTCATGCCCGCAATCAGCAGCGGTGCCTTCAGCCGCTTGCCCAGGATCCGCACGGACAGATCGAGGCTCTCGAAGTCGAGCTCGGGCAGGGCGTCGTGCACCAGCCGCACGCACTCGAAGAGCGTCGTGGTGCGGCGGAAGCCGACGTCGCCGTGCGTCGCCAGATCCAGATGGTCGTCTTTGCGCGAGGAGATGTCGGCCATGGCTGCTCCCCGCTGAGCGAGCCCCGGATCCCGGCCAAAAGCAAGGCATTCCGAGGCTTTTTGCGCCTTGCGGCATGTTGACACGCCCCGGACCCGACCCTACGCTGCGCGGAGAAAAATGCCTTCCAGGACGGGGAGTTCCAGCGGGCGACGCGGCCGGGGCGGGCGTTCCGGCCGATCGCACGCCAAGGCCATTCCGGGCAACCCGTTCGTGGCCATGCTCGAGGAGATCCGGCAGGACATCAACGCGCGCCTCGGGGGCTTCCTCGACGCCAAGCTGGACGCCGCCGAGCCGTACGGCGCCGAGGTGCTGGAAATGGTCTCTGCGACGCGGGACCTGTGCCTGCGCGGCGGCAAGCGGCTGCGCCCCGCGCTGCTCGTCGCGGGCTACCGCGCCGCCAGTGCGACGGCGGAGCTGGAGCCCGCGCTCGACGCGGGCGTGGCGCTCGAGCTGTTGCAGGCCTACTTCCTGATCCACGACGACTGGATGGATCGCGACACGGTGCGGCGCGGCGGTCCCGCCGTGCACGCCCTGCTGGCCAAGCGCTTCCGCTCGCAGCGCATCGGTCACGCCTCCGGGATCCTGGCGGGCGACTACGCCGCGGCGCTCGCCGCCGAGGCGCTCTCGCGCGTCGACATCAAGCCGGCCTACGCGCCGCGCGTGTTCTCCAACTTCGCGCGCATGCAGCTCGACGCGGTGACCGGCCAGCAGCTGGACCTCATCGGCCGCGCCCGCGACGTGGAGAAGACCTACGAGCTCAAGACGGGCAGCTACACCGTGCGCGGTCCGCTGCGGGTCGGCGCGCTCATGGCCGGCGCCTCGCCGCGAGTGATCACCACACTCGATCGCTTCGCACTGCCGATCGGCGTGGCGTTCCAGATGCGCGACGACCTCTTGAGCGCCTTCGGTGATCCGTCGCAGACCGGCAAGCCCTTCGGAAGCGACCTGAAGAGCGGCAAGCGCACCGCGCTCCTGCTCGCTGCGCTCCGCCGCGCCAGGGGACGGGATCACCGGACGCTGAAGAGCGTGGTCGGCAACGCGCGCGCCACCGACGCGCAGATCCGCCGCGCCGTCGACGTGCTGGAACGCTCCGGAGCGCGGCAGGTGATCGAAGAGCGCATCGACGAGCTCTACGCCAGCGCGCTGGTCGCACTGAGAGCGCGGCGCATCACGCCAGAGGGCAAGGAGCTGCTCGTCGGAGCCGCCCGCGCGCTCACCGCCCGCCGGAGCTAGGCAGGGCGCGCGAGGCTCGCGAGGGTGTGATGGCGCACGCGAACGGCAAGGTGATCCTGCTTGGCGAGCACACCGTGGTGTACGGCGTACCCGCCATCGCTGCCGGTATCGACCGCGGCGCCAGCGCCGTCGCGCGCCCCGCTGGAAAGGCCTCGCTGAAGCTCGGCAAGGAACGCGTCGATCCCGCCGGCGGCAGCGAGATCGCCCGCGCCTATTCCGCCCTCTCGGACGCGCTCTCTGCGCCGCCACTCGCTGTCGAGGTCGAGCTCGAGATCCCGGCCGGCTCCGGGCTAGGCGCCTCGGCCGCCATCGGCGTCGCCGCCGCGCGCGCCGTCATCGAGGCGGGGGGCGCGGGCGACGTGCTGGAAGCCGCTACTGCGTGGGAGCGAGTTTTCCACGGCAACCCGTCGGGCATCGACGCCGCGGCCGCCGCACACGGCGGCTGCATCTACTTCACCCGCGCCGAAGGGCCCACGCCCATCCGCCTGATCGATCCACTGCGCCTCGCCATCGCCGTCGCCGGTCCGCCGGCGAGCACGCGCCAGATGGTGGAGAGCGTGGCGCGCATGCGCGACCGCAGGCGGGAGCTCTTCGACAAGACCGCCGACGGGATCCTGTCGCTGGTGAAGAACGCGCGTCTGTGCCTGGAGAGCGGCGACACCACCGGCCTTGGTCGCCTGATGGATCTGAACCAGATGCTGCTGAGCGGGCTGTTCCTGTCGACGGAGGAGATCGAGAACGCCTGCCGCATCGCGCGCGACGCCGGGGCGCTCGGCGCCAAGCTCACCGGCGCCGGCGGCGGCGGCTGCGTGGTCGCGCTCGTCGAAGAGGACGCTGGCCCGGTGCTCGAAGCGTGGAAGTCCCACGGTCTCGAGTGCTTCGGCGCCGAGGTGCACGCGCGGGAGCCGGCGCCATGAGCCGGAGCGCGCGCGCCGTCGCCCACTCGAACATCGCCCTGGCCAAGTACTGGGGCAAGGCCGACGTGGAGCGGAACCTGCCCGCCGTGCCCAGCCTCTCGCTCACGCTCGACGCGCTCAGCACCACCACCAGCGTGGAGCTCGACGCGGCGCTCGAGAGCGACGAGGCGCAACTCGACGACCATGCCGTCGCGGGCCGTCCGCTCGCACGCATCATCCAGCTGCTCGACCGCGTGCGCGCCCGCGCCGGGCTCGAAACGCGCGCCCGCGTGGTCTCGCACAACGACTTCCCCACTGCAGCCGGCCTCGCCTCCAGCGCGTCGGGCTTCGCCGCGCTGGCACTCGCCGCCACCAGGGCAGCGGGGCTCGAAACCGCGCCGGAAGAAGTGAGCGCCCTGGCCCGTGCCTCCAGCGCCAGCGCGGCCCGCTCCGTATACGGCGGCTTCGCCTCGCTGGGTGCCGGCGCCGAGGCCGCCGAACGCGTGGCGTCGCCCGATCACTTCCCCCTGGCGATGCTGGTCGCCGTGACGGCGACCGGCCCCAAAGCGGTCGGCTCCACCGACGGCATGCAGCACACCGCGGGCACCAGCCCGTACTACGCCGCCTGGGTCGAGCACGCGCCGCAGCTGTACGACGAGGTGCGCCGCGCCGTGCTCGCACGCGATCTGGAAGCGCTCGGCGCCGCGGCCGAGCAGAGCGCGCTGATGATGCACGCCTGCATGCTGGCCGCGCGTCCCGCCGTGGTCTACTTCTCGCCCGTCACGCTGTCGGTAATGGAGCGCGTGCGCGCCCTGCGCCAGAGCGGCACATCCGCCTTCTACACCATGGACGCCGGCCCGCACGTCAAGGTGCTGACGGCGCTCGGCGCCGCCACCAGCGTCGCCGCCGCACTGTTCGACGTGCCCGGCGTCGGGCGCGTGATCCGCTGCGCGCCGGGACCGGACGCACACCTGGTCGACGTCGAAGGAGCGGCGCCGTGATCACGCGCGCGCCCGGCAAGCTCGTGCTGTCCGGCGCGTACGCCGTGCTGGATGGCGCGCCGGCCATCGTTACCGCGGTCGATCGCTACGCGGTCGCCGACACGAGCCGCCCTGCCGAGCACTGCACGCCGGAGGTCCAGGCCGCGATCGGCGCGCGCCCCGCGCCCTGGTTCGACGCCGCCGCGCTGCGCGAAGGCGGAGAAAAGCTCGGCCTCGGCTCGAGCGCCGCGATCCTGGTCGCATCGCTGGCCGCCATCGCGCTCGAAGCGAAGGGCCCGCTCGATCACGACGCGCTGTGCGAAGCGGTGCTCCACGCCGCCCTGAGCGCGCACGCCCAGGCGCAGGGCGGCGGCAGCGGCATCGACGTGGCCGCGAGCTGCCGCGGCCGCACGCTGGTCGCGGTGCGGAAGGACACGCTGCAGCTGCGCGCGGTCGAGCTGCCCGCTGCGCTGCACATCGAGGTGTGGGCCGCGGGGCGCCCCGCCTCGACGGCGGAGCTGCTCGGGCGCGTGCGTGCCCTCGACGCCGCGCGCTACCGCGCGTTGATCGCGCCGCAGCGGCAAGCCAGTGAGCAGGCCGTGCAGGCTCTGGACGAAGGCGACGCCGCCGGATTCGTGACGGCGCTCGCCGTGCAGTGCGCCGCGCTGGCGCGCCTCGGCGACGCGGCCGGCGCGCCCATCATCACGGCCGAGCTCCGCCGCCTCGCCGAACGAGCAGTCCGCGAGCGCGCGGCGGTGCTTCCGTCCGGCGCGGGCGGCGGCGACGTGGCACTCTTCGTGGGGCTCGCGCCTCCCTCGGAGGCCCTGTCCACACTGTCCCGCAAGCTCGGCCACCACCGCCTCGCCCTCTCCCTCGGCGCGCCCGGCGTGCACGCCGCTTCCAACTGGTAGCACGATGTCAGCGTTTGCTCCGCAGACGACCGGCCACGTTCACGGCGCCAACGTGGCGTACGGCGCGGCGCGCATTTCGGTGCCGTCGGCCGTCCGGCAAGAGCGAAATGTGCGACCAGCGCCGCGTCGCGCTGGTCGCGCCACCTAGATCACTGGTTTTCGAGATGTCCCAAGGTTCCCGCATTCCTGGTTTCTACAAGCTGCCGCTCGACGAGCGGCGCCGCCGCGTGGCCGAGCGCGCGGGCGTGAAGCTCCAGCGCATCCTCGACGTCGTCGGGCGCGGTGGGCTCGATCCCGACACTGCCGACAAGATCGTCGAGAACGTACTGGGCGTGTACAGCCTGCCCTTCGGCATCGCGCTGAACGTGCAGGTCAACGGCCACGACCGGCTGACGCCGATGGTCGTGGAGGAGCCGAGCGTGATTGCAGCCGCCTCCAACGCCGCGCGTATGGTGCGGGCCGGCGGCGGTTTCTGTGCGGAGATGATCGAGGAACTGATGACCAGCCAGGTGCAGGTCTTCGACGTGCCCGAGCCGGGCGCCGCCATCGGGCGGCTCGAGGCCGCCTCGGCGGAGCTGCTGGAGATGGGCACGCGCGCCGTGCCCGGCCTGGTCGCGCGTGGCGGCGGGCCGCGCGCCATCGAGGTGCGCGATCTCGGCCAGCGCTGTCTGGTGGTGCACGTGCTGGTCGACTGCCGCGACGCGATGGGCGCGAATCTCGTGAATACCATCGCCGAGACCATCGGCCCGCGCGTGCAGGAGCTCAGCGGCGGGCAGCTCGGCCTCCGCATCCTGTCGAACCTCTCCGACCACCGCCGCGTGCGCACCACCTGCCGCGTGCACGCGCGCTAGCTGGCCATTGCGCGCCAGGCGGGCGGGGTCGAGACGAGCGAGCGCGAGCGCGCGATCGAGGGGCGCGAGGTCATCGACGGCATCGTGCAGGCCTCGCGCTTCGCCGAGCTCGACCCGTACCGCGCGGCCACGCACAACAAGGGCATCATGAACGGCGTCGACGCCGTGGTACTCGCAACCGGCAACGACTTCCGCGCCGTGGAAGCCGGTGCGCACGCTTTCGCCGCGCGCTCGGGCCGCTACGCGCCGCTCGCCGTATGGCGCCGAGACGGCGACGATCTGGTCGGCGAGCTGGAGATGCCGCTCGCGCTCGGCACGGTCGGCGGCACGCTGCGGGTGCATCCCGGCGCGCGCCTCGCGCTCGAGCTGATGGGCGTGAAGGAGGCTTCCGACCTGATCATGACCGCCGCGTCGGTCGGCCTCGCCTCGAACCTCGCCGCCCTGCGCGCGCTCGCCACCGAGGGGATCCAGCGCGGCCACATGTCGCTGCACGCCCGCTCCATCGCCATCGCCGCCGGCGCCACCGGCGACGAGGTCGAACAGGTTGCCAGCGCCATCTGCGACGCGGGTGGTGTCACCGTGGAAGCGGCAGAGGCCGAGCTGGCGAGGCTGCGCGGGGCGTAGCGCGGCGCAACCACTGGACCAGGGCGCGCCTCGCTCGACCCACAGGAAGGGAGCTCGCGGGCGGGGCAGCGCTCGCTGACGCGCGCGCATGCGCTCACTGGTCCGTCGTCGGCGGATGCGGCTTGCGCCACAGGTGCGGGCCGAGCTCGCGGCTAGCCTGGTCCGCGCAGACGCCTTCGATCACGTCGATGCCGGCTTCCCTCAGGAGCTCGAGGCCCGCGCCGCGGTTTCGCGGATGTGGGTCGCGGATGGCCACGTAGACCGCGCCGATGCGCCGCGCGATCAGCTCGCGCGCGCAGCTCGGCGTGCGCTGGTGGAACGAGCACGGCTCGAGCGTGACGAAGGCGGCCACGTCCGACAGGTCCTCTCCGGGCACCTGGTTCAGGGCAGCGGGCTCGGCATGAGGGAGCCCGGGCGGACTGGTAAAGCCAGTCGCGATGACTTCGCGATCGCGCACCAGCGCGCATCCCACCGGCGGATTGGGCGCACAGTCGGGCAGCGCGTGGCGGCCCGCCTCGAGCGCGACGCGCATGAAGCGTTCCTGTTCGGCGGGTGTGAAGTCGAAGCGCACCGCGCTGTTCTAGTCCCGCGTTTCCATCGAAGCGATGGCTGCTTCGCACGCGCGGCTGCGCCGCGCAACGCGGGACTAGCACCGTTCGTATGGGGCGCAGCAGCGCCCCCTCGGCTTCGCCGAGCCTCCCCCTCGACCGCTCCGCGGTCGGCTAGCCCCTCGATTCAAGAG